>Ga0209006_10004256_pt1 | contig 13000 bp, 10 predicted proteins | sample JacPin_JW_Ref_O2_FD_188567 | JGI IMG/M metagenome (GOLD analysis project Ga0209006, IMG submission 188567) | Forest soil microbial communities from Algoma, Ontario, Canada - Jack Pine, Ontario site 1_JW_Ref_O2 (SPAdes) (version 2) | ecosystem: Environmental > Terrestrial > Soil > Boreal...
GCCGACGCGTCCGGTTTCGCTCCAGCCTGTCAATACTCCAGTTATTGCCTCCTATGCCGCCACCAACCGGATTGATCCCGCTTGGCTGCAGCCGGCGCAGGAGTTGTTCACGCTGGGGCCGGGTGACCGGGTGGAGATCGAAACATTGGGGGAGGTTCCATCCAAAAACACCACCATCGTCGGTCCTGATGGCAAACTGTACTACGATTTGCTGCCCGGCTTGGATGTTTGGGGCCTGACCCTGGCGCAGACGAAAGCGTTGATCGAGAAGGGATTCACCCAGTATGTCCGCAATCCACCCAAGGTGTCCGTCATTCTGCGCGAGGTGGCCAGCAGGCACGTTTGGATACTGGGCCGCGTCCAGGTGCCTGGCGTTTATCCCATGACGGGTCCTATGACGCTGTTGGAAGCCGTCGCGATGGCAGGCGGCACAATGAGTATGACCTCCTACAGAGACCAGGAGGCGGCCGGCGTCGGCGAAGAAGTGGCAGATTTGAAGCACAGCTTCGTCGTCCGCCAGGGAAAATGCCTGCCCGTCAATTTCAGACGATTATTGATCGATGGAGACCTGTCTCAAAATATTTATTTAGAGCCGGACGACTTCGTTTATTTCCCGTCGGCGGCCGCGCGCGATGTTTTTGTGCTCGGCGCTGTGACCGAGCCGCGTCTGGTGCCTTATCACGAGGGCTTGACGGTGGCGGGGGCGGTGGCGGGTGCATACGGGACGTTGAAAGGCGCCTATCTAAGCCACGTGGCGGTGGTGCGCGGCACACTGGCCCAGCCGCAATTGACCGTGGTGGATTTCAAACGCGTCCTCCACGGCGAAGTGGCGGACATGCCGCTCGAGTCGGGTGACATTGTGTATGTGCCGCTCTCACCGTATCGTTATTTGGATCATTATTTGGAGGTGGTCCTGGACACGTTTGTGAGTTCGACGGCTATTAACGCCGGAACTAGTTTGATTGGCGTACCCACGACCGGAGAAGCAGGTATTTTTATTCCGGTAGGAAGTGGCGTCCAAGTAATCCCACCGGCTGCGCCCCCGCCGATTCATTAGTCGGTTTTGGGGGATTCTACCCATACCGGATTCAACGGGACAGGCTAGAGTGATTGCCTATGCAAACTACGAAAACAACTTCTATTTCAAACGGGAGACCGGAATCCAAGGCAACGAATCCTCGCGCTCGCAAGAACGGCGGAGAGTCCGCTTCCACGCAACCCACCCGGGAACAAATCGCCAGTCTGGCCCACCAACTCTACCTTGAGAGCGGTAGCCAGGAAGGGCGGGACGCAGAGAACTGGCTTCGAGCCGAACAAATCTTGCGTCAACAGGCCACCAAGCTGGACGACTCGTCGGGTCTGGAGGCCGAACGCATACCTACGAATGGAAACAAGCAGCGCCCGCGCAGTCAACAATTGTGAGAAAACCGGGCCCCGGTCGAGGCATATCTCACTTTGGGCGGATTAATTTAATAACCCAGCGTAAAGTTTCCTCGCCCCGGGCGCGGGGATATGGAGAGGGGAGCCTCCTCTCCACAAATGTGTGGAGGGGGTAGGACCGCCCGTTCACAGGGTGGTCTGTCGGGATGAGGAAGGAACGGACTGGCCTCGGCTTATGAATGAAATCGTGACGCGAAAGAGTTATTTGGAGGAATTGTCGAGTGGCCTCTGGACGCTGCTCACCCGGGGCATGGAACAGATTTTCGGCCCCGGCGTGGACCGTCCGGTGCTCGGCCTTTTAACATGGGCGGATTTGGCCACGACGTTTGGTTTGCTGCTCCTTCTCTTGCTGGCGCACCGTATGGCCGCCGTGTTGCTCCGCCGCAAGACTGAATCGAAGGAGGAACCTGAGACAAAAGGTCTGATTTGGCGCCGGTTCTTCCATGCCTTGGGCGGTCCGATCTATTCTCTGATCTGGGTAGGCGGCGTTTACATGGTGGCGTCAACTCTTTTGCGGAGACTTCTGCCCGCACACGAATGGGACTTGGCGACTCAATTCTTGAGCAAGCTGGTGGACGTGGCGGTGTTCGCCGTATTGTTTTGGCTCTTCTTTCGCCTCACGCGCGTGCTGGAGGCGCGGTTGGGCGTCTGGGCAGCCAAGCGGGCCAGCAAGCTGGACCAATTGTTTGTCCCTTTGGTGGGAAGGTGCCTGCGCGTCATGGTGCCGGTCCTAGGTATCATTCTTGCCCTGCCGGTTCTTGGTTTGCCTGCGGAATACGCCGGGCTGGTGGCCAAAGGCACCAGCATCCTGCTCATCGTGGCGGTCGCGTTGATCTGTTTCCAGGCTGTCGGCCTGGCCGAAAAGGTCGTATTGCTGAAATTCGACGTCAGCGTGGCCGATAATTTGCGCGCGCGCAAGATTCACACCCAACTTCAAGTCCTCAGCAAAACAGTTTACATATTCATCGGCGTTTTCACCGTCGCTTCGATCTTGATGCTGTTCGAAGAAGTGCGCCACCTCGGCACCAGCATCCTGGCCTCGGCGGGAGTCGTGGGGGTGATCCTCGGGTTCGCCGCGCAGAAAACCATTGCCAATCTCTTTGCCGGCTTTCAAGTGGCCCTAGCCCAGCCTATCCGCATGGACGATGTCGTCATCGTCGGGGGCGAGTGGGGACGAATCGAGGAAATCACCTTGACGTACGTGGTCGTTCACATCTGGGACGACCGCAGACTGATTGTGCCGTTGAGCGATTTCATCGAAAAGTCATTCGAGAATTGGACGCGCGTTTCGGCACAGTTGCTGGGCTCAGTGCTGCTGTGGGTGGATTACTCGCTGCCTTTGGACGAAACCCGCCAGGCTGTGCGACAAATCATTGAAGCCAGCCCTCTCTGGGATCGCAGATTTTGGAATTTGCAAGTGTCGGATGCCTCGGAGCGCACCATGCAAATCCGCGTCCTTTGCACGGCCGCGGATTCTTCAAAGGCATGGGACCTGCGCTGCGAAGTGCGGGAAAAGCTCATCCTTTTTATTCAAAAGCACCATCCGAGAAGCCTGCCGCGTTTCCGTGCTGATTGGGAGCCTCGCGAAGAGGGTGAGGTTACGCAGGGGCGGCGTATGTCTGGCGATGGGTGCGCAAAAGCGTCTTCCCTAGCATAGCAAGTGCTCCTATGCGGAACTCCTATAATCCTTGAGAGAAGGACAGGGAATCCACCCGATTGATCTAATCCTAAGGTATTGTCAAAATGACAAGAGTTGGAGCATTAAAATTATGAAAAAAATCTCTGTATTACTCGTGGATGATCATACGGTGGTCAGGCAAGGATTGCGCGCATTGTTGAACCAGGAGGAAGACATCGACGTGGTCGGTGAAGCGGAGAATGGACGCCAAGCGCTCCAGATGGCCGCCAAGACCACGCCCGACGTCGTCCTGATGGACGTAGTCATGCCTTTGATGAACGGCATGGAGGGAACGCGGCAGTTATTGAAGAGCGTCCCTTCCGCCAAAGTGCTGGTGCTCAGTTCGTACGGTGATGACGATTACGTCCAGCAGTTGACAGAAGTTGGGGCATCCGGCTATTTGACAAAACAGACCGCCGGGGATGACTTGCTGCTGGCGATTCGAGAAGTGCAAAAGGGCAATGCCTTTTTCAGTCCGGCCATTGCCAAACGTTTGCGGGACCGGTGTCGGCAGGCGTTCGTGGATGGCCAACCGCTGAAACGAACCATCCAATTGACATCACGCGAGTCAGAAGTGCTGCAACTCATTGCCGAGGGTCTGCCCAATAAGCAGATCGCCGGGGAATTGGGGATTAGCATCAAGACTGTGGAGAAACATCGGCAGCAGCTCATGAATAAACTCGCAATCCATGATGTTGCAGGGTTGACGCGCTACGCGATCTCCAAAGGGGTCGTGGAGGCCCCCATGGCGGCGCCGGCGTAATCTCAAGCTTATCTATCCTGACCCACCCTGACCTCTAGGACAGAGGCAGGGTGCAGGTCAGCACGGCGCCTTCCCGTTCGCCGGGTTTGACCTCAAGTGCAGCGCCGATCAAATGAGCGCGATAGCTCATGATGCGAAGACCAAGGCCGGCGTGGGCGCTGAGAACGGCGGGAAAGCGGGTTCCGTCGTTGCGAATGGAAAACAGCAGGTCGCTTCCGTTTTTGGCCAATCGAATTTCGACATTTTTGGCTTTGGCATGGCGCACGGCGTTGGTGATGGCCTCCTGGGTGATTTTATACATTTGACTGACGGCGTCGGGGTTGAGCGTGGGTGCGTCGATTTCACAGTGGAACCGGCAGGCGATGTCAAAGGTTCGCTCGACGTGTGAAACCAGCCCCTCAATCGCGGAGGCAAAGTCCATTTCCTGCAAATCCAGAGTCATCAAATCATGAGATAATTCGCGCGTTTGGGTCATCGTTTCCTTGATGAGGGTATGGATCCGGGTGGCTTCGTCCGCGCCTTGGATGCCTTGCCGGGTGAGTCGGACTTCAAGGCTCTTGACCATTAAGGCTACACCAGTGAGTTTTTGACCCAGATCATCATGCAGATTCAGCCCGATGCGACGCCTTTCCTTGTCCGTAATTTCCAGCAATTCATGTTCCAGGCGCCGCCTCTCGGCCAGGGCGGCCTGGAGTTGGGTGTTGGCGGCGGAAAGCTCGGCCGTGCGCTGACGCACGCGCAGTTCCAGCTCTTCATGCGAACGGCGCAAGGCGTCCTCCGCTTGTTTGCGCTGGGTGATGTCAGTGATGGAGCTTAGCCAGCCCGTAATGTTGTCGAAAGAATCTTTCAACGGCGTCATGAGCAGGAGCGTGTCAAATCGTTGGCCATCCTTCCGGCGCAGCCGTAATTCCAGCCCGCCATTTGGGACTTCTCCCGCCACCACCTTGGCCAGCGCGGCGACGATGCTATCGCATTCCTCGGCAGGCCAATAATCGAACGGCGGTTTCCGACCCAGCAGTTCGGCTTGCGTCCAACCTACCATCTGGCAAAAGGCGGGATTGACGTAGGATTGCCGGCCATCCAGATCGACCACGGCAATGCCTGAGGGAATGGAAGTTTCAATCGCGGCCCGGAAGGCTTGTTCCGCCCACAGATCCTTCTCCGAGGCGCGCTGGGTCCGGCGCACTTCGGCATCGCGCATTTCGCGCGCGATGGCCGGGGCCAGCCGGGCCAGCTTGTCCTTCATCACGTAATCGTGCGCCCCAGCCTTCATCGCCGCCACGGCAGTGTCCTCGTTGATGTGCCCAGACACGATGATGAAGGGCACGTCCAGCCCGTTCTCCTTGACCATGGCTAGCGCCGCCAACCCGTCGAATTTGGGCATGACATAGTCGGCGATAATAACGTCCCACTCCTGGGCCTGGAGGGCGGCGGCCATTTCAGGACCCGTTTCCACGCGTTGGCAAACGCAACGGGCGCCGGACCGTTCGATGGCGAGTTGCAATAATACAGCGTCGTCATCGGAATCCTCGACAAGGAGTATCTGCAACGGCCGGTTCAAGTTCTTCATGATGTTGGTGCTGGTGAGGGTGCGGGGATGGTGGTTTCTGAGTTGGCGCTGGGCAAAGTAAAATAAAAAGTAGCGCCTTGATTGACCTTCCCGGTGGCCCAAATGCGTCCCCCATGGCGGTTAATGATGCGCATAACGGTGGCCAACCCGACGCCGGTGCCGGGAAATTCGCTGGTGGCGTGCAGGCGTTGAAAGACGCCGAAAAGCTTCTTGGAAAAAGCCGTGTCGAATCCTGCGCCGTTGTCGCGCACAAAGAAGGCAGGCTCTGGCAGCTCGACGCGGCCAAACTCGATGCAAGCCTCGTCGCGTTTGCTGCTGAACTTCCAGGCGTTACGCAGGAGATTGTCCAGGGCCAATCGAACCAGATTGGGGTCGCCGCGGGCCGTGCAGTTCGGGGCGATATTAAATTGGACCGTGCGGGTCGAATCGGAATTGGTTAGCTCGGTCGCAATGTCGCTGGCCAGTGAACTCAAATTGACTTTCTCCATTTGAATCTCGGCGCGGGATACCTTGGCCAGCTTCAAGAGATCCTCGATCAGTCTCTCCATCTGGAAACTGGCGGCGCAGGCGCGGCGAAGGAAGTCCTGGCCGCGGCTGTCAAGCTGTGAAGCGTGGACCTCCAACAAGACTTCTGTAAAACCGCGCAATGCGCGCAGCGGGCCGCGCAGATCGTGCGAAACGGAGTAGCTGAAAGATTCCATTTCCTTGTTGGTGGCTTCCAATTGTGCCGTGCGCTGCTGGACCCTACGCTCCAATTCCTGATTCAAACGGTGAATCTCCTCCTCCGCCCGCTGACGCCCGGTAATATCCTGCGTGAACAAGAGCGCGCGGAGAAATTGTCCCTTTTGGAAATCCGCGCTCGAACTGATGAGGACGTTGCGCAGTGAACCGTCGTGCGCCCTGAGGTTCGTTCGGTACTCGTTGAGAGTTTCCTCCTGGACGAGGCGCAGCACTACATTCCGGCCTTCGGACGGATCGGCATAGAATTCAGCCGCATGTTTGCCGACGTAATCCTGGCGCGCATAGCCAAGCAGCTCCAATTGCGCGCGATTCGCCCACTGGATAATGCCATTGGCGTCAATTTGGAGCAGACCTACGGGCGCCTTTTCAGCAATATCCGCCAAAATTGTGGCTTGGCCTCGCTGGTTGGCTCCAGCAGAGTTGTGCTGCCAGAGAGTTGCCGCAAGCGCGAGGAGCGCGAAGATCACGACGCACGCCAAGACCGCCCACGACCAGGCCGATCCGGTGACGGCCGAGACATCTCCAAGCCACATGTAATTCATTCTGAAGATTTTCGCGTTTGAATTATGGTCCAATTTTGATGCCTAGGCATGGGGTCAACACCTGCCTACTCGACCAGACGATGCTGTATGGCGTAATGCATCAACTCGGCATTGTTTTTCATGCCCATTTTTTCCAGAATTCTGGAACGATAGGTACTGATGGTCTTGACGCTCAGGGAGAGTTCGCGGGCAATCTCGGTGGCCATTCTGCCTGAGGCGATCAGTCGCAATACCTGAAATTCGCGGTCCGAGAGCTTTTCCTGCGGCGCTCTTTGATTGACCGAAAGGGAGGCCGCCAGATTTTCCGCCAAGGCATTGCTGACGTAGCGTCCTCCCGCCAGGACCTTCTTGACCGCCCCCATCAGTTCGTCCGGGGCGCTCTCCTTGGTCATATAGCCGGAAGCGCCGGCTTTAAGGACGCGGACAGCGAACTGATTCTCCGGATGCATGCTCAAGACCAGCACGGGCAGCCGGGGCTTGGATTGTTTGATTTCGCGGAGGACGTCCAATCCGCTGCGCCCGGGCATCGTGATGTCCATCACCACAACGTCCCATTCCTGACTCCAAACCAAATCCAACGCTTCCTGGGCATTGCGCGCCTCCCCATAGGTGGCGCGTTTGAACCCGTCAGTGAGGATTTGTTTGAGTCCCTGCCGCACTACGGCGTGATCGTCTACCAAGAGAATCTTCATGTTTCGCTCTTAAATGGAGCCGGCGCGGTCGGCGTGGGATGGCGACACAGGCCCTGGTTCCCTTTCCGCCGCGCAAGCGTTGGATCCTAAAATCGCCTCCCAGCAAAGCGGCGCGTTCGCGCATACCCAGCAATCCCATCGACTTCGGGTCGGAAATCTCCTGACGACTTATGCCGCGTCCGTTGTCTTTGACTTCCATAATAATGCGCGCCGAGTCCTCTTTCAACTCAACATCCACATCAGTGGCATTCGCGTGGCGAATCACGTTGGTAAGCGTTTCCTGGAAGATGCGGAAGAAAGTCGTCGTGAGTTCGGGATCTAAAGTTGCTCCGTGCAAATGGGCCGAAACATGGCAACGAATACCGGTGCGTGTTTGAAACTCCTGGGCCTGCCATTCCAGCGCTGCGGTCAGACCAAGATAGTCCAGGATGCCGGGGCGCAGTTCTGTGGAAATGCGCCGGACGGTTTGAATAGTGGAATCGATATTGATTGAGAGTTTCTCGGCTTTTTCTGACAAGAGCTTTTGGTTCCGAGGCAAATGATGGGCCAGCCAGGAAGCGTCGAGCTTGCAACTGGTCAGCGCCTGGCCCAGTTCGTCGTGGACTTCGCGCGCGATGCGGGTGCGCTCCTCCTCCCGGACATGTTGGAGGTAAACAGACAAGGCCCGCAGTTGCTTGTGGGAGGCGCGCAGTTGCATCTCGGCGCGCTTGCGGTCGATCCGTTCCTGGGCTTCTCGCAAGGCGCGATGAACGGCCGGCACCAGCCGCGTGAGTCGCGTTTTTAAAACGTAGTCAGTTGCGCCGTTCTTCAACGTCTCAATGGCTACTTCCTCGCCCATGGTGCCTGTGACGAAAATAAAGGGTATTTCCGGGCACTTTTTTTTGGCGATGTTCAAAGCGTCATAACCATCAAATCCGGGCATCGAGTAGTCTGAAAGAATGACATCCGGTGGATTGCGATCCAATTCCAAGATGAAGTCCGCTTCCGTTTGCACGCGCACCATCGAGAAATGGATGCCACCGTGGCGCAAGGTGTGTTGCTCCAGGGCGGCGTCCGCTGCGTCGTCTTCCAGCATAAGAATGTGGATTTGTTTATTCATGCGCCGCGAAGTGCGGTTTCCTCGTGGAGCGGGAGCGAAAAGTAAAAGGCAGCCCCCTTGCCTGGTTGTCCCTTCGCCCAGGTCCGCCCGCCGTGCTGATGAATGATCCGGCGAACATTGGCCAGCCCGACGCCTGTGCCCTCGAATTCTGAATGCGAATGCAAGCGCTGAAAGACGCCGAAGAGTTTGTGGGCATAACGCATGTCGAAGCCAACGCCATTGTCCTTGACCATCACGATCAGTTCCTCCTCCTTAGTCTGGCTGCTTATTTCAATGCGCGCCAGTGGCCGATCCCTGGTAAATTTCAAGGCGTTGCTGATGAGGTTGACAAAAACCTGGCGGAGCAGCGCGGCGTCACAAACGACCTCGGGCAATTCACCCACAACCCATTCCACGTGGCGGGTTTCCGTTTCGAGTGTAAAGTCGCGCAACACGCTTTCACAGAGCGTTTTCAAACTGATTTTGGCTTTTCGCAACCCGGCCCGCGCCGTTCGCGAAAAGGCCAGCAAATCGTCGATCAATTGGCCCAAGCGACGGGCGCCGGCGGCGATGATCGTCAGGTATTGTCGGGCATCTTGGTCCATGCCGGGCGACTTGTTAGCGCTCAACAACTCGATAAAACTTTCCATTTGCCGTAGTGGCGCGCGCAATTCGTGGGACACCGAATAGCCGAATGCTTCCAGTTCCTTGTTGGCCGCCTCCAGTTCGGCGGTACGGCGGGCGACGCGATACTCCAACTCCTCGTTCAGCCGCCGGATTTCTTGTTCGGCCTTCTTGCGTTGCCTCTGGATGTGGGCTTCGCGCAAGGCGCGGTGAACGGCAGGGGGCAAGTCCGACATGTGATTTTTGGGAATGAAATCCGCCGCGCCGCTTTTGAGCGCCTTGGCGGCCATTTCCTCACCCAACAAACCGGTCACAAAAATAAACGGGACCTCGGGGCACGCGTCCTGAGCCAGTGACAGCGCGGAGAAAGCATCAAACGAGCACAGGCCGTGATCTGAGAGAATCACACTCGGGTGAAAATCCTGCAACGCTTTCACGAAGGCGTCTTCGGAATCAACGCGTTTAAAGGAGAACTCAAAGCCGCCTTTGCGCAGGATTTGCTCAGCCAGTTGAGCATCGCCCACCTCGTCCTCGACCATTAGGATTCGCAACTTTCTTTTTATAAGCCTGAATTCTCCGTCCGAAGTTAAGCTGAGCGCAGCGTCTGCAAACATGGGGTGAAGACCGTGGGGGAAATTGGCGCGCCCGGCGGGGCGAACACCCTATGGGCTGCTTAGGCATAATGATGGAGAGTAACGCTCATGCCAACCCAGACGGGAAGTGGCAAAATTGGTAAAGCAGAAACATTAACAAACAGAGGATACCATGAAAAGAACCTTCAATAATTGGGAGAACAGCGCCAAACGCTTCGTGACCATTCTGTGCGTGTCCGTCAGCCCCATCGTGGCGGGCTTGATTGTCTCCGGCTGCGCTGGAGATGCCTACCACGAAAGCACCGGCGAAAGCATCGATGATACCGCCACGACTTCCCGGGTCAAAGGCGCGCTGGGCAGGGATTCGCAATACAAATATGACGATGTCCGTGTCACGACCTTTAAGGGCACCGTGCAGTTGAGCGGGTTCGTAAGTTCCGGCGATGCCAGGAGCCACGCCATAGAACTGGCCAAAAACACCGAGGGCGTGAAGAGCGTCAACAACCGCATTGACGTTAAGGAGTAGTCCTGGCGGGTTGGGGGCGTGGCATATGAACCAATACAAAAAATATTTTTGTGTGCATGGCCATTTCTACCAACCACCTCGGGAAAATCCGTGGTTGGAGGCCGTGGAAATGCAGGATTCCGCCCATCCCTACCACGATTGGAACGAGAGGATCACCGCGGAGTGCTATGCGGCCAACGCCCATTCGCGCTGTCTGGGCGCCGGGAATCGCATCGAAAGCATCGTTAATAACTATTCCAGAATCAGTTTTAACTTCGGTCCGACCCTCCTATCGTGGATGAAGGAGAAAGCGCCGGATGTGTATGCGGCCATTCAGCAGGCGGACCAGGAGAGTCAGAACCGGTTTTCCGGCCACGGCTCCGCTATTGCCCAGTGTTACAGTCACATGATCATGCCACTGGCTAACGCCCGCGACAAACAGACGCAGGTCGCCTGGGGCCTGCATGATTTCGAGGCCAGGTTCGGACGCGCGCCGGAGGGAATGTGGCTGCCGGAATGCGCGGTCGATCTGGAATCGCTTGAGGCGCTGGCCCAATTTGGCATCCAGTTCACCATCCTGTCTCCCTTCCAGGCAAGCCGCGTGCGGCCTTTGAAAGATATCGAGTGGCAGGACGTGAATGGCGGCAAGGTGGACCCGTCGATGGGATACCAGGTTCAATTGCCTTCGGGTCGTTCCATCACAGTCTTCTTTTATGATGCGCCGGTGGCACAGGCCGTGGCCTTTGAGCGTCTGCTCACCGACGGAGGTCGCCTGGCCGAACGGTTGTTGGGTGCCAGCAACGACAACCGGACCTGGGACCAATTGATTCATGTCGCGACCGATGGAGAATCTTACGGCCATCATTTTCGCCATGGTGACATGGCTTTGGCTTACGCTCTCAAAACGATTGAATCGAATCCTGATGCGCATTTAACGGTATATGGCGAGTACCTGGAGTCGCATCCTCCCACCCATGAGGTGGAACTGCACCAGCCGAGCGCGTGGAGTTGTCCGCATGGGGTGGACCGGTGGCGCCGTGATTGCGGCTGCAACTCCGGCGGCCACGCCGGATGGAACCAGGCCTGGCGCGAACCTTTGCGCAATGCCATGGATTGGCTTCGCGATGAACTTGCTCCGCGTTTCGAGAAGCATGCTGGCGCGTTGCTCAAAGACCCTTGGGCCGCGCGCGACGATTACATCAAAGTCATTCTGGATCGTTCGTCCGAAAATCAGCGCCGCTTTTTTAGCAGGCATGCGACGCGCGAACTGAACGAACAAGAACAAATCACCGCCTTGCGTATGTTGGAGGCCCAACGACATGCCATGCTCATGTACACGAGTTGCGGCTGGTTTTTCGACGAATTGTCGGGGTTGGAGACAGTTCAAGATATTCAATACGCCGCGCGCTCATTGCAATTGGCCCGCGAATTGTGGAATGAGGATTTGGAAGCGGGATTCGTCGATAGACTGGAGCAGGCCAAGAGCAACATTTCCGAACACGCGGATGGACGCGTTGTCTATGAGAAATTCGTCAAACCAGCCATTGTGACGAGGAATACCGTCGGCGCCCATTACGCGATCAGTTCGATCTTCGAGTCTTATCCAACTGATGCCCGGCTTTATGCCTTCACCTTTCATCAGGAAGACCGGCAGATGTTCACCGCCGGTGCCGCGCGGCTGGCCCTCGGAAGGGCGCGAGTCACGTTTGAAATTACGCGAGGTTCCGATGTGCTGACCTATGGAGTTCTCTATTTGGGCAGCCATAATTTGAACTGCTGGGTCCACTTGAACGGACACACCGAGGAATTCCAACAATTGGTCAAGGCCGCTCACGAGGCATTTGATCGGGCTGATTTTCCGCAAATCATCCGGTTGATGGATAGCCATTTCGGACAGACGCAATACTCGCTCAAGAATCTCTTTCGCGATGAACAGCGCAAATTGCTGAACCAAATCCTGGCCACGACTCGCGAGGAAATTCACGGCGCCTACCGTTTGATCGCCGACCGTCATGCGCCGCTGCTGCGTTTCCTGGCTGACTTGAACGCCCCGCCGCTCCAAGGCCTGAGAATAGCGGTGGACGTCGTGCTGAACAGCGATATTCGCAGCCAATTTCAGAATGGTCACTTGGATGCGGAACGGGTGCGGAGCTTGGTGGCCGAAGGCCGGGCCATGAATGCCACCTTGGATTGGGAGGAACTCAGCTACGCCTGCAAGGGTTATTTCGATCGCTTGAGTGAGAGTCTGTTCAAAACGCCAAAAGACGTTGAGCTATTACGCCGCCTGATTGAAGCGGCCAAACTGGCTCGGGACCTCCCATTTGAATGCAATCTTTGGAAGCCGCAAAACATTTATTTTGAAATTTCGCGAACCCTTCGCGCGGAATGGGCTAATCGGACTCAGCAAGGCGACGAAGCCGCCAAGCTGTGGGTTTCGCTCTTCGACGACCTTGGAGAGGCCTTGGGATTCTCAAGGACCACCCTACCCGAAGTGCAACAGCGCGCTACAAATGGTGCCGAAAAGCCCGCCGAAAAGCCAGCCGAGGACGCTTTGGTAGGCGTCGGTTAGCCGGCACCTGCGCATGGGATTGGACGTCACCACTGATTCACCCGGAACAAAATTGGTTCCGAGGGCGACATATCGACTCCAATTCAATCGGGATAGCACCTTGGCCCAGGCGAATGAGCTGGTTCCTTACCTGCACGAACTGGGTGTCAGCCACATTTACGCCTCGCCTTTGTGCAAGGCCGTGCCCGGCAGCAGGCATGGCTAT
>Ga0209006_10004257_pt1 | contig 13000 bp, 9 predicted proteins | sample JacPin_JW_Ref_O2_FD_188567 | JGI IMG/M metagenome (GOLD analysis project Ga0209006, IMG submission 188567) | Forest soil microbial communities from Algoma, Ontario, Canada - Jack Pine, Ontario site 1_JW_Ref_O2 (SPAdes) (version 2) | ecosystem: Environmental > Terrestrial > Soil > Boreal...
AGCCGATGTTCCAGTGGAGAGTGCCACTGTAGATGCGGTACTTGAAAGTGTCCGGCTCGTTGATGAAGCGTTGCTGGTTGAAGTTGCCGCTCTGCGGTTCGAGCTGATTGGCGGGCGGTGTGAGCGGAAAATTTCCGTTTCCGACCACGTCGATGTTGGGCGACCCGTCGGTGTGCAGGTCCTGCCCGAAGGCGTTCAATCGTATTGAAAGGCTGTCGGTAAAGTTGACCAAGAAAGCTGCATGCACGCCATCGCGATAGGCACGATTGACGTCCTTTTCGCCGAGCGACGGATCATCGACGTAACCGGGCAACCCCTCGTAATAGCCGCTCACGCGAAATGCGGCGCGATCACCGATCGGCAGGTTGATCATGGCCTTACCCGACCCACCCGCGTCACCGTGTGCAACATCCTCGCCGCCAGCCTGGACAGCAGCGGCAAACTTCGTCGGGTCGGGCGGATTAGTCACGTACTTGAGAAGACCGCCCTCACTGCCGGCGCCGTACAAGGTTCCCTGGGGCCCGCGCAGCACCTCCACACGCTGCAGGTCCCAGGTGTCGAAATCACCGCTGAAAAAGAAGCCGTTGGCAAGCGCGTTGCTCGAGCCGAAGGGCGTATCGTCAATGTAGGTAGTCACCGTCGAGCCGATCCCGCCCACGTTCTGGCCGCGAAGGGTCAGCCGTGTCTCGCCGGGTTGCACCTCCGTCAGCGATAATCCCGGCACTTTGGATTGCAGGTCCTCGAGGCTGACGAGCTGCTGCTTCTGCAGGTCCTCCGAGGTGATTGCGGTCACCCCCATCGGTACATCGTGCAATTTCTCTTCGCGCTTCTGCGCGGTGACGACAACCTCCTGCAGGGCGCCCGCACTGTTGCCACTGTCGGCGGCCTGCTGCGCCCACGCGCTGGAGCCCGCCGCGAGCGCCACGCCAAGGGCGACAGGACCCAGCGCTGAAATACGTCGCGACCCATGCATGACTCGCTCCCCGCGGGCATGACCCGCTATATATTATTTCTCCGATATGACATCATTTTCTCTGTTTTAGCAACCTTCAACCCAATTGGGCTGTCCATGGGCACGATCGCCCAAAGGCGTTCGAAGCAGGCGTCAAGTCGAGGCACCATGAAGAGCCCGTCCAATTGGGGGCGCTCGGTCCCCATATCTGCCTTCATGTGGGCGTCGCCAGTCGTGCGCTGAGGTTCACGGGGCGCGCTCTGCGCACTTCGACATTGCCCACCAACGAAAGGAAACGGTTATGCCCCATCTGCTAACGAGCGCTCGCCTCGCACCGCTGCTGTTGCTCGTCTTGGCGGCGGTCACGCCGGCGCCCGCGGCGCAGACCGATGCGCAACGCATTGACCGGATCCTGACGCAGACGCCTCTCATCGACGGTCACAACGATCTGCCGTGGGAGATCCGCACGCGCTTCGGCGGAAGCCTGGCGAACGTCGACCTCAGCCGCTCTACAGCGGGACTGCCCGTGACAGAAGGTCCGCCGCTGATGACCGACCTCCCGCGTCTGCGGGCCGGCCACGTCGGAGCACAGTTCTGGTCCGTATGGATACCGGCCGACACCCAGGGGCCGGCCGCAGTACAGATGACCATCGAACAGATCGACCTCGTCAAACAGATCTGCAGCCGCTACCCGAACGACTTCGCGATGGCCTATACGGGCGCCGACATCGTGCGCCTGCACAAGAGTGGTCGGATCGCCTGTCTGATCGGCGTCGAGGGCGGCCATCAGATCAACAACTCACTCGCGGTGCTGCGCGCCTATTACGAGCTCGGTGCGCGCTACATGACCCTCACGCATTCCTCCAACATCGCCTGGGCAGATTCGGCCACCGATGCCCCGGTGCATCACGGCCTCACCACCTTCGGCAAGGAGGTGGTGCGCGAGATGAACCGTCTCGGGATGCTGGTCGACCTGTCGCACGTGTCGGCCGACACGATGCGCGCGGCGCTGGCGGTGACCGAAGCGCCGGTGATGTTCTCGCACTCCTCGGCACGCGCGCTGGTGGATCACCCGCGCGACGTGCCCGACGATGTGCTGCGCGCCGTCGCCGCCAATGGCGGCGTTGTCATGGTCAACTTTTATCCCGGGTACGTCTCCGAGGCGCGGCGCCGCTGGGACGCCGACCGCGCGGCGGAGCTGGCGCGCTTCAACAGCCCGCCGTTCGGCGGCCTGTACATCGGCGATCCGGAGCGCGCGAAAGCGGCGCTCGCGGAGTGGGAGCGCGCGCACCCCAAGCCGCGGGTGGGAATCAGCGACGTAGCGGACCACATCGAGTACATCCGCAAAGTCGCGGGCATCGATCACGTCGGCCTCGGCTCGGACTTCGACGGCATACCCGATGCACCCGACGGTCTCGACGGCGTCGACAAGTACCCCGCACTCCTTGGCGAGCTCGCGCGGCGTGGTTGGAGCGATGCGGATCTCGCCAAGGTCGCTGGCGCCAACCTGCTGCGGGTGATGACCAAGGTCGAAGAAGTCAGCGCGCGCCTGCACGCCGCGCGCGCCCCGTCGGCGGCGACGCTCAGTCAGCTCGACGGGCCGCAGAAGCCGGCGCCGAACTGAGCGCGCACTCCCGAGCTACTCAGCGCTCGTCGATTTCAGTTACGACTATCAGGATTTGCTGTTCCGTCACGAGCGCGCACTAAGATTCGCCGAGGTACGTCCCATGAAGCGACCCACAAACCCGTCCCTGATCCTTGCCGCCGCGGCAGTTCTAGGCGCGATCTCGGGGAATGCGCGCGCCGCAGGTTCCGCGCCGCATGATCTCGTGATCCGCAACGCACAGATTTACGATGGATCGGGGAGCGCGCCGTACGCGGGCGAGGTTGCGATCGACGCTGATCGCATTGCCTACGTGGGTGCGCATTCTGCCGGCAAAGGGCGCAACGAGATTGATGCACACGGCATGGCGGTCTCGCCGGGTTTCATCGACATGATGGGCCACTCGGAGGAGTCTCTGCTGATCGACGGTCGCGCCGTGAGCGGCCTGAAGCAGGGAATAACGCTCGATGTCTTCACCGAACAGTCGATGGGTCCCTTGTCTGCAAAGATGGCCAAGCAGCTCGCAGAGCATCAGGGGGACCTGAAGTTCCCAGTGAACTGGCGCACGCTCGGCGAGTATCTCGACAGACTGCAGGAGCACGGCATCGCCCCTAACGTCGCAAGTTTCGTCGGCGAAGGGGAAATCAGAACCAACGTCCTCGGCGAAGCGAACGTGCAGCCCACCCTCAAGCAACTCATCGCTATGCGCTCTATCACGCACCAGGCGATGCAGGAAGGCGCCATCGGTTTGACCACTGCGCTCATTTATGCGCCGATGAACTACGCCAAGACTCCCGAGCTTATTGAAATGGCGAGCGAGTCGGCGCGCTGCGGTGGAATCTATAGCGCACACATGCGCAGCGAGGGGGATCACATCGAGGATGCCGTGCGGGAAACCATCGAAATCGCGCGGCAGAGCGGCGCGCCCGCCGAAATTCATCACTTCAAGTTCATCGGTCACGACAACTGGGACAAGCGCGAGCGGGTCGTGGGCATGATCAACGCCGCGCGCGCCGCCGGTATCCGCATCACGGCGGATATGTACCTCTACACTGCGGGTGGCACCGGCCTCGATGCGTCGATACCTCCCTGGGCGCACGACGGAGGGGTCGAAGCCATGATTGCGCGACTCAAAGACCCAGCGGTACGCGCGAAGGTGATCGCGGCAATGCAGGTCGCGCACCCCGCCGATTGGGAGAATCTGTATCAACAGGCCGGCCCGTCCGGCATGCTCCTCCTGGCCGCGAAGACTCCCAAGGTCAAGAAGTTCATCGGTAAGACCATCACCGAAATTGCCCGCGAGCGCGGTGTGACTCCCGAGAACGCAATCATCGATCTCGTGATTGAAGACGACGGCGGCGCGGGGGCCGCCTACACGATCATCAGCGAGGAGAACATCGCCAAAGAGATTGTGCTGCCCTGGGTGAGCCTGGGATCCGATGCGGAATCGAGTGCGCCTGAAGGCGCGTTTCTTCTGTCTTCGACGCACCCACGCGCCTACGGCAATTTCGCGCGGCTCTTCGCCAAGTATGTGCGTGAAGAGCATCTCCTGACTGTCGAGGAGGCCGTGCGCAAAGTAACCTCCTTGCCGGCAGACGTGCTGTCACTGAAGGATCGCGGTCGCTTGCGTCCGGGCGCCTACGCCGACGTCGTCATCTTCGACCCTGCGACCATTCAGGATCACGCGACCTATGCCAAGCCCATGCAGTATGCAACCGGCGTGAGCGATGTGATCATCAATGGCAAATTTGCCTTACGGCATGCGGAGCCCACGGGGATTCCTACCGGCCGTGTACTTCGCGGGCGTGCCTGGACGGGTGCATCGGAAGGAAGTTGCCAAGCCTCCAGCAAGAACTGGACTTGGATCGACGAACCGCCGCGCCGACATTGGTTTGAATAGTCAGTCGCTTGCCAATAGGTGTACAGCAGCAAAGCAAGGCGCGATGATGCCGGCATCCAATGAGCCGCGCTCACGGGGTTGGCTTCACGTTTACGGAGGCTTCGTCAATGAGCTTGATTGCCTCGTGGACGCTCCGGGCAACGTCACCGCCGCTTGTCAGCACGAGCGCTCCCCGTGCCGCATCGAGTAGACGCAATGCGGCAGCGAAGTCGTGCGTCGCTTCGTCGGCTAGCGCACGCCTGCACTCGCGAATTGCCTGCAGCGCGAGGTCGAATCCCAGATACCCCTGGCGCGGAGTCGCCGCCTGTTGCGCCTCGAGGAGGATCCGCTCCGCTTTGGACAACCTCGCTTGCACACGGTCGTTGGCCACGTGCACGAGCAGACTATTTCCACCGCAATCTGTACGGCGAAGCGCAGGCGGTGCTTCTAATTCGGGCCGGCGGTGAGCGCCGGGCGCGTCCATTGATTCGATTTCGCCCAACCAATAGCGCGCGCTCTCCACGGCCTCCTCTGCCTGCGAGAAATTGCCCGTACTACGATACAGCGTGGCTCTTTCCGCCCACATATAGGCGCGCTGATGCGCCACCAAATAAGCGTCGAAGGAGCGAGGTCCGTTCTCGATACCCATAGTGACAACTCGTTACAGTTTTTCAGTTGGGATCAGCCTGGATAAATGCACGCTATCAGCATCGCAAGTCGATTTCCGTACGATGGCACGCGTATCGGGCCCGTAGCAGCCGCCACCACGGGCTTAGCCCCCAAATGCTGCAATGCAGGCTTAGCGCAAGCCCCAGCGGTGCTTTCGATTCAGTTCGCCGCGCCGGTGTATCGGTCGTCGCTCGACCTACCAAAGCCCATTGCACGGTACCCCACAGAGCGGTCGATAAGTGTTCTCATTTCCGGGCGTGGTGGCCGCAGTCAGCCCGAGCCAGCCGGAGCTAGGTAAGACCTGCGGACGGATGACGGGCATGATCCTCCACGGTGAGAAGCCGGCTCGTATGCCCATCGAACATCCGGTCTTCGAATTGATAATCAACCTCAAATCCGCGAACCGCCTCGGCGTCGTCATCCCGAAGCAATCACTCGAGCACGCCGTTAGGTCATTCGCTGAGCGACATCGCCTCTACCTCTAGCGTCTCGATTCGAGCCTGCCGTGTGACATGCGTCAATTGTGAGCCTGTGCAATCAGATTCTGTGCGGCACGCAGAGGCGCACGATATTCATCGCTGAGCGCCGGCTGGTGCGCCTCGGCGGCCGCTGCTAAGTTAAGTAACTGGTTTGCCTCGGTGAAGCGACGCGCGGCGATCAGTGCATTCGACAAGCTGATGCGCGCTTCGGCGAGCCAAAAGCTATCGGAGTCGTCAAGCTGTTCGCGCAGCTCTACCGCCCGCCGCAGAAATCGCTCGCCTTCGGCGGCTTTGCCCATGCGTGTCAGGGCCTCTCCAAGCAAGCGAGCTGTGTGTGCCTCCTGATCCGGCATGTATTGACGCTGGGGTGATGCCGTCATGCGTTCGAGCAGATCGTGAGCGCGCGCACGCGCGGCGTCGACTGCGCCGCGCTGCAAATCAGCTCGTGTCAAGCCAATTGTCGAGCGAGTATAGGGGTCGGGAAATTCGCCGCGCGAAGCGGGCCACTCTCGAAGTATCTGTTCGTAAATAGCGACGGCATCCTCGGGATGACCCTCTCCCAGTTTTAATGCGGCGCCGCGCAGGAGACTCCCCGCATACGCAAGCGATTTTTCCCCGATGTAACGCCGGAACACATCGCTCGATAGCGCATACTGCTTCTCCGCCTCGTCGAATTTTCCTTCGGCGGTGAGCACCGAGGTCAGCACGGAAGCGCTGACGCCGTAGCGCAGTTCGAGATCCTTGCGAGCCCCGAGGCGCGCGAGGTTGCCGCGCAGTATTGCCTCGGCCTGAGGCAGGCGGCCGCGGAGATACTCCAAGGCGCCGAGCGTCTTGCCGGTTTCGGTCGAATCTTCCAGTCCCTGCGCGGTCTTCTGTTGCGCCAGCAGTGCTTCGTTCAAGAGTGCCTCGGCCTGTTTCTCGCGGCCCATGCGAAAATAGAGCTCGCCAAGCCGTAACTTTGCCGCAGCAGTCGTTGGATGTTCCGCACCTGCGCTCTTGGTCAAAAGGTCGATGGCGCTGCGCAGATTGGTTTCGGAATCACCGTACTTGCGCATCAAAGCTTGTGCGTCACCTAAATCAAGATAGGCATTGCCGATTGCAAAAGCGTTGCGCTCACGCCCCTGCGCCTCTTCAAACGCGAGATATTTTTTCTTCCATTGCTCTGCGCCGGCGTAGTCCTCGTTGAGCTGTGCGTAGTATCCGAAGTACTCGAGTACATCGCCTTTTAAAGAGCTCTGGGGATCGCGCCGCTCGATGATGGCGAGTGCTGCACCCAGGCTCTTTAAACCAGCGGACTTGTCGCCCGTCGCGCCATCGTATGCGGCACGCGCGCTTTGAAATTCAATCTCGGCACGAGCCATCGAGCCACTGTCGCCAAGCGTGTCCAAAATTCTTCGCGCCGCATCGAGGTGGGTCTTGGCGTCAGTGTCCTTGCCATTATCGATGAGGGCGCGCGCAATGCGTGTGTGCGCTGCGGCACCGTCGCGGCTAAACTCGCCTCCGCTGATGCGACGCAGGTCATCCAAGTGATCCTGGGCGAGTCCGATCGCGCGATCGGTCGATCCGAGATCCTCATAGAGTGCGCTCAGTGTATCAAGCAGCTCCCCGCGCACTTCTGGCGCCTCGTGAAGTTCGCCATGAATGCGTTGCGCGCCGATGTCGAGCAGCTTTTCCGCCGTGACGTTGCGCGCTTCCACCCCGCCCGGATTCTGCAGACTGCTCTGCTTGAAGATATCGAGCAGAAAATTCTTGACGGCCGTGGCCTTGCTTGCCTCAATCGCGGTGCGCTGTGCCTGGCGGCGCGCGAGATTCGCCTGCCAAGTGGTCCCGACAATACCCGCGACGAGTAGCACAAACACTATGCTCGCCGCCGATAGCGGCAACCAATTGCGCCACAGGAATCGACGCAGTACGTAGGCCCGTGCGCCTTCGCGCGCGCGAATCGGCTCGTGGTGACGGTAGCGAGAAATATCATCAGCGAGTGCGTGGGCGTCGGGGTAGCGAGCTTGCGGCTCTTTGCGCAATGCCTTGGCGACAATCGCGTCGAGGTCGCCGCGAAGTTCGCGCGCCGTGACCGGCGCGCCCGAGCGCACGAGCGCGCTCGGCGGCACCAGCTTCTCTTGCAGGAGGCGGCGCACCGCGATCGCAAGCGGCAGATCGGCAATTTGCCAAGGCAGGCTGTCGCAGAGCAACTGGTAGAGCGTCACGCCGAGTCCGTAAACATCGGTTGCGGTGGTGACGACGCCACCGGTGAGCTGCTCGGGCGCGGCATAAGCAGGAGAGACGTGCGCGGTGCGCGTGGCATCGCCTAGCTTCTCGACCTGCAGAAGCTTCGCAATCCCGAAGTCAAGCAGCTTCACACGTGCTGCGGGAGTGACAAATATGTTTGCGGGTTTCAGGTCGCGATGCACGATCAAGTGAGAGTGTGCATAGGCCACCGCTGCGCACACTTGCAGGAACAGATCTAAGCGCTCCTGCAGTGGAGCCTTGCGCGTCGCGCACCAAGCAATGAGATTTTCGCCCTCCACATATTCCATCACCATGTAGGGACAGCCGTCAGCGCTTACGCCTCCGTCATAAAGCCGTGCGATGCCTGGGTGATCGAGCGTCGCAAGGATTTGACGCTCTGCGTGAAATCGGCCTACGGACGTACCCGGTCCCGCACGCACGAGCTTGAGTGCAACGGTTTGTTCGAATTGCCCGTCGGCGCGAGTCGCGCGGTAAACCTCGCCCATGCCACCGCGGCCAATTAGTTCGACAATCCTGTACGCACCAAGTCGCGTCTCGGGTGGCAGGCTGCCCCTAGTTGCAGGTTCGAAGGGTAAGGACTCGATAGCTGCACGATCAAGCAGACCGTCCGGACGCTCTGCGTGATAGAGCAACGACTCCAATACCGCGCGCAGCTCGGCCCGTCCTTCGGTCAGGCGATCCAGTACAACAGTTCGCTCGTCCACCGCCACTGTAAGCAGCTCATCCAGAGCCGCTTCAACATTTGGCCAGTCGGCGTAGTCGCTCGCCTCTACCAAGCGCTTGCTCCCCCGTGACTTTATTCGTAAAGGTTGCTCGCAGAACCATGGACCACTTGGAGCTGGAGTAGCAAGCATCCCGGTACGCGGCGTGGAAAAGCGCTCCTCAGACCTCTAAACACCCGCGCCGTCTGAATGAGCCAATTCCCGGCGCAGCCAGGCTCGCGCCTTAATCCAGTCGCGACGGACCGTACGGTCGGTCAGACCCAGAGCGTGTGCGGTCTCACCATCGTCATAGCCCGCAAAGAACCGGCATTCGACCACCTGTGCCAGCCGCGGGCTCAGTGCCGCCAGGCGAGCGAGCGCATCGTTGACCTCCAGCAATGCCTCATCCGAGGCCCCTGGAACTTCGGGCGCATCATCAAGGGACACGACGGCAGCCCCGCTACCGCGCTTTGCCGCAACGCGGTCGCGTGCATAGTTGATGAGCGCATGGCGCATCGCAAGTGCGGCAGAGCGCAAAAAGTGCCCCTCATGAGTAAAACTGCCGCTGCTGCCCATACGCAGGAACGCCTCGTGGATGAGAGCGGTGGTCTGCAGCGTGTCGCCGGCACCGACGCGTCGGCGCTCGCGGCGCGCGACGCGGCGCACATCCTCGTAAAAGACAGGCAGCAACTCGCGCGCGGTGTGCTGGACTTCCAGCGGCGCGCCAAGATCGACGTTGTCTGCAATGGGGCTGTTCGACATGTTATTCGGGGTGATTTTCGCAGAGTTATCGCTAACGGTCGATGTCCGGATTCGGACACAACCCGGGTTCTATTGGTGGGGGATGACTGATTCCGACCCGCTGCCGGCACCCGGATGGCCGGCGGCTGTTCCGAGGGACAGCCGCATTCCCCCGGAGCCCAAGCAACGGGCCATTAAACTGGGAGAGATCCAATATGGACAGCAGTGCTCGAAAATTCGTACCGACTTTTATTTGGACAATCCTTGTGATGTCGCCCCTGCGCGTGTGGGCAGGTCCGCCTCCGGACCCCACCGCAAGCGATGGCAACCTGAACACCGCCGGTGGCACGGCTGTACTGAGCAATAACACGGCCAAATTCAACACCGGCTTCGGCGCGGGCGTGCTCACCGCCAACACGAGCGGCACCGCCAACACGGCCATGGGTGTCGATGCGCTCCATGCCAATACCACCGGTCTCTACAACACGGCAGACGGGGAGAATGCTCTCGGGGACAACACTACGGGATCCTACAACACGGCCGTGGGTTATTTCGCGCTGCTTTCCAATAGCAACGGATACTCCAACGTTGCCACGGGCATGAACGCGCTCCAGTTCAACACGACGGGCGCGCAGAACGTGGCTGCCGGCTATGACTCTTTGAGAGAGAATACCACCGGTTATCAGAACACCGCCACCGGGGGCTATTCGCTCTACTCAAACACGACCGGCGGACTGAATGTCGCAACGGGATACCGCGCGCTGTTCGCCAACACCACTGGCACGAATAACACGGCGCTTGGGGCGACGGCGCTGTACCTCAACACGACAGGCTCCGGGAACACTGCAGTCGGCACGGAATCTTTGGAAAGCGCAACCACAGGCAACGACAACACGGCGAGCGGCCTGCTTGCGCTCACGGCGAATACGACCGGATCCAGTAATACAGCTACTGGGGCGCAAGCTCTTCAGAGCAACACGACCGGAGAAGAAAACACTGCAGCGGGCTCGGCCGCGCTCTCGAATAACACCACCGGCAACTACAATACCGCGACCGGAACGGATGCGCTTTTTTATACCACTACCGGAAGCAACAATACGGCGACCGGCATGGAAGCGCTCATGGATAATACGACCGGAGCCAGAAACACCGCGCTCGGCATGAGCGCGCTCGTGCATAACAGCACGGGCAATGACAATACCGGGACCGGCTTCGATGTGCTGGTGGCGAATACAACCGGCAACTTCAATACAGCCAACGGCATGGATGCGCTGAATCACGACACGACCGGCGGCAATAATCTGGCACTCGGCTTTGCGGCGGGGACGTCTCTGATCAGCGGCAACAACAACATTTATCTCCTAAGCGATGCAGCTAGCAGTTCGGAATCCAATACCATCCGCATCGGGAGCGAACAGATAGCCGCGTATATTGCTGGAGTCAGCGGTGTAACCGTGACGGGGGTGCCGGTACTCGTCAGCAGCACAGGCCAGCTCGGTGTGCAAACCTCCTCCGCACGCTACAAACAGGACATCGAACCGATGGCGCAGCGCAGCGAGTCTCTCATGCAATTGCAACCGGTGACGTTTCATTACAGAGCGGATCCCCACGGTGCCCTGCAGTATGGGCTCATCGCTGAGCAGGTCGGAGAGATCTATCCAGATTTAGTAGTCAAAGGTGACGACGGCAAGATCGAGGCAATTCGTTACCAGGAGCTCACTCCGATGCTGCTGAACGAAGTCCAGAAGCAGGCGCGCGCACTTAGGCGCAAGGACGCCGAAATCGCGGCTCTTGCCACTCGCCTGAGTGCAATTGAAGAGCACACTCGGAGCGGAGTCTCGGCCGACGTACCAACCGCGCCAACAGGCCGGTGAAGCATTGTTGCTCGATGCCCGGCACGTATCGCTTGCGTGCCGGGCATCGGAGTGATCGAAGGCGCGAAGTTACTGATTACTAGGGCAATGTGGTCCCCTGCAGTCCCCTCAAAGATTCGGGGCCTTTTACCCAGATCAAATCGATCGAGGCTCATCAGCTTGCTCCAAGCCGCGACGAAATCCTGCGCGAACTTCTGCTTCGCATCGGCGGAGGCGTAGACCTCAGCGATGGCGCGCAGCTGCGAATGCGCGCCGAAGATGAGGTCGACGCGCGTGCCAGTCCATCGCAGTTCTTTGCTCTTGCGGTCACGACCCGCATACACACCCCGCGGATCCGACAGGCTGAAATCAATCGATGGTCGATTGCATTGCCGACCCACCTTGGCACTGGCGCCGCTCCTGTCATTCCTTTGCCCACGCAGGCGGTGAACATCAGGCACCGGCCAGTAGCCAAGCGGCGGCTGCAGATCTACTAGACGTTTCCTGTTCCCAGCGCAGCGCCAGAGGGAATAAAAAAGTCAGCTCGGCAGTCTTAGACACGGACAGAGCCAATCAGAAATCGCGCAGCGCACAGAGATGAACCATTCGAACATCGGATGTGGACTGCAATATTTTAACGACCGTTCTAAGGAGTAAATGCCATGAAAGAGACATTAAACCGCAGGTCTTCGAAGTTTGTACGCCGAGCGCTGGTCGCGATTGTTGCAACGGGTACCCTCGCGGCTCCAGCCGCTTATTCCAGAATCTCCAATAATCTAGTTGTGGTCCCGCCAACCGATCTTCCCGAATTAGCCCGGCAAACAGGCGAGGCGATGCTCCTCCACGAGACAATCGATGGCAGAACACATCTTTACATCGAACAGAATCACGGCGCTCAGCTGGCCATGTTTGATGTCACTGACCCAGGTCATGTCAAAGGCGAAGGCTCGGTGCAGGTCGATGCTCCCGGACCGTTTGACTTTGTTTCCACTCTTGGAGACCGAGCGGAAGTCGTCAGGTTCCGGGAGGGCAAGGGAAGCGCGGTTTTAGATTTGCATAAAGCCAATGTTCCAACCCTCACGAAGGTTCAAGGGTTGACGTTGCAGGGCGCGACCGTGGCTTTGGGCGATGATGGATTCACCATCACGAGTCCGGCCGATTCTAATACGCGATCGGTTCGAGACGTTCAGGTGGTCGACACAGGCAGTTTAGGTGATCTGAATCATGTCTTTGATGTCAGGGAGGTTCGCGAGGAGCTTACGAAGCGCGACACGGGAACAACGTTTCTGCTCACACAGAGCGGCCTGTACGTTGTCAGACGACCAGTCGTCGAGAGGGAGAACGAGTTTCGTGAGCGGGAACGTATGCTGCGGTACGCCGGTGGTGGTTGAACTTAGACTCAGATAACAATGTCTGCTCTACGGAATCGCTGTTCCCCCGCACAGGGGAAGGAGTGAGAGTTAGGAGCGTAAGTGGGTGAGTCCATGAACGATAACGGTCGCTATCATTGGGTGCCCAGAGACACCGAGGAATGCCTCGAGACCGAATCCGGCGAACTATCTTGCGCGCCCTGATACTAGCGTTCGGTGGCGTTGGTTCACTTCGGTTCAGCCGATGCGATATCACAAATGGCCAACGAAGAACTCTTCTTCAAGGACAACGGCGACCCGATCCGAAATCGTCAGTCAAGTTTGGAAGGGTTGCACGCCGACGACGGCGTTTATTGGTTCGTAGTTCGCAGAATTTGGCACCGCTTTGTCACCGGCGTCGCAGCGCAGCGAAAATTCAGAAAACCAAAGGAATTTAATGGCGGAGAGAGAGGGATTCGAACCCTCGAAGGGCTTTTGACCCTTACACCCTTAGCAGGGGTGCG
>Ga0209006_10004258_pt1 | contig 12995 bp, 13 predicted proteins | sample JacPin_JW_Ref_O2_FD_188567 | JGI IMG/M metagenome (GOLD analysis project Ga0209006, IMG submission 188567) | Forest soil microbial communities from Algoma, Ontario, Canada - Jack Pine, Ontario site 1_JW_Ref_O2 (SPAdes) (version 2) | ecosystem: Environmental > Terrestrial > Soil > Boreal...
TGCGCCGCCGCCTGTGTCTTCGCGCTCGACCACCATGTCGACCGGCTGGCCGACGATCACGCCAATGCGCGGGCGCTGGCGCGGGGGCTTTCACAGATCAAGGGCATGGAGGTGCAGGCGCCCGAAACCAATTTGGTGTTCTTCAGGCCCGATGGCGCCGGCGTCACCGGCGAAAAGATGATCGCAGCGTTGCGCCAGCGCGGCGTGCTGCTGGCGATGATGGACGGCCGGATTCGCGCGTGCATGCATCTCGATGTCACCGCGGACATGATCGAGGAGATGGTCGGGCTGGTACGGGAGATCGTGCGGGGGGCGTAGCAGCGATGGGCCGATTTATTCTATCACTTCATCGGCGGTGGCGAGCAACGTCGCCGGAATGGTCAATCCGATGGTCTTCGCCGCCTTTGCATTGACGACCAGTTCGAACTTGGTCGGCGCTTGCACTGGAAGATCGCCGGGTCTTTCGCCTCTGAGGATGCGATCCACGTATTCGGCTGCCTTGCTCCACTGAGACAGCTGATCGGCGCCGTAATAGAGCAGTCCGCCGTCCTTCACGTAATACTTGAAGGGATAGATCGCCGGTAGATGGAAGCGGCGGGTCAATTGGATAATCATGTCCCGCTGGCCATTGGCGAGCGGACCTGGAAGAACGATCAGGCCCCGATCCGGCTGGCCTGACACCGCCATGATGGCCTGCTCGATCTCGTCGCGGCTATGAATTTCGGCCTTCGACACCTGCAATTTCAGAATTGGCGCGGCGGCCTCTATGACTTGCAGGAACGCACCGTGATTTTTCTGATCGGGGGCCAGTAGAACCGTCAGGCGGCCGATCCCCGGTGCCGTCTCCTTGAGGATCTCGACCCATTTTCCCGCAATGGAAACATCGAAGTCGGTGAAGCCGGTGATGTTCCCGCCGGGTCGCGCGTAATTGGTCAGGAAACCGCTACCGATGGGATCAGCGACCTGGGTGAAGACGATGGGTATGGCAGTCGTAATCTGCTTGGCAACCGCCAGCAATGGAGTGCTGTTGACGACGATCACCTCGGCAGGCTGGTTGACGAGTTCAGCCATATGGGCGAGCATGAGATTGGACTGACCGGCCGCCCAGCGAACGCTGACCTCGATGTCGCGCTCGTCTAACCAGCCCAATTGACGAAGCTTTGCCTTCAGTGCGGAAAATCTTGCTTGCCCTTCCACGTCCGCTTCGGCGAAATTCATGACTACGCCGATCTTTCGCAGCCGTCCGCCCTGCCCCCGCGCCACGAGCGGCCACATCGTGATCGTGGCACCCAGACCGCCGAGGAAAAATTCGCGCCGTCTCATCTCCCGCCTCCAGTCATCCCGAAGACCGAACGCTGCCGGGTTGATCGGCCGGCTTCCGCGCCGCGATCAAATTCCAGCGATGGAAAAACCTGATCTTGTCGCCCTCGATCGACAATCCCATGCCGGCCGATACGCCGGCACTCGCCAGCGCCCACACCACCGCGCGGAGCGGCGGGACGCGCGAGGCGTCGTTGACGATGCCCATCCATTCCTCGAATTCGCGCGGCTTGTCCCAGGTCACCTGCGATTCGATGGCAAAGCCGGCGTCCTTGATCAGCGATGTCAGCTCGGAGCCCGGCAGCATCCGCACATGCGAGGGATCGCGCAGGATTTCAATCGCGTTCTGCAACTCGGCTTCCGCCGGCGCTTCCGAGGAGATGACGTCGGCGATGACAAAACGGCCGCCGGCGCGCAGCACCCGAAAAATCTCCGACATCACGCGGCCGGGCCGGTCGAAATGGTGCACCGAAAGCCGCGTCACCACGGCGTCGAAAGCGGCATCGGCGAACGGCAACTCCGCGGCATTGCCTTCGCGAAAGCTGACATTGGCAAGCCCGGCCTCGTCGCAGCGCTGCCTGGCCTTCTTCAGCATTTCGGGCGTCAGATCGAACGCGACCACGTCGCGGGCGGATTTCGCGATTGCCGCGCTGAGGATGCCCGGGCCACAGGCGACGTCGAGCACCGAGCCCTGCGCCGCTTCGCCCAGCGCGTCGACGAATCGCTGCGTCAAGGCGGAGTCGGTGATCGCGCTTGAGGCCGAAAATGTTTCCGCCTGGCGGGTAAATTCGTCCCGCACACGGGTATCATGGTTCAGCATGGCCGTTCCCTCCGCCCCGATCACTTCCCCAGCGCCTGATAGACCAGCGCCTTCAATTCCGTCTCGATTCGCCCGCGTTGCGATGGCGCCTGCATCATGAGAAGCGTGAACATATCGTCCTTTGGGTCGACAAAGAAGAACGTGCCGCCCACCCCGTCCCAACGATATTCGCCCAGCGGCCATGCCGTATTCGCGGGCACCTCCGTACGCACCGCAAAGCCCAGTCCGAAGCCACTGGCCTCGCCGGGAAAATAGAACTCGTCGCGGGCGATTTTAGTCTCCGGCCCGATGTGGTCCGACGCCATCAGGGCGATCGTCTCCGGCTTGAGGTATTGCCGGCCGTCCACGGTGCCGCCGTCGAGCAGCATCTGCAGGAAACGCGCATAGTCCCCGATGGTCCCGACCATGCCGGCCCCACCGGATTCCCAGCGTTGCGGCAGAGTTGGGTCGTTGATTCCGGCTATGGGACGCTCGAAGCGATCATCGGGCAACGGCTCGGCGATGCGCGGGCGCTGTGCGACATCGGCCACGGAGAACGCGGTCTCGTTCATCCCGAGCGGACCGAACAGCCGCTCTTTTTCGAATTGAAACAGCGACCGGCCGGAGACCACCTCGATGACGCGGCCGAGCACGTCGGTCGAGTGGCCATAATCCCACTGCGTTCCCGGCTGTTCGGCGAGCGGCAGCTTTGCCAGACGCTCGGCGAAGGCGGCGTTGTCGAAATCGCCGTCGAACAGGCCGGAGTTCGCATAGAGTTTCCGCACCGCGCTGTCGCCGTAGAAGCCGTAGGTGAGGCCCGAGGTGTGGCGCAGCAGGTCTTCGATGGTGATCGGGCGCTGCAGCGGCTCAAGCACGAGCTTTCCATCGGGCTGCTCGACACCGACCTTCGCTTCCGCAAAGGCCGGGATGTATTTCGACAGCGGATCGTCAAGCCTGAGCTTGCCGTCATCGACCAGCATCATCGCGGCAACCGAGGTGATAGCTTTCGACATCGAATAAAGCCGGAAGATGCTGTCCGCGGTCATCGGCCGTCGGCTTTCGACATCGCGCAGGCCGAAGCTCTCGAAATAGACGGGTTGACCGTGCTGCTGGATCAGAATGACCGCGCCGGGAATCTTGCCGGCGGCAATCTCGTTGCGGATGTAATCGCCGACCCGCTGCAGTTTTTCGCGCGAGAAACCTGCCGCAACGGTTGAGGGCGATTCCGCCTGGCCGGCAACCGGTCGTCCGATCGCGATCGCGAGAAGCAGCAGCGCGAGCGTCGCCGCGCCGCGGCGGCGCATAAAGCCGTCAGTTCTCCATCGCCTCATAGATCAATCTCTTCACCGCCGGCTGGATCTTCTGCCGCTCGGACGGGGTCTGCTCCAGCAGCACGAAGAACATGTCCTGCTTGTGGTCGACCACGAAAAGGCAGCCGCTGGCGCCGTCCCACTTGATCTCGCCCAGCGATCCCGCCGGCGGCGGCTTGGCATTGCCGGGGTCGGTGCGGACGCCAAAACCGAGCCCGAAGCCGAAACCATCGCCGGGGAAATAGAAATAGTCGCGCCCGACCCCCGAGCCAGGACCGATATGGTCCGAGGTCATGTTCTCGAAGGTTTTGGGGCTCAGATATCGCTTGCCGTCGAGTTCGCCGCCATTGAGCAGCATCTGCGAGAAGCGGGCGAGGTCCGCGAGCGAGGAGACCATGCCGCCGCCGCCTGATTCCCACTTCATCGGAACATCGGCATAGCCCGTGAATCCGACCCGGAAGTCGCTATCACCAGGCATCGGCTTGGCGATCAATTTTTGCTTTTCCGGATCGGTGACATAAAAGGTGGTCTCGTTCATGTGCAGCGGATCGAGCAGCTCCTGCTTCTCGATCGTGAGCAGGGATTTTCCCGACACCACCTCCATGACGCGACCGAGAATGTCGGTCGAGTGGCCGTAATCCCACAGCGTCCCCGGCTGCTCCGCCAGCGGCAATTTTGCGATCCGCTCGGCGAACTCGGCATTGTCGAAATCGCCGTCGTAGATTTTGGCGTCGCGATAGGCCAGCCGGACCATGCTGTTGCCATAGAAGCCGTAGGTAATTCCGGAGGTCTGGGTCATCAGGTCCAGAATCGTGACGGGCCGTTCGACCGGCACCAGTTCGAGCGTCTTGGTGCCGTCGTCGGCCTTCTTCTCGACACCGACTTTTACGTTGGCGAAGGATGGAATGTATTTCGCGACGGGATCGTCGAGCTTCAGCTTGCCTTGTTCGATCAACTGCATTGCCACCACGGACGTGATCGGCTTGGTCATCGAAAACAGCCGGAAAATCGTGTCGTCGGTCATCGGCTGCTTGGTCGCGACATCGCGCACGCCGAAGAATTCGTGATAGACCGGCTTGCCGTGCTGCTGGATCAGGAGGATCGCGCCGGGAATCTTGCCCTGCGCCACCTGGTCGCGGAGATAGTCGCTGACCCGCTCGAGTTTTTGCGGGTTGAAATGCGCACCCGGCGGAATATCGAAGACGCCTTCCGCGCGCAGCATTGGCGCCGCCACGATCGTCAGCAGTACCCCGCAGACAAGCGACCGCAACAAATGACGTGACTTCATGATCCCTCCCCGAATTTGACCCGGCGGCGGAGTGTAGCGGCCGGATCAATCGGTACAAGGGCTGCCGAATTCGACCATCGTCTGCGAATGCAGTGCAGCGCTGTCGTTCGAGAAGCAGCAGAAAATGACGCGTGAAACCGCGGGCGCCGTTTGCAGCGCTTCCACCGTCGTCGAAACAGCGATCCGCGCCGCGCGAGGGGGCGGAAAACGATAGACGCCGGTGGAAATGGCGGGAAAAGCGATCGAGCCGAGGCCGTGGGTCTGGCACAGCTTGATGGCGCGGTCGTAACACGACGCCAGCAACTCATCTTCGCGCCTGTCGCCACCCTGCCAGACCGGGCCGACGACATGAATCACATGCCGCGCCGGCAGCCGATATCCGTTGGTGATCTTGGCGCCACCGGTCTCGCAGCCATTCAGGGTGCGGCATTCGGCAAGAAGTTCGGGCCCGGCCGCGCGATGGATCGCCCCATCGACGCCGCCACCGGCGAGCAGTGAGGTATTCGCGGCGTTGACGATGGCATCAACGCGCAGGCTCGTGATGTCGGCGACGATGACCTCTAACCGCGCCGTACCGATCTGGCGCGCCGCCGAATTCAGGCAGACGCCGCCGCGCTCACCGTGACGCCCTTGTCGGCAAACAGCTGCTGCAGTTCACCGGCCTGGAACATCTCGCGGATGATGTCGCAGCCGCCGACGAACTCGCCCTTGACGTAAAGCTGCGGGATGGTCGGCCAGTTCGAATAGGTCTTGATGCCGTTGCGCAGTTCGGCCGATTCCAGCACGTTGAGGCCCTTGTAGCCGACCCCGACGTGATCGAGGATCTGCACCACCTGGCCGGAAAAACCGCACTGCGGAAACTGCGGCGTGCCCTTCATGAACAGCACGACGTCATTCGACTTCACTTCGTTGTCAATGAATTGCTCGATGCTCATATTTGCGTCCTTTTGGGGCACTGCCCTCGGCGGCATAGCCTTATCAAGCCCGTTAAACCCGACACTGTCATATATGTACCCCAAACCGTTGTGCATCCAAAGTAAAATGGCGGGGAGCTGGCATGCAGGGGCTCCCTCCGGCCCAGGCCGGTCCGAAGCCCCATGGGCTGATGGCCCCAATATCATGGCCGGGGGGAGGCTTTTTTCCCGGACGGAAGCCCCTATCTAGGACAGGCTGTTCTCGGGGAACCCATCGGCCAAAGCAACGTTCTCCCCCGAACCGGAGACTGTCGTGACGAAACCAGCATCCGCCGCGGCCAGCCTGGCCGCCCCTTGCCCGTCATTGTTCTCCGATTCCGGCAGCCTCGCCCAGGATTTGGTGGAAGCTTACCTCGCGGTGCGAAACGAGACCGAGCGCCGCGCCGCTCCGCTTTCGCCGGAGGATCAGCTGATCCAGTCGATGCCGGACGCGAGCCCGGCGAAATGGCACCGCGCCCATACCACCTGGTTTTTCGAGCAATTCCTGCTCGGCGTGCATTGTAGGGGCTACCAACCGTTTCATCCCGATTACGCCTATTTGTTCAATTCCTACTATGTCAGCGCCGGCCCGCGGCACGCCCGCCATCAGCGCGGCCATTTGACCCGTCCCGGCGCCGACGAAATCACCGCCTACCGGAGGCATGTCGACGCGGCGGTGGTGAAATTCTTTCGCGAGGCTGACGAGGACACGCTCGCCGGGATCGTGCCGCTGGTCGAAGTCGGTCTCAATCACGAGCAGCAGCACCAGGAATTGATGCTGACCGACATCCTGCACGCATTCGCGCAAAATCCGATTGCGCCGGCCTACGATCCGCAGTGGCAATTCCCGGCTTCAACCCGCGGCGGCGACGAATGGGTCAGCCTCAATGAAGGCATTCATACCGTCGGGCATGCCGACGACAGCTTTCATTTCGACAACGAAAAACCCGCGCACCGCGCGCTGGTCGGCCCGGTCAGCCTCAAACGCAATCTCGTCACCAATGCCGAATGGCTCGCCTTCATGAAGGACGGCGGCTACGCCACGCCGACGCTCTGGCTGATGGACGGTTTTGCGGCCGCCGTCAACGAAGACTGGCGGGCGCCCGGCCACTGGCGGGATATTGACGGCGAATGGCAGATCATGACGCTCGCCGGATTGCAGCCGGTCGATCCGTCAGCGCCGGTCTGCCATGTCAGCTATTACGAGGCGGATGCGTTCGCGCGCTGGAGCGGCAAGCACTTGCCGACCGAAATGGAATGGGAAGTCGCCAGCAGGGCCGGCCAGCTCAACGACGCCTTCGGGATCGTCTGGCAATGGACCCGCAGCGCCTATTCCCCCTACCCCGGCTACCGGGCGGTCGAGGGCGCGCTCGGCGAATATAACGGCAAGTTCATGGTCAACCAGCTGGTGCTGCGCGGCTCCTCGCTTGCAACCCCGGACGGACACAGCCGTATTACCTATCGCAACTTCTTTTATCCCCATCATCGCTGGCAATTCACGGGACTGCGCCTTGCCGATTACGCCACCTGATTTTTGCAATCCATGCGCGCCCAAAAGCGCGTTCAGGAGACTGTCATGAATGTGCACGCCCCCGCCTTGGCCACAGCGCAGTGTCTCGACGAGCAAACCGCGTTTGCCGGCGACGTGCTGGATGACCTGTCACAACACCCGAAGCGGCTGTCGCCGAAATATTTCTATGACGTCGCCGGTTCGGAGCTGTTCGAGCAGATCACGCTGTTGCCGGAATATTACCCGACCCGCACCGAGCTTTCGATCCTGCGCGATCGCGGCGGCGCGATCTCGGCGATCATCCCCGAAGGCGCGGCGCTGGTGGAATTCGGCGCGGGCGCAACGACAAAAGTCCGGCTGCTGCTGAACGAATCGGCGCTCGGCGCCTACGTTCCCGTCGATATTTCCGGCGACTTCCTCAAGGCGCAGGCCGAGACGCTGCGGCAGGATTTCCCCGGTCTCGCCGTCTATCCGGTCGCGGCGGATTTTACCGCGCCGTTCGCGCTGCCCGAGGCCATCGCCGGAATGCCGAAGGTCGGATTTTTCCCCGGATCGACGCTCGGCAATTTCGAGCCGCATGAGGCCTGCGCCTTCCTGCGCAGCGCGCGCGAGATTCTCGGGCAAGACGCGCAGCTGGTGATCGGCGTCGATCTCGAGAAGGACGAGCGCGTGCTGTACGAGGCCTATAACGACAAGGCCGGCGTCACCGCGCGCTTCAATCTCAACGTACTGCATCGCATCAACCGCGAGCTCGGCGGCAATTTCGACCTTTCCGCCTTCACCCATCGCGCCATCTACAATCGCGAGCGCCACCGCATCGAAATGCACCTGATCAGCCGCAAGGCGCAGACCGTGCGCGTGCTGGGGCGCAGCTTCTCGTTCCGCGCCGGCGAAAGCATCCACACCGAGAACAGCTACAAATACAGCCTCGAGCGTTTCGCCGCGCTGGCGCGCGCCACCGGCTGGACGCCGCGCGCATCATGGACGGATGCGGCTTCGATGTTCTCGGTTCACGCGCTGGTGGCCTCGGACTGAGACTTTTCGGATCGCGGCTTGCCAGACCTGGATTGGGCCGCGTCCGATCGCAGCGAAATCGATTCCCACGCCGCGACCATGATCATGATCGCAGAAGTCAGCAGCGACAGCATCAGCGGCGACAGCCCGGTTGCGAACCAGGCGAGAACCGCAAGCGCGACGATGCCGGCGCCGTGGGAGAGCTGAAGAAAGCCCCTGATCGCGTGCTTGAACAGGATGGTGCCGATCAGAAACAACAGCGGTCCGCCGATCGTGCTCAGCACCGTCTTCAGGTCGGAATGATCAGCCGGATGGGTCAGCACCAGATCGTCGGCGACCGCCGACAGAATGATGCCGGCCACGATCGGCATGTGCAGATAGGTATAGGCCAGCCGCGCCAGCCGCCCCGGCTCGCTGGATCTCGAAATCAGCTCGGAGCCGGCTTCGGCACCCTTGTGGAAATAGATCCACCACATGGCGATGGCGCCGACAAAGGCCGAGACGAAGGCCGTGACGGTCTCGATGGTCCAAGTCAGATCGGCAAAGGTCGCCCCGGTCACGACGATGGATTCGCCGAGCGCGATGATGATGAAGCCGGCGCAACGCTCGGCCATGTGGCCACCCTCCAGGACCCAGTCCGAGACCTGCGTTGCGCCGTATTTCGGGATCCAGAACCGGACCGCCGGCGAGACATATTCGATTGTGAGCGCCGCCACCCAAAGCACCAGTCGCGCATGGCCTTCGGCCATACCGCCCGCGATCCAGAAGACGGCCGACAGCGACAGCCACGCCGTGATACGGACCGCATTCATGCGCGCCAAGGCTCGATTGGGCGGCGTCGCCACCCACAAAAAGACGGTCTTGCCGATCTGCATCGCGGCGTAGGCAGTCGCGAACCACAATCCGCGGGATTCGAAGGCTTTCGGGATCGAGGTGGACAGCACGAGCCCGCCGAGCATCAGCAGGAACAGCAGGATCCGGACCGGCGTCGTTTCAGGATTGAGCCAGTTGGTGACCCAGGAGGTAAAGACCCACACCCACCACACCGCGAGAAACAACAGGGTCGTCTGCAGCGCCCCGAGCGGGGTGAAGCGGCCGAGCAGCGTGTGGGAGATTTGCGTGACCGCGAAAACGAACACCAGATCGAAGAACAGCTCGGCGTAAGTGACGCGGCTATGCTGGTTCGGCACGATCGGGCGATACAGCGCACCGCGTTCATTGTCCCCTGCCATCGCGTGCCCTGCCCCGCGGACGTTAGCTAGCCCCCGGATACCCCGGGCCCGCCAGGTACCCCGGTCTGCAGCGCCAGCGCGTGCAGCACGCCGCCCATCTGTCCCTGCAACGACTGGTAGACGATCTGGTGCTGCTGGACGCGGGATTTGCCGCGGAACGACTCCGAGATCACGGTCGCCGCATAGTGGTCGCCGTCACCGGCGAGATCCCGGATCGTCACCTCGGCGTCGGGAATTGCCGCCTTGATCATCGATTCGATATCGCGGGCGTCCATCGGCATCCCAGTTGATCTCCCATCGGCGGCTCGAATCGCGGCCGGCGGCGGCCACGGATGGTCAGGAACTTAGCGCGGCCACCCTTCTACGTCACGCATTGTCGCATTATATTCGTCCTCCGATCCCTGCAAAGCCGCCCGGAACCGATCGTATGATCACAACGGGCTGACCAAAAAAGAGCTGACCATGAAACTCCCCGGCCCCGACCACCCGATCACGATTACGGCGAACCCGAAGCGTGTCCGCATTTCCGCCGGCGGCGTCGTCATCGCCGACACCACCCAAGCCCTGACGCTGAAGGAAGCAAGCTACCCCGCCGTGCAATATGTGCCGCGCGCGGACGCCAATCTGACGCTGATGGAGCGCACCGCCCGGGTGACGCATTGTCCCTACAAGGGGGATGCGAATTATTTCAGCGTCAAGGCCGACGGCAAGACGCTTGAGAACTCGATCTGGACCTATGAGACGCCCTTCCCGGCGATGGCCGAGATCGCCGGCCATCTCGCCTTCTATCCCGACAAGGTGAAGATCGAGGAAGTGGCCTGAACACGAGCCGGCTCCAGGCCCAACGCTGGTATTTCGCCTATACCCTGAAGATCGTCAGCCCCAGGATCAGCAGCACCAGGAAAATCACCACAAAGACGTAGAACAGGAAGCGGGCGACGTCCGCCGACGCCGCCGATATGCCGGTGAAGCCGAGGATGCCGGCCACGACGGAAACCAGGAAAAAGATCAGCGCCCATTTCAGAAGTGTCATCGCCAATGCCTCCGCCAGCGCCGCGCCGAGAGTCCGGGGGCGCGATCGAAATCACCGGTCCAACTTCGAGCGATCGGACTTGTTCCCATAGACCCGCCGCAGGCCGCCATTGCCGTCCTGCAGCATGATATTTGGGCCTTGCTGAATCGGGTTCCCGGCGGCAACATCCTGCAACGATCACCCTGCGGGGCCTGCATGACCACCATTTCCGGCGCAGCGGCGTCTGTGGAGCCGAGGGCGGTGCCGAAAGCCAAAGCGCGCAACGCCGCGCTCGATCGCGCCCGCACCTTCCTGACGCTGGTGGTGCTGTTCCACCATGCCGTCATCCCCTACACCTATTTCGGTCACACCGATCCCAAGTCGTGGTTCGGCTTCGACTTCGTCGTTACCGCCACCGACAGCTTCTTCATGGCGAGTTTCTTTTTCCTGTCCGGATTATTTGTCTGGCCCGGCCTCGGGCATAAGTCACCCGGGATCTTTCTGCGCGACCGCCTGCTGCGGCTCGGACTGCCGTTCGCGATCGCGGCGTTCACGGTGATCCCGATCGCCTATTACGCGATTTCGCTGCGGTATCACCCCGAGATCGGCTTTACGGAATTCTGGTGGAAGACGATCACGGTCGGCCCGTGGCCGAGCGGCCCGCTCTGGTTCGTCTGGGTGCTGCTGGCGTTCGACCTCACGGCGAGCCTCGCATATCGGCTGTCGTCCCACCTCGTCGACCCCATCAACCGGCTGTCGCAGCGCGGCTTCGACCAGCCAGCCGTGTTCTTCCTGTTTCTGCTCGCGGTGACCGCCGTCGTCTATATTCCGGCGCTGCTCTATTTCGGCGGCAACCGCTGGTGGGAGTTCGGGCCGTTCTCGATTCAGGCCAGCCGCGTGCTGCTCTATGCCGCGTATTTCTTCATCGGCGCCGGCATCGGTGCTGCGAATTTCGAGCGCGGCGTGCTCAGCGCGGACGGGCGGCTGGCGAAGAGCAGCTGGGGCTGGATCGCCGTGACGCTCGTCTCATATGGCCTGATGTGGGTGATGATCTACATCAAGCACGAAATACTTGATAATCCGCCGGTCCAGCCGAATTGGTATCTGGCCCTCTACAGCCTGTTCTTTGTCACCTTCAGCGCCGCCATCCTGTTCGCGATCCTGGCGTTCTTCCTGAGGTTCAGGCGCTCCGGCTGGAGCGTGCTCGACCCGATGCAGCCCGATGCCTACGGCATGTTCCTGGTGCACTATCCGATCGCGCTGTGGCTGCAATACTGGCTCTACAGTTACGACCTGCCGGCGATCGTCAAGGCCGCCATCGGATTCATGCTGACGGTCGCGTTCAGCTGGGCCTTGACGCGAGCCTTGCGGCAAATTCCGGGTTCGGCGCGGGTGTTGTAGCCGTCATGGCCAATGGCGTCTAAGCCTTGCCGTTCATATAGCCGGGAAACCAGCCTTCAAAACCAGCCTTAAGCGAGGCAATCGACACCGGCGCCTCGCCCGAAATGGCGATGCTGTCGCCGCCTGACGTGCCGATGCGGACGCACGGCACGTCGGCGCCCTTCATCTTCGCCAGCACCCGGCCGGCCTCTTCCGCGCGCACCGTCACGATGTAGCGCGCCTGGTCTTCGCCGAACCAATACGCATGCGGCACGATCGCCGCCGGCGCGGCCAACAGCTGCGCGCCGATCCCGCTTGATATCGCCATCTCCGTGAGCGCGACCAGCAAACCGCCGTCGGAGACGTCATGCACCGCGGTCGCGGTGCCCGCATGGATCATGCCGCGTACCACACAGCCATTGCGCTTCTCGGCTACGAGATCGACCGGCGGCGGCGCCCCCTCTTCACGGCCGCAGATGTCGCGCAGGTAAACCGACTGGCCGAGCCAGCCATGGGTTTCGCCGATCAGCAGGATGGCTTCGCCCTCGACCTTGAACGCAAGGGTGGCAGACTTGGTGAAATCGTCGAGCAGGCCGACGCCACCGATGGACGGCGTCGGCAGGATGCCGCGGCCGTTGGTCTCGTTGTAGAGCGAGACGTTGCCGGACACGACGGGAAAGTCGAGCGCGCGGCAGGCCTCCGCGATGCCTTTCAGGCAGCCGACGAACTGGCCCATGATCTCCGGCCGCTCCGGATTGCCGAAATTAAGATTGTCGGTGATGGCGAGCGGCCGGCCGCCGACCGCGGTGATGTTGCGCCAGGCTTCCGCCACCGCCTGCTTGCCGCCTTCGATCGGATCGGCCTCGCAATAGCGCGGCGTGACGTCGACGGTGAGCGCCAGCCCCTTCGGCCCGTCCTGCACCCGCACCACAGCGGCGTCGCCGCCGGGACGCTGCACGGTATTGCCGAGAATGACGTGGTCATATTGCTCCCAGACCCAGCGCTTCGAGCAAAGCTCGGGCGTCGCGATCAGTCTTTCCAGCGCCGCCGAAATGCCCATCGGCGGCTTCACGTCGCGCGCGTGGACGATCGGCAGCGGTGGCGAGGCCACATGCGGCCGATCGTACAGCGGCGCCTCGTCGCCCAATTCCTTGATCGGCAGGTCGGCCATGACGTC
>Ga0209006_10004259_pt1 | contig 12995 bp, 6 predicted proteins | sample JacPin_JW_Ref_O2_FD_188567 | JGI IMG/M metagenome (GOLD analysis project Ga0209006, IMG submission 188567) | Forest soil microbial communities from Algoma, Ontario, Canada - Jack Pine, Ontario site 1_JW_Ref_O2 (SPAdes) (version 2) | ecosystem: Environmental > Terrestrial > Soil > Boreal...
GATGAAGGCTGGCGACGGTGCAGTTGTGCATCCGCTCGCCGAAGTGCAAATCGCGTTGTCGCCTGCGTTGTGTGTCTGGCCCGCCGTGGGCATTGAAAAAGAAATCACAAGGGATGCTATGATAGCAACGAACGCCGAGAATCTCCTTGCTGAGACTAAGTTTTCTGTTGTTTGCATACCCCTCTCCTCACCCACAAATCTGAATTGCGTGATTACACGGTTAAATCCTGGTCTACGGCGAGACCTCAAACACTGTCCCGCAATTACCGTAGACACAGCCCGTTCCGGAGCCACCGTCCAAGGTCGTGCTATAGATATTCCCGGCTTGATCGAGAACCAGAGGAGCAGAGGGCTGCGCGCCGTCGGGGTTACCAGTAAATGTGTACAAAACGTCGAAAGTCCACGATTCCCCGCTCCTCGTTGGCGCTCTCATTCGGAACACGTTACCCTGAGCTGATCGGCTAGTTGCGGTCGCCGTCGTTCCGTAGAGATTGCCATCTGGGTCGAAGTTGAGGCTCGCTGCCGGACCTGCACCGTCGTATCCATCAGTGAAGAGATGCAACACAGTCTCCGTCCAGGAGTGGATTTTCCCAGAGGGCTTCTTCAGCTCGAAAACCAATCCATAGCCATGTGGTGGCCCATAGAATGTCGTGCCATAAAGGTTGCCTTTCCCGTTAAACACGACACCTGCGGCGGAGTTCGCGCCATCTTGGCCATCAAACCGGTGCAGCAACGTCTGCGTCCATTGGCCACCCTTTCGTCTCGGCGGACTGAGCTTGAACACTATGCCGCAGCCCGTCCCCCCGCTCCCGCCCGCGCATCGCCCCTGCACGTTGTTACCGCCGAAGTAGGTTGTGCCGTAAATCGTGCCCTTAGTATCGAAAACCAACCCGCCGTTCGGATTCGCTCCGTCACCGAACTGTTTCCCGGCACCAACCCCTTTAAAGCTGTACAACACCTGTTCCGTCCACTTTCCGCCTTTCGTCTTTGGCGGGCTCAGCTTGAACACCGTGCCGCAATATTGGTAGTAGGGCGCGTTACAGCTTCCGTGGCCACCGCCGTACTGAGTCGAGCCGTACAAGTTGCCCGCGCTGTCCCAAGTCAGATTTCCCCACGGGAAATAGCCGTCTTTGCCGCTCTGGAAGCTGTAGACCACTTGCTCCGTCCAGGCACCGTTCTTCTGTTTCGGTGGCACCAACTCGTAGACCGTGCCGCAACCCACCCTGCCTCCGAACAACTGACATTTACCCGTGCCGCCGTAGGCCGTCGTGCCGTACAAATTTCCTGATTGATCGAAGATCACGCCACCCACAGGCGCGTCACCGTCATTGGAGTTCACGCCTTTGAATACGTAAAGCACGTGCTCGCTCCATGCTCCACCCTTCTGCATCGGGGGCTGCAATTGGAACACAACGCCGCACTGCGTAATTCCTGGACAATTGTTTGCTCCACCGTAGGTGGTGGTGCCGTATAAGTTCCCATCCGCGCCGAACACTACGCCGGCTCCTGGATAAGCTCCGTCGGGAATCCCCTGGAAACTGTACAGAACTTTTTCTTTCCACTCGGCAGAGGCGTTATTAGCAAGCGGCAACGTAAGCAGAAAGACCACGAATATGAGGTTTCTCGCGCAGGAACGCCTACGATGCATGATGGGAGCACTCCTGACGTGCAATTCCTTGCACTTTGGGCAGCAGGATAAGAAGCTGCCAGTTGGCCGCGATGGTACACCGGTTTTGCTTCTGCCGTCCACAAGTAGTTTGTGACGACGGGACTCGAACCAACGGCCTCGTGCCGTGACAGTCCTTTAGACACGCGCGCCATTTATACGATCAATATCTGCAAGCGGATCTACCGGCATTCAATTGCAGCCAACGGCGACATTTATTGCACGTCCTCGACCGAGCCACGCGGACAAGACCTGAAATCATGTTTAGCCATCACCATCCGACAACGAGCGGATTGGAGCGCCAGCCGCGCACGCATAAGCAAAGAAATGGGGCAAGCACGTATTCCGAATGCCTGCCCCGCAAGGCTTAGGTCTAAAGAGAGCTGAGGAACCTAATCAACTCGGTCCGCTCCTGAGGACTTAACTGTTTGAACAGGCTGATCGAGTTTGAAGCTTCGTTCTGGTGGCGGAGAATGGCCTGCTCGAAGGACTCCGATTTCAAATCGTGCATGAGCCGGGATTTGGTGCGCACACCCCAAAGTGGGGCAGTACGCAATTTGTGTTGGGTATCCTGTGGGCCTCCCTGGACGATGCCGTCGCCGGTACCCACATCGTGCAGCAGGAAGTCGCTGAAAGGATGAATGATCTTATTTCCCAAGGCATCGGGAACGGTGAAGGCTCCGCCATTAATCACAGTCCCCGGAGGCGCGGTGACGATGGTACCGACGTGGCAGATGCTGCACTGAACTTTGGCAAACAGCTTTTCACCCGCTTGAACTGCTGGTTCGCCGGCCGAAACCGTATCACGGGGAGGAACCAGGGTGCCACGGATGAATTGAGCAAAGTGGTCAATTCCAAACAGACCCGTCTTATCCGGTTGATCCTCCGGATCCGGCGTCGTCTTACAGACTGTCGTGACATCCGTGGGTCTGAGGCGGTTAGAAATGCCGACTTCGTTCAGGTAGGCATCGGCCGAGAACGAAAGAATACTGCCATGCTGATCCTTCCAGCCAAAGCGGCCCACCCGGGTCTGTCCCGGCGCCTCGAAGATCGGCACTTCGACTGTCTCACCGTGGATCACACCGTTGGACAGTTTCGGTTGTTCAGCGGCGATGTTGATCAAGGTCTGGTCGTCAACCGCCTCGACGAAGCCGTCTCCCAGCGTGTTCAGCGCGGCTCGCAGGGTACGGATGTTCTCGGTGGGCGGCAGATGCTCTTCTGCCTGGGGACAAATCGCGCGGTCGTTAATGAGCGAGCGGCCGGTGATCACATCCTTGCCGTGATTAATGAAGATTGTAGGGTTTACGAAATCGCCATTGGCATCAAGATGGCCAGCCCGCACCTCGGTGACTTGGCTCGGCCCGCCAGTTCCCGTGCCCTGATGGCAATCGGCACAAATCGTAGCGTTGTGCACTGGGCCCAGCCCGCTGTCGTTTCCTTCCCGCATTTCGAAGTTTGCTTGATCCAGAGCGAAGGTATCGTGAGGCGGTTCGGGAATGCCATTGCTGACACTCTGTGAGCCAGGTTTTTTGGACAGTGTGGGTGTTTTGAAGCCGGCGGGCGCTTCGGTTATTTTGGGCGGCGCCGGGTTCTGTGCAGGCTGTTGCGCGAGGCCAACAAGGCCAAGACCAATCACGCCGGAACAACACACGACGAGAAGGACATTTTTGCTGATCATGGAATGGCATTCCTCCAAAGAAGTATTTGTTGTGACACCCGTCAGGGTGTAGTGAAGGGTTCAGCAACGCGCAGCGAGCACCACGCGATGCTGAAATTTGGGCTCCTAACGCTGTAACTTGGTGACGGAAGAAATATTCTGTGGAAAAAATCTTTACTTGCGTTCTAAGCAGCGTTACCGAGGTTGCGTTTCAGTAATGAGCGCGCGGGTCAGGCTTGCTGGCACTGAGGGCTTCCGTTACTTTGCGGATTTACGAAACTCGACGCCTATTTGACAATCAATTGACATCCTGAGCGCATCTCTTCACATACCCGGCGCGTCTAACAATCTGAAAACCAATTCATAAGTGAAGCTCAAAAGTGTGGTTGGCTCTCAACTGACTCGAGACAACCTGATGAGATCTTTTTTTGACACACGTGAGAACGAAACGAGAGCATCGGCTCTCCTGCCGATCCGCGTGCTGGTATCGGAACCCGACGTTGCGAGTCGCAGGTTAATCTGCGCATTGCTTGAGCATGAATCAGGCGTGACGGCAACTATCGTCGACGAATCCGAGTTGCTGCCCTCAATTCTGGAGAGCGCTCCCGACCTGGTGATAGTGGACGTACATGCCTCAACCATCCGGCTGGCTTCGAGTTGGGAAGCTCTGGGAATCAAGTCTGCGCCTGCAACCATCGTCACCGGGTACAATCCCTCGACCGTGTCAGCATTTGCTTCAACCGCAATCGACTTTCTCGTAAAGCCGTTCGATTCTGAGCGCTTCGAAGCCTCTCTGGATCTCGCCAGATCAGAAATCGCTCGGGCCAGCGAATCGCGTCAGTTCCTGGGCGGCGTGAGGCAACAAGCTATCGCCAGCCCCTCCTGGTTAGAGAGGCTGGTCGTGGAATCAGACCATAAAATACTTTTGGTTCGAGTGGAAGATGTCGATTGGATACAATCATGCGGCGATTATGTTCGTCTTCACGTAGGGAGCGCGTGTCACCTGCTGAGGCGGACGATGAAAGAACTGCAGGCTCTGCTTGATCCGAAAAGGTTCCTGCGTGTTCATCGAAGTGCGATGGTAAATCTTGATCGTGTTCAGGAATTTTATTTGCCGCCAACCGGCAATATGTTTGTGACATTAACTACTGGCGTCTGTCTCCCTCTTCGCAGACACACCCGATATGCGTTGCGGCAACTCCTCAAAGAAATATCCTAAGCTCAAACCTGCTCTGGTGTGGCGCGTAGTCCTTCGTGAGTTTTCGGCGGTGCTCTACACTTTCCTCTGACTTCTATTCAAGTTATTCCACGGTTTCATATTTGGTGAATGTCCCTCCCTTCCAAAGTACGTATAGCTTGATTCTATCCGGGCCTATGCGGCCCTCATCTCCGCTGCAAGGCAGTTCATCGCGCGCGTTTTGGCTGTGCAAGTGCTCTTCACAGGACGCTTGTTCTACATCAGCTAATTCGATTGGGAGATTACGCAATGTTCAGTGAAGCGGTGAGAGCTCGAAACAATCCAGGCGATCAGCGGAAATGGTCGGCTGTCTACGTGTGCGCGCTAACGGTGTTGGTTTTATTTGTGGTGATGGCTGTTTCAGGTCTATGGGCGCAAACTTCAACAACCGGTAACATCGCCGGGGTCGTTACAGATCCAACAGCGGCTGTAGTGCCCGGCGTGTCTGTCGTGTTGAAGAACATTGATACGGGCAGTTCCAGTTCAACAACAACTAATGCACAAGGATCATACAATTTCGCCCTGCTGGCACCGGGAAACTATTCTCTCACAGCAAATTCCACCGGGTTTCAAGGGACCACCAAGAAAGTGACAGTCTCGCTCGGGGACAGCATTACCGCGAACCTGCAACTCTCGATCTCGTCGCAGACCGAAACCGTTGAGGTAACGGAACAAGCGGCCGGCGTTCAAACCGAGGATGCCAATCTTGAGACACATTTTAACGCCCAGCAAATTGCATCCTTGCCCAATCCCGGCAACGATCTTAGCGCCGTCGCGCTGACTGCTCCGGGGGTGGTGATGAACACTACCGGAGGCTCCGTGTTTGGCGGCGGTAACTATGAGTTCTTCGGTTTGCCATCGAATTCCAACGTGTTCACATACGATGGCGCTAATGACAACGATCCCTACTTCAATATCAATAACAGCGGCGCGACCAACCTGACGCTCGGCCTGAACGATGTGCAGGAAACCAGCGTAGTGACTAACGGCTACAGTGGACAATTCGGCGGTCTGGCGGGAGCAAACATTAACTACGTCTCAAAGTCGGGCACTAACTCCTTCCACGGTAATGCGGAATATTGGTGGAACGGTAGCGCTTTGAATTCGAACAACTACTTCCGCAACCAGGCCAACGGGCTCGCAGGAAGCAACATCGACCCGCGTCTTTTCGTGAATGCCAATCAGTACGCGGCGTCGATTGGCGGACCGATTAAGAAGAACAAATCATTTTTCTTCGTCGATTATGAAGGCATCAGACTTTTAATCCCATCGCCAACTGCGGTCAATCTGCCTACTCAGCAATTCCAGAATGCAGTGATCGCTAACCTTAATACTGTCAGCCCGGCATCGGTTCCTTTTTACAACCAGCTGTTTGGGGTCTGGAACGGAACTCCGGGAGCGGCGGGAGCGCAAAATAACTTACCGAATGGTGGTTGCTCTAACGTCACCACGCTGGCGGGTACAACATTCGGAGCGACTAATCCTTGCGCATTACAGCTACAGGGTGCGACGTCGCAACCCACCAACGATTACCTGATCGTCGGCCGTTATGATCAGAGCTTCGGGAACAATGACAAACTCTTTGTCCGAGTCCAGCATGAGAGCGGGCAACAGGCCACCTATACCGATCCGATAAGCCCGGCTTTCGATGCTCATAGCGCGCAGCCCGAATGGCAGAGTCAGCTGAGCGAGACTCATACTTTCGGGACGAATAAAGTAAACAACCTCGTCGCTTCGCTGCAGTGGTACAGTGCGCTATTCACCATAGTGAATCCGACCGCCGAGGCTCAGGCTCTTCCCGAGACAATTCAATTTGCGGACAATTCGCTCTTCAACCTGAATAATCTTGGTTTTAACTTTCCCCAGGGGCGCAACGTAACCCAGTACGGGATTGTGGATGACTTCAGTTGGACGCGGGGCAAGCATAACTTCAGACTTGGAATCAACTTCCGCCGTGACGATGTCAGTGATCATAATTTTGTGCTGGTGACTCCCGTCGCACAGGAAATCTCGTTGAATGACTTCGCATTCGGAGGAGTCGCACCGGGAAATACCGGATTAGGAAACGTAATCTCGCAAGCTTTTCCTCTGAATACCAACGTGCCGATTGCGCTTTATCAGTTGGGCTGGTACGTCTCGGATGAGGTCAAAGTCACTCCCCACCTCAAGCTGACCCTGAGCATGCGCTTCGACCACATTTCTGATCCAGTGTGCCAGAGTGATTGCTTTCAGAGTTTGTCCGCTCCATTTCAGAACCTGAATCCCGGCGCGCCCGTCAATCAGGCGCTGCGCACCGGCCTGAACACAGCATTTCCATCGGTAACATCGGTCGTCTACGAGCCGAAAGTAGGTTTCGCATGGTCGCCGTTCGGCGCCAAGAATACCGTGGTCCGTGGCGGCTTCGGTATTTTCAGCGATGCAATTCCCACGGGCGCAATTGACGACATCCTCACCAACGCCCCCAACGATCCGTCATTCAATATTTTTAATGGCGCCCTGGCGCCCGCCGTCGCAAACAGCCTGAATTCGCAAGCCATAGCCGCGAACGCCGGCTTCCGTACAAATTTCGCCAATGGCGGAGCCGTCGCACCCTTCAATTTCTTCAATCCGGGTAACGTCAAGGTTCCGCGTTACGACGAGTGGAGCCTCGAAGTACAGCAGGATGTCGGTTGGCATACGATCATCAGCGCCAAGTATGTAGGAAATCATGGCGAGCACGAGGAACTCACGAACCCTGCGTTGAACGCGTTCAGCCCGACTGGCTTCGGGGGCCTGCCGACTACTATTCCGAACGGGGAATTTGGCGTGGTCGGTCAAACGCAGAACGTCGGCAACTCGAATTACAACGGGGTTACGCTGACGGCATCGCACAGTGTCAATGGAGGATTTCAATTCCAGGCATCCTATACTTACAGCCACGCTCTGGATGAGATTTCCAACAGTTCATTGAACTCCTTCGGACTGAACACAACCGCCAACGTCGATGTCATCACGCCGCTGAACCCGTTCAATATCCGAAGTTTGAACTATGGCAATGCCGATTACGACGTTCGGCAATCCTTCGTCATGAATTATGTATGGACCGATTCCCTTCGCCATCTCACACACTGGGGTCCGGATGCGTTGATGAAGGGCTGGACGTTCTCCGGAACGATCTTCAAGCATACCGGATTCCCGTATTCCATCTTCAGCAGCAACGCAACCGGGACTCTGCAACAAGGCTTGTTTGGAAGCGGCTCTTTGGCCACGTTGACCACTGCGCTAGCCAACGTGGTGGGAACTCCGAACATCAATTGTGGCGGCTCGGCCGCGCAGTTGGTGAATGGACTTCCGAACCCGTGCTACAGCATGGCCAGTTTCTCTGACCCGACGGGTACGTTTTCAGATCAGCGCCGCAACCAGTTCCGCGGGCCAGGTTATTTCGACACCGACTTCGATGTGGAAAAAACCTTTGCGGTGCCGCGATGGGAGAGTGCACAGTTTTCGGTGGGTGCGCGATTCTTCAATCTGTTCAACCACCCCAACTTCGCTTTCCCCAACACTAACGTAGATAGCGGGCAGTTCGGACAAATTACGCAGACCGTTAGCCAGCCGACCACGATTTATGGTTCCGGTCTGGGTGCGGACGCGTCACCAAGGGTAATCGAATTGCAAGCAAAGTTCGTCTTCTAGTCAGAGCAGCATGAATTGGGGGCGGCCTCCTGCGAGGCCGCCTCAATTTAAATTTAGCTTCCGAGAATGTCGCATCGCCAGCGTACCCTGCAGGCAATATTCCCCCAGCCTCTTCTTGGTTTATACCGTTCCGTCTGATGGAGTGCACCTCGCGGGCATTCGATTCACGACCCGCAAACCATTCGAGGCCTTACTCATCTCGGATCGTTCTCCGGGACGGGCCGGAATATTCTGCCAAGTCATCAGTTCTATCCACTTGCGGTCCTTAGCAATAGCAGCAGGGACCGCGAGTGCGAACGAATCGTTTTGAGAGCCTCCGCCTAGCCCAGGAGCAAGACACCAGGCGCGATTAATTTATGCCAAATATTTTCGATGTCGGAGCTGGCGTTGCCTTCGTCTCCTTGGCCGCCGCCAACGTGGTTTTGATGATGGAGGCGTTCCAGCCCTCGCGGAGCGGAGCGGCGAGCCGGCGCTTGATCGCGTTTCACCGAGCGGGTGGGTATTTGTTCGTGATCGTGCTCTGTCTCATGGCGTACAGGATGACTCAGAGACTAGCTGGTTTGGGGATAACCGGCCATCTACCCACGCACTTGGTTCTGCACATCGTGCTGGTGCTCGTTCTCATGTCTCTGCTTGGGTTGAAGATAGCGATCGCTCGCCGTTACAAACACAGTCACGGGTCGCTGAAGACTCTAGGCGCAATGATTTTCGTGGTTGCGTTCGTGCTGGTCTCCATCCCCACATTCTCGGAATTTCTTCGCACGACGAGACCAGGGAGCCCAGGGGTGAAGCTCGCGACCGGCCTGATTGTTGTCGCGTGCCTGATGGCGGGTGCTCGAGCGTTCAAGCAAAAACCGTCACATCCTGCCGCGGAATCAGCGCGGATTCCGAACGTTCCGGTGTCAGCAATCCCATTGACCGACAGCAAAAACGCGAAGGACTCAATGATTCTTCTGTTAACACAGACCCAGCAACAAACGCACGATGCGAAGACGCTACGCTTCCAGCTCCCAAAGGAAAGACGGTTCTCTGCCAAACCGGGGCAGTTCCTGACCTTCCAATGGAGAATCGACGGCCAACGAGTCACCAGGTCTTACAGCATTTCCTCATCGCCAATGCAGAACCACGTAGAGATTACGGCAAAACGCATGGAGAGCGGCTGCGTTTCAGTTTTTCTTAATGATCAGGCGAAACCTGGGCTGAGTGTCGAAGCCAGCGGACCCTATGGCCGGTTTTACTTCGATGAGGCACTGCACAAGAGCTTAGTTCTCATTGCAGCCGGAAGCGGCATAACGCCCATGATTTCGATGCTGCGCTACATCGACGATCTAAAACTGGCGACTCCGGTTACGCTCTTATATTGCGTTCGTACCGCAGAGGACATAATTTTCAAAAACGAACTGGCAAGACTGGGAAAATCTATTCCCGGTTTCAAGTACGAAGTCTGCTTGTCGCAACCGGATCCAGCCTGGCAGGGATCGCGCGGTCGTCTTACGGAAGAACTCATAAACCGACACGTGAACGATCTGAATTCTCCCACTTTCTTTGTCTGTGGCCCCAAGGGATTTATGGACAATGCACGGCAGATTCTGGCGGCTCTCGGCGTAAGCGAGAAGCGGATTTTGCAGGAGAGTTTTGGCGAAAGCCAACGCTCCATGGAGGCTCGCCCCCCGGAGTCGCGCCCAGTCGAGACGGCCGTGTTCATCGACTCGAAGAAAGTTTGTCAGGTTCCCCAGGGAAGCACTCTGCTATCCGTGGCGGAGCAAAACGGCGTGCAGATCGCTTATGGTTGCCGCGAAGGCGTTTGTGGCACCTGCGCGACCCGCCTCCTGAGCGGTGCCGTTCACATGGACGTCGAAACCGGGCTGACTCCCGAGCAGAAAGACGCTGGCTATGTGCTGCCCTGCGTGAGCCGTGCCCGGGGAACGGTTATCTTGTCGGCTTAAAAAACGAAAATCACGAGCACCGCATTAAAAGCCAACGAATAGTAGGAGATAGGCGCATCCCCTCACTGATCAAGCCACCCTTGATGCCCCTTCATAAATCACGAGCGGCTTCAATATCGAATCTTTAAAGCGAAACGGTATCTTCCACGTTCTCCCTTTTATTTTAATTTTCCGGGGCCTCAAATTCGGGCGATTGGGTATGAATTGTGTTGACATGTTCGGCCCGAGGCCACAATATATGGAGCGGCTGTGGTGCGCGGTGACCGATGCCAGTCGGCTCTCGGACGCGCGTCACGGGCACTCTCTCCCCCACTCTTAGCACCGCCCTCGGGCGGCATTCTTTGCCAGTTCCATCTAATGCGAACTTGCAAAAGGACGACACTTATGAAAATCCCAGTTCTGTTGGCAGTAGTCACCCTCGCTGTGTTTATTCCAACCATGGTTCTCGCGCAGAGTCTTCAAAGCGGCGCGCTGCTCTCGATCCAAAGTTCGGATGGATCTTTGAACCTGGGGGTATACGACAGTCAGATTCATTCTGGTTTCTCTCACTCTTTCCCGTGCGATAACGGTCTCGTAACCGATGCCTATGTGTTGCAAGGAGGGTCGGCAATCGGTTGCGATCCCGGCGATTCCGACGAGACTTCACAAGCCCCCGGCACGTTCGAGTTCGCCGGTAGTAGTGGATACAAATTTGATGTACAGACTTCCTATCAAACAGGCGGCTGCAACACCGCCAATACAATTTGCGCCAATCCCGACACCGGGTTTGTGACGGTTACCAATAACGGCACCTCGAGTTTCAGCGGGACGATTACTCTATCCGGCAACTCTACCGGGACGGGAGCGCCTTACTGTGCAACGGGAGGGGCGGCCCTTGACACGTGGACTAGCGGGCTCGCTGTGGGCTCGTCAGTGATATTGGCCTTGGGTACGCCCAACGCCGCGAACCCTTACGATTCCGATAGCAGCAACTGCGGCGGATTCAATGCATCCCAAACTCAAACCCTGACTCCCGGGTCAACCGCTAAGTTCCCGGTCGGCACCGACGACTACGAGTTGGCGGCTCTTGATAATGCCGGGGGCGAGCAGATTACTCTGCTTCCGATTCCGGTGCTGCAATTGTCATCTGAGCCGGGATCCAACGGATTCAACACCTTTAATCCGGGCACAATCTTTCCTACCTTCAGTTGCGCCCCCTATGGTGACTTCAATGAATCAGCGGCCAGCCCGGAATGTGTCGAGTTCCAACTGACGTGTTCAGGGGCGTCAGATTGCGAGCAATTCCTCTACACAGCGACCACTCATTACAGTTTCCCCACCGGCTTTCCGGGAATCGGCGGTCCCGGATTTTTGAAGGCTGGCGGACAACCTTGCCCGACGAAACTCTTTAACGAGAATATTCTGAGCTTCTACACGCAGGACACAACCCACCAGGGTGGAGGCGGCGGGCTCTCGTGCTTCGTAGCGGCATTTACTCCGGGCGATCCGATCGTCACGAGTTTTACCAGCTTTGTGGGATTTCAATCACCGGTGTCGGACACGCAGATAAACATCGTGAAAGCGGGAAGCGCGGTTCCTTTGATTTGGCAACAGTTCACCGCGCCTAACGTTCCCCTCACCAATCTCAGCTACTGCTCCAGCCCTAACCCGGCCCCCGGGACTTGCAACGCTCCCTGGGTAAACCTCGGTACGATTCCGTCTGCCTGTTCAGGCGATTCTGGCGACGAAAGCGCGATCGGGTCCTCAGGCAACTCAGGCCTGCAGAACCTCGGCAACGGAAATTATCAGTTCAACTGGAAAACCACGAAGGGTTCAACCGGCTGCGTCGTTGTAGTCGCAACATTTGACAGCGGCTTGGTAGTGTATCCGGCAACCTTCCAATACAAATGACGCTGATGTTTTTCGATGGGGTGCATGCCAATGGCTTGCACCCCTTTTTATCTGGCGCTCGCTCGAAGTAGTAACTGATTGAGAATCGGGCAAGATTGCGGAAAAGAATCAGGACCGGTCAATTCTTGACCGATTGGGACCAGCGAATCGCTTCTTCATTCATGCTCTTGAAGTCAGAACGTTCCAGGATTTTGTCTGCACCCGGATCATCATGCATGGCGTCGAATAACTGCAGAGTCTCTTGATAGTGCTGCAGCGCTTCGGCCTGGTCGCCCGATGACCGAAAGATGCCCGCCAGCAGGTAGTGCGCTTTGGCGCTCAAAGGTTTCAAGCCGAGTTTGTCGGCTTGCAGAAGCGCCCGCTCGAGTTCCGGTTGGGCCTGGGTGACGTCTTTGATTTTTATCATGGCTTCCGCCATGGACACTGAACAATCCACCTGCGCGTACTTCAATCCCAGGTTCTCGGCTTGCTGTAGCAGCGGTCGGAATGTCGCGATAGCCTGCTGCGAGCGTCCCTCCTGGATCGCAACCTTTGCCAGACTGATCTTGGCAATCAGGATTTTCTCCGGTTCTTTACTACGGATGGCTGCTTGCAGCGACTGTTCATAGAGAACTCCAGCCGCCTTGGAGTCACCGCGATAAAAGGCTGAGTCGCCCTGGAAGGATAAGGTCTGTGAGACCATTCCATCGTTCTTCAATTCCCTCGAAAGATTGAGTGCGTCGTCCAGATAGCTCTTTGCCTCGTCGCCTCGGCCAGCGAGAATGAGCGCCTCAGCATAACCGCCGAGGATCTCTGCCATCCAGTAGGTTTTGTCTTTCAGGTCCTGAACCTGCGCCTGCCGGCCATCACCCGCTCCTTGCTTCGATACCGCTACCGCCGCCTGCCGGCCGCACGCCCGCTGGGCCGACGTCTTCTGTGAACGCGGTG
>Ga0209006_10004260_pt1 | contig 12994 bp, 10 predicted proteins | sample JacPin_JW_Ref_O2_FD_188567 | JGI IMG/M metagenome (GOLD analysis project Ga0209006, IMG submission 188567) | Forest soil microbial communities from Algoma, Ontario, Canada - Jack Pine, Ontario site 1_JW_Ref_O2 (SPAdes) (version 2) | ecosystem: Environmental > Terrestrial > Soil > Boreal...
CGCGACTTGATGTACACGGATGCCTTCCGCGCCGAGACCGCTTCCATCGCTCCCAGCGAATACTATCGCGCGGTGTGGGAACAGTGCGACGGCTCGGACGACGTGGATCGCGTGCTGTGCCTGGACTTCAAGACCTACCTTCCGGACCAGTTGCTCACCAAGATGGACGTCTCCACCATGGCGCACAGCGTGGAAGCGCGCTCGCCGCTTTTGTCGAAAGAGCTGATCGAGTTTGCGGCGTTGATTCCGGCTGCGCTGCGCTTGCGCGGATACAACACCAAATATCTTTTGAAGAAGCTGGCGGCGCGCTATGTGCCACCCGAAATCGTCTATAGAAAGAAGCGCGGATTTGTGATGCCCATTTCCGGATGGCTGCGTGGCGAACTGGCCGGGAGCATGCGCGCCGTGCTGCAAAGCCGGTCCTTCGTGGAACGCGAGTGGATCCGTCCGGAATCCGTGAATCGCATGATTGCCGAGCATTCCAGCAATCAGCGCAACTGGAGCGAACAGCTTTGGACGCTGTTGGTCCTGGAGTTGTGGGCGCGCACGGCTCTGGATAATACACTCGCCAGAGACGTGCCTCTGCACCTGGTGGCTTAATCGTATGACCGACTCCCTTACGGTCGCGGCTCGGCCGGAAGCGTTAGCAAGCGGCCAAACCTTGCGCGTCTTGCATGTCAGCAGCGGCAATCTTTATGGCGGCGTCGAAACCGCGCTGGTCGCTCTGGCCCGTTTCCGCGATCTTTGCCCGGCCATGCAGCCCGAATTCGCGCTGTGCTTCGAAGGCCGTCTCAGCAGGGAACTGGAGGAGACCGGCGCGCGCGTGCATCAGCTCGGCGAAGTCCGGACCCGCAAGCCCTGGACCGTCTGGTCGGCCCGGGCCCAGCTGCGCGCGCTGCTCAGAGCACAGCCGTTCGACGTGGTGTTATGCCACATGGCTTGGCCCATGGCGATGTTTGGAAGTACGGCGCGCCAGGCCGGCACGCCGCTGGCGTTCTGGGCGCACGACGCGGCCAACGGCGGACATTGGCTGGAACGCTGGGCCCGACGCGTATCGCCCGATATCGTGATCGGCAACAGCCAGTACACCCGAGGCACCATGCCGCTGCTGTTTCCCAAGGCGCCTTGCCAGATCGTCTTTTATCCCGTGATGCCGGCGCAACCGCCCGACGCGCCAAGTTGCCGGGCCGAGATCCGCCGCGCCTTAGGCGTTTCCGACGACACGGTGGCCATCATCCAGGTCAGCCGCATGGAGGCCTGGAAAGGGCATCATTTACATCTGGACGCGCTGGCCCAGCTGAAGGACAATCCGCGCTGGATTTGCTGGATGGTGGGCGGCGCGCAGCGTCCCGTGGAGCAGGAATACATGCGCGAGATTCAAGAGAAGGCCGCCCGGCTGGGAATTGGCGACCGGGTGCGCTTCCTGGGACAGCGCTCCGACGTCCCGAGTCTGCTGGCGGCGGCCGATATTTTCAGCCAGCCAAATCTGGGCGCCGAGCCTTTTGGAATCGTGTTCATCGAAGCACTCGCCGCCGGACTGCCGGTGGTCACCACAGCCATGGGCGGCCCGCAGGAAATAATCGACGAATCATGCGGAATCACCGCGCCTCCCAAGGATGCGGATCGGGTGGCGGCAGCGTTGCGGCGGCTGATCGATTCGGCCGATCTGCGGGCCCGTCTGGGTGCGCATGGACCCGAGCGCGCCCGCGAGTTGTGCGATCCCAGCGGCCGTATACCGGATCTTTATAACGCGCTACGGGGCATCGTCAAGAACTAGCCGCAATGAACCATCCCTGGGTCATCATCGCCGCGGGTTTTCATCAAAAGGGTGGAATGGATAAAGCCAACCACGCATTGGCCGATTATCTATTAGAGCGGGAAATTCCGGTGCATCTGGTTACTCACAGCGTGGATCCGTTACTCGAGCAGCATCGCCTGGCGACGGTGCATCTGGTGGCCCGTCCGGCGAAATCATTCTACCTGGGCGAGTTCGCCCTCGCCGCGCGCGGCAGAAAAGTGGCTCGCCGCGTCCTGCGCGAGTATCCCTCGGCGCAGGTGGTGTCCAATGGCGGGAATTGCGTATGGCCCGGAATCAACTGGGTGCATTACGTGCATCGCGCGTGGTCTGGGCCCAAGCGGGGATCGCTGGTATACCGGGTGAAGGATGCCTTGGCCGCAAGCCGGGCCCGGCGCACCGAGCAGGCCGCCTTCCAGCGCGCACGTCTTATCATTTCCAATTCCAAACGCACCACGAATGAGGTGGTGAAATACTTCGGAGTGGATCCGGGCCGGGTGCACACGGTCTACCTGGGCAGCGATCCGTCGTGGGGGCCCATTTCATCCGAAGAACGCGCCGCTAGCCGAAAGTTATTGCAAGTGGCGGAATCGCGCAGCCTGGCGGTCTTTGTGGGAGCTCTGGGATACGACGACCGGAAAGGTTTCGACGTGCTGTTTCGCGCTTGGGAAATGTTGTGTTCCCGGCCCGATTGGGACGTGGATTTGATGGTGGCCGGCAGCGGTCCCGCGGCTCCCGCCTGGCGGGCCAAGGTGCGGGAAGCGGGTTTGGAAGATCGCATACGGCTGCTGGGGTTTACCGATCAGGTGAAGAGCGTGCTGGCCGCCGCCGATCTGCTGGTCAGTCCGGTTCGATATGAGTCCTACGGATTGAACGTGCAGGAGGCGATTTGCCGCGGCGTTCCGGCCATGGTCTCCGCGTCGGCGGGTGTAGCCGAACAATATGACGCCGCTTTTGCGCCGCTGCTTATTCCGGATCCGGAAGACGCGGGCGGCCTGGTGGAGCGTCTGCTCGCCTGGCGATCCAATCAGGAACAATGGCGCGCGCGTGTCCAACCGTTCGGCGAGCGGCTCCGAAGCCGCAGTTGGCGCGATACGGCCGCCGATTTTGTATCGATTGTAGAAAAAGAACGTCCCGAGCAGGCTACTGGCGTCTCCCGCCTCGCGCACCCTGTCGAGAGTCCTCGATAAAGCAAACTCATGATCGCCCTTGTTTTATGCATTGTCGGAGCGCTGGCCGCGTTTTTCGTAGGCCGTCGATCGCTGGGAGCCGGGATCCTGGTGGTGGTGGCGGTGGGCTACGGCTACGGAATTGTTCGCGCGAATCTGGCCTCCACTTTCTCCCATTTCATTTTCGACATTGCCTTGGTTGGGCTCTATGCATCGCAGTTCGTATGGCACAAAAATAAACAGCCAACCTCCAACCATTCCACGCTCAACATGTGGATGTACATTCTCATGGGCTGGCCTCTGTTGATGCTCTTCATGCCGTTTCAGCCGCTGCTGGTTTCGCTGGTGGGTCTGCGTGGCAACATGTTTTTTCTTCCCGCCGTATTCCTGGGCACTCGCCTGCGAGACAAGGATCTGCGCCAGCTGGCGTTTGGCTTTGGGATCCTGAACCTGATCGCGCTGGTCTTCGGCGTGGCCGAGACCTATAAGGGCATTGAGCCGTTCTTCCCCTACGGTCCCATGACCCTCACCATGTACAACAGCTTGGATTCCTCCGGAGCCAGCCGCATTCCCTCCATCTTTCAGAACGCGCATACCTACGCGGGCGTCATGGTGATCACGCTGCCGATTCTGTTTGGCGCCTGGGTGCTGGGCACCGAAGCCCGCTGGCGAAAGATATTGCTGCTGGCGGGAATGGCGGCGGCTTTCGTGGGCGTCCTAATGGCAGCTACCCGCCAGAACATCGTTCTGGCCGCAGCCATGGCCATCATTGCGACCATGAGCGGAAAGCTGGGAGCGCTGAAGCGCGTGGTGTGGGCGGTTGCCATCGTGGCGGTGATCTGGGGCGCAATGCACAACGATCGATGGCAGCGCTACAAGGAATTAGATAGCCAATCTGTCGAAGACCGGCTCTCTGGCAGTGTGAATCGTACCTTTTGGGAAGTGCTGGCGGAGTATCCAATGGGCAATGGCCTGGGTGGAGGAGGAACCAGCATTCCCTACTTTCTGGCTTCTCAGGTGAACCATCCCGTTTGGGTTGAAAACGAATACTGCCGGATCCTGCTCGAAGAGGGTCTGGTGGGCTTGCTGTTGTGGATTGGTTTCATCGTTTGGTTTGTGTCCACTCGGGCCGGGTTCGCCAAAGACGAATGGCTAACGGGGCGCCGCATGGCCTACTATCTTTGCATTCTGATTTTTCTGACTGGCGCTATCGGGGTGGGCACTCTGTCCGCGGTGCCGCACACCTTTTTGTTCATGCTGTGCATCGGCTGGACGTCCGTGCGCCCGGAACGCGCGAGGACGCCGGTAAAATCCAGGATTGCGCCTCCGGCCAGGATGCCGCTATCCATGGGTGCGCGTGCTTATTAGTATCTCGGTGCATTCGCTGAATACTGACTAACCCATGGCTGTTCGTGGATATCTCCCGACATTGGACGGATGGCGAGCGATCGCCGTGGTCAGCGTCATCCTTTACCATGACTCTCTGCACTCTTTAGGTCCCGTAAGCACAGCCTGGTTTCAGGAACATGGCTCCATGGGAGTCGACATCTTTTTCGGGATCAGCGGACTCTTGATCTGCTCGCGCCTATTGGAAGAAGAGCAAAAGTACGGACACATCAGTCTGAAAGGGTTCTACATAAGGCGAACGTTCCGAATTTTTCCGCCTTTAGTTTTCTATTTGCTTTGCGCGGCACTGCTGGCGGGAGTGGGTGTGATTCCAGTGGCTGCCAAGGAGTGGTTCGCATCGCTATTTTTTGTCCGCAATTACAGTTTCCTCAGCCAAGTGGTTGGACATAATGATTGGTATACCGGTCACTTCTGGTCATTGGCGGTTGAGGAGCATTTCTATCTTCTCTTACCCGGACTGCTGGTGTTCGTGCCCAGGCGGTGGCGGATCCCCGCCTTACTGGCTCTGGCACTATCGGTAGAGATCTGGCGGGCATACCGGCAACAGACGCGAGCCTGGCTCTTTCTTTTTCAGCACACCGACACGCGGCTGGACGCACTATTGATACCGGCGATCTGCGCCATCCTGATGACGGAACCCTGGTGGCATCGGGTTCTGGCCGCGGCCGCCAAACTCTGGCCGTGCGCGGCGCTGCTTCTCATCTACCTCATCACGACAGATCGCATCCCGGTGGTCACCAGGCTGGCGGAGGTTTATTTGATTCCCTTAGTCCTGCTAGGGACGGTGTTGTACCCGCACCAGATTATCGCCCGATTCCTGGAGCTCGGGCTGTTTCGATGGATAGGCAGACTGTCCTATAGTCTTTACCTTTGGCAGCAAATGTTCTTTAGCGGGCATTACTATAAGCCTCTTGGTATCTGGCAGAGCTTACCGCTGAACTGGATCATGCTTCTGGGGTGCGCGGCAGCCAGCTATTATTGGATCGAAAGGCCGATGATGAGACTTGGGCACCGGCTGGCGCCGCCGGCAACTCCCGGCCGCGCGGAACTTGTCGTGAACCCTGTGGTGGTCCCTCCCGCGGAAATGGCGATGAAATAATTTATGAGTCAAACTTCCAGCGCCATTCTGGAACACCGCGCCAAGGCCGCCGAGCTGAGTAAGGGAACCAGCGGAAACGCGATCTACGCCTTGATTGAGCGCGTGATCGCCGAGCGGAACCTGCGCGGCAGGATCCTCGACTACGGAGCCGGAGTGGGCCAGTTCACGCGCCGGCTGCTGGCCTTGCAGCGCTTCGACGCAGTGAGCGCCACCGATATCATGCGAGCGCCCGCCGATCTCAGCGGCCAAGTGGACTGGATCGAGCAGGACCTGAATGTACCGCTGCCCGGCCGCGACGACACGTTCGACGTAGTGGTGGCGCCCGAAGTGATCGAACATCTCGAGAATCCGCGCTTCATGATCCGCGAAATTTTTCGCGTTCTCCGGCCGGGCGGCACGGCGATTGTCACCACGCCGAACAACGAAAGCTGGCGCTCGCTGATCGCGCTCCTGGTGCGCGGACACTTTACCGAATTCGGCGAGTCCGGCTATCCCGCCCATATCACAGCTCTGCTGCGCAAGGATTTCACGCGGATTTTTCAAGAGGCCTCCTTTCCCGCTCCCGAGTTTTACTTCACCAATTCCGGCGGCATCCCCGGGCATCCGGTATTGAAATGGCAGCAGATCAGTTTCGGCGCGCTCAAGGGCCAAAGATATAGCGACAATATCCTGGCCATCGCAACGAAACCTATTTAATATTGAAATCATTGTGGCGCACGCACTCCTGCGTGCCGCGTTCACACTCCTGTGAACGCTTTAAAATGTTCGCTCATAAAAAACTAAGTGACATGGCCCCATGCGCGTGCTCCACATAGCTCCAGCCGTCTTTGGCGAGGATGGCGTGGTGGGCGGCGCTGAGCGCTACGCGCTGGAGCTGGCCAAATACATGGCCGCCGAGGTTCCCACGCTGTTTGCCGCCTTCGGCGATCGCGCTCGAACCGAACAGGTAGGCGATCTAGCGGTGCACGTGCTCGGCCCGGCGTCCTATGTGCGCGGGCAGCGCGCCAATCCCATCGCCCGCTCCCTGCTGGCTGAGATCCGGCGCGCCGACGTTATCCATTGCCACCAGCAGCACATCCTAGCCAGCAGCGTGGCGTCGCTGGCTTGCCGGCTCACCGGCCGCAAAGTCTTCGTCAGCGATCTGGGCGGTGGCGGCTGGGATGTTTCCGCCTACATCTCGACCGATCGCTGGTATCACGGGCACCTGCACATCAGCGAATACAGCCGCAGCGTCTTCGGTCACACCGGCAAGCCGTGGGCGCATGTCATCTACGGCGGTGTGGATACCGTCAAGTTCTCGCCGAGCGACCAAATTCAAAAAGACGGCAGCGTGCTTTTCGTCGGCCGCCTCCTGCCTCACAAAGGCATCGACGATCTGATCAAAGCGGTCCCTTCCGATATGCGGCTCGAAATCATTGGGCGGCCCACCGACACGCGCTACTTCGAAGATCTGCGCGCTCTCGCCGAAGGCAAACAGGTGGTCTTTCGAACCGGCTGCTCAGACGAGCAGATGATCGAAGCCTACCGCCGCGCGACATGCGTCGTGCTGCCCAGCGTCTACCAAACCATGTACGGCGACAAGACCAGCGTGCCGGAACTGCTGGGGCAAACCTTACTCGAAGGGATGGCGTGCGGAACGCCCGCCATTTGCACCGACGTCGCCAGCATGCCCGAAGTTGTCCAGGATCGGGTTACCGGCTTTGTGGTCCCACCCAACCGTCCCGATCTGTTGCGCGAGAAGCTGCTATGGCTGCGGGAACACGCCGCGGAATCGAGCGCCATGGGACAGGCCGCGAGACAGCACGTTTTGGAGAAATTCACCTGGCCGGCGGTGGTGCGGCGCTGCCTGGATATTTACAACGCGAAGTCGTGATGACCCGCGCGCTGCATATCATCACGCCCGAGTATCCGCCGCAACCCGGAGGCGTCAGCGATTACACCGCGCAGGTGGCTCAAGGTCTGGCTGAGGACGGCGAAGAGGTGCATGTGTGGTGTCCAGGTGTAAAGGCGGGCGCCACGGGTGTTTCGCGTTCAGAAGGAACCGTTCACGTACATCGCGATCTCGGGCACGTAACTCCTGACGATCTGAAGGCCGTCGGCGAGCAACTGGATCGTTTTCCCGCGCCGCGCCGCATCCTGGTTCAATATGTGCCGCACGGCTACGGCCGCCGATCCATGAACGTGCCGTTTTGCACCTGGCTGTGGCAGCGCGCCGCCAAGCACGGCGACAGCCTGGAGATCATGGTGCACGAAGCCTTCCTCAATTTCGAAGGTTCCTGGCGGCAATACGGCGCCGCGGCCATTCATCGCCTGATGACCGTCATCTTATTGCGAGCCGCCACGCGCGTCTGGGTTTCCATCCCGGAGTGTGAGCGGCGCTGGAAGTCGTACACCTTCGGACGGAGCGTTCCGTTTCAATGGCTCCCGGTTCCCAGCAACATTGGCGTGGACCGCGATGAAACAGCCGTCGATATCATCCGCCGCCGCTATGCTCCCCAGGGCGGGCTTTTGCTGGGACATTTCGGAACCTATGGGCTGCCCGTGCTGTCCGTGCTGGAGCCGATCGTTCTCCAGCTGGCCCGCGAAATCCCGGATCTGCCGGTTTTGCTCATGGGCCTGCACAGCCGGGAATTTCGGGACCATTTGATCGAGCTGGATCCCACGTTCGAGAGCCGGCTGCACGCCACCGGTCCCTTAGATCCCGAGTCTCTTTCGCATCACATCGCCGCCTGCGATCTGCTGATCCAACCCTATCCGGACGGAGCCACCACGCGGCGCACCAGCCTGATGGTCGGCCTGGAGCATGGCAAGCCCATCGTTACCACCGCAAGCGAAGTGACGGAACCGCTGTGGGCGCAATCCGGCGCGGTGGGCATCACGCCGTCGGGCGATGCCGATGCGTTCGTCAAACTGTCGCGCCAGCTGTTGCGCGACCCTGGCGAACGCGCCCGCCTGAGCCACGCCGCCCGAAAACTTTATCAGGAGCGCTTCGATATTTCGCACACCGTCGCCGCGCTTCGTCTCCGAGCTCCCGAGTGCGTTCCATGCGCATCCTGATTGCCACTTCTCACCGCAATCTGGCGGGCGGCGTGGAAAAATATCTGCAGCAGATTCTGCCCTGTCTCCGGCAGCGCGGTCACCAACTGGCGCTGCTGTACGAATATCGTTTCCATCCTGAAAAGGAACGCGTCGACCCGCTGGGTCTCGAGATCCCTTGCCTGGGAACCGAGGAAGCAGGTTTGGATGCCGGACTGCGGTTCGTCCGCGACTGGAATCCCGATGTGGTGTACTCGCAGGGACTGGAGTCGACCGATCTGCAGACCGCGCTGCTCAACCAATATCCGGCGATTTTTTATGCCCACAACTACGTGGGCACCTGCATCAGCGGAGAGAAATGCCACGCTTTCCCCAGCCCCCAGCCTTGTGACCGCCAGTTTGGTCCGGCGTGCCTGACTCTTTATTTCCCGCGCCGCTGCGGAGGTTTGAATCCCGTCACGATGTGGGAGATGTACCAGCGTTCCGCCGAAAGGAACGCACAACTCCAAAAGTACGCCGCGATTCTGGTGGCCAGCGCGCACATGCGCCGGGAGTATGAACGGCACGGCGTGCCCGCTGAAAGAATACAGGTAGCGCCGCTGCCCAATCCCAACGAAGGCGCTGAATTCCACACGGCGCCGCGGAACGGATCGCAGGGCAGCCTGCTCTTTTTGGGCCGCCTGACGAAGCTCAAAGGCACGGCCGAACTGCTGCGCGCCATCCCGCTCGCTGAGAAGCGGCTCGGAAGGCCGCTCAACGTGACTGTCGCGGGCGACGGTCCCCAACGCAGCCGCCTGGAAGAATTAGCCCGCCGCTGCCAGATCACAGCCGAATTTACGGGCTGGGTGGGCAGTAGCCAAAAGGCCGATTTGATGTACCGCGCCGATCTGTTGGTGGTCCCCAGCCTGTGGCCGGAGCCATTCGGCCTGGTTGGAATCGAGGCGGGGGCCCACGGCTTGCCCGCCGTGGCCTTCGATACCGGCGGAATTTCCGATTGGTTGATTCCGGGTTATTCCGGAGAACTCGCGCCGGGAAATCCCCCCACGACAGAAGGCTTGGCGGACGCGATCGCCCGCGCTCTGTCCGATCCCTCGCATTATGCCGATCTACGCAGAGGCGCCCGCGAGGTGGCCAGCCGGTTCACCATTTCGGCCCATGTCTCGAAGCTGGAAGGCACGCTGGAGGCTGTTCTGTCGGCCCATGTCCCGTCTCGCAACGGCGAAGAGACCATTCATGCGTAGCAACCAGAGGTCGGGGAGCAACTGGGCGGGCTTAGGCGTCGCGGCCGACAGCCTGGAGACGCTCGCCGCTCCGCCCGTACCGGCCTGGCGGCCGGTGCCCGAAAAGTGATGACCGAGACCCAAGCCAGCTCGCCAACTCTGTCCCGGACGGCGCTCCAAAAGCCGCGCATTGGCTTGATCTGCGACTTCATAGAGGAAAACTGGCCCAGCATGGATCTGGTGGCCGACATGGTCTTTGAACACCTGGAGCGTGAACATGCCTCTACCTTGGACGTGACTCGGATCTGTCCGCCGCTGCGCCGCAGGCTGGGCCGTCTCCCCGGTATGGGTGCCTCGCCGGTGTTTCAGAATGCCGACCGCCTGTTCAACCGCTTCGTCGATTATCGCCGCAGCCTAAAGCATCAGGCAAAAGAGTTCGATCTGTTTCATTTGGTGGATCATAGCTACTCACAGTTAATCCATGACTTACCGGCTGGAAGAACCGTGGTTACCTGTCACGATCTCGACACCTTCCGCTGCGTGCTGGAGCCCGCGCTGCAGCCGCGCCCGCGCTGGTTCCGCGCCATGACGGGACGAATTCTCAGCGGGTTCCGGAAGGCGACGCACGTCATAGCCGATAGCGAGGCCACCCAAACCGAAATTATCCGGTTCGGTCTGCACCCCCCCGACCGTATTACGGTCATATTTAACGGCGTGCATCCCTCTTGCTCGCCACAGCCTGATCCGGTGGCCGACTCCGAATTGAGCCGTCTTCTGCCGATAGAGTCTCAGGATGGGATTTGGCTGTTGAGTGTTGGAAGCTCCATCCCCCGCAAGCGGCTGGACGTGCTGCTGCGCGTTTTCGCCGAGGTGCGGAAGCAAATACCCAATGTTGGCCTGCTGCGAATCGGAGAAGCCTTGACCCCCGAGCAACGGAAGCTCGTGCGCGAGCTGGGAGTGGACTCCGCGCTCATCGAATTAGGATTTCTGGGTCGCGACGTTCTAGCGGCGGCCTATCGCCGTGCGGATGTGTTGCTACAGACCTCCGAAGCGGAGGGTTTCGGTTTGCCTCCCATCGAAGCCATGGCGTGCGGTTGCCGGGTGATCTCGAGCGATCTTCCCGTGTTGCGTGAAATAGGAGGAGCCGCCGCCACTTATTGTGCGGTGGGAGATATACCAGGCTGGACGGGCGCCACTGTCGCCGCCCTGCAAGGTCCGGCCAAGCGCGAACGCGGCTTCGCGAACGCCGCCCGTTTCTCGTGGTCGGAAAACGCGGCACAAACCGCGCGCGTTTATGAACAACTTTATCGCTGTTCGTCGGCGTTCATCGGTGGCTGAATAACTTAGGAAAGGGATTATGAAAAAGACAGCGCTCATTACCGGAATCACTGGGCAGGATGGAAGTTATCTTGCCGAACACCTCTTGGATTTAGGCTACGATGTGCACGGACTGGTACGGCGCGTCGCGCTGGAGCAGCCGGGGCAGCGTCTGGGCCGCCTGAAAGGTTGTCTGGACCGCATTCATCTCCATCCGGCCAGCCTGGAGAGCTACGCCAGCGTCTTTCACGTTTTCACCCGCCAGCAGTTCGACGAATGCTATCACCTGGGCGCTCAGAGCTTCGTGGGGGAAAGCTTTGCCGACGGTTTCTCCACCATGAGCACCAACATCGACGGGACGCATTACGTCCTGGCGGCGCTGCGCGAGGTGCAACCCAAGTGCCGGTTCTATTTCGCCGGGTCGAGTGAAATGTTCGGCAAGGTGCATGAGACGCCGCAGCGCGAAACCACCCCTTTCCATCCCCGCAGTCCGTACGGGGTCAGTAAAGTGGCGGGCTTCTATCTTTCTCTGAACTACCGCGAAGCCTACAACATCCCTTGCTCCAACGGCATTCTGTTCAACCACGAAAGCCCGCGGCGCGGCTACGAATTCGTCACCCGCAAAATCACCGACGGCGTGGCTCGCATCAAGCTGGGCCTGGCCAACGAACTCCTGCTCGGGAACCTGGAAGCTAAGCGCGATTGGGGACACGCCCGGGATTTCGTGCGCGCCATGCATCTAATGCTGCAACAGCCGGAAGCCGATGATTACGTGGTAGCTACGGGTGAAACGCATAGTGTCCGCGAATTCTGCGAATTGGCTTTTGGAGAAGTCAACCTCGACTATAGAGACTTCGTCCGGAAGAACGAGGCTGTGTACCGCCCCGCCGAGGTGGATCTGTTGATCGGCGATTTCTCCAAGGCTCGTAAGCAGTTGGGCTGGGAACCGACGGTGAATTTTGCCGGCTTGGTCCGGGAAATGGTGCAGTCCGATCTGGAATTGCTGTCCTCCACTCTGCATCACGAGCAGCCTGTAACAGTTTCCGCCAGATAGCAATCCAACGGGTGATAACAATGAAGACCATCATTACCGGAGGGGCCGGCTTTATCGGAAGCAATGCCAGCAGCCGATACCTGAAGCGCGGGCACCAGGTTGTTGTTGTGGATAGCTTGGCCCGCGACGGCGTGGGCGAAAACCTGGAATGGCTGCGTTCCCACGGCGGAGCGCTTGAGTTTCATCAAATCGACATCCGGGAGTCGCAAGACATCGCGCGCGTGTTTCGCGAGCACCGCGATGCCGATCAGGTGCTGCATCTGGCGGCGCAGGTGGCCGTCACCACTTCGGTGAAGAATCCGCGCGAGGATTTCGAGATCAACGCGCTCGGCACCTTCAATGTGCTGGAGGCCATGCGCCAGTCCAGCATGCGCGCGCCGCTGATTTATTCGTCCACCAACAAAGTCTACGGCGAGATGACCAGCGTGGGCACCGTGGAGCGCAATGGCCGCTACGAGTACATCTCTTTGCCCACCGGGGTTTCCGAAGAGCACAATCTCGACTTTCACTCGCCTTACGGCTGCTCCAAAGGATCCGCCGACCAGTACGTGATCGACTATCACCGCATCTACGGGCTGCGCACCACCGTCTTCCGGCAATCCTGCATTTACGGATACCGCCAGTTCGGCGCCGAAGACCAGGGATGGGTGGCGTGGTTTATGATCGCCAGCCAACTGGGCCGTCCCATCACCATTTACGGCGACGGCAAACAGGTGCGCGATATTCTTTTCATCGACGATCTGCTCGACGCCTACGACGCGGCGTTTGCGGCGCCCGAAAAGGCCGCCGGACGCGCCTTCAATGTCGGCGGAGGCGTCAGCAACGTGGTGTCGCTGCTGGAACTGCTGGCGTTCATCGAACAGCGCAGCGGCGCTGACATCGCCGGTGGCAATGAGC
>Ga0209006_10004261_pt1 | contig 12994 bp, 20 predicted proteins | sample JacPin_JW_Ref_O2_FD_188567 | JGI IMG/M metagenome (GOLD analysis project Ga0209006, IMG submission 188567) | Forest soil microbial communities from Algoma, Ontario, Canada - Jack Pine, Ontario site 1_JW_Ref_O2 (SPAdes) (version 2) | ecosystem: Environmental > Terrestrial > Soil > Boreal...
TGCGCGCTGAAAAAGTGTTACAGCCTCGTCGCATCGTCCTTGCAACTCGTAAACACCTGCAAGGCCGTCCATTGAGTCGAGCGTAGCCAGGTGATCCGCCTCTAGATGCTTCTCATAGCTTGCGAATGCGCGCTGAAAAAGTGTTACGGCCTCGTCGTATCGTCCTGCGACTTGAAAACACCTGCAAGGCCGCCCATTGAGTCGAGCGTAGCCAGGTGTTCTGCCCCCAAATGCCTCTCGCAGCTTGATAATGTTCGCCGAAGGAGAGTTTCAGCCTCGTCGTATCTTCCTCGAAGCCTCATATATCTTGCAACCTGCACGTTGGCCTGACGCAAATTTATGTAATCGAGATCGCCGACTGCAAAACACGTGGCAGCTCTGTAAGATGTCAGTCCGCCGTTCCAAGGCATCGCAGAGCAGAATATCTCAAGACAACTCACCAGAATGTAAACCTCCGACAATCAACCCAATAATTCACACATTTCAGGCTCTACCAGCATTCTTAGATGTCTATGGCCTAATTGCTACTGTGCTCGGGGGTTGCTGTTCGTATGTCTTAATCTTTCCACTTCGTTCTACAGGATAAATCCCGGACATGTTACAGGAATGTCTGCACCTGGGAGCAGTTGCTCAGAATAAACCCGCAAATAGGTCAGGGATATGTTCATTCCTCAATTAACATTGCCTGCAACTAGTTGAGGGATCATATCCCATTCTATCATATATGCAGGCTCGGCGCTCACATTCTCTCAGATGCTATTCATCACCGTCCAATCTTTTCCCACATTCGTATACTTTCCGACCCCATTTAGTTTCCCTCGTCTGAAGCCCCGACAAATTCCACTATCGGAATGGGCCCTCCAAGTTGTGCTTTTCTCTTCCGGGGCACTTCTCAATAATTGGGCATTTGCATTTACTGTACCATTGACGGTGCAGATTGTTTTTCGCTCAGCGGGTAACACCAATAAATAACCATCACATCAGTTGGGTAGTAATAATGTCCTTCTCTCAGGTTTACCCATCTCCATGCTATTCGGGTGGTTTCTCCTGAAAAAACGCTACTCGACTATGCAGATCGTAAGCCTCCATCATAGCCAATATCTACGCTTCACGTCTACTTCCCTGCTTGGCAGATCTCAGCTATCCTTGTATTTGGTGGCGCAACGTTGGCTACCGTATCCCGACCTTCGGGAACTCCCTCCCCGACTGACATGAATGTTAAAGAAGCAACAGAAGACGTTCGCAAATACGCCACTGGCATAGCCATGCTCATCTCGTCGTTAGTTTTAATCGGGCTTCTGGGATTAACTCAAGAACGAACCTATAAAAAATACGGACCACATTGGCGCGAAGGCGTATTTTATACGGTGAGAAGTTCATCGTACTGCAGTAAATACAAATAAATTCATTCACTGGCAATGATCCAGCACTTCCTGTCTCTCCCGATCTTCCTTTTTCTCATACCAGATATTAAACGGGGGCTTACAAGTCTCTCTGCGGCCCCAGCATACACACCGTATTTGATCCTAGCCACCAACCTCGTAACTCAGCTTATTTGTGTATCCAGTGTGAATCAGCTCACATCCGTGAGTTTTATTTTTTTGCTTTGCCTGCCCAATCCACCCGTCTCACCCACAACACCAGAAAGTTTCTTCGGTGTCGACCAATCTGGTTCTTACAACGCGCAAAGCGCTCAGTCTCTGCCTCAGCGTGTGGTATTTTGGGAAGGGCTGGAATTGGCATCTATGTGTAGGTGCTGGGATGGTATTCGTGGGGAGCTTTTTGTTTTCGCAAACGCCTGATTTGCAAAGAGATGCGAAAAAGGATGCATGACAAGACACTGGTATTTTATTCGGATCTTGGTTACAACTAGATGATAGATCTCTCGTATCTGGTCAACAGACATTGAAATTTAGACATGTCCTCAAGTTGTTCTTGCGTGAGCTTTTCCGAGGCAAGATTTTTCGTTACAAACACCAGTCCACTCGTTAAGACACGAAACAGACGGACTTGAATGCCAGTATGTATTAGCAACAAAAGGTAAGCTGAAGAAGCTTCTTGGTATCCAGGAAGTCCTCCTGTGATATGCAAGCTTTCACGGCCAGCTCAAATATGTCATACACACCGTCGACATTGTACGCGTAGCATTCGACATAGCCACGCGCTCCATTAGCGGCAGCGGCTGCTTCTGCTTCTCTACGCGGAATAAGGCACGCCTGAGAGGAACGGTCGGTACGCAGGTCAGCTTTGCAGCCAACAAGGAAAAACGGGAAGTCGGGATCAAAGGCACCGCGTATTAGTGGTACCCACTGTAGGAATGTGACAATCTCAGAGATAGATAGGTATTCTACATGAATAACTGGACAAACTTTGGTTGTGGCATGTTGGAACGAGGCAATGTTATCGATTGCAAAGGTAATGAGCGCCACGTTGGATTCCGGGTAGATAAATCGTAGAAGACGCTGGGCAACGCAGAAGTGGAGATGAGTGATTTCACATATCGGACACTTAACCAGCGACGAACGTCGTAATCAAATATACCACCACTAAACGCAATGTAAAAGTAGATCTGAGAGAAGTGAGATGATAAGACGAACTCAGAGTCCCAGAATGCCGCCTCCATGACCCTCCCCCCTAACCAAATGTCCGTGAGGTAATTCTCGATGAGCCTTGCTGAATAAGAGCAAGTGAGTTCGGCGACGAACGGGGAGTTGGGCTCCTCACTTGGTCGCTATGATCATTTATTACCTCGAAGTTAGGTCACATCTTCTATACTACAGATTCGCGGTTGCTCACTTTACGCCCGGTTGCGAGAGTGATCATCAATGAAGACTTTCCAGTTCCAACTATACAGACGTCTGCCCGTTGGCCGTTTCACGGTTACCTGAAAGAAAAATTACTTGCCGTCGCCGATAACCAGGCATTTTCTTTTGATAGTCTGCGGGGCAAACTGAATCAGTTGAAGACGCATGTGGAAGTCAAAAACAACTTACAGGCGGCTGTTTTCGTGAGACGACTAGTAGTGTCATGGGTTGAACTTGGTTCAAATTCACACGCGAGTCAAGGTCAAAGTTCCACGACCCACTCCTTTGTAGTATACCTGCCAGAGCAGTCATTATTCCGAGAATTATACCTTCATTAATAGTTGCATCTCGACGAAAGAGATGATCATTGAAGAGGGCTCGGGATTATCCAGACCCAAATTTGAACTTTCGGATGAAGACATTCACCGCGTTTCAGACATGTCTATATTGGGACTGTCTAGATATAGATACACACGTTAATGAGAGCTCATTACCTACTAACCTACTTTTTCGCTTTTTTTACTTTTTCACTTGCGGTGCGATACAAAAGTCCAAAAGTCCAAAAGTTTTTGTGCAGATTGCTGATGTGAGCCAAGCCGTGGCAACACTATAGTACGTTGACATCAGAGGCTACTATCTTTGACCGGATGAATTTGGCAAGTTTCGACCCAGAGGCTATTGCCCTCTTTGATCGACCCATAACCGAATACTCAAATCCTTCTCCATAGATGCCGATGCTATAATATCCTGCGTTGGGTGTGTCTGAAGACCTGTTATTGCAGCTTCATCGTGGAGGGGCGAAACACTTACCGCAACTGCTAACACAACATCTGTAGTTATATCATTTGGCTAATAAGCTCCGGCATTCCAATGTTTATATGCGCACCTCTATGTCCTTCTAGTATTTGCATGACCTCTCGACTTTGCACATCCCAAATATATATTTTGCAATCTTCACTTCCGCTTACGATATATTTTCCTCTCGTAGTGCTGAAACAAGCACATAAACAGTATGTGCGATTCGTGTGACCAGTGTACGTCTTGACGCATCTGGAGGTCTGGTAATTCCAGAGTCGGATGGTTGAGTCTTGAGTGGAAGCTAACACAAATTTTGAATTGGGTGAAAATTTGACATGCGCACTACCGATGGCATGGACGGTCAGGATAAGATCTCGAGGCTAGATGGAGATGATACCAGATTGGATTGTCGTCATCGACCAGAGTCTTGAGGCATTGACCTGATTCTGCATCCCAAATTCGTCTCAAAAACAGGAAGATCGGAGCCTGCGACGACGAACGAGGGTAGATACAACGTACATCAATCCATCCATCGCACACGACACAATGAGGGTTCCATCATGGTTGAAACTGACAGCCGTGACTGGGTCTGAGTGAGCTGGGAGAACTTTCATTGATTTACCTGGCCAAGAATTGACTTCACTTATATGATCGAGCACCATGGTTTAGGCGTACCTCTGGCGATATCCCACACTCGAACGGTCTCGTCGAACCCACCGGAAACAAGGAGAGTCGAACGGGGGTTATAATTAACGCAAAAAACAAAATTGGTATGGCCTTTCAGTATTTTTACGGTGGTTCCCTGTCCACTATGGGTTACAGCAAACAGTATAGCGAAGCTGACAATGACGCACTCACCGCATCAATACTCCATACTCGGATGGTTTTATCGTCAGAAGCCGACGCGATGTAGTCTTTGTCATTCGACCAAGCAATGTCTGATATTCCTTCGGTGTGGCCGGCCAGCGTGCGGGTTATTTCGCCAGTGTATGCATTCCATAACTTGACAAGTTTGTCGGCAGCTTTTCTTCGTTCGGATTGATTTTTGACTTGAGTAGCGAGATGAGACATGCGAACATACCAGCAGATGCCAGCATAGAACCATCTGGGCTAAACTTCAAGGAGGATATAGACATTGTATGCCCACCCATGGTGTATTTCAGTCTGTACTTCGGTAGGTGCGTTTCCTCCGTCATTTCTGTAGCAGGTTTTTCGTCCAGCTTGGTAGGTGAAGATTCCATGAGAGTTATGTTACGTATTTTGACGATACGTGAACGAGTGTAATGTATGCAAGGGCAATAAGAAAACAGAGGGACGAGTGAGTGGATGAGTATTGCAAAGCTGGGTCCAAATTTTCAAACTACAATGGCTCCTTTCAAACGACGGTCTCTACTGCTGGCACCGACCGTTACCCCAGTTGTACCGCTAGGGACTTCCCAACTCTGACTTATCACGTTCCATATCGAAAGATCGTAACGAGAAAGGGAGAAAGATACCGTTCGAGACTCGCCAGGTAAGAGGAACACACTCTCGAAGCCCTTGAGCAAGTACGGAGGTGACTGTGCAGTTGGTGGTGGTGAAAGGTAGAGTTGGGGTACCTAGCGAGCAATAAACTCGTCGAGCGATATATATCAATGACCGAGAAAACCAACCTCATGACCAGCAACCGTCCCGTTGTTCATGAGTGTGAATGTGACGTCATAAATGGGCTTGTGCAAACTGGGTACCATGTCGGTTAGCCAACGAAAAATAGAGCGAGAATAGCGAGAACTCACGAAGGGTCCAACGACGATCCAGGACCACTAGGTGGTGCTGTATTTGGTACAGAACCCGAGACCGACAAGTCGGAGTAGTCGAAAGTGGTATATGACAACCCAAAACCGTACTCGTAACGAGGGGTAATATTGGCCTGGAAACAGAGAGTTATCGCAAAGACACGGAGGAAAAGTACCAGGAATATTACAGCATCGAAATGTCTATAGTCGATGAACAATCCTTCAGTGTAGGGAATTTCGACAATCTCGATCGAAAACGTGTAGTCAACTTGGGCCGAGTAGTCATCGATGCTTTTACCAATGGTATAAGGAAGGCGTCCACTAGAAAAGAATCGTATACAAATGTGACTGAAATAGATCTTTGCTAACGCACCTAGGGTTATAATCACCGTAAAGTATATCAACCAGCGCGTTCCCTATTATGCGTTGGTTAGACCTTTGACTCTACATCACCACAACCCACCTGACTCTTGTCCGGGCAAACCACACCATACCTAAGGAAGTGCCAGATTAGGTCATGAAAACACTTTTGAACACCAGGAAACGCACCAAGGCAGTAACTGGAAAAAACCTCCATCAGCAGTGGTCATTGAGAGACACAATCGACTCACCATTGGGATTATCAATCCAAGCCTCAACCACAATTGGACCCACAGTATGTACGACAACGATGGTGTTGTTATTTACTGCAGCGACAGCATTTACCAATGCATCCTTGGTTCAATATCAGGTTTGGATATAAAGGTATCCTGTCAAACCACTCACACCATCATGCCACGCTTGAAGGTCATTTCTATCGGCCCAGTTCCCTTCCACTATGTAAGTTTCGCCGCTGTCAGCGGTGATGAAGACGAATGCTACATCTTTTCCGGCAGCTGCTTGGGCTGCTGCGTCTAAATCGGAATCGGAAAGTGACGAGAATACTTGCGTGCCATCGGGTTGTGATCGGTTTGTGATGGCGTCTAAGGGCTAGTGACAGTGTGAGGATTAAATAAGGAGGGTATCCAAGGTACGTACCGTGATTAAATAAGGAAAATTCGCAGTGCCTGATCCCCAACCAATAGCAAGAGTTCCAATATTGCAGCTTCTGTCGACACAGCTGCAGAACAGTGATGATGATGAACAAAGTATCGAGGATATCAAATAAGAACCATTGACCTGTTCGGGCCGTTTGGGTTTGGTCCAGCATCACTGCCAATCAGTGCTATAGATTCGGGGGCAGCCAGAGGGAGGGTATATCCGGTATTCTTTAACAGCACAGTAGATGCAGCTCCAATCGTTCTGATGAGACTACAATGAAAATGAGCGTTGAATATGTTTGAGGTCTGGCCCGATCTAACCTGGCGTGATCACCCTGAACGTTGACGTGCTGGTTGTATGGACTATCGGAATCTTTGGAATCAAAATTCACTGCAGGGTAATCTTGGTCTTGTCCGAGTAAGTACCTAAAAAGTCAATAAGCAATTGCTCGCCAACGTAGTCACACACACCATCCCGCAAGGATTCGAGTGGCCATGTCCTGAAGGATTCGCATAAGCTCGTGAACTAGGTGTTGCAGAAATAAAAGCTGACATCCACACGAGATTCTGGTACTTCTCCCACTGCAACAGCGAAAATAAGTGATGCACCGAAATAGCTGCATATCGTCATCAACGGAACGGAGATCAAGTATTTGCATGATCATACCTGACAAGAGACCCTGGAAATATGTCGCCTGGCATCGTCATCTGCGCACAATGAAATACTGAATAACACGGTCACGAGATAGAAAAAGGTGGATGCACATCCAAGCCTTGATTTGCCGAATCCGTGGAATGTGTTGCTGTCCAATCTAGACATATCGCAAACTTGTTCAGATACGACTCTATGCATCCATATCAAACACACCAGACATAACGTCTACGGGGTATGGTTAATCGCGAACCTGTTAATGATCACAGCAGAGCTTACTGACATCCCTGGAACCCGAGTTCCCCCTTCAGCAATCCATTGAGAGTAGCGTTATTTTGACAAGCGTATGTTCCGTTGACTAGTACATAAATCCATCACTAATGCGGTTACGGGTAACATGTTACGGACGGATGCACCTTGATCTAACAGAAAAAAGGATGAACATCAAGTTACGTGACATGCCCATTCCGACTCACTATAGCTGCACATAACGGCAGCAACGTTGGCTTGTATGCTCCGTAAAAACTAACGGCTTGTTACTTCAATGAGTTTGAAAGACAAGAAAACGCAACGAACGGGATGTAAATAAAGCTCATGTTGCTGACACAGATGGTTAAGTGGAATATGGCTCGGATCGATAGATACTGACCGTTCTGAAGTGATAGAAATGAGTCTTAATTATGGGGAGCCAGCATAAGTCAACTTACCTATCGTCAACATTGGAAGTCTCTGATGTTCGTGAATGTTCTTGTTCACTTCGAAGAATGTCTCAGTCAAAAGAAAACATAACATAAAGTGGGCTAACTTATTGATAAAATGCTTTGCCACAGCCTGGACGCCTTGTGACTGAATACCGGAGATCGTCGTGAAGGCTCCCTCGCCCGAAAGATACGGATCCCCGCCAAATCTGAAAGTAGACCATATGGTGAGTTGACACAACCAGAGGCACATATGCCACCTACCCTTCCCAATTACGACCAGCGGCTGGGGCTCTCATCAAGTTCCTGGGAATATTATTTCGTAAACGCACGGTTATTGCAGACAGACCAAACGCACATCATGGGACCTAGCTGAACGTTGACACCTTTCCCGCGAAATTCCTGGGCCATGGCAACTCCACGCTGATACATCAGGCTTCTGTTGAAACTAAGGAAAGATCGTAAAGATCGATAGATTGCACTCATAAAAGCGAGGCTCACGTTGCTGCCGTAGTGATCCCCCTGTGAAAACTCAGAAAGAAAGAAATTAAATGCTATGGTAGGTCACGCACGCAGGGAAAACAGAATTGAGATCGACGTCTCGGACACCCAAAGCGCTATCTGAGTAAGAGGGTTACTTCCTCGAAAGGTGTGCCGAAGGCGTTAGTCGCAGACAAACCTTCGAGGCATAATCCTGAAAAGTTGAACGTCGGGATTGGCGGAGTGTTGCCCGTGCAATTTCCTGCATAGGAGTTCCGGCGTCCACATATACAAAATTGAAATTGAAGCCATGACGTACCGAAGAAATAGCCGAGCCCTTTTTCAAATATGATCAATCAAGGTCATGTAGTGGATGAGCATACATGCTTGCCTGTCACAAGATTTACTTTTTCGCTCAGATTCAACAGTGCGAGAGTGTTATTAGCCTGTATATTGTTGTTCAAGTGATCAATATTGAGGCAAATAATGGCGTACTTTGGCATAGGCAGTAGCCCACTCCGGTGAATGTACTTTCAGACTGAGGTTCACTTTCAACAAGGTATGAAGAGTGATTGTGTACACACTTTGTGACGCAGCCAATGGCAGAATGCCCAGGAGATAAACCTTCAACGTCATGAATCACGGAAGCAACGATAGTGAGGCTGTGAAGCCTGACTCCTGAGGTTCTATGATTTCGAACAGTCAACTTTGCTATTTTTGGACACGATCGTGCTGGGCGCCTGAATAGACAAATGCATGTGGCATCCCAGTTGACAACGCAGCCTGTGCATCAATACTTACATGCTTGCAAGTGGGCGCTGGCCTCAAGCGGCAAGCCCTGACTGAGGCTGATGGAGATACTAAACGTGTTTGCAGGTGCACACTGAGTGCACGCGAGACAATACAAGCGTATAATACGGACACATACCTGAGTGCACGGGAGACAATACGAGCGTGCACTCCTGGGCTACGAAATGAATATTTATTTAAGTGTATATCAAATAAGAAACAAACACATGTCACTCGATCATCAAATCGATGGAGCGGTAGGGCGCATAACCATGCGCTCCTTCAACTTGTCATGTACGTTCACACTGCTCAAAATACCACACCATTAGTCCCGGAGTGTGGTCGCAAAAATAACCACCTATGACGCGTGAATTGGCGACACGCCGGCCGTGTGCCCTGAACGCATGTATGACGTTCCAGTACGGATATGCATTCAATCCCCTTAGCCTATATGGCTGTGAATATTCACCACAAAAATTACCAAAGGTTATCAATTCTCACACCCTCCCATCCCCGCTCTCTCCCTTCCCAATAGCCTCCTGTATAAATCCAGTCGTCCCCAACTTGCTTGAACCATCTTGGTTCTCGCTCCAATTGTCGCTTCCTCCTATCCCTCTGCATCTCTTCAACTCTCAGTTTCTCCAATTCCGCTTCGTCCAGATTTCCCTCTTCGAGCGCCCTCACATCAGGCCGATACCGGGAGTCCGTGGGTGGTAGGACGCCTTCAAGATCATTGGTGATCTCGTTGAGCGTGATTCCAAATGAAGTGAACCCATAAAACTCTTGAGCATTTTTCGGAAATGCATTCATCCGCCATAGGATCCTGAAGTTGGAATAATCCACCGTTTGGGAAAAATGGTCGTCCCATTTGCCTTCCAGTTCCGAGACAACTTCGCCCGACGGCGATGAAATGGTGCCCGACACTACATTGGAAGCGCCCCACAATCCACCTTGCTTAAAGTCTAGAACACAAAGAGCTTTGGTCGTCGTGTTCTCTATTGTTAGTTTGCCACAGTGTTCCAGATATTTTGTGCCCATCATGAGATTTCTCACGAATGATGAGGGTTTTTTCCTGGGAGGATTGTGGGTAGTGGAAGAAAAAGTACGGAATCTACTCACCATTCGTAATGGTCATTCCCTATCTTCAAATGAGTTGTTCCAAGAGGTATTACCTCCAGACTTTTCCCTATACGACAACGATAAGACGGAACCAAAGTGTACAGGACTGCGGCATACCCCAGAACTTGGTCCTTCCGGCGGAGGTTGCATACAACTCCCATCCTTCTCCTTCTGCGTGGTACGCTATGACGAGAGGTTGATGTCGCACTTTCTCCGCGATAAATTTCATTCGCGCATCCTCAAAAGTTTCCCCAAGCATAGGATTACTAAGAATTGACAGTCAGTAGGAATACGCAGACAAAAAAAACCGCCGCCCACAATCCTTTTCTACCCGTTCTAAATCGTGTGTGAGCATATCCAGACACAGCGAACGCCGCAATGTACGATAATCGCTCGAGAGGATCAGTTGTCGTTGCTGCTTGGCGGAGGAGGTCATGATATTCCACCTCTTCAGCAGTTCTCTGTAAAAGAGTCAAGGGCTCGTTGAAAGTCACTGGGAAGGAAATGGTGGAAAGGTCCTGAGGATGTGCATGAAAATAGGGTCTAAAATAACAACTGGAACAGACTACTGACCTTTCCAACATTCTTCTTCAGAATTGCAAACAGACTACCCTCGTCCCCTGCTGGTCCCGCTGCTAGCCGGGTGCGCCTGACTACCTGAGAAGCTTCAACCAATGGGTGGCGCGGCTTGGCTTTGATAGTAGATTTCAAAGATGGATCTTCGTCATCCTCCGCATCTGTGTCGGTACCTGATTCGTGAGGTTCCGAGATACTGTGATGTTCTGGGGTATCTACTTCATTCTTTTGATCCAATTCGACTGGCGAAGGCCTGGTGTCCAGAACGAACTCCTGCGCGCCATCCATACCATCTTGAGCGTCAAACCATTCGCTCAGAGTATCCGAAAAGCTAGTTGCTATTGATGCTTGTTTGGACGGCCTGGTTGGAGAAATCTTCAAGACGGGTGTCGCGAAACCTTCCTCCTCAGCAGTTGGGGGGAGAAAAGCAGTTTGGGCCGAAGGCTGATTGCTTTCAGGAAGCAAGAGAATCTGAATGTATTTAAGAAGGCTAGCGTGTTGTGCTTTGAGTGAGTTCAAGGCAACATGTACGCGTTCTTGTGAATGTGTTTGTGAGCTAGAAGAGGATCCGTCACCGTGACTATCGTCAGCATTAGACTCATTAATTGAGGTGTGACCGGCTAAACGGTAATTATTCAGGGATTAAATAAGTGAACGGCGGTGGTATGCACTGACATCTCTTGAAAAAAGCAAACAGGTTGGCGTTTAGATGCTCTTTGTGCCTGTCCTTTGATTTTGGAACATGATCTCTCTTTGGAGGGATCTCATTCTGTGTCGCCAAGATTGAGTCTTCCAATTCCGAAATCGTCTTACTGAGGTATTAATGTAAGGTCGAACAGCGTAAAAAGGTGGACAGACCGAACCCATTTCGTCTAAAATAGCTCCGAACTTATTGAAGCTCCAACTTGCAAGTCGCGGTGACCTGACAGTTGATGCTCTCTGGGTGTTTGTGACAATAAAGCGCCTGTGGATCCCATGATCAGGGGAAATTCTATGACAATGAAGGAACTAAACGACCTGAAAGCCGTCATCCATTTATTAAAATCATCGGTAGTTAGGCATTTAATATGGAAAGTCGCCGCATCAGAATCAATGTGAATATCTTTATGTCCTGGAGTGGTAGATATCGCGGCGCGAGGAAGAAAAATCTCGTCCCGGGAAGGTTTCCCTGGTTCAAATGAATATGAGAGAAGACCGGATTGTTGAAGAATAAAATAGCGTCGTGCGAAGCCTTTCAACACGGAAGCCAGTCAGACGAAAGAGAGAATTGTATGTAGGCTGAATAACGCACCTTGCATCATTTTCCTGCGCTTCTTGAGTACCCATCCTTCGCATATGACCGTTTGTGGTACATCACTTGGTCCATTGGATAGAACTGGGTCTACGATACCCCCGTTTGTAGAATGTGCAAATAGGTGAGGAAGCAGCATTGTCATTGATTGGAATGGATGCAGCAGAATTATTTGAATAAGATATTATGTGGGTCAGAGAAAAATAGCATCTAGAAGACGTGAAACCTATGTTCGTTGACCGGTAAGTATGAGTAATGACTCGAGTGCGGTGTATTCAGGGCACTCACAGGGCAGTCGTCGGATCCCGATCAGGCTTGTTCACGTGATTCGGCACACGTCAGCAATTTTAGGTCATGACTGTGGTAGCGCCTATGTACAGTACATGCATATGTGGATCCTCTGAACGTTGAGCTGGATACACCAATCAACAAACTGAGGATCTTAACGTGCATAAACGGTGAAATGGAGTACTGAGCCAGCAAGTCTGATCAGTTCGCGCTGGCTGAGGTAAGCCATGCTGAGTTGATCTTGTTCACATCGCCTCTACAACATCACTAACCATGTCTGCATCTACGTGAGTTGTGTTTTTCATTCTTTTGTCAATGCTTCATCCGCCATCTATTTTCCCAACTGGTGACATACATAGGCCTCGCTGTCATGGTTCATATTTAATAACGCTGTTGCCAACCCATACATCTGAACAACATTGCAAGGGTCAAAATTTGATAATGAATGACAAAGTTATTGCCTATAATCGGACCACTGCCAAAGTCGACCATTTCCTTCTAAACGAGGCCAAAGGTTAGCAGAGCCCAAGGCTATGCCATCCTTGCTTCCCCCCGCAACCTGGCTGCGCGTGAATGCCCAAGCCGTCCTCTGGGGTATTCCTACCCCTGCATTCAGCACGGCTCTCGCATTCTTCGATGGCTACAGAAGCGAAGTTGTTCTTGTCAACCTTCTACAAGCCCAGGTTCGCTCATCTTACCCTCCCC
>Ga0209006_10004262_pt1 | contig 12993 bp, 11 predicted proteins | sample JacPin_JW_Ref_O2_FD_188567 | JGI IMG/M metagenome (GOLD analysis project Ga0209006, IMG submission 188567) | Forest soil microbial communities from Algoma, Ontario, Canada - Jack Pine, Ontario site 1_JW_Ref_O2 (SPAdes) (version 2) | ecosystem: Environmental > Terrestrial > Soil > Boreal...
CGGCGTCAGCATCCTGCCCGATGTGGCGATCCTGCCCGAGCATCGAATCCTCGGCCGCAAGGAAGGCTTCCGGCCAGTCGACAATACCGAGGTGGCGCTGATCGCCGCCGATAACGCCAACCCGGCGGCGCGGCTGCTGGCCGATCTTCTGGTCGAATTCTGCAATGCCGTTCCGATTCGCGGCGCAAAAATTTCAGATCAGTCGCCAAGGCAGCGCGCCGCGGGAATGGCGTAGAGCCGGCGCTCGCCCAGCATGTGCGCGGTGAACCCCAGCGTGCCGAACAATCCGAAAATCGCGCGATCGCGCACGTTAAGGCCGCCGGCATAGGCGCCGAAGGCCGGCATCACCAAGCGCCTGCCGTCGCCGGCAAAGCAGCGCCGTTCCATCGAGCGGCCGCGCGTCGATTTTTTGCACCACGCCTTTGGCACGAATGCATGCCGGGGCTCCTGCAACCAGCAGCAAATCACTTCCCCCCCGGGCAATCAGCGTCTTGAGCCAGCTGTCGAGTTGAACCGCGCTGGCGGGCTCCGCGCCATCCTGCTCGCGAAGGTCGTTCAATTCGTCGACGATACGGTCGATTTCCGGCGCTTCATCCATGGAGACCCTCAAACGTCGAGGCCGACTATCACCGGAAAGTATTGACTCAGCCGGGCCTTGGCGTCCAGCAAGAAACGCGGGCACACTCACTTGAAATGCTTCCCAAAGCACATTTCAAGTAGAGGGACGGCAGAAACATGGAGTCTCTGCCGTCCGTATGGAACCATGCACCAACGATAGGAGCGAAGCCGAGTGCCGCTACTCTACCGCTCCGGTTTGTTCGGCGTCCACGGGAGTCAGTGTGCCGAAAAGGCCGTGCGTTTCGTGGTCGGGGCCGGCGGAAAAGAACAGCGTCGTGGATGGACCAGCGCTGCCATTGTTGCCGAAGGTCAGCGACCAAAGTCCATCGATGGCTAGAATGGAGTCATCTGGATTCTTCACGAAGCCGATGAATTCCCTGGTGAACCCATTGAAGGCAGCGACCCAGCCGTTACCGAAATTGCCCACGAGGATGCTGTTGCTGAAAACACCGAAATCGCGGGGCGTCCAAACCACTCCCCAAGGCGAGTTCAGCCAGGGTCCGTGCTGGAGATGGCCGATGTGTTGGCCATCGGGCTGATAGAGCTCCACAAAGCCAAGACCGTCGCCCGCCACGTTATCGTGCTTGGCGGTGTCCTGCTTGGCATAAGTGACGAAGAGAGTTCCGCCGATATTCTGAATGTTGAAAGGCGCGAAGTTGCGCGGGAGGCGATCGTCATCGAACATTTCCTCGGAGATGTGCACGCGCTTGAAGGTGTTGTCGTAGACTTCCACTTTCCCCGAGCGGAAATTCGTCACGTACAAGAAAACCTTGCCGTGCACCAGAGCCGAGGTGGCGCCCTTATAGACCGCGCCGCGGGGCGAGCCTCCCTCCGAATTGTCCACCTCCAAGGTCGCCGCCGCTCCGCCGGCCCAGGCAGAGATGGTCCCATCTTCGGTGACGAAGATGAAAGCCGCAGGTGTGCTTGGGGCGATCAGAAAATCCGTCGGGCTGCTGTTGAAAACAATACCTGTAGGTGTGGCCACAGTGCCTGCCGGAGAACCCTTGGGGGGAGGAATGGTGACTACTCCCGTGCCATTGATGGGAATGATGGCCCCGGTGCCGGTATAGAGCGTGGAAAAGCCAGAGTTGTTATCGGATACCCACCAGGGGCTTCCGGGCTTTGAAGTTGGAGAGCTGCGCGTCAGCCCCCAGGGATTGATGAGGTTGGGGTCGGTAACCGGAGCCACGCCCGGCTGGTCGGAAACCAGGTTTATCTGTGTATAATGTTGTCCTTTTACGACGCTGGGAAGCAAAGATAGCCCAACGGCAACTACCGTCAAGTACTTCAACGACCTAGACACGTTACCCATTGTTTTTTCCTCCAGATCGAGATTCGCGCTGCGAAGCACATCCCACGTAGTCGCGACGTCCTATCTGGCTGGGCAAAGGGCGTTTCGCTGCAATTTAAACTCCAGAGTGACTTGATATTCTCTGGACGGATCCCCGGGTTGAGAACATGGAACTTACTAGATGGCGGTGTGAAAGAACCATTACAACGATCCTGATTCCTGTAGATGAGTACCGTTGCGGATACAAAAGTTGGGAGGGTTCTATTCCGGTTAGTTTCGCGAATCCAGGAGACCGAAGATTCTTGGAGTCGCGATGGATTCGGGGCGTTAGGCCCTGCGGAGAGTCAGAAGGGTGATTTCAGGGGGCACACCGAGGCGTACCGGGGCGCCCACGGTACCGAGGCCGCGATTCACGTAAATCGATGCCAACGCTGAGGAACGGTTAGGAAACAGGGACCCGGAACGGGTCTCGAAAGCGGAGCCAGAGGAGGAAGCGCGGTCGTTCGGTGCCGGCGCAAACATCGGGCGCTGATAGAGCCCCGCCACGTAGTCGGTGATGAACCGCGCCGGACTAAGCCGATGGTCGAGAATTTCTACCTGTATCTGTCCGCCGTGGGTGTGGCCGGCGAGCGTCAACTCGATGCCCATTTCCGCGGCGCGGTTGAAAGCATTGGGATTGTGGGACATGAGGATATTGGGCATGTCGCGTCGCACCAGCGGTCCCACATTCTGGAGCAATTGCACCCTTCGACCGCCGCTGGTGCGCTCGCGCTGATAATCGACCCCGATGAGATTGAACGAAGCACCATGAAACGTGAGCTGCGCGTTTTCGCTCCGCAGCAGTTTCATCCCGGCCTCGGCGAAGAGTAACTGCGCGGTGTCTTCGGCGTGGGCATAAATTTCATGATTGCCGTTGCAGCCCCAAACTCCCAGCGGCGCGCGCAGGCCCTTCACTTCGTCGATGCAATCGGCGATGGGGTCGCCAGCGCCGGTAATGAAGTCCCCCGTCACCAGGGCGAGGTCCGCGCCCAGATCGTTGGCCATATTGACGGCGCGGCGCACCTGCAATCGCGGCATGTAGCTGCTCAGGTGGATGTCGCTAATCTGCGCAATGGTCATGCCTTCGAGTCCGGCGGGCAGGTTGGGAATAGGGATTTCCACGCGATGCACCTGATAGTCCAGGCGCTCAGCCGCAAATCCGTACATGGCCGTAAGAAACGGGCCGGCCCCGGCGAGGGCGGTAGCGGTCTTAAAAAAATAGCGGCGCGAAGGGTCTGGAATCAGTTCCGCTGCAGCCGGCGAAGAGGAGTACGGCACCGCTGTTGCGGGTGAAGCGGAAACTCGTGAAGCCCGAGGGTTAGACTTGAGCTGATACGCGGCGCGCAGCCAAGCCCAGATGCGGTCAATGCCGCGCACAAGTTTGACCGCAAAATAGGCAAAAAGCGCGCTGAAAAACCATAAACCCGCGAAAACTGAGATTATGTTGATGCCGGCAAGGATGTGACCGCGCCCCATGCGGAAGAAGTCCACCATCGCGCCGATGATCAGCAGCAGCAGGGTCGCGTAAATCAAACGTGCCGCAACGCGCAGGCTCTGGCTACCCCAATTTGAGGTCGTCCGCCAAATGGCGCGATACCAGAAACGTTGCGAGAAAAACAGCAGGCTAAGGATACTTAGGCCGACCACGATGCGGAGCAACAGCCAGGTCCAGTTCAATGAAAGAAGTCCCCCGAGACAAGCTACAAGCTTACCATGTCTATCCGCAGGGATTTTTCATGACGTGGACGGGTGTCTCGCGTAAGAACCCGTCCAAAGGGCCAGGTTTTGCCGGTGGCGAAGAGAAACACTTGGCCGCGCGGCCCGTCAGAGTGTGTGGACCTGCCCGGGTTGGCCCAAACAGCCCCGGCGGGTTCCATCCTGAGCAAAAATCAAGAATAGAGTAGGCCAAAACGAGGAGAGAAACGATGAAGAGTCTTAGCAAATGGGGGGCCCTGCTGGTTGCGGCGCTGCTCGCGGCGATGCCGGCCCTGGCGCAGGAGGCCAAGAAGACTACACCTCCAAAACCGGTGGCCAGTCCGTCGGGGGCCGTCTTGGAGTCTTGGAATGACATCGGGAAAAAGTTGATTGCCATTGCCGAGGATTTGCCCGAAGACAAGTACGACTACAAACCGCATCCGGATTCGCGGACGTTTGTTGCGCAACTGCTGCACGTTTGCGCTTCGATGTACTTCTTTACCGACGAAGCCGTCGGCAAGAAAGCGCGATATGGTGACGATCCGAAACGCGATGAACTAAAGACCAAGGAACAGATTGTGGCGTTCGTCAAAAAGTCCGTCGAGGACGGCGCGGACCTCATCAAGGCCAAAGGCGATACCGGCATGGCGGGAGTGGTAGTCCTTGGAAACCAAACCTACCGGCTCTCCGACCTAGCCTATGGATTGATCGAGCACTCCGGAGAACACTACGGGCAGCTCGTCGTGTATTACCGCATCAACGGCCTGGTGCCCCCGGGATCGCGGCCTAAGAAATAAAACCTCGCTTCCTTTACTTCGTTACTAAACAAAATCGTTACAAATGAGAGCCGGAGAGAGCCACAATACTCTCCGGCTCTGTTTTCCTTGGAGGTGCGGGTAGGAGATCCCCGTTTGCAAGAATCACGCTGTCAGTTAACTACCATTTCGTGCGCGCCAATTGAGGCCGGCCCCGTTCGGCGAAGTCACAGCGAGGCTATTGAGCAGTACTTGAGCGATGGCCTTCGCTCAAGAGGGAAATAAGCTGGTCCGGCTCGCTCGTGGGCGGCAGGCAGGTTTGTCCCGCGCAAACAACGGCCAGCGCTTTGTCGGCCGGAAGATGCGGCAGCGTTTCCTTAAGCGCTCCGGCGAAATTCGCGAAACTAGCTCCGGGCGTGAGCCGCAAAACGGACTTGCCGAAACGGTAGACGCGGTGGGCAGCGGCTCGAAGAGCTTCGGCTGCGGGATCATCCTCACGCCCGGTGATGACTACCTGCAACGGCTGCCGTGCGAAAAGCGCGGCTGCCAGGCCATACGTCGCGGCAAACATCCCATACTGCGGCGCGATGCCGGCAAACGCTTCGAGGGTTTTCTGCGCAAAGTTGTGATAGCGCTCATCGCCGGTGAAGGCATGCATGCGAAGCAAGGCAATGGCCGCGGCGGAATTCGCTCCCGGCGTAGGCGAATCCTGAAAAGGCTTGCGGCGAACGTCGAGGCCGCCCAGGGGGGCGGCGTCAGAAGGCCGGTCGAAAAAGCCTCCCCCTGCTGAGTCGCCGTAGCGGGCCATGGCCAGATCCATGGTTTTTTGCGCGGCGGCGAAATAGCGCGGCTCGAGCATCGCTTCATAAGCATCCAGCAGGGCCAGCACCGAGAACACTTGGTCGTCGAGCGAACCATCCAGTGCGGGCCCTCCAAGGCGGTGGCCGAACCCGCGGGATGCACTCCACACTTCCTTTAAAATCCGGTCGAGCGTGCGCAAAGCGAACTTGCGGCAGCTCTCGCCCGTCGATCCGCCAAGCACGCTGGCCGCCTCCAGATAGGCTGAAACAAACATTGCGTTCCAGGAAACATACATGGTGGTATCGACGAAAGGAGTCGGTCGCGGCAGGCGCGCGGCCAGCATCTTTCCCGCGCCTCTCGCAGTCATGAGGCGCACGGAAGTCTCGTCGAGACCAAGTTGCTTGGCGATGTCGGCGGCGCTGCGCGCGATCCACAACACATTTTTCGCCGGATTGTGGTGCATCTCGCCGTGCGCCTCGACGTCGTAGTAAAGCTCCATAATGCGGGCTTCCTCGGGCAGCAGCGCGGATCGCAATTCCTCGAGCGTCCAAGTGAAGTAATCTCCGTCATCCTCGAGCGAATAGTCGGCGTCCTGGCTGGCGTAAAAGCCGCCGTTTTCCTGGTCTGACAAGACTTCGTTCACCCAGCCGATGATGCCTTCTGCGGTTTCACGTAGGAGCGCATTCCCTGTCGCTTGCCAGCCGTGCAGGTAGTTGCGCAGCAACTCTGAATTGTCGTACGACATTTTCTCAAAATGCGGGACGAGCCAGCGTTCATCCACCGAATAGCGGTGAAAACCTCCGGCGAGCTGGTCGTATACGCCGCCGCGGGCCATCTTTTCAAGCGTGGTCTCAATCATCGCCAGCAGATGCTTTTCTTTTGTCTGCTGGTAGCGCTCCAGGACCAGGTCAACCGCCGAGGAGTGCGGAAATTTCGGCGCGCGGCCGAAGCCGCCGTTCTTGATGTCGAATTGCTCCGTGACGGAAGTGATTTGCGCGTCGACCACCGCGGGGTCAAGCTCCGCGCGCGCTCCGGTGAAGACTTCGGCCTGCGCCACGGCATCGGCGAGCGAATTTGCCGCGCGTACAAGCTCAGGCTTCTTATTCTTGTAGGAATCCGCCACCGCCAGGAGAAGGCGACGAAAGCCGGGCCGGCCCATCTGATCTTCGGGCGGAAAATACGTGCCCCCGAAAAATGGTTTTCCGTTGGGCAGTAAGAACCCCGTCAGCGGCCAGCCACCCTGGCCGGAGATGGCGCTGACGGCGGACTGATAACGCGCATCGACGTCGGGGCGCTCATCGCGGTCCACTTTGACGGCGACAAAGTGTTCATTGATAATTTTGGCGATCTCCGAGTTCTCATAACTCTCGCGGTCGATGACGTGGCACCAGTGGCACCACACCGCGCCGATATCCAAAAGAATGGGCTTGTCTTCCGATTCCGCACGCCGAAAAGCCGCCTCGCCCCATTCGTGCCAGTCGATAGGCTGGTGCGCCGCGGAACGCAGATACGGGCTGGCGGAATCCTTCAGACGGTTTTCAGGATGAGACGACACGAAAAATCCTTTCGGTTGGCGAAGTGGTGGAGGACGGCGCTGGTCCTCGAAGGGCACCAGGGAACGTAGAAAAGAAACGCACCCAGGGGGCCGGGTTACTGCACGATGTCTCCAGGGCCGAGATCGCGCGGGTCGAGCGGTTTGCGCCCGGAAAATCCTTCGTCCTGCCGGTGATAAAAACGAATGCGGTCCTCGCCAAGCTTCCAGCACAGGTAGACATCTTCGTTATCGATCACGGCCGGAAAATCCAGCAAGCCCACATCGAGGTCCTTGATGACGCATCCTGTTTCGAGGATGCGGTTCAGTGAAGTCTTCAGCGATTCGGCGAGATGCTGGTGTTCGACGCGCAAAGCAGCCAGTTTTTCGTACGGGACGATTATGCCGCCCATCATCATGATGCGCGCGGAAACCGCGGAAAGATCGCTTTCGAGGCCGGACAATTTCTTGCGGCAGGCCATGGCTTCCACGAGAAAGGGTTCTATATCCCGCCGCGCGCGCTCCGCTTCGGTGAGCGTGAAAAGCCGCGGCTCAGGCTCAGGCGAGTCGTCTTGTCCCTCTTCGTCGTCTTCGTCCGCCATACTGTGTCCGTTCTTTCTCCGGCTCTTGTGGGGGGCTTCGTTCGATGCTAACCGAAACTCATCGCCTGGTCGAGCGCAATGCGCTTAGGCAGGTGCCGCCCGTCTGAGCATCGAACTACCCGCCGATAAACACCATGGTACGCGAGGGAGGCACGAAATCAGGGGAGTTGATCCGGTGGCCTTCTTCCTTTTTTTCGACGACCGACCGGATGTAAGTGGTCACATCGTCGTCCGTCGCTCCTTCGCGGAGAAGCCCGCGAAGGTCGTGATCTTCTTTGCTGAAAAGGCAGGTTCGCAGCTTTCCATCGGCAGTCAGGCGGATGCGCGAGCAGTGGCCGCAGAAAGGCTGGGTCACCGGAGCGATCAGGCCGATCTCGCCGGGAGCGCCGTCGGCGAAGCGGTATTTGCGCGCCGTCTCGCTACACTCGTGGGGGATTTGAACGAGCGGCCACCGCGCATGGATTCGTTCGCGGATTTCCGCGGCTGGCACGACGTGACTGCGTGTCCAGGTGCGGTCGGCATCCAGCGGCATGAACTCGATGAAGCGCATAATCACACCGCGTTCGCGTGCGAATTCTGCGAACGATTCGACCTCGTCATCATTCAGTCCGCGCACCAGCACGGCGTTGACTTTCACAGGTGCCAGCCGCGATTTCTGCGCGACGTCGATGCCGTGCATCACCGTGGCGAAGGACTTTGTGCGCGTGATGCTTTCAAACCTGCCCGGATCGAGCGAATCGAGGCTGATGTTGATGCGCCGCAACCCCGCTGCGATCAGCCGCTCTGACCGTTCGGCCAGGAGATGGCCGTTAGTCGTCATCGAAAGGTCTTCGACGCCAAGCGTGTGAAGGCGTGCGATGTAATCTTCGACACCTGGACGCACCAGCGGCTCTCCGCCGGTGATGCGTATCTTACGAATCCCCAGGCCCAGAAAAATGTGGGCTAGCCGGTCCAGCTCGGGCCAGGAGAGAATTTCGTCATGATCGCGGTAATTTTCCGGGTCGGCCGAACGACAGTACACACAGCGGAAATTGCAGCGGTCGGTAATCGAAATGCGCAGATCGGTGATCTGCCGGCCGAATTTGTCCTGAAGGGTCATGGCTTATTTTCCTGGTTGGACGCGACCGGCTGAATTCCTTCTTTCCGCTTTCTCATAACAAAAACCGCCCGATCCGACTACTGGGATGCGGGCGCGCGACGGAAATGCACACTTTTCCGTAGAGTACGCTCCTTTCCAAGTTCGGGAGGCCCGGGCGTTTCCACCCAAACCCTCTGCCAAAGCCGGCCAACAAGCCGCCCGTGGATCGCCCCGCAGGCCCTAGGTTTTCTCTCCCTTAGGCCGTCGGGGTCGGAGTAACTGCACCCAGTGTATGCTTGTGCGAAAAAGACTTCAATTCGCTGGACTCCGTCCCTGCCGACGGCGCTCAGAAGGGGATCGTAGGGGTACTAGTTCTACCGCCGGGATCCCCACGAGCCAGCGGCGGGTTACGGCCTGCACTGGCCGGACCTCGACCGGGACCTGCGTACCGAGGCCTCCTCGCTTGCGGGCGCCAGGGCCGCCACATCCGGCAACCCCCAGACACATCCGCACTTCCCGGGGGGACAGTGTGTGATAGAGTTTTTGCCACGCCATGCGGATCTTCGTTCTCGGGGCCGGAGCGACCGGCTCCCTTCTGGCAGAACTGCTGCTACGTCAAGGACATACGGTGTGGTGCGGTGACCGTGACCCCGCACGTGCGCGCCGTTTTCTCGGCGCAAGAAGCACCATTGCGGTCGCCGAAGTAAATGCTCGAAATATGCTCGGCATCGTCCGCGCGGCGCGGGGCTGCCAGCTCATCGTCAACGCCTCGGCGAGCGTCTTCAATCAGATTGTGATGCGCGCCGCGCTCCGCTTGCGCGCGCACTATGTGGATCTGAGCTCCCACCTCACGCGGAACCCGTTCAAAGCCGAGCAATTCTCCTATGCGAAACGCTTTGAAGAAAAACCCAGAGCGGCGCTGATCAATACGGGCGCGGCACCGGGCTTGACCAACCTGCTCGTCAAGCGAGCCGCGGAAATGCTCGACGAAGTCCATTCCGTCCATATTCGGCTCTTCGAGAGCACCGAAAGCGACGACCCCATCTCGCAATGGTCGCCGGAAGTGTCGTTTGATGAAGCCATTTCCAGCCCGCGCGTCTACCGCGACGGAAAATTTCGTATGGAAAAGCGCTTCGCCGAGTTGGAGAAATTTCGCTTCCCCGATCCGATTGGAAACGCCCAGGTGGTGCTCGCCGCGCAGGATGAAGTCGCCACCCTTCCCTACTTCATACCCATGCGCGACATGGACGTGAAAATCGGAGGAAACGAGTTCGACCGCCTGCGCCGCTGGTACAAGCAGGGAAAATTATCGAAGTCGCGCGGCATCGTTCGGCATCGGTTTCCGCAAACGTCGTCACCGCGCATGATCGCCAACCTGATCCGCCAGGGTGTCCTGCAAAATGCGCGGTTTTCCGCTGCGGTGCTCGTGAGTGGCGTGAAGCGCGGAGCAAAGGAAGATCGGCATTTGCTGATCCGCACCGACGCGGTGTTCCCGACGCTGTACCAGATCCGCCAGCAGGGGCGCTACACTACGCCGGTCGCCTATGCCACCGCCCACGTCGCTGCGCTGTTCATCAAATATTTTCCGCGCGAATCGGCAGGGGTGTTTGCTCCGGAAATGCTGCCCCTGGAAATCCGCCGCGCCATCATCGACGGAATCCGGGCGCACAGCGTGAAGATCACGCACAAGACCACGGTCATCAAGCAAGACGACGAAGAACTCTAACCAGGCGCCCGCGCTTCCCAAACGTAAGGCGCGGGAACCTGGACCGATTCGAATGCGGGATTAGTCTGCGGAAACGGGCTTGGCGCTTCCGGAGAAATGGATAGTGATCAGGAATCCGTTGGTGCCGTCGTAGGAAAACTTGTGGCCGTCGCCTTCGAAAGCTTCATGCTTGCTCTTCCACATGCGGAAGCCTTCGTTGGACTGGGCACCCCAATATTTCAGGTTGTGAACGACAACTTCGTTGCCCGGATGGTCACCACCGACACGCTCCAGAAGGACCTCGCCGTTGCCATTGTTCATTTTGGCATGAGCCACGCCAGTCTTGGTGTTCACGTCCCAGGAGAATGCGGCGGTCTCCACTCGCTTTTTCTGCCAGGGAATCGGGTAGAGTTGGGCGAGAATGTCAGCCAATGCCGCTTGTTGCTCCTTGCTGACGGAGGGGTCGAAGTTCATCACCATCCAAGAGTCCTTGCCGGTGCTCCAGTCACTGCCCAGATCGTTCGCCAGCCAGACCTTGGCGCCATCCAGCTTGGTATCCTTGTAATAGCCCTGGTCCACTTTGAGAACCAGGTTGGCGCGGCAAAAATGCGCGTCCATTTGGTGCTCATCCATATGGTGGGTTGCGTGCGTGTTGAAGTAGCAGGGACAGAACATGTCACAGCTGCACGCTTCGATGTAGCTGGCGGTCATGTCAAAATCGGGTTTGGAAGATTTCTCCTCGGCGGAAGAAGTGAAATAGACAAGGCTGGCAGCAAGCGCAAGTAGAGGAAGCAAGAGCAGACGGGGTAGACGCAACACTGGATCCCTCCTGAAAGATTGTTGAGAAACGGGGCCTAACCAGAATTGCAGGGAGTGTACTCCCGAGATTATGCGCGGACAAGGGCCAAACGGGTCCGCCCTCAGCAGCAGCGGTTGGGACGTGAATAGCGGCGATTGATTTGCTCGATGTAGAACTCTCGGGCGGTCAGCGTACGGCGCTCCGCCTCCTGCCTGCCTTTTGCGCCGAGATAGCGCTCGTACGCGGCGTCGCCGCACCACTCCCGCAGTCCCCGCCAGAACCGGCGAAGCGCGCGCTTAGCGAATTTTGCCGCCCGCTGCATCTCGATCAGTCGTCTGCGTGGGCCGTACCGGTAAATCCCGACGCCCATTGGGTCGCCACATACGGCGCTTCGTGCAGCAATGCTTCGCGCCGTCCGCTCAAAATTGCGAACCATTGCAAAAGCGCTTCCACCAGGAGCACGAGAATCATCAGCGCCAGCACTCCTGTCACGGCCGCATCCAGCCGCTGATTGAAAATCAATCGCCCGGTTTCAGCAATCTTTGCCGCCGGAATTTGCCCGTTAGCGATTTGCGCAGCCAGCGAATTCGCTTTTGAAAGAAAACCCAGATTCGGATTGGCATCGAAGATTTTCTGATAGCTCGCCGTCATGGTCACCGCCACCAGCCACACCATGGGCACGACCGTCACCCAAATCCATCGCAGCCGCTTCATCTTCAGCAGAATGGTCGTGGCCACGACCAGCGCCACGGCCGCCAGCAACTGATTGGCAATCCCGAACAGGGGCCAGAGCGAATTGATTCCGCCCAACGGATCGACGACACCCTGATACAGAAAATAGCCCCACAACCCTACAATCGTCGCGCTCGACAACAAAATCCCCGGCATCCATCCCGTGCGGGCCAGCGGTTTCCAGACGCGCCCCCCGAGTTCTTGCACCATAAAACGCCCCACGCGCGTTCCGGCATCCAGCACTGTCAGAATAAACAAGGCCTCAAACATGATCGCGAAGTGATACCAGATGCTCAGCAGCCGGTCTCCCCCGATGGTGCCCGAAAAAATCTGCGCCATTCCCACGGCCAGCGAAGGCGCGCCCCCCGCGCGATTGAGCAAGGTCTGCTCTCCCACCGCGTGCGCAAGATTGGTCATGGTCTCGGCTTCGAGATGGTATCCCCAGCTGCTTATCGTGGTGGCCACCGCCGCCGGAGTTCCGCCTACAATGCTGGCCGGACTATTGATCGCAAAATAGACGCCCGGCGGCATGGCACAAGCCGCCACCATGGCCATCACGCCGACAAACGACTCCAGCAGCATCGCGCCATAGCCAATCGCGCGCGCATGGCTCTCCCGCAGAATCATTTTCGGCGTGGTGCCAGAGGATATCAGCGAATGAAATCCGCTGATCGCGCCGCAAGCGATGGTGATGAAGCAAAACGGAAAAATCTTCCCGGCGAAAACGGGGCCGCTTCCGTCGATGAAGCGGGTGAGCGGCGGCATCATCATGTGCGGCCGGACAAACAGAATTCCGGCTGCCAGACAAAAAATCGCCCCGGTCTTGATGAACGCGCTCAAATAATCACGCGGTGCAAGCAGTAACCACACCGGAAGAACGGCAGCTGCAAAACCGTACGCAATGATGACAAACGCCAGGGAAACGCCGCCAAACGTGAAAGCCCGGGCCCACGACGGCGAGGTCGCCACCCACTGCCCGGCCACCACCGCAAAGAGCACGAGAGCGACGCCGAACAAAGATGCTTCCAGGACGCGGCCGGGCCTTAGGAATCGTAAATACACGCCGAGCAGGAGAGCGATGGGAATGGTCATCGCCAGTGTAAACGTCCCCCACGGCGAGGATTTCAGCGCATTGACCACCACCAGAGCAACCACCGCGAGCAGAATCACCATGATCGCCAGCACGGCAATCTGCGCAATGAATCCGCCGCGCGCGCTTACTTCTTCGCGCGCCATCTGGCCGAGCGTTTTTCCATCGCGCCGAATCGAGCAGAACAAAATAATGAAGTCCTGAACGCACCCTGCCAGCGCGGCCCCCGCAATCAGCCAGAGCGTTCCCGGCAAGTA
>Ga0209006_10004263_pt1 | contig 12992 bp, 12 predicted proteins | sample JacPin_JW_Ref_O2_FD_188567 | JGI IMG/M metagenome (GOLD analysis project Ga0209006, IMG submission 188567) | Forest soil microbial communities from Algoma, Ontario, Canada - Jack Pine, Ontario site 1_JW_Ref_O2 (SPAdes) (version 2) | ecosystem: Environmental > Terrestrial > Soil > Boreal...
CGGGCGCTCGAGATGTGCGAGCAGTCGCTCGAGGCATACGCCGCGCGGGTGTACGCCGAGGAGGCCGAGGGTCAGTGACACGGCTACGAGTCTAACAGTCGTTAGACTGATAGCGTAACCGACGTTAATTCCAGGTTGTGACAATCGGTTCATTTCGCGGCTAACTTCCGTCCACTTCCGGGTTGCCTCGGCTCCGCAGACTCGGAACCATGAACCGTACGCACCAGCGCACTCGGCTCCGCCTGCTCGCCGGCGTATCCGGTGCCGTCGCACTTTCCGTCCTGACCGTGGCCGGCTGCTCGTCGTCGTCCTCGTCTTCGTCGCCCGCCGCCGCGTCGGCCGCGGCGGCGACCTCCTCCGCCTCGGCGCCGGCCTCCTCTCCGGCCGCGACGGTGCCGCTTGTCCTCTACTCGGCCCAGGGCTACGACTCGGCCATGAGCAAGGCCTTCACCAAGGCGACCGGCATCCCGGTCTCGCTTGACGACAACTCGACCGGTCCGCTGCTGACCCAGATCGAGGCCTCCAAGAACAACCCCAAGTGGGGGCTGCTGTGGGTCGACGGGGCGACCGCGTTCGCCGGCCTCGACACCCAGGGCCTGCTGCTGAAGGGGTTCGAGCCGAGCGTGTCGTGGAACTCCCTCGGCCAGGCGTCGGTGCCGGCCGACAAGTCGTACGTGCCGACCGGCGTCACGATCATGGGCATCGTCGCCTACAACAAGACGAAGGTGAAGAACCCGCCGACGACGTGGCAGTCCCTGCTCTCGTCGACGTGGAAGGGCCAGGTCGGCATGGACGACCCGTCCCAGTCCGGGCCGACCTTCCCGCTCATCGCCGGGGTCATGAACTACCTCGGCGGCGTCTCCGCGGGCGAGAAGTACTTCTCCACCCTCAAGTCGAACGGGCTGGTCATCCACCCGACCAACGGCCCGACGCTGCAGGCGCTGACCAGCGGCCAGATCAACCTGGCGCTGGTGCAGTCGTCGGCCGCGATCGGCGCGACGTTCACCGACAAGAACATCGGCATCGAGTACCTGAACCCGGCCACCCTGCTGCCGTCCGCGCTCGGCATCGACGCCAAGGCGCCGGCCGCCGAGCAGGCGGAGGCGGAGAAGTTCATCTCGTTCGTGCTGTCGCCGGCGGGCCAGAAGGTCATGCAGTCCGGTGACCCGACCGGCGACTCGCTGTACTACCCGGTGATCGACGGCGTCAGCCCGCTGCCCTCGCTCCCGTCGCTCGTCTCGGTCAAGACCCAGACGATCAACCCGTACACCTGGGGCCCGCAGGAGGCGACCGTCAACACCTGGTTCGACTCCAACGTCGTCCGTTAATGATCGCTCGAGTAACTCCCGGGGGGGCGACCCCCCGGGATCCCCCCGCTCACGGGGGGGCTGCCCGCCCCCCCATTCCCCCCTGGGGCCGGCGAGGCGCTTCGCGCTTCTCGCCGGTCGGCCTCGGCCGCCTGGCGGCCCGGCTCGGCATGCCGGTCTTCTGGCTGATCCTGCTCGCGTTCATCGTGCTGCCGTGCGCCTGCTTCCTGCTGCTCGCCATCTCACCCCGGCTGTTCGACCAGGGGTCGCAGTGGTTCACGCTGACCTACCTGCGGCAGTCGCTGACCGGCTCGACCGCAGTGGCGATCGTCAACTCGCTCTGGGTGTCGAGCGCGGCCGCCGTGATCGGCCTCGCGGTCGGGTTCCCGGTCGCCTGGCTGGCGGCGCGGACCACGATGCCGGGCCGCCGCTGGGTCAGCGGCGGCATGTGGCTGGCGCTGCTGCTGCCGTCCTGGCTGCCGGCACTCGGCTGGGAGCGCCTGGTAGAGCAGGACGGCGTGATGTACCGGCTGGGGCTGAACTGGCCGTGGGCCACCCATCTGATCATGGGGCCGTTCGGGGTCGTGCTGCTGCTCGGGCTACGCTGCGTGCCCTTCTCGTACCTGGCGATCTCGGCGGCGCTTAACGGCCTAGGGCAGGAGTTCGAGGACGCGGCCCGGGTGCACGGAGCGTCCCGCTGGCAGGCGCTGCGGCTAATCGTGCCGATCCTCGCCCCGGCCATCATGTCGGCCCTGGCGATCGGCTTCGCCGAGTCGATCAGCGACTTCGGCGTCGCCGCCACGCTGGCCTACAACTCGAACTTCACGCTCGCCACCTACGCGCTCTACGCGGCGATCGGCAATTTCCCACCGTCGTTCCCGCTCGCGGCGGGGATGTCATGGCTGCTGGTGGCGGCCGTCGCGGTGCCGCTTTTCCTGCAGGCGCGGGCGCTGCGGGGGCGGTCGTACGCGATCTTGTCCGGCCGGACCAGGCAAGCGGTGCGGCGCCGGCTGACGAGGTTCGAGGCCGTGGCAGCCGGGTCCGGCCTGGCGCTGTTCTTCCTCATCATGCTCGGCATTCCCGCGTTCGGCGCGGTATCCGGCTCGCTACTGGGCGACTACGGCTCCTCGTACACCCTGACGCTGGTCAACTACCAGGCGCTGTTCGAGCAGTCAGGCCTAATCGGGCCGCTGGAACGGTCTTTGCTCTACGGCCTGATCGCCGCGACGGTTACCGTCTTCCTCGGCTTCATCGCCGCCCGGCTGCTGTCGTCGGCCCGTCGCACCAAGTCCACCGGGGTGATGGACTACGTGCTGCTCGCCTCGGTCGCGCTGCCGGGGGTGGTGTTCGGCGCGGGCTACATCTTCGCCTACAACCTGCCGATCATGTCCACCCTGCACATCGACCTCTACCAGACCGTGCAGCTGCTGATCATCGCCTACATCGCGTCGTCGCTGCCGACCAACGCGCGGGTGCTGGTCGGCTCGGTCTCGCAGATCCAGGGGTCGCTGCGCGACGCCGCCCGGGCGCACGGGGCGGGCGCCGTCTCCGCGTGGGCGCGCGGGGTGCTGCCGGTGCTCTCGCGGCCGATCATGATGGCGTGGCTGTACACGTTCTGCGGGGTCTTCCTCGAGCTGCCGCTGTCGCAGCTGCTGTACGCGCCGGGCTCGCCTCCGGCCTCGATCGCGATCGAGGACAACCTGTCCAACTATCACTTCGGCGTGGGCATGGCCCAGGCCGTGCTGGCGGTGTTCATCGCATTCAGCGTCGTGGCCATCGTGCTCGGCGGGTACCGGCTGCTGGCGCCGGCCGGCTGGCGGCGGATCGGCGGGACCGTCCGTGGCTGAGGTTTTGATGCGCGCTGCGGCTGGCCGATTTTTGAGGATTGGAGGAACGGACCGTGGCTTCGCCTATCTCTATTGCTTCGCTTACTAAGACGTACCCGGGTGGCAGCGTGCCCGCGTTGAAGGCGGTCTCGCTAGACGTCGCGCCGGGGACGTTCCTAGTGCTGCTCGGGCCTTCGGGTTCGGGCAAGACGACGCTGCTGCGGTGCCTGGCCGGCATCGAGCGGATCGACAGCGGGTCCGTTGGCATTGGCGGGCGGATCGCGGCCGACGGGCGGGCGCACGTGCCGCCCGAGCAGCGCGACCTGTCGATGGTGTTCCAGGACTACGCGCTGTGGCCGCACCTGACCGCGCTCGACAACGTGGCCTTCGCGCTGCGGCGGCGCAGGCTCGGGCGGGCGGAGTGCCGTGCGCGGGCCGCGCTGATGCTCGAGCGGGTGGGCCTTGCTGACTTCGCGCGGCGGTATCCGAACGAGCTGTCGGGCGGGCAGCAGCAGCGGGTGGCGCTGGCCCGGGCGCTGATCGCGGACACCGGCCTCATCCTGTGCGACGAGCCGCTCTCCAACCTCGACGCCGACCTGCGGGAGCGGATGCGGGTGGAGATCTCCTCCCTCGTCCGCGAGGCCGGCGCGACCACCGTCTACATCACCCACGACCAGGCTGAGGCGTTCGCGCTGGCGGACCACATCGGGGTTCTCGAGGAGGGCGTGCTGGTGCAGGCGGGCACGCCCGAGGAGGTGTACAACCACCCGGCCACCCCGTTCGTGGCGCGGTTCACCGGGCTGGCCGGGGAACTGCGGGTCCGGGTGACGGCGCACGGCGGCGACGGCACGCTGGAGGTCGTCGCGGCCGACGGCGCCGCCGGGCGGCTGCCCGCGCTGCGCCCGGCCGGCGCGGCGCCTGGGTCGGCTGCGGCTGCGCCTGGGCCGGACGGCGCCGACGAGGGGCGCACGCTCCGGCCGGGCGACGGGGCGGTGCTCGCGATCCGGCCGACCGGCGTCTTCCTGGCGCACGCCGAGGCGGACGAGCGGCATCTCAGCGGGCGGGTGGCCGACGTGGCGTTCCGCGGCCGGGGGTACGAGTACGCCATCGACCTGCCCGGCCTCGGCCGGCTGACCGGCGTCTTCGCCCGGCACCGGGCCAACCGGGGCGACGAGGTGGGGCTGCGCCTAGACCCCGAGGGCTGCCATCTTTTCCCGGCCGACATCGCGCCCTCGGCGGACACTGCCAGCCCAACCGTCCCGGCCCTTACCGCCTAGGACAGGGCCGGCCCCCGGGCCTGGCCTCGGGGTCACAGGTCGGATCGCCGCCGCCAGACCGTGTCCCAAATCGATAAGTGAATTGACTCCTAGAGGAAAGCCTGCAGGTCGGGTCGTATGTACTGTGGCCCGTGTCACGCCGCACCTGGAGTCAAAATGCCAATCACTGAAGATTCCCGGCCTTCCCTGCTGGCCGACGCAGACCAAGTCCCGGGTCGGTCACCCGGATCCCGCAGCCGAGTCGGACTAACGCGGGAGACGCTCGTCGTCCGGGTACTGCAAGTATCGCTCGGCCTGGCGCTGGTCGGGCTGTGGCAGCTGGCGGCGGACCTGAAGTGGCCCGACCCGGTGCTGGCGAAGTCGCCGGTTCAATCGTGGGACTACCTGGTCGGCGCGGCCCGTTCCGGCGAACTGTTGAGCAACACCTGGGCGACGATGTCGGCCGTCCTGATCGCGTGGGTGCTGGCTGGCCTGGCCGGGGTGGTGGCCGGGCTCGCGCTCGGGCTGATGCCGCGCACTGAGCGCGTGTTGAACCCCTACCTTGACGCGGCCAACGCCATGCCCCGCATCGCCCTCGCGCCGCTGCTCATCGTGGCACTGGGCATCGGCCAGTCGGCGAAGGTGGCGGTGGCATCGACCCTGGTCTTCTTCATCGTGTTGTCCGGTGCGCGGGCCGGCGTGCGGTCAGCCGACGCCGAGTGGCTGCGGCTGTCGGCGGTGCTCGGCGCCAGGAAACGCCAGCTGTTCTTCAAGGTGCTGCTCCCGGTGGCGACGCCCGCTATCTTCGCGGCGCTCCGGCTCGGGATCATCTACTCGCTGCTCGGCGTGGTGGGCTCCGAGCTGATCTCCGCCCGCGACGGGCTGGGGCAGTTGATCGCCTACGACTCCTCGGTCTTCCAGATGGATGGGGTGTACGGGATTCTCGTGCTCCTCGCGGTCATCGCCGTGATCCTCAACCAGCTGATGTCCCTTCTCGAACGCAGGCTGCTCCTGTGGCAGCCCCCGGCAGACCGATGATCGAGGCCCCCATGGCGACGAATGAGTCCGGAGATCCCGCGATGACACTGACCTCTGCTGACCGGCAGCAGCGACCGCAATCCGCGCCGGGCGCCGGCGCCGCCATATCCCTCAACGCCGTCACGGTCGCTTATTCCAACCCGGGTCACGACGCCCGGACCGTGCTGTCGGGGATCGACCTGACAATCCCTTCAGGGGAGTTCACCGCGCTTGTCGGCCGCAGCGGCTGCGGGAAGACCACGCTGCTCAACCTCATCGCGGGCCTGGTGGATCCCTCGGCTGGCTCGGTCTCCGTACGAGGAACCGAACCCAGGGACGCCCGCGGGCACCTCGGCTTCATGCTGGCCAGGGACGCGCTGCTGCCGTGGCGCACCGCGCGGCGCAACGTCGAGTACGGCCTGGAACTGCGCGGAATAGCCAGGGCCAAGCGGCGCGAGATCGCCCTGCACTGGCTGGAGGCGGTACAGCTGGCGCACGCGCAGGACCACTGGCCGTGGCAGCTCTCGCAGGGCATGCGCCAGCGTGTCGCGCTCGCGCGCACCTGGGCGCTCGATCCCTCGGTGCTACTCATGGACGAGCCATTCGCCGCCCTGGACGTGAACACCCGCGTGTCGGTGCAGGCGAAGTTCCTCGAGCTCTGGCAGGCCGAAGTGCACCGAACCGTGGTCTTCGTGACGCACGACCTGGGCGAGGCGATCGCCCTGGCGGACCGGGTGGTGCTGCTTGGCGGAGGCCGAGTGCTTGATGACGTGGCGGTCGAGATCGACCGGCCCAGGGACCTGGCCACGATTTCCAGCGACCGCCGGTACCAGCAGCTCTACGACCGACTTCGCGAGCAGCTGCACTGACTGGCGGGGCCACCCCCGCAGAACCTGTCCGTAACCGCCCTCCACTCGACCAGTCGCTCAATCAATGTCGACCAAGCAGAAGGACCACGAATGAAGCTAAAGACACGCCCTGTTGCGGGGATCCTCAGTGTCGTGGCAATGGGCGCCACGCTGGCCGCATGCTCCTCTGGCGCTGGTTCCTCCAGCACTCCCGCCGCCACCGGCACGGCGGCCCTGACCACGGTGAGCGTAGGAAACTTCCCTGACAGCGCGCTGACGTTGCCGTTCGCGATCGCCCAGGATCAGGGGTACTTCCGTGACGCCGGCCTCAACGTGCAGGCCGTCTCGGCCACGTCCGGTCCCGCCTTGGCGTCCGAGTTGATCGGCGGCACCACCCAGATCGCAGTGGAGGTCCCGTCGAACGCCTTTCCCGCCATGCAGCAGGGTGAGCCCATGCTCGCCATGCCGCCCTACGGCCGACTGGACCTCGCGATCGTCACGCCCGACGGCAGCGGCGTGACCAGCCTCAAGTCGCTGGCAGGGAAGACGATCGGCGTTACCGCGCTTGGCGCCTCGACCGAGACATTCGCCCAGTACGTCCTGCAGCTCAATGGCATCAACCCGAAGAGCGTCACCTTCGTCGCCGTCGGGGCGCTGGCGACCCAGGAAGTGGCGCTGCGCAACCATAAGATCGACGCGACGGTCCTGTCCTCGGACACCATCGCAGCGGCCACCGCGAACGGCATCAAGCTGACCACCCTGGCGAGCTCGCTCGGCGGGACCGCGGGGCAGCTTGGCGCGATGGGGCTACAGTCCTTCTGGACTACCACCACGAGCTACCAGACCAGCCACCCCGCCGTTGTGAAGGACTTCTGCACCGCGATGACGCGGGCGACGGCCTTCCTGGCCGACAACTCGAACCGCAGCGCAGGCCTGCCGACCATCGAGAAGCTGCTCAGCGTCCCGGCCTCGGTCGCCGGAGGGGTCTGGGACACGGTGCACGCCGCATGGGCGACGCAGATCGCCGCGACCAGGTGGGACGCCAACGTCAAGCTGATCCTCGGCAGCCCGACGACTCTCCCGATCAGCCAGTTCACCAGCAACTGCTGACCCCTGCCCGGGCGAGGTCCGCGGTCCCGGCTTCACCCCGGGACCGCGGACCTTTCAGCGCGCCATTCGGTCGCGCTGCAGCCGTACCGCTGACGGAACCACCGGGAGAACCCGCTCGGCGCGGAGAAGCCGAGCAGCTGGGAGATGTCGGACAGGGAGTAGCGGCCGGTGAGCAGGTATTGCTCGGCCAGCTCCACCCGCACCGCGTCGAGCAGCGTGGTGAAGGTCTCGCCGTGCGCGGCGAGGTGGCGCTGCAGGGTGCGGCGGTCGCACTGGAGCTCGCGGGCGATCAGCGATTGCGAGCACATGCCGGCCGGCAAGAGCACCTTGATCAGCTCCCGGGCCCGGTCCAGCGTGGCCATGTCCTTGGGGGCGGCCAGCGACTGGAGGAACTGCTGCGCGTAGGTCCGCAGGTTCGGGTCGGACATCCGGTTGCAAGCGGAAAGATCGGCGCTGTACAACACCACGCCGGTAAAGGGATGGTCGAACTGCGGTGCCACGCCGAACAGCCGCTCGTGCACGGCGCAGTCCGCGGGCGGGCCGTGCGAGAAGCAGACCGACACGGGATGCCACTGCGGCCCGAGGAACTCACGGAGTATGCCGTGGACCACACCCACCGCCAGCTCAAGCGACTGCCGGCACGGCATCTCCTCGCCGAGGTCGAAGGCGACGGAGAGAGCGGCGAGCTCGTTGCGCTCGGTCATCCGCAGCCGCATCGCCTCGTTGAAGGTGTGCTCGTAGCGGATGAGCAGCTCGAGGGCGCTCCGGACGTCCGGCTCCTCACGCAGCACCAGGCTGAGCGGGCCGAGGTTGGAAAACTGCCGAAGCTCCGCCAGCAGCACGCCGAAGTCGTCGCGGCCGGACTCCGCCGCGGAATCCTCGAGTAGCTGGATGACGGCTGCCGCCGGTATCCGGGTGTCCTGGAAGGCCAGGCGTGACGGGTCGAGTCCGTTGGAGCGCATGAGACGGACCGGATCAATCCCGAGGCTCTGGCTGAGCTCGATGTACCGGTTGAGGGACGCGTAGCGGGCGCTGGGCTTCAAGTCGGTCTCGTCCTCCGGAGAGCGGTGGGCGGGCGGGGCGGGGCAGAACGGGCTGTCCCAAAAAGATAAGCGAAATGTCGCTAGACGTAAAGCGCGCTGGCGAGTGCCAGCCTAGCGTGCTGACTTAGATAACGAAGGAGAAAAACCGTGGCCAAGGCGATCCGCTACTACGCTTTTGGGCCGCCCGACGTCCTGCGCTGGGAGGCCGTGAACGTCGGCGCACCAGGGCCGGGCGAGGTCCGGGTGCGCCACGAGGCCGTCGGCCTCAACTTCGCGGACACGTACTTCCGCAGCGGCCTTTACCCGGCCGAGCTCCCATCCGGCATGGGCGTGGAGGCGGCCGGGGTGATCGAGGCGGTCGGCGCCGATGTGCGGGGATTCGCCGAAGGCGACCGCGTCACCTACACCGGAAGCCCGCTCGGCGCCTACAGCACCGAGCGCGTCATGCCGGCCGAGTCGTTGATCAAGCTTCCCGAGGGCATTGCCTTCGAGACGGCAGCGGCCATGACGATGCGCGGGCTCACCGCGGCGTACCTGCTCAACCGGATCTACCCGGTCAAGCGGGGAGACACCGTGCTGCTGCACGCGGCGGCGGGCGGAGTCGGGCTGATCTTCCTCCAGTGGGCGCGGCTGCTCGGCGTCAACGTCATCGGCACCGTCTCAAGCGAGGAGAAGGCCGTGGTCGCGCGCGCCCACGGCTGCGCCGAGACCATCGTCTACACCCGTGAGGACGTGCCGAAGCGGGTCAGGGAGCTGACCGGCGGCGCGGGGGTTCCCGTGGTCTACGACAGCGTGGGCGAGAAGACTCACCGCTGGTCACTGGATTCGCTCGGCCGTCGCGGGCTGCTGGTCTGCTTCGGCACCTCGTCGGGCCGGATCCCGCCGATCGACGCCATGGACCTGGTCACCAAGGGATCGCTTTTCGTCACCCGCCCCGCGCTGGCCGACTACATCGCGGACCGCTCGGAGCGGGCAGCGCTCGCCGGCGAGCTCTTCGACCACGTGGAGTCGGGGCGGATCGAGATCGAGATCAACCAGCGGTACGCGCTCGAGGACGCCACTGCGGCCCACCGGGACCTGGAGAGCGGGCGTTCCGTCGGGTCGTCCGTGTTCTGTCTATGACTCAACCAGTGAGGAAGGTCCGCATGCAGTCGACCGTTGCCGAAGTCCAGACGTCCATGAAGGTCAGCAGGCTGACCGCTTCGATCGGGGCGGAGGTCTCGGCTGTCGACCTGGGCGAGGTCGCCCGCAGCGACGAGCTGTTCGCCCAGCTCAAGTCGCTGCTGCTAGCTCACAAGGTGCTGTTCTTCCGGGACCAGAACATCACCCGCGCCGAGCACGTCCAGCTCGCGGAGCGGTTCGGCCCGCTTGAACACCACCCGGTCGTACCGAGCGATCCAGAGAACCCCGGGCTCTACCGCATTTACAAGGACCCCGACAGCCGGCCGGAGCACTACGAGAACGGCTACCACTGCGACGCGACGTGGAAGGAAAACCCGCCGATGGGCGCCGCGCTTCGGTGCGTCGAGGCGCCCCCGGTGGGCGGGGACACCATCTGGGTCAATATGGCCGCGGCCTACGCGGGGCTGCCGGAGCACATCAAGGCCCAGATCGCCCCGCTGTCGGCACGGCACAGCATCGAGGCGACGTTCGGGGCGGTCATGCCGGCCGAGCAGCGGCACAGCCTGAAAGAGAAGTTCCCCGACGCGGAGCACCCCGTCGTGCGGACTCACCCGGAGACCGGCGAGAAGGTCCTGTTCGTCAACGGGTTCACCACCCACTTCACCAACTTCCACACGCCCGCGAACGTCCGGCACGGGATCGACTTCTCACCCGGCTCGAGCAACCTGCTCAATTACCTGATCAGCAGGGCATCGATCCCCGACTACCAGGTGCGCTGGCGCTGGACGAACAACAGCTTCGCCATCTGGGACAACCGCTGCACGCAGCACTACGCCGTCCAGGACTACTATCCCGCGGTCCGCAAGATGGAGCGGGCCGCGATCGTCGGCGACAAGCCTTTCTAGACCACGAGTCTGCCGCAACTACCCACGCACCCGAACGGAGAATCCCATGCACTTCCTCGACGACTCCCTTTTCCCTGAGAACCAGGAGAAGCTGGTCATCACCGCGGCCCCGTACGCCCCCGAATGGGAGCCCGGCGACTTCCCCGAGGACATCCCCGTCACCATGGACGAGCACGTCCAGATCGCGGTCGACTGCTACAACGCCGGCGCGACGGTGCTGCACATCCACGTCCGCGAACTCGACGGCAAGGGCTCGAAGCGGCTGTCGAAGTTCAACGAGCTGCTCGGCCGGCTGCGCGAGGCCGTGCCGGAGATGATCCTGCAGGTGGGCGGCTCGATCTCGTTCGCGCCCGAGGGCGAGGGGGCGGACGCGAAGTGGCTCAGCGACGACACCCGCCACATGCTCGCCGAGCTCGACCCCAAGCCGGACCAGGTGACGATCGCGATCAACACCAGCCAGATGAACATCGTCGAGCTCATGACGCCCGATGACTACGCCGGCACGTCGTTCGAGCGTCCCGCGGTCTGGGACGCCTACCGGGACATGGTCGTGCCCGCCTCGCCGAGCTGGGTCGATGAGCACCTGCGGCGGCTGCAGGCGAACGGGATTCAGCCGCACTTCCAGCTCGCGACGGTGGCCCAGCTCGAGACCGTCGAGCGGCTGATCCGGCGCGGTGCCTACACCGGGCCTCTCAACCTGACCTGGGTGGCCATCGGCGGCGGGTTCGACGGGCCGAACCCGTACAACATGATGGAGTTCATCCGCCGGGTTCCCGACGGGGCGTCGCTGACCCTCGAGTCGATCATGCGCAACGTGCTGCCGGTCAACACCATGGCGATGGCCATGGGGCTGCACACCCGGTGCGGCAACGAGGACAACCTGTGGGGCAAGAAGGGCGAGAAGTGCGGCACGGTGCGCTCGATCGAGCAGCTCGTGCGCATCGCCGGCGAACTTGGACGCGCGATCGCGACCGGGAAGGAAGCGCGCGAGGTCTACAAGCTCGACGAGCACTACGGCAGCGCCGAGGAGACGATCGCCAAGATCGGGTTCCCGCCCGGCCGTAAGGCCGGGCAGGTCGGCTTCACGTTCCACGCCTGACGCCGCTGGCGCGCAATCCCGCGCTCGACCGTCAGCTGGCGCGGATCCCGTCAGGCCGTGTCGGGATCCGCGCCTGATCACCCCGGGCCGGTGCGCGGCTTAGGCCAGGTACTTGGCGAGGCCCTCGAGCATCGCCTGGGTGCCGCCCTGGCGCAGGCTCGATGCGTCGGGACCGTCGAAGCCGTCGAGGAACGCGCCCTGCTCGGTCCAGGTCAGCGTGGTCCCGGTCCCGCCGGTGGTCGCGGCGAACTCGATGGTGGCGACGGAGACGGAGATGCGGACGCCGTCGGCGTACATCTCGTAGCTGTAGATGATCCGCTGGCCGGGGGTGATCTCGTAGTAGCGCGCGTCGTACCGGTAGCTGATGCCCTGGTAGCCGAAGCCGAAGCGCTCGTGCCCGCCGACCCGGAAGTCGAACTCCGACTCGGTTGCGTCCGCGCCCGGCTCGGACAGGTCGCCGGTGTCGCCCCACGTGTCCTTGGCTTCCTTGGTGGCGAACGCGCCGAAAACGCGGGACGCGGGCGCCGGGTAGGCGCGCTCGATCACGAACGTGTCGTGCAGGACGGAGTGCTCGGTCATGGGTTCTCCTTGGGAGTTGAGGCTTGGTCGCCCGCCCCGGCCGGGCCGGCGGTCTCGGCCAGGTAGTCGCCGAGTCGATCCAGGCGCCGCTCGACGAGGCCGCGGCGCTCGGACATCCACTGCTCGGCCGACCGCAGGGTCACCGGGTTCAGGCTGCAGGTGCGGGTGCGGCCGACCTTCTGCGTCCGCACCAGGCCGCTTGTCTCGAGGATCTGCACGTGCTGCACGACCGCGGCGAGCGACATCGAGAGCGGCCTCCCGAGCTCGCTAACCGAGGCCGGGCCCCGGCCGAGCCGCTCAAGCATGAGCCGCCGACCAGGGTCGGCGAGCGCATGGAAGACGCGGTCCAGATCCGCCACATCGTTAAGCACATGCTTGAGTATTCTCTCGTCACCGCCAATAGTCAAGTATTTGCTTGACTATGTGACCCTTGACGGCACCTCACCCCATCGGTACATTACTCAACTAACTAACCAATGTTCCTAGGGAGGCGGATCCGTTGCGGGAGATGGCTGGCCTCGACGAGGGCACGCCGCTGTTCGCTCAGATCGCGGAGCGGCTGGCCGAGGAGATAGCGGACGGCGGGCTGGCCGAGGGCGAGCGGGTGCCGTCGATGAACGAGCTGGCCGCGTTCTACCGGATCAACCCGGCCACCGCGGCCAAGGGCATCAACCTGCTGGCCGACGACGGCCTGCTGGAAAAGCGCCGCGGCATCGGGATGTTCGTCGCGTCCGGCGCGCGCAAGCGGCTACTCGCGCAGCGCCGTGACCGGTTCGCCGACCGCTACGTCGAGCCGCTGGTGACCGAGGCCGGGCGGCTCGGCATCGGCGCTGACGAGCTCGTCGCCCTCGTCAGGGAATCCACCCACGCGCTCCCCCAT
>Ga0209006_10004264_pt1 | contig 12991 bp, 12 predicted proteins | sample JacPin_JW_Ref_O2_FD_188567 | JGI IMG/M metagenome (GOLD analysis project Ga0209006, IMG submission 188567) | Forest soil microbial communities from Algoma, Ontario, Canada - Jack Pine, Ontario site 1_JW_Ref_O2 (SPAdes) (version 2) | ecosystem: Environmental > Terrestrial > Soil > Boreal...
CTCACCGAAGCGCCCTCCGAATTGTTGATACGGGGGTCGAACCCCAAGGCCGCCGCCTCGCATGATTTGGCGATTTCGATGGCGCGATCGGCGGTGACGTTCCAGGGATGCGCCAGATCCAAGTTGGGCGGCGATTTCGCCATCAATGCCGCGTCCGCCAGGCCCGCACAGGCGTCCTCCGCGGTGAAGCGGGCGATGCTGCAGGCCTTGGCGACGGTTGCCCGCACTGCATCCAAGGAGAAGTCGGCCGTGCTCGCGGACCCCTTGCGCTGGCCGAAATACACCGTAATACCCATGCTGCGGTCGCGCTGGTGTTCCAATGTTTCCACCTCTCCCAGTCGCACACCGACCGAAAGACCAGTATCCTGGCTGACAGCCGCCTCTGCCTGGGAAGCGCCGCGGGCGCGCGCTTCTTCGAGGGCGCGCTCGATGATCGATTCCAAATCTTCCGGGGCAAGACGTAACGGGTTGCTGGGCGCGACGGCCATCGTCATCTCCAACTGAATGTCTGTGGTGCTCCGATCCGTGATTCTACCGGCCCGAGTGAGATAGCATGCGAAATATGACGACGAGTGATTTCAACGAATCCGGCGAGGCTGGCGAGACTGAGGAGCAACGCCTGAGCAAGAGCGCGCGCAAGCGCGAAGCGGCGACTCTACAGGAACTCGGCGTCCAACTGTCGGCGTTACCCGATCAGGAAATCAAGGCGTTGGGCCTGCCGGACAGCCTTTTCACGGCATTGCGCGACCTGCGCCGCCTGCCCTCGCATGGCGCGCAGGTACGCCAGCGGCAGTATATCGGCAAGCTGATGCGCACCATCGATCCGGAACCGGTGCTCGCCAAGCTGGCCGAGCGCAAACAACGCCACGATTCGGAAATCCGCCATTTTCAGCAGATCGAGCGCTGGCGCGACCGGCTATTGTCGGAGCCTGCGGCCGGCGTCGAGGAATTGCAGCAGGCCTACCCGCAAATCGACCGGGCGGCATTGCTCAAATTGCTGGATAAGGCCGAAAGGGAGCGGCTCGAGCAGCGCTCGCCCGTCGGCGCCCGCGAGCTTTTCGCCTTCCTCCGCCAGCTACTCTCCTAGGCCTGCGCCGGCTACTGTCGTAGGCTAGACTAGGGTAATGAAGGCCATTGTTGGGATCATCATGGGCTCATCGTCCGACTGGGAGACGATGCAGGGTGCGGCCGACACCCTCACCGCCCTGGGCGTGGCGCACGAGGTGAAAGTCGTCTCGGCGCACCGCACACCGGACCTATTGTTCGAATATGCCGGAACCGCTCGCGAGCGCGGACTCAAGGCCATCATTGCCGGTGCGGGCGGTGCAGCACACCTGCCCGGAATGACCGCCGCCAAGACGTCGGTCCCGGTGTTGGGAGTACCGGTACCGACCAAGACCTTGAGCGGCCTGGACTCTCTGCTGTCCATTGCGCAGATGCCGAGCGGCATACCCGTGGCCACTTTCGCCATCGGCGCTGCGGGCGCCAAGAATGCCGCCCTGTTCGCTGCGGCGATTCTCGCCAACGACCATATCGAAATACGGATTGCACTCGACGCGTTCCGGTCGGCGCAAACCGCGGCCGTGCTTGCCAGACCGGATCCGCGTCAGCCTTGACGTTCTCCAGGGTCGGCATCGTCGGCGCGGGGCAGTTGGGCCGCATGCTGGCCCTTGCGGGGTATCCACTGGGCTTACGCTGCCTCTTTCTCGACCGCAGCGCCGATGCTCCAGGCGCCCAGGTGGCGCCCATCTTGGTGGGCGACCTCGAGGATCCCGGGAAACTCATGGAGCTGGCCGAGCGCAGCGACGTGGTGACATTCGACTGGGAAAACATTTCGGGTGCCGCTCTTGCACCCCTCGAGAAGACGACCAAGATCCGTCCGCCGCGCAAGGCGCTCGAAATCTCGCAGGATCGGCTGTTGGAAAAAGCGCAGTTTCAGTCTCTCAAAATCCCGGTGGCCGCGCACGCCGCCGTCGACAGCAAGGAAGATCTCATACGTGCGGTTCGTCGGCTGGGAGCCCGCGGCGTGCTCAAGACCCGGCGCATGGGCTATGACGGCAAGGGGCAGTATGTCCTCGAGCAAACGGACGATATCGATGCCGCCTGGGCGCACGTCGGCGCGCCCGGACTCATCTACGAACAATTCCAGAGATTTTCCCGCGAAATCTCAATCATCGGTGCGCGCTCGGCGGCGGGTGAGATCGTGTACTACCCCCTCTCCGCGAATACCCACTCCGGCGGCGTCCTGCGCTACAGCGTGGCTCCCTTCATCAACCGGGCACTGGAGCGGACGGCGCGGCGATACTTGAAGAAACTCATGGAAAGCCTCGGGTACGTGGGTGTTTTGACCATCGAATTTTTCATCGTGAAAGGCAGATTGATTGCCAACGAGATGGCACCGCGAGTCCACAATTCCGGCCATTGGACCATCGATGGGTGCATCACCAGTCAGTTCGAGAATCACCTGCGTGCGATTTGCGATCTGCCGCTCGGCAGCACCCGCGCCCTCGGTCATACCGCGATGATCAATTTTTTGGGCCAGATGCCGCAGATGGCCCGGCTCTTGGCCATCGAAGGCCTGGGATTTCATGATTATGGCAAAGAACCACGCCCTGGGCGCAAACTAGGCCATTGTTCGATAATCAGAGCCCGCTCGAGAGATAGAAATCAGGCGCTCGCGGATGCTTTGCAATTGGTGCAATGGTCTTAGGCTTCCCATGTGGTCGACTTAACACATACAGGCTAACCCCATAGACTGTCCAGGCGTATGTATTTAGAACTCTTCAAACTGCACGAATTGCCGTTCCGCCTGAGCCCGGATCCGCAATTTCTCTACTTGAGCAAGCAGCACGCGCGCGCCAAGGCGTACATGGAATCGACGATCTGGTTCACCGACGGATTCGTGGTGATCACGGGCGAAATCGGCGCCGGCAAGACCACGCTCATCGAAACGTTCCTGCACGAGCTTCAGACCGACGTGATGGTCGCGCAAATCAATCAGACGCAACTGACGCCGACGGCGTTCCTGCAAACCGTGCTGGTGCAGTTCGGCTTCTCGCCCTTCAACATGAAGAAGCCGGAAGTCCTGGCGACGTTGAATCAATTCTTGATGGAGCAGCACGACGCCGGCCGCAAGGTACTGCTGATCGTCGACGAAGCCCAGAATCTGAGCTATCGCGTGCTGGAAGAAGTCCGCATGCTGTCGGGAGTCGAGACCGCCAAAGAGAAGGCGCTGCGCATCATTCTCGCCGGACAGCCTGAACTCAACGAAAAGCTGAATTCACCGGAACTCGTTCAGCTCACCCAACGCGTGCGTCTGCGGTTCCACCTGACCGCGCTCACGAAGGCCGAGACCATGGCCTACATCGATCATCGGCTCGAGGTCGCCGGTGCGGAGGGACGGCGCATATTCGCCGAAGAGACATACCCGATCATCTACAAATATACGGGTGGCGTGCCTCGCCTCATCAACACGCTGTGCGATACCTGCATGATGGCCGCCTTCGGCCGCGATCAGGATTCTGTGACCATGGCCGATCTCGATGCGGCGATTCGTGAATTGCAGTGGGTCGAGTTCGCCGCCAATACCGGCCGCATGCACCTGCCCGACGTTCAGCTCACGCACGCCGCAACCAGCGCGGATCATGTGCAATCGGTGGGCAGAATCCTATTGGCCAGCGACGGCAAGACGGTGATCGAGCGCGAACTGAAACCGGGCCGCCTGGTCATCGGTCGAACGCCCGACAACGATTTGCAGATCGACAGCAAGTTCATCAGCCGGCACCATTGCCAGATCGTGACGCAACCGGACGCATGCCTCATCGAGGATTTGAACAGCACCAACGGTATTTACGTGCAGTCCAAACGCGTCAGGCGCTACAACCTCAACGACGGCGACGTGGTTCAGGTGGGTCAACACGAAATCATGTACATCGACGAACGTCCGCCGCGCGCGCGCCATCCGGTTGAAACCGCGGATAACGACGAAGCCGCCGAAAAGACCTGAGACGTTATCCGTTCAGTCTCGAGGGAAGATCGATGGTCTCGCCCGAGTATTCGCGGCTCAACGCGCGGTAATCCTGCCGCCGCAAGAACACGGTGAGTGCGGCGATTTCGGCGATGACGCCGATCACCATGGCCACCGCCGCCCGCGGGCCTTCGGGGTCGAGATACGCAAGCAATATCGCCAATCCGCCGATAGCTGCGTAAACCAGCGGCATGCATTCATAAACAGGGCGGGCGAGACGCATTGACGGTACCTCCTGTTAGGGATGGTAAGCCCGCAATGATCAAATCCAATACAGTATTTTACTTATACCCGCAGCATTTATTGCTGCCCCGCCGCAGGCTGACCGACTAGCCCGTTGGCGCCGCAGGTTGACCCATAAGCCCGATCTCGGCCGACCGCCAGGCGGATGTCGGCCTGCCGACCTAGTACTCGGCGCTCCTGCGCCTCGCCCTGCGGGCCGCCGGCGCAAGGCCGCCGACGTTCAAGTCGGCTTCCTGCCGACTTAGTCTTTCCCGACCAACAGTTCGGAAATGCGCGAGAGCCACGAGGTACGCCAGCCCTCGACCCGAAGTTGCTCCTTGATCTGCTTCGGTTGACGTTTCGCCTCCAACACCAAGTCCTTGGGCAGATTGAGCTGGTACGCTCCGGTCATTGAATTGTCGGCCATGAAACCTCCGGTGATTACGAGCGCTCAGCCTACCGAAGACCTGTCCTCCGGCAGTGCGACGCGTAGCACGTTACGCTCTTCCGCTGCCGCTGTGAGGGTCATGAGCGTCGCTAGACCGCGACGAAAGCCCTCTTTTTTTTCCAGCATATGTCGCATCTGTTGAAGCCGCTTAAATATTGCCCATCGCGACCATCTCGAGGACGATCCACGGCACCGCGTCGGTCACCAAGCACAGCACCGTGTCGGTCACAAAGCACCGCGTCGGTCACGGTCATGCGCCGGTCGCTTCGCCCCACTCCGGATAGGCGCGCAAGGCATCCGCATAATTGTGGATCACATCCGTATGCGAGTCCTCCTGCCAGCCGCCGGGCGCGGCACTCTTGCACAGATCGCGCGGCCGGCCCTGCTCGTCGATGGAGTACAGCGTGAAATTCAGCGCTTGCCGCGCTTCGGCCGCCAAGGCTTCCGACCCGGTGGCGTTCGCGAACATCGCGGCAACGGCGCCGTAAGTCGCATTGATCCCGCCCCAAGCCTCCTTGTCCTCATCCTGTTCATGGCAGACGGTCACGCCCAGTTCCACGTGCGTGAAGTTCTTGCGGACGAATTCGATCAACGCGCCCGCATCCGCGCGCCAATCGGGATCGAGCCGGTCCTTGCTCTCGACCAGGTAGCGCGCCAGGTTCAACGGCGACCAGGCTGTGCGATTGGTGGATGTCTCGTGGTCCTCGAAGAACTGCGCGAACAGCGATCCATCGGCGTCAGCGCTCGGAATTTGACGCTGCTTGATCCACCTCCAGAGCATGTCGCGCGGACCGGAAAACTCCTGCTGACCGTGCGCCAGCAGCGCATCGTACAGGCGCAGGATATACGTCATGTTTCCGGAGATAGGACCGCGGCCTGCGCCGCTGCGATAGTCGGCCCGAAACGGCCACGGCGATCCGCCGCCGTCGCCCTCCTGCTGGTTGGCGGCAAGCACGCGGGCGTTTTGCAGTGCCTGCGCCAGATACCTCTCCTCGCCGCTTGCTTCGAACAGTTGAAAAAGCGCATAGCCGGCGAGGCCGCCTTTGTCAGGTTCGATTTCATACGGCCGATCACCTTGCGAACCGCAGTCCGGCTGCAGCGGAAATTGGTCCCGCTTGCCGGTGGATCGGGTGAACGCCGGATATTTGCCCGCGCGCGGCGTGAGCGCTTCGTTCACCAGATAGTCGCCCATGAGGCAGGCCGTCCGCAGGAACCGGCGGTCCTGTCCGCCGCGCAACTCAAAGTATTTGAGATACGAGAGAATGCCCACCCCATTCTGGGTTGCCGGAATGGTGTCCGTGCGATCGGGAAAAGGCTCCCAGGCGCCATCCATGAACGTCGTGAAAGCGAAGCGCGGATAGCCATGATCCAGAGGGCATTGCTGGTAGAAATTCATTTCCCGGTCGAGCGCCGTGTTCCACGTCGTCCATGGCATCAACCGCCCCGCGGAGTCCAACTGCATCGGGTGTCCGGCCAGCATCATCGGCTGCCCATCGACGCCGGAACCGTCGTTGCTTCGAGTGACCATCAGGGCACGCCATTGCCTTGCAGTCGAATCGGCTCGAACTCATCGCCGGACAACCAGTTCACCGCCTGCTTCGCGTTCAATGCCTGCCAGCCGAGCGCGAATCCGAACTTCGCGAGCGCGGCGTTGCTGGTGAAATCCATGTCGGCCCGGTACTCGTCGCTCGGCTGGTGATAGCGCTTGCTGGTGTACTCCTCGCGCTGCGCCTTACCCCATTCGGGTGTATGTCCGGCAAACTTCAACGCGGTATTGATGGAAAAGCCAGGCACGCCGGCGCGCGCCAGACTGAAGTGATCCGAGCGGTAATAGTGTCCGGCCCCGGGTTCCGGGTCGGGTTCGATGTCGAAGCCGAAGGCCTTCGCGGTCTGCTCGACCACCGGAAAAAAAGTGGTGCGCTCGGCTCCCGTCACGCTGACCGATTCCGGCGTACCGATGGGCGGGATGGCATCGAAATTGAGATCCAGCGCGATCTGCGCAGCGGGAATCGGCAGGTGCTTGCCGAGGTAATTGGACCCGAGCAGACCCTTCTCCTCCGCCGTCACCGACGCAAACAGCACCGGATGCGGCGGCTTCACGCCGGTCGTGGCGAAGGCGTGCGCGAGTTCCAGAACGATGCCGCACCCCGTGCCATTGTCGACGGCTCCGTTGTAGATCTTGTCGCCGCTCAACGTGGGATCCATGCCTAGATGATCGTAATGCGCCGAATACACCACGGCCTGTGCTAAACGTTCGCCGGCCGGTCCGGGCAGCAGTCCGAGTACATTGTACGATGCGAACCTGCGCACCTTGCTGATGACGTGCGCCTTGAGCCTCACCGGCAGTTCGCGCGCCTTGAATTTACGCGTACCGGCCTCGCGGATCATGTCGTCCAGCTGCAGGCCGCCCGCGGCAAACAGCTGCCGCGCCACCTCCAATTGAATCCACGATGCGGCTTGCAGCTTGGGATCGCGGTCGTTGGTCAGGTACACCTGCTCGTTGCTCCAGGAACTTCGCACCACCTGCCACGGGTAGCTGGCCATGTCGGTGCGATGGATGATGAGAGCCCCCACCGCCCCTTTGCGCGCGGCTTCCTCGAACTTGTAGGTCCAGCGGCCGTAGTAGGTCATCGCCTCGGCCTTGAAGAATTTGGGGTCGGCGGACGGCGGTTCATTGACGATCACCAGCACCACCTTGCCCCTGACGTCGACGCCTTTGAAATCATTCCACCGATACTCGGGCGCCTCGATTCCGTATCCGACGAAGACGATGGGCGCATCGATGTCGACGCTATCGGTTTGCGTCTGATTGTTGGTGACGTACTCGTCACCCAGTTTCAGGTCCAACGGCGCACCGTGCGAAGGCTGCAGCGAGAACGACGAATCCGGCTGCGTCAGCACGCCGGTGAAATCGACCTTTTGCAAATAGGTGCCGTCATCGCCCGCCGGCTTCAGGCCGTACAACGCGAACTGCGCAGCGATGTAGTTTGCGGCAATGTCGCCGCCGCGGGTACCCGTGCCGCGCCCTTCCAGCAAGTCATCCGAAAGAAATTTGACGTGTGCCCGGATGCGTTCCGGATCGATGCTCCCCATCGCGGCGGCCGCCTCGGCGGGCAGCCGCAGCTCGACGGCCGGATCCGGAGCCGCGCGGGCGCCGAGACCCGCTGCGGCAATCGCGGTGAATGCAATGTATTGAAAAAATTTCATACCGGACTCCAGATTGGCGTTGCCGAAGATTACCTGAAGCCCGGCGCAAAGGGAGCCGAGCATGTTTGCTGCCTTTCTCTACGAATGCGTCGGTTTGATCGCTTGACGGAGGTGGCGGAGATGGGAGATATATACTGTTAGTCGGCCGATGCTCCAGCGCGACAGATCAAACGAAGAAAGCCTTCGATACACCGTAGCGAACTGACCGATGCGCTCCTTCAAGGCGAGGGACGGGGGTCACCTACGAGTGCGTCGCGCCCCCCAGCCGTAGCAATGTTGCGCACACCAGTATCCCGGAGGTGCGGCCGACGATCAGCCCGCGGCCATCTCAGTCGCCCATCCGTTCGACCCACTGAGCGCGCCACGTGCCGGCCTCGAACGGATCCGCAAAGTACTGTGTTTCACGTGCAACTTTGCCGCCGCTGAACTCCATGATGCTCACGGTGCAGGAAGGCTTGCCGTCATACGTCAGAATATACTCGGTGATCCAAAGATCACCGCTGCCAATGATACGCCGCACAGCGAAGCGCTTTTTGCTCGGCTGATTGGTGCGTGTGATCTGTATGTTGCGCCGACCGCGGATTCGCTCGCCTGACTGGGGGTATTCCAGCACCGCATCCTCGAGATAGATGTCGTGCTCCGTTTCAAAATCGTTGGCATCGGATGCAGTCCAATGCCGCTCCAGCGCCGCACGTATCTCTTGAGCTCCCATATCACCCTCCGGCGTCACCAGCCTTCGATACCACAAGACGCGTTCACGGCAGTCATTTTATCCGATCACAAGACGCGGGGCGTGACGCCCGTGACCTTGAGCGTCCCGCCCGCGCCCCGGGCGAGCGCCCCGGGCGAGCGCCGCGGCGCAGTCGTACGTTGCCGCGGAAACGCGCGGGTCGTCGTTGCGGTTACCCGGTTACCATTGAGCGCATGACGGACACCCCTCCCCTGCCCATGCTCGTCCTGCTGCCCGGTCTCGACGGGACCGGAAAATTATTCGCTGCCTTCGTGCGGGCATTGGGTGCCGGCGTCGAATCCCGTGTCGTCGGATATTCTCCCGATGAGCCCCTGGGCTATGAGGAACTCGAGTTGAAGGTTCGCGCTCAGTTGCCGCTGGATCGATCCTACGTGTTGCTGGGTGAATCCTTCAGCGGGCCGATCGCGATGCGCATCGCGGCCGGTGCACCGGCGCAGCTCGCCGGAGTGATTCTCTGCGGGACTTTCGCCAGCAATCCGTATCCCTGGCTCGCGTGGGCACGCCCATTCGTGTTTCTGCTCCCCATCAAATCGTTGCCGCGGTGGGTCAGAGCGCCGCTGATGTGGGGCTCGAAGAACCCCCGCCGGGCGCCCGGAAATGCGGAGCGCGCCATCGCAGGCGTGGCGGGCGGAGTGGTGCGGCGGCGCATCGCAGCCATACTTGCAGTCGACGCAGTTGAGTCTCTGGATCGGATCGCAATCCCGGCGCTCATCATGTACGCGCGCCACGACCGCGTCGTCCCACACGCCGCGACCGAGTCGCTGATCGCGCATTTGCCCGGCGCCGAAGTCGCGGACATCGATGGGCCGCATCTTTTGCTGCAGTCTTGTCCGGAGGAGTGTTCCGCGGCCGTGTTGAAATTCATGACCGCGCCGCAGGTCCTCGCCCGGAGCGCGCTGAGCGACAACTGAAGCGCGCCCCCTAACCGGTACCGCCCACCGTCAGCGCATCCACGCGCAGGGTAGGTTGACCGACTCCGACAGGCACCGATTGACCTTCCTTCCCGCACGTCCCGACGCCGCTGTCGAGCTTCATGTCGTTGCCCACCATGCTGACCTTGGTCAGCACGTCCGGTCCGTTGCCGATCAACGTCGCACCCTTCACCGGTGCGGTGATCTTGCCGTTTTCGATCAAGTACGCTTCGCTCGCCGAGAACACGAATTTGCCCGACGTGATGTCCACCTGGCCTCCGCCGAAATTCACCGCGTACAGGCCCTTCTCGACCGAGGCGATGATTTCTTCCGGCGCACGCGACCCGGAGCGCATATAGGTATTGGTCATGCGGGGCAGCGTCATGTGCGCAAAGGACTCGCGGCGGCCGTTGCCCGTGGCCGGCATGCCCATCAAACGCGCGTTCATCTTGTCCTGGATGTAGCCGCGCAGCACGCCGTTCTCGATCAGAACCGTGCATTGCGTCGGCGTGCCTTCATCGTCGACGTTCAAGGAGCCGCGGCGGCGATTCAGCGTGCCGTCGTCCACCACCGTAATCTCATCGGCGGCGACCTTATGGCCAATGCGGTTCGAGAATGCAGAGGTGCCCTTGCGATTGAAGTCGCCCTCGAGACCGTGGCCGATTGCCTCGTGCAGCAGAATGCCGGGCCAACCCGAACCCAGCACCACGGGCATGGATCCCGCCGGCGCCGCCACCGCTTCCAGATTCACCAACGCCTGGCGAACCGCCTCACGGCCATGGACGAAAGGCTCTTCCCCGCGCAGCAATTCCTCGAGACCGAAGCGACCGCCGCCGCCGCTGTAGCCCTGCTCGCGGCGGCCATTGTGCTCGACGATGACCGACACGTTCATGCGCACCAGCGGACGTACGTCCGCCGTCAGAGTGCCATCGCTCGAGGCGATCAAAACGACCTCGTGGACCGCGGCCAGCGAGGCCATGACCTGTTTGACCCGCGGATCCACGCGCCGGGTGTCGGCGTCGATTTTCATCAGCCACGCGACCTTCTCCTCATCGCGAATCGTGTCGAGAGGATCGATGGGCATGTACAGCCGGTGAATGACGGGCCGCTGCCAAGCTCTTACCGCATGGCTGCCGCCGCTGCGGGCGATTGCGCGGGCCGCGTCCGAGGCTTCCACCAGCGCCGGCAGCAGCACCTCGTCCGTGTAAGCGAAGCCGGTCTTTTCGCCGCTGATGGCACGCACACCGACGCCCTGCTCGATGCTGTGAGAGCCTTCCTTGACGATGCCGTCCTCCAGCGACCACGACTCTTCGCGCGACAGCTGAAAATAAAGGTCCGCGTAATCGACCCCGCGGCTCATCACCGTTCCGAGCACCGCGGACAACCGGCCCTCATCGAGTCCCGACGGAGCCAGGATCATTCTCTCCGCGACATCGAACACCGGGGCCGCGCTCACGCGGGCACCGTGGCGCCCGCACCGAGGCCGAGTCTGCGGTTGTCGAGCGCCGGAAAGCGCGCCCGCGTTTCCGCCTGTTTCGCGAGATCGATGTCTGCCGTAATCACTCCACTCCCCTTCTCCAAGCGCGACAGCACCTGGCCCCAGTAATCGGCAATCAACGTGTCGCCGTAAGTCTCACGGCCGCTGGTGTGCGTACCGCTCTGAGCCGGTGCGACCACGTAGCAAAGATTCTCGATGGCGCGTGCCCGTAACAGCGTCTCCCAGTGGGCGCGACCCGTCGGCACGGTGAATGCCGCCGGCATCGCCAGCCATTCGGCGCCGCGCGCCACGAGATCCCGGTAAAGCTCGGGGAATCGCATGTCGTAACACACCGAAAGCCCCAATTTGCCCACCGGGGTGTCCGCGATGACCGCCTCGCGGCCGGGCATGACGTGGGTTGATTCGAGGTATTTTTCGTCGCGGCCCGGGATGGCGACATCGAATAGATGAATCTTGTCATAGCGGGCGACGCGTCTGCCATCCGCATCGATCAGCAGCGACGCATTGGCGACCCGAGCCGCGGAGTCCCCCTTGATGACCGTGGTGCCCCCCAGAATCCATAAACCCAACCGCCGCGCCGTGTCGCCCAGGAACTCCTGGATCGGCCCTTGCCCGTCGGCCTCTGCAACCTTCAGTTTGTCCGCATCCTTCAATCCGATGAACGAGAAATTCTCGGGCAGACAGGCGATATCGGCGCCCAGATCCTTGGCCTCGCGCAACAATTCGGCGGCGGCCGCGAGATTGTCCTCGACGACATGTCCCGAGGTCATTTGAATGGCAGCTACTTTACCCATGTTACTTCGGTGCCTCCGCAGTCGCCGCCGCGGCGTCTGCACTCTTGATTCGTTCGACCGTTGGATTGTCCCAATTCCCGGTAATCCGATAATACCCCCGCGCCAGCCCCTTCAGCGGTTGCTTGAACACTTGCGTGAAGATCAAAACGGCTCCGCCGATCACCGGACCGGCCGCAAACGCCGCCAGGGGCAGCGAGCTGCCGACATTGCCGGTAACCACTGCAGTTTGGTCATAATCCTTGTTTTTCAACCCTACGCGGCCAATCAGGCCGATCTCGGCCGCCGGCCCCTTGACCAGCACGTTGTCGGTGAAGGCACTGCCGTCGCGCAGATCGAAGTCGCCGCGGACGCTGTCGAACGCGAACCCCTTGTCGGTCAAGTCGCTGAAATCCAACGCCAGGCGCCTTGGCAGGGCAGCCACGCTGGCTAGGCCCACCATGCGCCCCGCGCCCGGCTTGAGCCCGGTGATTTGCCCCTTGTCGAGCGCCACCTGGATGTGGCCGGTCGCGTCTTTGAGCGCGTCCGCCGTCGGTGCTCCCACCCAATTCACGTCGAAATCCATCTTGCCCGTCTTGGCTTCGATGACGGCGGCGTAGCCGAGTTGCTTCAAGGTGGCGCCCACGTCGGTGCTCGTCAGCGTGCCCTCGAAACGGCCCAGTCCGGCATCCTTGCCGCGCCATTCGCCCTCGGCGTTCACGGTGTAGCTGGCCCCGGTCGCGATCAGTTGTTTGAGGCCGATCCCGTCGTCCAACTTCTCGAGCCTCGCTTGCACGTCGCCGAATTGCCGCTCGTCCCAGATCGTCTCGGCCGAGTGGAAATCGATGGCGGGAATTCGGCGTGGGTTCGCGATGCGGAGATTCGCCCCGCCGGAACCCACCGCGCCGGGATTGGCGCCGCTCGGAGCCGCGGCGGTTTTCTCGCCCGTAGGCGCTTCGGCCGCCGCCGTGAGGAATTTCAGGTGTTGAAATTCCATTTTCCACGGCTCGGTCGCGTCGACGGCGCCCGGCAATAAAATGGTGCCGACCACATTGGGTCCGCCGACTCCGATCCGCAGGCCCGCATCGCTCGCCGCCAGATCCACCGTCACGTCGAGAAACGACAATCCCAGATAATCGATCTGGGCCACCTCGAAC
>Ga0209006_10004265_pt1 | contig 12991 bp, 9 predicted proteins | sample JacPin_JW_Ref_O2_FD_188567 | JGI IMG/M metagenome (GOLD analysis project Ga0209006, IMG submission 188567) | Forest soil microbial communities from Algoma, Ontario, Canada - Jack Pine, Ontario site 1_JW_Ref_O2 (SPAdes) (version 2) | ecosystem: Environmental > Terrestrial > Soil > Boreal...
CACTCGCTGTTCGTCGAGACGCGCTGGATCGGTGCCGAACTGTCGACCATCGCGACCCAGGAGCTCGCACCTTATTCACGGGCCGGCGAGACGCCGCGTGTGCGCATCGACGGTCCGCAGGTTCTGCTCAAGCCTGACGTCGCCCAGGCGATTGCTGTGATCTTGCACGAGCTCGCCACCAATGCCGCCAAATACGGAGCGCTGTCGACGGCAGACGGCACAATCGAGCTGAGATGGTCGCATGGGGAAGACGGACGTCTGATACTTCGGTGGAGCGAATTAGGTGGACCGCTTGTACAGACGCCGACGAAGCGGGGATTCGGCACGCGGGTTATTCAGGGAATCATCGGCCAATTCAAGGGAAGGATCAATTTCGACTGGTGCGTCGGTGGGCTCGTTTGCGAGATCGATCTGCGCGCGTAGGCGGTGTACATTTGCAAATCGGCCCCGCGCGAGCGGGGCCGATCGTATCGGGCCGTCGGATGCGGCTCTCACCAATAGTAGTTGTAGTTGTACCCGCATTCGTTCACGTAGCCGAGCGGTGTCCAGACGTAGCAGCTCGCATAGGTCGGGTAACCGGCCGAGCCGCCCCATCCGTAGCCGAGACCGCCGTATCCGAACCGGCGGTAGCCGTATCCGCGGTAGGCGTATCGATTGCCGTTCCAGCCGCCGACGTTTCCGGCGACTCGCGCTCCACCGAAATGAGCCACGCCTCCACCGAAGTGTGCGGCACCGCCACCACCGAAATGCGCCCCGCCACCGCCGAAATGCCCTCCACCGCCACGAGCCGCCGACGCGCCGGTCGACAGTGAGCACATACCTACGGCGACGACCGCAGCGGTCGCCAAGGCGCCGAGTTTCATCATTTCGCTTCTCCTTCTTTCTTTACTGTGCATAACCCGGTGAACCTCGCTCACTTCGAAAGGTTGCTCGGCGCGGCGCTTCAAAAGGCCGCGTGGCGGGTTGCCGACGAACCTATCTGGGAGAGCGAAGGTGTTCCGTCCGGCGACGATCCGCCGGACGGAGCTCGATCATCAGCGTGGATTTTCGTTACGGCGCTGGTCCGCCTGCGTCGTGGGGGCATTCCCTTGGCGTTCGTTCCGAACATATGCGCGGGAACGCAGATGTGTTCGGACGGAATGCGCAGGGCGGATGAAGCCGCTCAGCACAATCGACCACCCGCTGCGGCAACTTGTCCCTCATCATGAGATCACGAGACGCGTAGGTGCAGCATCGTCTCTTTCGACAGGTGGAGGAGGAACCAGACGCGGGCTCCGGACTTACTGCGTAAACACCTACTGCGTCCGGAGGCCACGATGCGTGCCTTGTCCCGCGCCACGCCGACGATCGTGTTGGCGGCGTTCTGCGCTGCCGTCGGCTACCTCGCAATCGAGAATTACCCGACTGCGCGGGCCCAGATCGAGCCGTCGCCCGGCGATGTGGCGCCTCAGCCGAACGCGACGCAGGAACCGACGGTGACGGTTCTCGATCATCACGATGTGCAGGGCGTTCTCGGCAAGGAGGTGCGCAGTGCGGCAAATGAAAACATGGGACGGATCGTCGACGTGATCGTGGATCGAGGCGGACAGACAAAGGCGGCCGTCATCGACTTCGGTGGGTTCCTCGGGGTCGGAAGCCGCAAGATCGCAGTGGCATGGAACGCACTGCGGTTCCCCGGCAATGCGAAACAAGGAGATCGGATCTCGCTCGAATTGACACGCGATCAGGTGCGCGCGGCGCCGGAATTCAAGGAGGATAAACCGGTCGTCGTTCTCGGAACTTCGGGCACTCTCGAACCGCTGTCGTATTTTCCCAAAACAGATTGAACCGGAGCGGTCCGCTGTTGGTAAAGCCATTGAGGCGTTATGTCCCGCCTGCGGACGATGATGCGGCGGGACATAACCAAACCCACCACGAGCCAACGCAACGGAACACCGAGCCGCCTGTGCTGCAGGAACCGCCCCGCAGCCCGACGCAACGCAGCCTGCGCGGGCTCGATTGGTTCGTGTTCTTCGTGGCCGATGTGCAGACCGGATTCGGCCCGTTCGTCGCTGTCTACCTCACCGCCCAGAAATGGACGCAGGTCGATATCGGCCTCGTGCTCACCGTCGGCAGTCTCGTCTCGCTCGTTGGGCAGGTGCCCGGTGGCGCACTCGTCGATGCCGCCCGCTCGGAACGGCTGGTCGCGGGTCTCGCCATCGTTGCGATCGCAGTCAGCGCGCTCGCCTATGCGACGTCTCCGATCTTCGCGGTGATCCTGGCGGCGGCAGTGCTGCACTCGGCGGCGAGCTGTGTGCTCGGACCGGCCATGGCCGCGATCAGCCTCGGCTTGGTGGGGCATGCCGCAATCAGCGAACGGTTCGGCCGCAATGCCCGCTTTGCCGCGGTCGGCAATGGGTTGGCGGCGGCTGCCATGGGTGCTTGCGGATATTTTCTGTCCGCCCGGGCCGTGTTCTTCGTCACTGCGGCGCTGCTAGGACCGGCTTTGCTCGCGCTGCGCCTGATCGCGCCGCAAGAGGTCGATCCCGAGCGCGCGCATGGCGGCCCCCCGGAGCGCCGTGGGGCCAAGCTCACCAGCGAGCTTCTGGAACTCGCACGAAAGCGCCGGCTGCTGATTTTCGCCGGCTGCATCATGATGTTTCATCTGGCGAACGCCGCCATGCTTCCGCTCATGGGAAGCGTCTTGACGACACGTTCCAGCCAATGGGCGACGGTGCTGATCGCCGCCTGCATCGTCGGACCTCAAGTGCTGGTCGCGATCTTCTCGCCCTGGGTCGGCCGCAAGGCGCAAGTATGGGGACGGCGACCGCTGCTGCTCGCGGCCTTCATCGCGCTACCGCTGCGCGGCCTCGCATTCGCGGCCGTGTCCAATCCCTATCTGCTGGTGGCAGCGCAGTTGCTCGACGGAATTTCTGCCGCGGTGCTCGCCGTCATGGTTCCGCTGGTGATCGCCGACGTCACACGAGGCACCGGTCATTTCAATCTGGGGCAGGGGATCGTCGGAACCATGGTCGGCATCGGAGCCTCGGTGAGCACCACCTATGCGGGGTATCTCAGCGATCGTTTCGGCAGCCCCTTCGCGTTCCTCGGCCTTACGGCGGTCGCGCTCGTCGGACTCGCGGCCGTGTGGGCGTTGATGCCGGAGACCGGTCCAGCGCGCGAGGCGGGCGCCTGAGGCGCTTGCGAGACTCGATCTGCCGCAACTCGGGGCCGCAACTCAGGAAAGTGTGCGGTCGGCCACTAGTCGGAGATGCCGCTGGTTGTGCTCGGCGAGGCTGCGGTAAACGGCGAGGTATTCCTGTGCCATGCGGCGGGCGGTGAACCGCGCTTCGAAGCGGGTGCGAATTTGTTCGCGCGCGAGCTGCGAAACGCGGTCGAGGGCACCGATCGCGCCTTTCTCGTCCTCGACGATCAACCCGGTCACGCCGTCCTCGATGATCTCCGGAACCGACCCGCGATTGAAGGCGATCACCGGAACGCCGCAGGCCATCGCCTCGATCATGACGAGGCCGAACGGCTCGGGCCACTCGATCGGATTGATGAGCGCAATCGCGGAGCTCAGGAACGCCGATTTCTCGCGGTCCGATATCTCTCCGACATATTCGATGTTCGAGCCGTCGATGAGCGGCTTCACACGCGCATTGTAATATTCGCGATCCTGCACATCGACCTTCGCGGCGATGCGCAGCGGCACGCCGCACTGCCGGGCAATGGATATGGCGCGCTCGACACCCTTTTCCGATGCGATGCGGCCGAGGAACGCGAGATATTGCGGCTTCGCGCCCGGAACCGGCGTCAGCAGTTGCTGCGGCAGCCCGTGGTAGATCGTCGCCACCCATCCCGCATGCGGAACCGGCCGGCGCTGCGCATTCGAGATCGAGACCACGGGAACACGGGAGAATGTCGTGAACACCGGTTGGTGCTCCGGCAAGTCGAGACGGCCATGCAGCGTGGTGATGAAGGGAACCGGTTGGCGGGAGAACAGCGAAAACGGATAGTAGTCCAGATGAAAATGCATGAAGTCGAACTCGGCCGCGCGTCGAAGCACACGCTCCAGCATCATCATGTGCAAGGCGTTCGGGTCGCGGACCGATTCATCATGGCGTATCGCCCGCGGCCACGGTGCGTCGAGCCGTGCCGAGGTGCGGGAATCGCCGCTCGCGAACAGCGTCACCTCATGACCGAGCGCGACCAACTCGTCGGTGAGCCAGTGGATGACGCGCTCCGTGCCGCCATAGAGTTTCGGCGGAACGGCCTCGGTTAGCGGAGCGATCTGAGCGATATGCATGGCGACTCCTGTGTTGCCCGCGCCGGTGATGCCGGCGGTTCCTTAAAGCGCGGAACCGCAAAGGCGTTGCGCACGTCGTCAGTCATATTTTTCCCCGACATCGGGAACCTTTTCACCCCTCGTGCGTCACGGCCTTTGCAGGTGGGAGCGGGGAGGGACTCTGTTGTTTGCTTCGGACGAACAATCAGGCGAGGTGCGTTTCTTGTGGGCATGCGTAGGATTACTAGGGCTGCGGAAAATCCGGGAAGATGCCGGCGCAGCGAGCGATCTCAGCCAGTATGCCAAGCATCCGCTGCGCTTCGTGTTCATGTTCGTGCGCCAGCGCTGGGCCGCGCATGTCTTTATCCTCGCTGCAGTGCTCGCGGCCGTGGGTTGTTCCGTCGGCACGCAATATGGAATCAAGTTTCTCGTCGATGCGCTGGCAGCGCCGGAAGTCTGGGCGAACGGCGTTTGGGCTGCGTTCGCGGTCCTCGTGGGGTTGATCGCAGCCGACAACCTGCTCTGGCGGCTCGCCTGCTGGATCGCGAACCCGACATTCGTTGCGGTCACCGGTGACCTGCGCCGCGAGTTGTTCTGCCACCTGACCGGCCAGGCGCCGGGTTATTTCGCCGATCGTCTGCCGGGCACCTTGGCGAGCCGTGTCACTGCGACCTCCAACGCGGTGTTCGCCGTCGAGAACATGGCAGTGCTCAATGTGCTGCCGCCGATCGCCGCGACCATCACAGCAATTGCCTTTGTCGCGACCGTGAGCACGTCGATGGCGCTCGTCCTGATGCTGGTCGCCGGTGCGATGGTGATCGCGTTATTCCGACTGGCTGCGGCGGGGCAATCCTTGCATCACGATTTCGCCGACAAAGCGGCCGCGGTCGACGGCGAGATGGTGGACGTGATCAGCAACATGCCACTGGTTTGGGCATTTTGCGGACTGCGGGGCGAACGGCGCCGCTTCGACGTCACGATCGATCGCGAGATGGCGGCGCGTCGGCGGAGCTTGTTCTATCTCGAACGCCTGCGAATTCTGCACGCCTCGATCACCATCGTCCTGACCATCGGGCTGCTGGCCTGGGCAATTCACCTGTGGGAGCAGGGCGCGGTGACCACCGGCGACGTCGTCATGGCCTGCACGCTCGGACTATCGGTGTTGCATGCGACGCGTGACTTGGCGGTCGCGTTGGTCGACGTGACGCAACATGTCGCGCGATTGTCGGAAGCGCTGCTGACTTTGCTCGTCCCGCATCAGTTGCGCGACCACCCGGAAGCACAATCCTTCGTTCACCGCGGCGCGTCGGTCGCGCTGGAGAACATTTCGTTCTCCTATCCGGACGGCACTCCCGTCTTTGCGGATCTGAGCCTGCGGATCGCGCCAGGTCAGCGCGTCGGTCTCGTCGGCCCGTCCGGCGGCGGCAAATCGAGTCTGTTCGCGCTGATCCAGCGGTTCTACGACCTGCGGGGCGGGCGAATCGCGATCGACGGGCAGGACATCCGGCGGGTGACTCAGGAGAGCCTGCGGTCGGCCATCGCCGTGGTGCCGCAAGATCTCTCGCTGTTTCACCGCTCTGCCATGGACAACATCCGTTACGGCAGGCCGGGTGCCACCGACGCCGAGGTCCTCGAAGCAGCCACCTTCGCCAACTGCCGCGGCTTCATCGAGGCTCTGCCGCAGGGCTTTTCAACCATCGTCGGCGATCGTGGCGTGAAGCTGTCGGGTGGCCAGCGCCAGCGCGTCGCCATCGCCCGTGCCTTTCTCAAGGATGCGCCTCTGCTGCTCCTCGATGAGGCAACGTCGGCGCTCGACGGCGACTCCGAGCAGGCCATCCAGGACGCACTCGACAGACTGATGCCGGGGCGCACGGTGATCATGATCGCGCACCGTCTTTCGTCGGCGCGGAACTTCGAGCGCATCGTCGTGCTGGAGGCGGGGCAAATCGTCCAGGACGGCGCGCCAGAGCAGCTGATGCGGCAGGACGGTGTCTACCGCGCGCTCATCGAACGGGAAATGCGCCTCCTCACGCGACAGGTCGCCTGATCAGGCGTCACTTTCGTCAGTTCGTCATTCTTACGGAACAATTTTCCGACCAGCGGATTTGTCTAACGGTCGGCCGCTACATCCCCTCCCCCTCCCCCGCGCGGTCGACAAATACAGGCGCAGCAGGCAATTTCCGCCCGCTGCGCCTCTTCCAAAAACGAACTGACTGAATGCGAAGCCCCGCGCGATCAGCAGGGGCTGAGGATCATGCCTCAGCTCGCCCGCTTCCTTCGTTGAACCGCGTTGCGTTCGAAGAATAGGGCTTGGCTCACCAGCGCGGATAGCGTGGCCGGCTGATAGGGCTTGGACACAAGAAATGCGGGCTCGGGCCGATCGCCGGTCAAATAGCGTTCGGGGTAGGCGGTGATGAAGATCACCGGCACCTCGAACAGGCTGAGGAGGTCGTTGACAGCGTCGAGGCCGGAGCTGCCGTCGGCGAGCTGGATGTCGGCGAGGATCAGGCCCGGTCGGCGGCTGCGCGCGATCGTCGCCGCTTCGGTCCGCGTGCGGGCCACGCCAACGACCTTGTGACCGAGATTTTCGACCAGCTGCTCGAGACCGAGCGCGATCAATGCCTCGTCCTCGATGATCAGCACGTCGGTGGCGATCTGGGCGGCGAGCTCACGGCCCGACTCCTCGACGAGCCCGCGCAGCGTCGGCGCGTCGACGTCGAGAATGTGGGCCGCATGCTCCTCGGAGAATCCTTCGACCGATATCAGGAGGAACGCCTGCCGGGGCTTGGCCGTTATCTGGTTCAGATGACGGTCGGCGGCCCCGAGATGCGTCACCTGCTCGGCGTTGTCGTTCACGGCGAGCGAGTTCCAGATCGTCGAGAACAGCCGATAGAGCATCACGCGGGGCGGGTAGGAGGACTCGATCAGGGTCGGATCCTTGACGAGCGCCTCAAGCGTTGCCGCCACGTAGGCGTCCCCGGAGGTCTGGCTCCCGGTGAGCGCGCGTGCATAGCGACGCAGATAGGGCAGGTGCTGAGCTACCGCTTCGGCTTTTGACATTCGCTCTCCCCGAATTGAGAAACGCCGGTAGAAACGTGCTGCCACAGATAAAGTTCCCACTTGGATGGCTGACATCTTCGTCCGCTCGTCCCGGAACAATGATTTTCCCTTTTCGTTGTTAGCGAGAACGCCCGGCGGGTCCGGCGCTGCCAACTCAAGGGACTGCAATGCCAGAGGAATTCAGTTGCCCGAGCTGCGGCTCGCCCTCGGTGCTCTACTGCGATGCTGCCGACGATGATGAGCGCGTCGTCTGCGGCACGTGCGGGATGTTTCTCGCCACGCGTATTGAATTTCGGAAATTTGTCGAGGGTCGTGCGGTCCGTTCGGGAGGACATACCAGCGGCTGCTAGCGCGTTGGGTCTGTCACTTTGCGCGAGCCTGGTCGCCGGTGTTACTCGCCGGCGGGCAGCTGACTGATCGTCCTGGTACGAGGCCGCTCCTGAAGATCGGCCCGCGTCGTCTGGATTGCAGTCTGGATCTCTTCCAGGGCTCTGTTCTCATTCGATAGCGCGTCCAAGAAATCTTTCTGCCATTTGTCGATACTGTTCTCTGTGATAGCCGCCATCAATGCGGCGTGGCGCTCGCGCCGCTCCTCACGCGGCATCGTAAGCGCGTGCGCCACGGCGGCTGCGACCGACTCGACGTCGTAAGGGTTGACGAGCAGGGCGCGTTTACACTCGACGGCGGCGCCGGCGAAGCGCGACAGGATCAGCACACCGGGATCGTCCGGGTCCTGCGCCGCGATATATTCCTTTGCGACGAGGTTCATCCCGTCGCGAAGGGGCGTGACCAGCCCGACCCGAGCGGATCGATAGAGGCCGGCAAGGGCCGAGCGGCTATAGACGCGATTGACGTAGCGGATCGGCGTCCACGACACCTCGCCATACTTCCCGTTGATGCGGCCGGCGAGCGAGCTCACGGCCTGCGCCAACTCCACATACTCGGGAATGTCGGATCGGTTCTGTGGCGTGATCTGGAGGCAGGTGACTTTGCCCTGCCAATCGGGATTCCTGGCAAGGAACAGCTCGAACGCCTCGAGCCGCTGCACCAAACCCTTGGAATAGTCGAGACGGTCAACGCCGATGACGAGCGTGCGCCCGCCGAGCGATGTCGCGAGATCCTTTACCAGCGGCGAGTGGATGTTTCGGCGGGCCAGGGCCTGGAAGTCAGCCGGCTCGATGCCGACCGGAAAACTGCCGATCCGCGTCTGGCGTCCGTTCAAGGCGAAGGTGATCTGCCGCCCCGACGATTCGAACACCGTCATTTCGCTGTGCGAGTTGCGATTCTCGGTGATGAGATAGCGGACGAAATTGCCGGCGTCGCCTTCGGTCTGGAAGCCCACCACGTCGTATTGCAACAGCAGCGGGATGAGCTGCTCGTGGTTGGGCAGGCACGTCATCACCTCCGGCGGCGGCATCGGGACGTGGAGGAAAAAGCCGATCCGGTTGGCGTGGCCGCGGCGTCGCAACGCGTCCGCAATCGGAATCAGGTGATAGTCATGCACCCAGATCAGGTCGTCGGGCTCGATGATCCGCTCGAGCTCGGTCGCGAAATGATCGTTCACCCGCATGTAGCCGGTGAGGTCGCGCCGCGCGAATTCGGCAAGGTCGAGGCGGAAGTGCAGAATCGGCCACAACACGCGATTGGCGAAGCCGTTGTAGTATTCCTGGTGGTCTTCGACCGACAGGTCGGTCACGACATAGGTGACGTTCTTTTGCACCACGGTGTGTCGTTTGACCTGAGACTGCGCGACGGCCTTGCCGCTCCAGCCGAACCAAACGCCGCCGCGATGCTCTAAGGCGGGCCGCAACGCAACTTCGAGGCCACCGGCGCGGCTGATGCCGTCGGGGATGCTGACCCGGTTCGAGACGACCACTAGCCTCGCCAAAAACGGTCCTCCCAGCTGCGCGAGAGACGCATGGCAGTCAGAATCAGGCCGGCCATCGAATAGGTCTGAGGGAAATTGCCCAGCAATTCGCCCGTGACCGGATCGATGTCCTCCGCCAGCAGTCCATAGCGGTTTCGGTACTTGAGTGCCTCGTCGAACATCTCGCGAGCCTGCTCGTGGCGGCCGAGATCCCACAACACGTCGATCAGCCAGAATCTGCACACGAGAAAGGCGGTTTCCGGCATCCCGAAGTCGTCCTCGTTCGCGTAACGCATAACGTGGTTGTGGCGCAAAAGTTCGCGTTCAATCGCCTTCAGGGTGCTGATGAACCGCGGGTCGTCTACTTCCAGTAGTCCAAGCTCGGGGAGCAGCAGCACGCTGGCGTCGAGGTCGTCGAGTCCGAAGCCGGCGGTGAAGGCGCCGCGGGCCGGGTTCCAGGCGCGCTCAATGAGTTCCTCCCGCATCACGTTCGCCGTCTTGGTCCAGTACGCGGCCCGATCTTTCAAGCCGAGGTGCGTCGCGATGGCGCCGAGGCGATTGCAACCGGCCCAGCACATCGCCGCCGAATAGGTGTGCACCCGGCTGCGGCCGCGATATTCCCAGATGCCGGCATCAGGCTCGAATGCGAACCGCGCAGCCAGGCTGCCGAGCTTCTCCAGGAGATGGAACAGTCCTTCGTCGCCCGGCCGCGGCAGCCGGCGATCGAAGAACATCGGTGTCGCGGCCAGGATGATGCTGCCATAGGTGTCGTGCTGCACCTGGCCCATGGCGGCATTGCCGATGCGCACCGGAGCATTGTTGCGATATCCCTTCAGCGCCGGCGCGATCGTCTCGTCCATCGGGTCCGCCGGGACGATGCTGTAGACCGGACGAACGAACTCTTCGGACGCGACGCCGAGGATGAAGGAGATGAAATCCTCCATGGTCTGGGTGGCGCCCAGACGATTGAGCGCTTTCACCACGAAATAGGCGTCGCGCAGCCAGCAGTGCCGATAGTCCCAATTGCGGCCCGATCCCAGCGCTTCCGGTATCGAAGTCGTGTGAGCCGCGATGATGCCGCCGGTCTCCTCGAAATTGCTGAGCTTCAGCGCGATCGCGGCGCGGATCACGGCATCCTGCCATTCATACGAGATCGAGAGCCGCCGCACCCATTCCGTCCAGTAATCCTGCGTCCGCTCGGCGAATGCGCGACACGTCGCGGTGAGATCGGCCGGGAAGGGCTCGTCCGGGCCGATGACGAGATGAAGCGGCCGTGTCAGCACGAAGGGCGCTTCGCGGTCGATGTAGGACAACGCGGCATCTGTGGTGAGCCGCACGACGATGTCGGTGCTGCGGAAGGTCACGTGATTGCTGCCGATCGACTTCTCCGTCATCGGCACGCCGTAGCCTGAGGTCGGGCGCATCCGGATGGTGATGCGCGGCAGGCCTGTCAGCGGTTCGATGATGCGCATCAGCTGGGGCGGCCGGAAGATGCGGTCGTATTCGCGAAACCGCGGCGCGAAATCGGTGATCTTGACCGATGCGCCCTGGTCGTCGGTCAGGATCGTGGAAACGATCGCGGTGTTGTGCACATATGCGGACGAATGCTCGACCATGCCGTGGAGCACGACCTCGCAGAAGCCCTTCTCCTCGTCGCCGGCGAGCAACCGCGAGAAGATGGGATCGCCGTCGAAGCGCGGAAAGCACCACCACACGACCCGCGACAACGGGTCGATCAGGGCGGCCGTACGCCCGTTGCCGATGATCGCGAGATCGAGCCCGAAATCGTGCATGCCTGCTCATCCATGTCCGGCGGCGAGGTCGGCGAGCCAGTCGCGGACATCCTGCGGGCCGCCGAACACGCCGCGGACACCATCAACCTGCCGACCGACCGAATAGCCGAGGCCGCCGAGCTCGGGCAGCACCGCAAACACCGATTCGTCGGTGACGTCGTCGCCGACGAATACCGGCGTGCGATTTGCAAAAGGCGGAATTCGCATGAGTTCGCGCACGGCGGTGCCTTTGGTGAAAGCCCGCGGCTTGATTTCGATCACCGCCTTGCCGCAGAGCATTTCGAGGTTCTCGTCGGGTGCGCGACCGACGATCGCCGCGATCTTGTTCTCCATGAGGAGCGCCTGGGCGGGAGCGAGGCGGTAATGCACGGCAAGCGAAGAACCCTTGTCCTCGACGATGATGCGGGGATCGACCGCGGCCGCCGCGACGACCTGGTTCTTCATCGTGGGGCTGAGCTCGACGGCTTTCCTGTGCAGGGGCGCATACGCGGACGCACGCGTTTCGACGCCGTGACCGCCGACGCACGGCAGCACCAGCGGCGCGAACAGATGATCGAGATTTGCGACGAGTCTTCCGCTGACAAGGGCGAGCGCGCCGCCGGTCCGGACATGGAGCGCGGCGAGCGTTCGTAGAAGCGAGTACGGAACGACGACGCTCTGGGGCGTCGCTGCGACGTCGACGATGGTGCCGTCGACGTCGAGCAAGATCGCGACGCGGGCAAGGTCGATTGGTTCCAGGACCGTCTGCCGGAAAGACGGCTCGATAATGGACTGCATCTTCATGATCACCCTGAGAATGAAGCAGTTACTTCGATATCGCCACGGGCCTCGAGGATTTGAAGGCTGATTTTGTCGTCGCCGTGGCGCTCTACCGAAAGGTCGACACTGCCGGAACCGGCCTTGAGTCGGCGCAGCACGATGCGGTCCACGAAGGCCGGGAGCGTCGGGTTGCGGAACCGGATCAGGTTTGCGAACGGGTCCTGCTCGATGCCGAGCGAAGCCTGCAGCAGTGCGAAAAAAGCGCCGCTCGCCCAAGCCTGCGGCGAACACGCGACTGGATAGAGCGTCGGCCCGCGGCCGCGGAATCGCGGGAACCCGCAGAACAATTCGGGCAGCCGGCGCAAATCCATGTAGGTCGCGGCATCGAACAGGCCCTGGAAAATACGGGTGGCCGCCGCGGTGTTGCCATAGAGCGCAAGCCCGGTCGCGATCATCGCGTTGTCGTGGGGCCAGATCGATCCGTTGTGATATGACATCGGATTGTAGCGCGGCGCGTCCGCCGCCACGGTCCGGACTCCCCACCCCGTATAGAACCTCGGCTCCATGAGGGACTGCGCCACTCTCGCCGCACGGTCGGCCCGCGCGATACCGCTGATCAGCACTTGGCCGGCGTTCGACGTCGCAACGCGGCAGGGCCGCTTGTCGCCGTCGAGTGCGAGGGCATAGGTGCCGATATCCTCGCACCAGAACGCGTCCTCGAAGCGCTCCGCGAGCTGCGCGGCGCTGCTTTCGAGTTGGCGTGCGCGCTCGGAAAAGCCCAGTCGATCGGCGCACCATGACGCGAGCTTCTTCGCCGCGTAGACGTATCCCTGCACCTCAGCGAGTGCGATCGGCCCTTCGGCGAGCCGCCCGTCGGCATGGAAGACGGCATCGAAGGAATCCTTCCAGCCCTGGTTGGTCAGCCCGCGCGGCGTCGCCTTGAAGTATTCGACAAAACCGTCGTGATCGCGATCCGCGGGGCCGTCGATCCATGCGAGCGCGCGGTCCATCGCCGGCCACAGGTCGCGCAAGGTGTCGAGATCACCGGTCGTCTGCGCATAGCGGCCGGCCAGCACGACGAACAGCGGCGTTGCGTCGACGCTGCCGTAATAAAGTCCGAATGGAACCTCGCGCAGCGCCGCCATTTCGCCGGCGCGCATCTCGTGCAGGATTTTGCCCGGCTCGGCGTCGGACTCGGGATCGTAACCCGTCGCCTGATACGCCGCGAGCCGCTTGAGAACGCCG
>Ga0209006_10004266_pt1 | contig 12991 bp, 12 predicted proteins | sample JacPin_JW_Ref_O2_FD_188567 | JGI IMG/M metagenome (GOLD analysis project Ga0209006, IMG submission 188567) | Forest soil microbial communities from Algoma, Ontario, Canada - Jack Pine, Ontario site 1_JW_Ref_O2 (SPAdes) (version 2) | ecosystem: Environmental > Terrestrial > Soil > Boreal...
CGTTCCGCTTAACGCGCCTTCGAGTTCGAGCAGTTTGCGCTTGATGTCGAGGCCGCCGCCGTAACCGCATAGCGTTCCATCCGAGGCGATTACGCGATGGCACGGGACCACGATTGCAATGGGATTGCGATTATTCGCCATGCCGACGGCGCGAAATCCTTTTGGCTGGCCGACGGCGCGGGCGATGTCGCCGTAGCTGCGAGTCTCGCCGTAGGGAATGGCGATCAGAGCGCGCCAACACGCAACCTGAAAATCGGTTCCGCGCAGATCGAGCGGAAAGCTGAACTCGCGCCTCTGGCCCGCGAAATACTCCTCCAATTCGCGGACGTAAGGCTGCAATTCGCTCGCGGAGTCTTCAAAGCGGACGCTCTTGCTTTCTACTCGCAAATCGCGCGGGTTCGGGCGAATGGTCTGCTGGCCGGGATGGCGAGCGTCGAACTCCAACGCCACGAGCCCCGTGGGCGAGGCAGCCAGAAACAAAGACCCGATTGGAGACATAAATACAGTGGAATGAAGGATTTCCATAGATTTTACCGATCTTTTGATCCTGGCTGTAACCGATCACCTTACCACGGATTGCGGTCACGGCGTGACCGCAGGCATAGCCAATAGGATGCGCCCTGTTGACAGAATCCGGTTTTTGCCCCAAAGTGTCTGCGTCGTCCGGAAACGTCATTTTATTCCGGCTGGAGTCACGTTCGGGATCGAGTTCGGAAGCAAGCTCGGGAGCGCATCCGAAATTACCCGGAAGCAATGAAAAAAGCCTTCTTCATCTTCGCCGCCGTTGTGCTGGCGCCTGTGATCGCCGTGGGTCTCGTTCTTCTCGCCGCCAGCGACTGGCGCACCATCGGGCAGACCCAGGCCGGAGACACGGTCGCCGTCAGCTCCATTCACAAGCTTAAGGGAGATCAGCGGGTCGCGCTGGTGCGTGTGGACTACAAAGATCCCGCGCAGCTTCCGCAAGGCGGACCATTTGTCGAGATGCGCGCGCGCGTGCGCTTCAATTGCTCGAGCGGTGCGGCCAGCCCGTCCTCGGAATGGTTTTACACCCGCGATCGCGGCGGGCGTTTCGTGGTCAGCAAAAAAGCCACGCATGACGACGCATTCGGCCAAGCCTCCGAAGGCAACTTCGCTGTTATGGTCAGTAAGGATGTTTGCGGGAAGTGAAGAGGCGTCGTTCGTCGTTGGTCGTTGGTCGTTAGCAAAATCCCACAGCGCGTTCCTCTCAATACCTGGCCGAGTTCTTTTGCAGCACACCACCGCCGAACATTTCCGCCACATGGCCGGTTTTGGCTAACGACCGAACGACGAACGACCGACGACGGGTTCCTTCACCTCCGTAACTCAGCTACCACTTCCCTGCCGTGCGCTTTCCGCTTTATGCTGGGTGTGAAGTTGTACAGTTCCCGGCTTCATCCCTTCGTATGGATTCACTTCGACTTTATGGCTTGATTGCGGTAAGCGGCGCCGCTTTGTTCGGCGCTTACATGCTGATGCGGCGCAAGCCGAAGACGGCGGACGATCTGGAGCGCGAACGCCGCTCCTGGCTCGAAGGCACGGGCCGCATCACCGACGGGACCGTCATCGACGTGCAGGAACTCGAAACCGCGGCCAAACGCCATGCCGCCGTCATGCTCATCTATAAATATGATGTGGCGGGCGTGTCCTACGAGTGCTCGCAGGACGTGACGTACCTGCGCCACTGGATCAATCTTCACTCCTGCCGGCTGGGCCTGCACACTTCGGTGAAGTACGATCCGCAGAATCCGGGGAATTCGCTGGTGGTTTCAGAAAACTGGATGGGATTGCGGCAGTAAGAAATTGGCGATTGTTGATTTCCGATTTTCGATTGAAAAGCGGATGTAGATGAGGAGCGCCTTTCAATCAACAATCGAAAGTCAACAATCGGAAATTGCTTCCTACTGCCATTCCACGTGCATTGCGGTGTTGTGCTTGTCGAAGGTGATCAGCAGGGTCTTGTCGTCGCCGCCAATCAGATCGGCGGCGATTGTTTTCGACAGATCGACGGTCTGATCTCCGGTCTGCATGCGGAAACGCAGCATATGTTTTCCGGCGGGAATTTTTAGGGTTTCGGAATCCATGCCGCGGACTGCGCCGAATACCACCAATTTCTTCTGCGCTCCACCGTGCAGCGGGCGGGTGAGGGTAACGTTGTCGTCCACGTATACGGTCAAAGTCGCGTCTTTGAACTGATGGCGCACGGCCAGCTCGATCATCGAAGAGGCGACCACGACCTGCTTGGCCGAAGACGCAGGCTTGCTGGAAGTCGTGCTGGAAACAGCTTTCACCGCGGCTTTCTTCGCAGGGCTTGAGGTTGACGCTACAGTCTTCACCGGCACGGCTGGAACTGTTTGCGCAACCACTGCGGGTGCGGGCGTCTGCTTCTGCAACTGCTGCGCGCGCATCTGCTGAATCTGTTCTGACTCGGCCTCGGTATCGTGCGAAACGGTGAGCAGCTTGGACTGCACACCGACGATCAACAGCAAAATGACGGTCGCCACGCCGAGAATGATGTCTCTCATCGGCGCTTTGCGAACGGCGGTGCGAATCACTTTCGCCGCATAGGCCAGCCCTACGGCTGGCTCCCCGTTCAAGGCCGAGCCCGGCTTTACCGTTCCCGTTTTACCGGTCCGCGTCCCGATTGCCGACCCTGCCTTCAGGACTGTCGTGGTTGAAGGTTGCTGATGCTGGGTCTGCAACCGCTTGAGGTCGTCGGCCAGATCGGAGCCGCACTGATAGCGCAGCTCAGGATCTTTTTCCATGGCGTGCGCGATGACCGCATCCAATTCTCGCGGCAGAGTCAGCTCGAGCGCGCTGGCCGGTACGGGTTCGCGATTCGCAACTTTGAAGCAGACCGTGGTCGCGCTGTTTCCCTGAAACGGTGAGTGGCCTGTGACCATGGCATACAAAATCACGCCCAGAGAAAACAAGTCGGAACGCCCGTCGGCGCCCTCGCCGCTCAATTGCTCCGGAGCCATGTAGGCAGGAGTGCCCAACACCTTCCCCGGCAGCGTGAAGTGCGCCAGGTTGAGCTTGGCGATGCCGAAGTCAGCAATCTTGGCGTGGCCATCTTTTGTGATCAGAATGTTGCCCGGTTTGATGTCGCGATGAGTTACGCCCTGGGAGTGCGCGTAGTCGAGCGCGCTCGCGATCTCTTCGGCGATCTGCAACGCCCGCTCCACCGATAATTTCTTCTCGCGCGCCAGAACCTTATTCAGCGACTCGCCCGCGACGTATTCCAGCACGATGAACGGATCGTGATGCTCCGGCTCCTCGCCCACATCAAAAATGGTGACGATTCCCGGATGATGCAGCCGTCCGGCGGCCTGCGCCTCGTTCAAGAAACGTTTACGGAATTCGTCTTCGGCCTCGGGATCCTGTCCCCGCAGAATCACCGTCTTCAACGCTACGGTGCGCTCGATCTGCGGATCGCGCGCCTTGTAGACCACGCCCATGGCTCCGCGGCCTAACTCGCCCACGATCTCGTAACGGCCGAACCGCTTGCTATCGGAATTTTCCATTCGCACGCCCGCATCCACCGGCTGTCAAAAGGCAAGCCGGACGCACACTTCGGGGAGTCTTTCTATGGTATCGCTACAGGAGGGCGAATCCGGCACGGAGCAGGCGCAAAGACGTTACCGCAGTAATGAAATTCAATGACTATGACACGGGAGACTTCAGAAAGAACCGGCTAGAAGGTCGCGCGCGCGACCGTCATGCGGAGGTACTTGTAGGGATTCACCGGGGTGTCGTTGATGCGAACTTCGTAGTGAAGATGCGGTCCAGTGGAGCGCCCGCTGGCGCCCACGTATCCAATCACGTCGCCGCGATGCACGGCTTGGCCGGCGGTCACGGCAAATCCGGAAAGATGACCATAGCGAGTGCTGATGCCGTTGCCGTGGTTGATCATGATGGCGCGCCCGTAGCCGCCCATTTCTGCCGTGTATGTGACGACTCCATCGGCTGGAGCGATCACCTTGGTTCCGTAGGCGCTGGAAATATCCACGCCGCTGTGGAATGCGCCCTCACCGTTGAACGGATCGATGCGCTCGCCAAAGCTTCCCGTGACCTGCCCTTCGACCGGCCACAGATTCGGAGCGGAATTCGCTTTGAACCAGTCCGCCGTGGTGGCATTGCGGGTGAGGCCCATGGTCAATCCGACCATGGTCGCGCCAGAAAGAGCCGAGGTACGCAGAACGTGTAGCTGATCGAGCGATGAGCTGACGTCGGAGTCCTGAATCTGGCCGCCGCTGGCGGCAACCAACGTCGGCTGCGACTTTAGCCCGTACAGCGCGGAAACTTCGCCGGCGAGCGAGCCGAGTGAAGCCACCTGCACGTCGCGCTCTTTGGCCACCTGCTCCAGCTTCGAGTAATTGTCTTTGAGCTGATCTTTTTCGGTACGCAGCTGGTTGAACTGCGAAACCTTCAGCAGCATCCGGGTATAGGAGCTGGCGATACCGGTCAGACTGAGGAATCCAATTGCGGCCCCCACGACAAAAACATAGAGGTAATGCACGGGGATGGAGATTTTGCGCAACTGCCCGTCGTCCCCGCGGGCCACAAAAAGAATGTAAAAACGTTTCTGCAAATCGCTCCTCGTTCTGACTTAATGGAAAAATCTCATTGCAATCAGGTCCGGAATTCCAGGCCAAGTTCCTGCACGAAGCTGCGTGCAGAAAGCCTGTTCGGAACACTGATCGTTGTTGGTCACGGTCCCCATCTTGGGAATGGTAACCATCCCGTGACCTTACCTAACCTACCGCGCACTGAGCTGGAAATTGTTTCTGTCCGCAATGCCAACATCTTGCGGAACTTAGCTCGGCCAAAGGTTGTGTGAAAGACTGGTCCACGGTAACAAACTGGGTTCCCCCTGTCAACGCCGCATAAGGCCATTCTCAGTTACGAAAGAGGACGGTAATGGCCCGTCACCCGCCGGACAGTTACTCCGCAGGCGGCCGACCAGCCGATTTTTCGTCCAATCTCGTGGCTCGATGGCAGCCGGAAAATTGGTTCTGGCACCGATGACGCTGGTTTCTGAATCCGGTTACCTCCGCAAATTACCGGAAATGAGATTCCGCTCATCCCGCAACTGTTGTCTCTCCCGAAGTTGTTGACAAATCATTACTTACGCGATCCTAGCCAGGTACTTCGGCGGCCCACGTAATGTCCATTCGCACGGCTTGATGCCAGCGCGGGTTGGTCCTTCGGCACTTTTCAGCGGGCCGACTGCCGATCAGAATGGCTTTGAAAGTCGAATCTCGAGTCTTCCCCTCGAAGTTAACGACCTCGAACTATGGATAAAGCTTTCGCTACCGTCCCACTCACCCCTATGCCCTCCACTCGTAAAGCTGCGGCGCGCGCCGCCCTGGTGGAGTTGAACGATTCCTCGCGCACACTCCTTACGGAATGCTTCCGCCAGTTCGGGATTGAAGCCGTGGCCATGGCTGGCCAGGCTGCCGAACGGCTGGCGAAAGAAAAATTCGAAGCCTGCGTGGTCAGCCTGAAAGCCGACGTCTCTCCGGTGATGGAGGCGGCGCGCTCGTCGCCTTCGAACAGCCGTTGCATTCTCTACGGCCTCGGAGGCAATGCGCAGCAGGCCATGAAGTTTTCCAAGTACGGCATCAATGCCATGTTTCACGAACCGCTGGAGCGGCCGGCGGCGCTGAAGCTGGTGCGGTCTACACACAACCTTGTGCTGCACGAGTTCCGGCGCTACGTGCGGATCCCGGTCATGACCGACGTGTCGATCGTCGGCGAGGGCCTGCGCTTCAATGCCAGCAGCGTCGAAATGAGCTCGGGCGGCATGTCGCTGAAAAGTGCCGAAGAGGTCTCTATTGGGACGAGCGTCGAAATCGGATTCTCACTGATGACTCTGCCCCGGATCAACGTCCGCGGGGTGGTCAGCTGGCGCAAAGCAAAATCCTTCGGCGTGCGCTTCGACATCAACGACGACCGGCGGCAGAAGGTAAAACTCTGGATCGATTCGTACCTGGAAAACTAGGTTGAGTTGGACCCCGGGCGCGGCTGAAAGCTGCGCCCTTTAAAATATTTTTCAGCATACCCTGTGCGGGTAATGTTTGGCTTACGCGTCAGGCCGGTTGAGCGGGAGATCCCTTCGGCGCGCTTCGCTTGCTCAGGGCAGGCTCTTCACTCCGCCTGAAAAACGGCTGCGTTCAGGATGACGCCGGATATCTCTCTGGGCTCGGCGGTACAGACCTACGCTTTCCCTGCGATCTTGCTCATCGACTCGAGAACGGCGCGCTGACTTTTCAGAATTCGCGGTTCGAGTTCGGCCAGCATCATCCATTGCGGGGAGCCTTCCCAGGAATCTTTCAGCTCTCCGGTGACCTGCGCTTCGTAGACGGCGACGTGGCAGGGCACATCGGCGGTGCTGTCGAAGCGAAATCGCAGATCGAGATCAGTGACGCGCAGTCCGGTCTCTTCGAAGACCTCACGGCGGAGAGTTTCTTCTTCACTTTCCTTGCGGCTGGCGATGCCTCCGGGCAGGGAGACTCCGCGCCCGTCGTTGCGTTGAATCATGAGAAATCGGCCATCGCGATGAATGATGGCAATCGACGCGCGCAGATATCCGAAGATGGGAAACCTTCGGTAGAGGAAGAGGCCGGTGCGCGCCACAACCCAAAAGACGCGGCGTTTAAGGATTTCAAAAGGCGTCAAGACGGAAGTCTAGCACGCGATTTCGCGCGTCGAATCGTTCCCGCAATCGCGTGCCCCAAAAGGAAAAGCCGACCAATCGCGGTCGGCCTGTTTTTGGGATTCGTGGCAATCACTCACGGAATGACGTGGAAAACCGTGTTGCTGGTGAGCGTGCCGCTTGGCGTATCTACCGTGACATATCCACTTGTCGCGCCCGCAGGAACCGTCGCCTGAATGTAGGTGTCGGAGACCACGCTAAAGCTTACCGGTGTTCCGTTCAGGAAAACGGCTGTCGTTCCAGTCAGCCCCTGTCCCAGAATTCCGCTAATCTGACCGACAGCACCGGACTCGCGCACCAGCCCGACAAAAGGGCCAAGCCCGGAAGTGAAGCGGAAGACCGTACCGGTCCCTGAGATCACTCCTCCTTCAACTGTCGTTCCGTAAAAGTTCCCATCCGTGTACTGCACGATGCCCACCGGAAAAATTCCGTCAGAACAGTTCGGTTGACTGCAGAAGTTGTACAGCGTGGTCAGAGTCCCTCCGGGCGTCATTTCGAACAGCGTGCCACCGTCGTTCGTTCCGCCGTCACTGGCTACTCCGTAGAAATTCCCATCGTTGGCCTGCAGCAGCCACGTGGGACCCGAACCATCCGGGCAGTTCGTCTGTGTGCAAAAGCTATGCAGCGTGGTGAAAACACCTTTCGGCGTAATTTTGAAGATCGTGCCGAAGTTGCTGGATCCCCCTAACAAAGTAGCTCCGTAGAAGTTCCCGTCGATGCCTTGAATCAGCGTCTCGGCTGAAACGCCGTCGGGTCCGTTGAAGTTGTGCAGCGTAGTCAGGATGCCGGACGGGGTAATTTTATAGATCGTTCCGCAGCAGCCGGATCCGAGACTCACGGTTGTGCCGTAGAAATTTCCGTTGGCGGCTTGTATGGGCGTCGAGTATGGATTACTACCGTCCGCGCAGCCCGCTTGACTGCAAAAACTGTAGAGGATCGTTGGTGCGCCTTCGGGTGTCGTTTCGTAGAAGGTGCCGCAACCCAACTGGCTGGCGCAGTTGGTCCCACCATAATAAGTCACGCCAAAAAAGTTTCCGTTGGCGGCGTGCACCAAGCCACGGGGATCCCAACCGTTCGGATATCCGGGAAAATCGAAGAGTGTAGTAAGCTCGCCGTCCTCGGTGATTGCGAAGATCGTGCCATAGTTGGCATTGAATGGGCCGCCGTCAGTGTTGGTTCCATACAGACTCCCGTCGGTTGCGAGGGTAAGCCCTACTAACGGACCGTAGCCGTCATCGCACTCTCCGGCATGTACGACGGAACAGAAGTCGTGGAGCGTGGTCAGCTTGCCGGCGGTTGTCACTTTGAAAACTGTGCCTGCGAGCTTGTGGGTCCCTCCGAAGATAGTCGTTCCATAGAGATTGCCATCGAAACCCTGCGTCAGATTCGAGGGGTTGCCGCCATTCGGCCCTTTGAAATCGACCAGCGTGGTGAGTTGCGCGGAAGAGGCAATCGCCGTCGCGGCGCAAAACAGAAAAACGGTGCGGAGCTGCCTCCAGACATTGAGTCCAAAGCGGACGAGGTTGCGGACTTTCATGTCGCCTCCAATCGAACGGGAGAAATGTGCGCCGAGTCCGAGCATTTGTCAAAACGTTTGTCGTGACAGCCGAATGCCACAATTTCGCCACCCAGCACATAGTAAGTAGTGTCACGTGCTGTCAGAACGTTGCAGAGACGGCCCTGAAAATAGCGAGTCTCCCATTACAATGTCCTCGTGCCGGAACTCACCACGTCCACCGCGAGCGCAACCGCCGAAGCCGCATCCGGCCCGCGCCAGTGGACTCTGCGCCAGCGCATCGTTCTTAACATCATCATCTTCTTCGGACACGGGATCATCCGATTGCTCGGCCCGACGCTGCGCGTGGCAATTTCCTATGAGGACGGTGCGCAAGACAAACTCGACGCGCGCCCGCTGGTCGCGTCCTTCTGGCACTCCTGCATGATTCCCGCGACCTATATTTTTCGCGACATGGGCATTCGCGTGATGAGCAGCTTCAGCTATGACGGGGAATATATGGGGCGCATCATCCGCAAGTTTGGCTTCGTCGCCGTCAAGGGATCGAGCAGCCGCAACCCCGTGCGGGCCCTGCTCGGCCTGCGACGCGCGCTTGCGGAAGGATGGACCGTGGCCTTCACGCTCGACGGCCCACGCGGGCCGCGCCACAAAGTGAAGCCTGGCCCCGTCGCGCTGGCAAGGTCCGCGGGAGTGGCGATGACAACATTTCACGCCGCCGTGGAAAAGGGATGGACGTTGAATAGCTGGGACCGGATGGTGATTCCGCGTCCGTTTTCGAAGGTGTTGGTTCGGGTGGGAAAGTTGATTGCAGTGCCGGCAGATGCGACGGATGAAGAGTTGGTTCGCTACACCGACGAGCTGCAGGCCACGTTGGATCGGGTATATGAGTTCAGCGAGTCGAATGTGAGCGAGGCGGGGACGGGGGAGTTTCCGTACTACACGAAGAATTGACGATTTGCGATTGCCTATTGCCGATTTAAAGTCGGAAAGCCCAGGTTTTTAATCAACAATCAACAATCGGAAAATTCTCTTATTCCATCGACGATCCGAGGATCTGATAGCGATACTTTTTTCCATCCCAGAAGATCATCGACGAAGTATTCTCGCCTTCGCCCTGCTCTTCCATGTAAATCCCCAGAACGGTTCTCTTCTTTTTCTTCAGCGTAAACCGCTTCACGGTCAGAGTCTTGAAGGGCAGGTTGATCAGCAGGAACTTGGCCTTCGGCGTTTCGGCCTGCCACGCGCCCTTTTCCGCGCCATGAATAATGAGCAGGCTCACGCCGCGGCGCTCAGGTTCGTCCGAAGCGAAGGTCGAGGTGACCTTCACATCGCCGAAGCCGAGAAAGCTGTCGTAGGGATCGGACACGGTGAATTGATATTCGTCGCGATCGGCCATGGGATTTTTGCAGCGCGCCGCGACCACGAGATCCTCGACGCCGTCGTCGTCCAAATCGGCGACGAACTGCGGCGGGCCGGCGAGCAGAGAGCAGTTGTCGCCGAACTGCTTATGGATCAACTCGTCGGTGACCAGCGGCGACGGAGCCTTGGCATGCGCGGGCGGAGGTGGCGGCTCCTTTTTATTCGGACGCGCGGCCAACACAGGCGAAACCAGATTCGATGTGGCGGCCAGTGCGAAAAACAGGATCATTAAAGCTGCGAACACGTAAGCCGGGAGGGCAGATCTTTTGTACGTCATGCTCTTACTCTAGTCCGCTTCACCCGGCGCAAGATAGAAACTGAGGTGTTACAAGGTAACGGAAGTAATGTCGAGCTGCGAGCTATGAGCTGCGAGCTATGCGCGGTGTGAGTCTAGGTACGGTCGAAGGACCAGTCTAGGGCGGCGCCGACATAGGTCGGATTCGGGACTCGGGGCTATCTAAAATGCTCCCAGCCTTTCGCCGGCAACCGGCGGGTTACGCCATTCTCATCTTGCAGGAGAATTTTCTGAGTGCGCGTGATCGCTCCAATTTCTGTTAGGGTCATGCCCGCGATTCGCGCCGGGACCCGCTTCCCTTGCGGCACGGTAAACAGCAGTTCGTAATCTTCGCCGCCATGCAGCGCTAGATCGTGGGCGACTTCCCGCGCTGGTTTGCCAACCCGCGCGCGGGGAATCAGCGCGGACGCGATTTTTGCGCCTACGCCGTTTTCTTCGCAGATGTGCGCGAGATCGGTCGAGAGGCCGTCGCTCAAATCGATCATCGCGGAAACCAGGTTTTTCTCGCGCAGAATGCGTCCCAACTTTATTCGCGGCTCGGGGTAAAAATGGCGGGGATAATCGCGCGGATTCAGCTTCTGCTTCGGGTTCGCTTGCATCTTCGCGATCGTCGCTGCCGATCCGCCTAACTCTCCACTGACAAAAATGCGATCCCCGGCCCGCGCGCCCGATCGCAGCACGGCCTTCCCTTTCGGAGCTGAACCGATCACGATGATGTCCGCCAAAATCTTGTTCGGCGACTGCGCTGTATCGCCTCCCGCCAACGGGACGTCATATTTTTTCGCGAGCGTCATCCATCCGCGAATGAAGCTGCGCACCCACGCCTGCGGCACATCGCGCGGAAGCGCCAGCGATAGAAACGCCGCCACCGGATCGCCACCCATCGCGGCGATATCACTCAAGCCCCGCGCCAGGCAGCGATGGCCAACCGACTCTGCGGGATGCCAGTCCCGGCGAAAGTGAATGCCTTCGAGCGAGAAATCGGTCGTGACGAGCAGCTCGCATCCCGGCGTTATCCGCAGCACGGCGCAGTCGTCGCCGATGCCAGTGATCAAATTTTGAGTGGAGTTCTTCGCGCTACGCGCGCGCTTTCCGGAATTCGCCATGCGGCGAATCTGTGCGATGAGCGCTTTTTCGGGAAGAGGCACGGCTTACCAATATATCGCCTGCTTCGGCAAGAAGAGCAGGTCCCTCCGCCGCGGGTACTGATGCAGTTTGGCTCACGCCTTAGGCCGGGCAAGCAGGAGATCCTTCGCTACGCCTGAAAAACGGCTCCACTCAGGATGACGCCGCATAAAGATTTTTCCCTGCTCCGCTCCGGTCGGGATGACAGGGGCGCTATTCGCTCCAGCGTTTGAAGAGCAGCGCGCCGTTGGTGCCGCCGAAGCCGAAGGAGTTCGACATGGCGTACTCGACTTCGGCCTTGCGGGAGTGGTTGGGCACAAGGTCCATGCCGGCCGTGTCGGGGTCGGGGTTTTCCAGGTTGATCGTCGGGGGCAGGATCTGGTCGCGCAGGGCCAGCACGGTGATGCCGGCTTCAAGCCCCCCCGCGCCGCCGAGCAAGTGTCCAGTCATCGATTTGGTTGAACTCACGGCAGGCTTGTGCTCGCCAAAAAAGTTGCGGATGGCGTGCGCCTCGAGCGTGTCGCCGATCGGCGTCGACGTGCCGTGCGCGTTGACGTAGTTCACGTCCTTCGGCGTAATGCCCGCGTCGCGCACCGCATTGCGCATCACGCGGAATCCGCCTTCGTGTTCGGGCGCGGGCTGGGTGATGTGGTAGGCATCGCCGCTCATGCCGTAGCCCACGATTTCGGCGAGGATCTTCGCACCGCGTTTGCGGGCGTGCTCGAGCTCTTCCAGAACCACGATGCCTGCGCCTTCGCCGATGACGAAACCGTCACGGTCTTTATCCCACGGGCGGCTCGCTTTTTCCGGTTCGTCATTGCGGGTGGAAAGAGCGCGCATGGCAGCGAAGCCTCCCACGCCCATCACGGTGACGCCGGCTTCGGTTCCCCCCGCGACCATCACGTCGGCGTCATTGTGCTGAATAATGCGGAAGGAATCGCCGATGGAGTGAGCGCTGGTGGTGCAGGCAGTTGCCGTGGCCTCGTTCGGTCCCTTGGCGCCGATGCGCATCGAGACCTGCCCGGCGGCAAGGTTGATAATCGCCGCAGGAATAAAGAAAGGAGAAATCTTGCGTGGCCCGCCTTCGAGGAACGCGGAGTGCTCGCTTTCGATCATGTCGAAACCGCCGATGCCCGAGCCGATGTGAACACCGACGCGCTCATCGTTTTCGGGCGTGACCTTCAGTTCCGACATCTTCACGGCTTCGTCCGCGGCAGCGATGGCCAAGTGGATGAAGCGCGCCATCTTCTTCAACTCTTTTTTGGAGATGTAGTTCAGCGGGTCGAAGTTCCTGACCTCGGCGGCGATCTTGCAGGGAAAGTTCGTCGTATCGAATCGGGTGATGAGTCCTACGCCGCTCTTGCCGGCAAGCAGAGCCTTCCACACATCTTCGGTGAAATTTCCCAGCCCGCAGATCAATCCGATCCCGGTAACCACAACCCTGCGTGTCAATTTAGATGAGTACCTTTCTGCTTGCGGATGTAATCGACGGCACCCTGCACGGTGCGCAGGTTTTCGATGTATTCAAGATTCTCGCTATCGAATGCCTGCGCAAATCGCGCGACAGATACAAAACTACTTGCCTGCCTTCGCGTGCTTGCTGATGTAGTCGACGGCATCCTGCACGGTGCGGATCTTCTCGGCGTCTTCATCCGAAATTTCGATGTCGAAGGCCTCTTCGAATGCCATGACCAATTCGACGGTATCGAGCGAATCGGCGCCCAGGTCGTCGACAAACGACGCGCTGGAGGTGACTTCCCCCTCATCGACTCCCAGTTGTTCCACGATAATCTGCTTTACTTTTTCGTCAACGGCTGCCATGTGTCTCCTTGCTTGCTTCTCAATAGATTTGAATTCGGTATCTTGGTTGCGATGAATCTTCGGTTGCGATCAATCTTCC
>Ga0209006_10004269_pt1 | contig 12983 bp, 14 predicted proteins | sample JacPin_JW_Ref_O2_FD_188567 | JGI IMG/M metagenome (GOLD analysis project Ga0209006, IMG submission 188567) | Forest soil microbial communities from Algoma, Ontario, Canada - Jack Pine, Ontario site 1_JW_Ref_O2 (SPAdes) (version 2) | ecosystem: Environmental > Terrestrial > Soil > Boreal...
GGCGGCCGCTCCGCTGCATCAGGACCCTAAGCGTGTGGTACGTCGTCGGCTACAGCAGTTTGATCCGATCGGGGCGCTCGTCGCCTTCTTTACACCGAGGGATTATTAGCGCAGCAAGAACTACCGCTTGCTAGGACTAAGATCGTGCAGCGGAAACCACAGCGATACCCCAGCAGTTCGACCCAATCGGGGCGTTCGCGGGTTTGTTCACGCCGAGGGATTGAAGAGGGAGCCACGGTCGGGCGGGAGACAACCGTTCCGCCCCCGCTGGCGCCGTTGGCTACTGTGGAGTATGAACTCCAATCTCGCTGAAGTCAGCAAACCTATCCCCTGGCCGCTCGGTCCAAAGAGTGATCCGGCTGGAAAACTGCCAGGCACTCGGGCAGCCTTAAGGCTTTATCGCGATTACGCGCCGGTCTGGGCTGAAGAGGGCTTAGACGCCGTTCGCAAGGTAGCGAAGAAGAGTCCTGAGGCCTTTGTGGCTATCGCGGCTCGCATTTGTCCCAACGATATCCGGTTTACGCTTCAACGAGCCATCCCTGGGGGAATGAGTTTGGAAGACTATTCGCTCATGCGCGAAGTGATTGCTGACATCGGGGAAGGTCTAGTGGCTTCAGAGCCAGCAGGATCCCTTGGGTCTTGCTGGCCGCTAGGCGCTTCCGCCCTATAGCGACAGAGACAAGCGCTTTAAGCAGTCCTGAGCCTTTTCAACCTCTTCCTTAATGCGATGGATTTTCTCCACAGCAGAAAGGCGGACGTCATCACACGCTATGTCGATGTTGTTCAGATGATCCACAAGGTTCGCCTTCGCTACCACCGCATCGTCCGACTTCTCAGTCAAAACATGCTCCTTGGTTTGATCCCTTACGTGAGGGGCGACAAGCGGCGCAAGAACCACCATTTGGCCTCAACAAAGGCCAGTGTGCTGTGCCATCGTTTGTTTGAGATCGTCTTGCACGAACGGCTTACGTATAAGCGGAAAGCCCCGCCCATCGCTCTCGCGCCCGGATAAAATGATTACCTTCAGTTCCTTGCGCATCCGTTTGGCCGCTTGCGCCACCGCAAAACCATCGATATCCGGCATGTTGACGTCGGTGATTACGATTTCGATCCGGGCGTCGGCCAAGAGGGTGTCTATCGCTTGCCGCCCACCAGCCGCAGTAACGACCTCGCACCCGAGGTCTTCCAACATTTCCGCCGCGACAGCCCGCACTAGCGGGTCGTCATCGACCAGAAGCACCACGCGGGCCATGTCAACACGCCTACAGTTCAGCCGCCCTTGAATATGGAAACTGTGCAAGGCGGCTTGCGTTCCGAATTGTACTGTAGATGCGTGATGTTACGTTCGTTTACATTGCTGGCCTCACCTCGTTGCATTGACCAAATCAATGATGTGAATTGGCAGTGCGGGCCTGATCAGCCGGAATGCGACTCTAGTTTCATTCACGTCTTCCGTTATTTGAACTGTACGACGGCTTCGATGTGCTCACACCTTGGGCATTCAAAACGTCCGAAGATCGTGTCCGGGCTTCTCGTCGAGTTCAATCCGAGCGAGATACATTTGCGTAGCGCATTGTGGGCAATCTGGACGCGCGTTAATTGGCGTGTTTTCAAGCGTGTATTCTGAAAAAGTCATCTGAAGCTCTCCTGTTTTAGACGGGAGTGCCGGACTCTCAATCACCGGCGCCTGGACGCGTACGGGTCGGTGATCCTCAATGCGATTGGTTAGCAGGTAGAACCGAGCAAAACGGCTCACTTTCGCAGACTGTGGATAAGGTGCTGAAAAGGGGGTTCTCCGCTAAGGGACTATGAGGTCCTTGACGGCCATCTTGCACAGATCGTGAGGGTCGCGCACGCCTGTGCGGGCTCCTTCAATAATACGCTGCGCGATGACCTTGTTTATTGGATCATCCCAGTCACCGATATGAAGAGCCTGTAGCGCCTCTTCGTAAGCCGCCGCGAGCCGTTCTATATCGTCCTGATTGAATGCCAATGTTTGTATTAGGCGGTGAATGGTCATGATGCGCGTAAGCCCCTGCGCCCCACATTGGTAGTAGGCTGGGTGAGTAGCATGTAAGCGGTGAGCGCACTGCGCACCAGTAGCCGATGGGCGCGCAGACCTTACGCTCCTATTGTGTCTTCACCGGCCCCCGGGACCCTCCCGGTCTTCGGGTTCACCAGGTGCCCCCTAGCGCACACCACACACGTTACATGGATAAAGATTAGGTCGTCCTCGCCAAGCTCCACCCTGAACGCTCTTGCCGGTATGCGGGCAACGGTAGAGAAAAGGCGCCATGACAGGACCTCCCCACGGGCGTGCTCGTAATGTGTGCGCCTGTATTAGGATCAGCAAGCGGAGAAATCTCGAGTTGAGGCATGTCGTCCTTCGATTACACCGCTCCTGCTGAACTCTTCGTGGCTCAGCCCGCGAGGCTCTGCCGCAACAAGTATCGACGTTTCCCTACAGCCGCGGAAGCGCTCCGTTTCGCAGTGGAGGACTACGCACATCGAAAGCCTTCGGCGCATGGCTGGAGGTTGGGGACGAGCGCTTCAACAGCATAGAAATCCAACGCCTGTACAAAGCCGCCGACTAGCCGCTGCGAAAGTCGAAATGAGCAGGGAACCAACAACGCTTGGCTCGCATTGTTGACGCGACGCGGGCAGCTCCCAGGGCTCCCCCCAGCCCTGAAGCCCGTTGTCGAAGAGAAGCCCCGCCCTCACCCAGCGGGGCTTTCTCTTTGTTAGATGGAACGGGCTCTTTTTGCCCCAGTCGTGCGTTGTCTTCGTTAGCGAGGAGTAACCCGTGGGCGACCACAAGTTCAAGATCGGCCAACTGGTTGATTATATCGGCCGCCAACGCGCTGCAGGCGTCTACACGGTCACTGCCCGGCTGCCCTCAGAAGACGACGATTGCCAGTATCGGATAAAGAACATGAACGAAACTCACGAGCGCGTGGCAAAAGAGAACGAGCTTCGGAGCGTCGAGCGGCAGCAGTCGTCGTAACTCGTGGGACCTCTCGGGCGCACGGCAATCGGCTAGCCGAAGTTCCTGTGCTATATATAAAGCGCTGGCGTATTGGGGTATTCGCGATGCGAAGAGACAAAAGCAGCTCCTTGATCGAGTGCGGCGTGATGATCGTAATCGGCCTGATCATCTATAGCGCGTGGATTGCCGGCCAGATGCGTCGTACGGCAATCGCGAACGCCCAACATGATGTTGTGGTCCATCACTGATTTGGCGCTTCCGATCGGGCCGCAGAGACCTGCCTCAAGATGGCCGGATCCTGCCTGCACATGGCAAGCTGAGCGTTCGGGAGGTGGAACGAAGCTCAAAGACTGCGAGCCTCCCGCGGTTGCGGGCTTTTTTGTCAGCGAGAAAACAGTCGCGACTTCAGAGTTTCCGAACTGTGTTGGGACGCATCTTGAGAGCCGAAAGTTGGTGGCTGGGCAGCCGGCGGGGTGTGAGAGTTACGGTCCACCCTGGCCCTAGTTCTCGTTCGACCGCAGCAATTGCATTTTCCTGAACCGTGGCAGCGGCCCAATGGTCTTGGAGGCCATCTCTCTCTGCGCGCACGATGTAAATACTGCCGATCAAATGTTTGCGCATGCGAACACCTTACGAGCGCAAAAATGACCGCCGCGAGTGGGCTGATCGGGACGAGTTCCTCGGGGTCCGCCCTTGGCCTGCAACGCTTACGCTCGCCAGCGCAGGTCCCGCCGACTTGGTTGTCAAGATCGTCGGCTTAAGTAAAATCGCCTAAAAGGCATCTGTTCCCAGAAAAGCTAAGGCTCGCTTCAATTCGTGGTAAGGCCCTTTCGTCGGCGATCGCAAGCACCCATGCGGCAACTCGACCTGGACGTCCTTCTCGTCCAAGCTGGAAGTTGGCTAGCTATCCTAAGCGCGAGAATTTGTAGTCATCGGATAGTCCAGCGACTTCAGCATATAAACCGCGAAAAACGGGGCCGCTAAATTGGCCGCAAATTCCAAGACGCGCAATCTATGAGGCGAACGAAAAAGCAAACCTTGCTGACTTTCAGATTACCGCCGCGGGCCAGCGAAGCACATTGACCGTACGCGTTCGAACACCTCGCCGGGTCTGGTGTGACAGCATACGCAATGTCAGCCCGAACAACCTTGATGACCTTACGCAGCAATGCCCCAACACCAGGTTTAAGGCTGCCTGGTAGACCAGTCTCAATGAGCCGCGTTTCGGCGGCAGTATCGCGCGATTCCGAAAATAACGCTCGGCTGGTCGTCGGCCGTTTTCTCCATCGCTGTGCGGCCTTGCTTGTGAAAAGCTCCGCCAGATCACGATAGAAGCCGGCCGAGAATGCTTGGCGGTACTAACCGGCCTACGAAGCAATAGGCGCCCTGCGCTACCTTGGGACGATGGATGACCCTACATCCGGCCCCAGGCGGCCACGATCAGAAATGTGGCTTTGGCAGACCGGGGCACGATGCTCGCGGACTTACTAGTCGACAAGCGCCACTGCATCCCGAATCCAAACGTTCGGATTCACCCAGGCTAAATGCCACGTTTTGCCAGAAGTCCGCGGGACATCTTGCCTTAAATTTCGCCGGAACAAATACTCCATGCGAAAAGTTGGCCCGCTGACGCACGGTTGTCACGAGACCTAAAAACCTGATTTTACACAAGAATGCATGGATTAAAGTGCGTGTCGGAGCAAGACAAAGCAAGGCCGGTGATCTTAATCGTGGACGATGAAACGCTCATCCGCTTGGCCGCCGTTCAGATTGCTGAAGATGAAGGTTTCGATGTCGTTGAGGCCGCTAATGCCGACGAAGCAATTGAAATTCTTGAGGGTCGCGACGATATCCGCGTGATATTCACCGACATTCATATGCCCGGGTCCATGGACGGGCTGAAACTTGCTCGTGCCGTGCGCGATCGATGGCCGCCGATCAAGATCATTGTCACCTCGGGGCGGGAGTACCCGAAAATGTCCGACATTCCGGAGGGTGGCCGGTTTTTTCCCAAGCCCTATAGCCCGACGCAAGTTCAAACCGCTCTTCGAGAGTGGGCTTAATTGGAGCTGATGATGTGCGGTGGCATTAGCAAAGCAACGAAGGCGCAACCCTTCCAATATCAGCTCAGCGCAATGCTGCGAGGCGACGGCAAAGTACATCGCTGTTCACGAGGCCGGAGTGTTGCGTCGCGATTTGACGGTTTGCCGGATTAGGACGGACGCCCGAGCCACCAGGCTTCTTGACTTCGAAAATGTTATAGTTGCAGCTCAAGGGGGCCCCGAACGGCCTTCGGCAAACTCTTAACGGTCATGCCGATTTCACCCCGTTTTGTCGTGAATTTCACCGTCCTCCTCTTGAGCGTCGGCTTTCTCGTTCTCTTTGGCATCATCGGAATGACGGTCTGGCTTGGCGAGCGAGCACAGATTTATTTCGATGAAGCGAGCAGCCTCCGCGACCTCCGCATCGCGGCGGTTGAGTTGCGCAGCGCGCTGCAAAGCGCAGAGTCAAGCGAACGCGGCTTTTTAATCGGCGGCAATGAGATCTATCTCGCGCCCTACGACAGCGCCAAAGCGCACATTGATGACAGCCTCGCACGTGTGCAGCAGCTTTTGGCAGTGTCCGCTCGGGACGCCCTGCTTACCCGGCTCTCCAATATCATCAGCGACAAGATTACTGAGATGGATCGAACCATCGCCTTAAGAACCGAGTTTAAGGAAAACGAAGCGCTCACCGAGTTCAGCAGCAATCGCGGTAAGGCGCTGATGGACGAAGCCAATGTCTTCTTGTCAAGTATTGTTCGTAATGCAGATGAAAGATTGACCGCTGGCATCGCCGAGCAAAGGCGCAATGCTCTTTGGCTTCGGCTTCTATCTACTCTCGGCGGCCTAGTCATAGTGACCGTAGTCGGAGGCGTCATCTTCACACTGTTTCGCTACACAGGCGAAATATCGCGCGCCCGCGACGAGGTTCGGTCCGTTAATTTGACACTTGAGCAGCGTGTGAACGACAGAACGACGGCACTAATGCGTGCCCGCGACCGGGCGGAAATACTCCTTTCGGAAGTCAATCATCGTGTCGCCAACAGTCTGGCTCTTGTTGCTTCTCTGGTGCATTTGCAATCGAATTGCCTTAACGATCGTGCGGCAAAGGAAGTACTGAACGCTACCGAAGCCCGGATCCACGCGGTGGCTTCGGTCCACAAGCGCCTTTACGCGTCGGGAAACACGAGCGTAGTCGATCTCGATGAATATTTGTCCAGTCTTCTACAGAACATGGAAGCGGCCTTGCGCAGCGAGGGGCACGGCGCGTCCCTGCGTTATGAACTTGAGCCAGTGAAGCTTAAGACAGATTCGAGCGTGAACCTTGGGGTGATAGTCACCGAATGGGTCACCAATGCCTTTAAATATGCGTATCCAACTGGTTCCGGCGAGGTGCGCGTAAAGTTGAAACGCTTGGCCGACGGCCAAAGTGAGCTTGTGGTGGAAGACGACGGAATTGGACGAACGGCCGGCCCAGCCAAAGGCTCGGGGCTCGGAACCCGGATTGTGTCGGCAATGGCACGGACCATCGGTGCGGAGATCGACTATTTTTCACGCAATCCCGGAACGGGCGCGCGGCTTTCATTTCCCTCTACTGGCGAAAGCTAGATATGCTGCATCTCAGAGGACAAACGGTCGGCTCAGTCGCTCTTTTTCTTGCAAACGTTATCGCCATAGGCTCCGGCATTACCGCGCCACTGGATGGGCCGACTGGAATCGTACGGCCAATCGTCTTGCCGCCATTTGATCCTAGTGCTGCCGTTTGCAAACGACCCTCGGGGCTTCAGCGCGTCCTTGCTTTTGCACAGGACAACCAGCGGGAGTTCATGCAAGGCGTCGCTCGGGGGCTGGCGCTGGCTGCCAAAGATCGGGGATTGATGTTCGAGATCGCGCAGGCTGACAACGATGCCGCAAAAATGATTGAGCAGATCAAAGGCTTTAGAGATGCGAAGGTCGGTGCTGTGGTTGTCTCGCCGGTAGACACACCCTCCATTGCTCGTCACCTGCAGGAGCTGATCTGGTCTGGCGCGTATGTCGGCACGGTGGTTCCACCGCCGGCAACGTCTCTGCTGAACGCGCCTCAATATCTTACAGGCAAAGTACTCGCTGACGAGGCAGCAGATTTTATTAATACCCGGCTTAGCGGAAGGGCCCGGGTCGTACTGTTTACACACGATAGCCTGCAGTTTTTGGCCCCACGGTTTACAGCGATGCGCGACGTTTTCAGAAAAATGCCCGGAGTGGTGATCGTCGCCGATATCTCTCCATTGACGGTGGATGAAGCTGGTGGAGCCGCGATGATGAAGACTGTGCTCCTCGCCAATCCTGACATTGATGTCGTGTTGGGGGCAGATACAGTCGTGCTCGGCGCGTTGTCGGCGTTGCGGGAAGCCGGTAAGACCCGGCCGGATCAGTTTCTGGGCGGTATCGACGGAGAACCTCTTGCAGTAACCGAGATCCGGTCGGGCGGCCCTTACAAGGCAAGTGTGAGCCTAGCCTCTCCGATTTTCAGCTACGCGATGGGGCAGCATGCTGCCGATTGGCTCGAAGGCAAGAATATTCCCCAGGCAATGGATATCCTGCCGCGAGCACTAACCCTGCAGAATCTCGATGCTTACGAACGAGACGTGGCAGATCCTGGCGCCGTTTATCGTGATCCGCAAAAACGGAATGTCTATCTGAGAATGTACGGAAACATCTGTTTCGACACCCGCGATCAATATATCAACTTCCCATGGTCTTCGGAACGAAAGTAAATCGCTGGTCCTCGGTTGCGGCACCACTTTCCGGTGGAAGAGTGCGCTTGGGGCGACTGTTTTATTTCAGAGATTGGTTCCCAATTACATCATCCCGTCACAAGTGATCCGGTCCGCAACGTTCTTTGTACAGTTTTCCAAGATCCAGCATATCCGGGTGAGCATTCGCGGCGCACAGAGTCCTGTGGCATATGCTTTAACAAAAAGTGATCTTGGAATTATACGGGCCGCATAACTTTGTTGTTGACCGCCGACGGTTGAATGCGAAGCAGCTGACGGCTAGAACAGATCGCTACGAACAAATATGGTCGTGCTTTGCCGAAGACCGCCATACTCGCGACCGCTCATCACTGCCACGCGAAGATTGATGCAATCGTTCGGATACAAGGGAGGCGACAAGACGAACGAACTGGTGAATAATGGTTGGCGTGACACGCCGTTCTTTCGGGGAATGCGTGACCGTCACGTCCAAGTTCTCATGGCCTATGATATGGGGCGATTCTTGCCATGAGCCGCACAAAAGCAGGTAGTATTTCGCCGGGCGGGTCTCCGCGGCGCGCGCTTCTTGTCGGAGCGCTTGGCGTCGTTTACGGCGATATCGGCACGAGCCCGATTTATACGCTGCGAGAATGTCTTAGGGCCGCCAATGGCAATACCGCCGAGGTGATTTTTGGCCTTCTCTCGTTGATATTCTGGTCCCTTACGATCGTTGTCACGGCAAAGTATGTGCTTTTTGTAATGCGGGCGGATAATGACGGCGAAGGCGGCATCATCGCGCTGCTCGGCCTTGCGGCGCATAGCGAGGCCAATCAGAGGCGAAGGATCGCAATACTCCTGTTTGGGCTTGCGGGAGCGGCGCTCTTTTACGGCGACGGCATGATCACCCCGGCTATTTCGGTCCTCAGCGCGGTGGAAGGGCTGAAGGTGGCGACCCCGTCGCTTGCTGATTGCGTCGTTCCAATTGCTGTGATCGTACTGATCGGTCTGTTTGTTGTGCAACGCTGGGGAAGTGCACGGATTGGAGCTTACTTTGGGCCCGTCATGGCTCTTTGGTTTGGTGCTCTCGCGATCGCTGGCTTAGTCGAGGTGATCAAAGGACCTAACATTCTCTTTGCTCTAAATCCTCTTTATGGATTGCGTTTTGTCGCTAGCCATGGCTGGCCTGGGTTTCTCGCACTCGGCTCGGTGTTCCTGGCTCTGACGGGCGCGGAGGCGCTCTATGCCGATATGGGTCATTTTGGCCGAGAATCGATCCGGCTCGATTGGTTTGGCATCGTATTGCCCGCTTTGATCCTGAATTATTTCGGCCAGGGAGCCCTTGTTCTCGCCCACCCCGAAGCGCTTGAGAGCCCATTTTTCCTCCTATTCCCAAGCTGGCTGCTCTACCCAATGACGTTGCTCGCAACGCTCGCGACTGTGATCGCCTCGCAGGCAGTTATTTCCGGCGCTTTTTCGTTGTCACAGCAGGCCATGCAACTCAGTCTCCTGCCCCGGCTCGACGTTCACCAGACTTCCGAGGAGGCGATTGGGCAAGTCTATGTTCCACAAATCAATTGGCTGCTGATGATTTGCGTGATCGGCCTCGTCCTATCATTTCGCTCGTCGGATGCCCTGGCCTCTGCCTATGGTATCGCCGTTGTCAGCACCATGCTGATCACGACCGCACTGCTGGCTATTGTGGCGCGCCGGCTATGGAATTGGAGCCTCGCCCTAACGATCGGTGTTATTGGCTTTTTCCTCGTCGTCGATCTCGCTTTTTTCGCAGCCAATGTCGTGAAAATTCCCGACGGCGGATGGTTTCCGCTGCTTGTGGGCGCGATTGCGTTCACGCTGATGTCGACGTGGCGGCGAGGACGACAAATCATCCTCGAACGCATGAGTGAAGATAATCTGCCGCTTGATCGTTTCATCGCCAACCTCAACCCAGAAGCCTATCCACGTGTCAAAGGAACCGCGATTTATCTCGCGGCACGACACGACGCGGTGCCTTACGCGCTCACTGACAACCTGCGGCATAATCAGGTCCTGCATCAGCGGATCTTTTTGTTGACCGTGATCACGGAACGAGCACCTCATGTGCCGGATACGGAGCGGGTTACCCTCGAACAATTGGGAAAAGGCATCGCGCGATTGACGGTGCACCTCGGGTTTGCCGATTCTCCCGCACTGCCGCCCGTGCTTGAGGCCAACTATGATCGGCTCCAAATCAACGTCAATGAATCTTCCTTCTTTCTAGGGCGGGAAACGCCCGTTCCCACCACGCGCCCCGACCTGTCACTCTGGCGGGAAAAGCTCTTTGCATTTATGACGCGAAATGCAGTAAGCGCGTCGGATTACTTCCAGATCCCTCCGAAACGCGTCGTGGAACTTGGCACGCAAGTCGAGCTTTGAATCTTCCGTAGAACAGGCACCGACAGGCGCGACTGTGCTGTTGTGTGACTAAGACCAAACTCCATTACAACAGAGGCGTAATGTGCCGTCGCGTATAGAAGATTATGCCCTTGTGGGCGATTGTGAAACCGCTGCTCTCATTGGGCGGGGCGGATCGGTCGACTGGCTTTGTTGGCCACGTTTTGACTCTGATGCCTGTTTCGCTGCTCTCCTCGGCGGTCCCGAGCACGGGCGATGGCTTCTGGCGCCATCGGATCCGGCCGCCCGTGTGACCTCGCGGCGGTATCGCGACGATACATTGATATTGGAGACGCAATTCGAAACAACAGACGCCGCCATCCTCCTCATCGACTTCATGCCGCCGAGGAGCGGGCACTCCAACCTGGTGCGCATCATCATCGGCAAACGCGGCCGCGCAGCAATGCGCACGGTATTGGCCGTCCGCTTCGGGTACGGCGCCACGGTGCCTTGGGTTCATCGCCAAGAGGATGGCACGTTGCGGGCGATTGCGGGCCCCGACCAAGTCGTGCTGCGTACGCCGGTACCATGTCACGGGGAGAACCTCACCACCGTTGCCGAGTTCGTCGTCGCCGAGGGTGAAATAATTCCCTTCACGTTGACCTACGCGCCATCGCACCTGCCGCCACCAGACCCCGTGAATCCCGAGGCCGCACTAAAAGCGACAGAAGAATTTTGGTCAGAATGGTCCGCTCGAGCCCGTTTGGAGGCAGGCAACTGGCGCGATGCCGTGATGCGCTCGCTTATTACCCTTAAGGCGCTAACATATGCGCCCACAGGCGGCATCGTTGCCGCCCCAACGACAAGCCTGCCCGAGACGCTTGGCGGCATCCGCAACTGGGACTACCGCTTTTGCTGGCTACGTGACGCAACGCTGTCGCTGCTTGCCTTGATGAACGCTGGCTACTACGAGGAGGCTGGGTCCTGGCGGGATTGGTTGCTGCGCGCAGTTGCTGGCGTCCCGGCGCAGGCGCAGATCATGTACAGCATCACCGGCGAGCGCCGGCTCCGTGAATGGCAAGTGGATTGGCTGCCGGGCTACGAGGGCGCAAGACCTGTGCGGATCGGCAATGGTGCCCACGGCCAAATTCAAATCGACGTCTATGGCGAGGTTATGGACGCACTCTACCAGGCGCAGCGGGGCGGCTTGGCCAGTAGCGCAGACGCTTGGGCTCTGCAGCAAGCCTTTCTCACTCACTTGGCCGGCATTTGGCGAGAGCCGGACCGCGGTATATGGGAGAGCCGCCGGCCGGCCAGGCATTTCACCTTCAGCAAAGTAATGGCCTGGGTTGCGTTTGATCGGGGAGCCAAGATCGCGAGAGAGTTCGGGCTCAAAGGCCCTGTCGAGCGCTGGGGCGAGATCGCCAAAGAAATCCATGATGATGTGTGTGCGAACGGCTACAACGATGCGCTCGGAAGCTTCGTGCAGTCATATGGCTCGCAATGGCTCGACGGCAGCCTATTGTTAATTCCAACGACCGGCTTTTTGCCGCCAGACGATCCTCGGATCGAGGGCACAGTGCGCGCTGTAGAGAAACGGCTACTCCGAGACGGTTTGGTTATGCGACACGACCCCGCGGAGGTCGAAACCGGTCTCGCCCACGGTGAGGGCGCCTTCCTGGCTTGTTCCTTCTGGCTTGCAGACGCCTACATGCTGATCGGGTGCGAGGACGAGGCGCGAGATCTGCTCAACCGGCTTCTCGCTCTTCGCAATGATGTCGGCTTACTTTCGGAAGAGTATGACGTTAGTACTGGGCGCTTGGTCGGTAACTTTCCGCAGGCATTTTCACACATAGCGCTAGTCAATACGATCCACAATCTGTCACGGTCAAATAAGCCAGCCGAGCAGCGCGCGGGAGAATCACAGCCAGGAACGTGAGGTTCGACTTTCCCGTCCATTCTTAGAGATTGAATTCTCTGGCCTGCCCCCCGCGCAAGCCGCAATTGGGCAGCGTAGCGTTGAAAGCCTCGGCCGCTCGAACCCGGTCGAGGCTTTCCTTTTTGTCTGCGGCAAACTATTGCGCACCGATCCAGCAGCGATGCTTATTGCCCGTGGCTGGCCAAGACGGCGCTGCACGCTTTGCTGATGCGAGACCGATTGCTTTCAAGGCAGTTGAGTATGCTGACGACGTCTTCGTTACTGTCTTTGACGAATTGCTTGCAAAAACGCATGACGTCGGGGCGGCAAGCAGCGCGCTCTCTTGCGTCTCCCTGGCCTTGAGCCGACGCTGACGTAACGGCCCCCAACGTAAGCACTACCGCAAGAGCAATAATGCGAAGCATGATAATCCCTCGTGCGAAAAGTCGGCGGTGCTGTTGCCTAGTAATCGTTCTTGCAACAAAGCCCGAACGGGCGGTCGCGAGTCGTCTGAAAGGCAAGAGGTTGTCAGAAGGCTTCGTTCCGAGAAAGGAGCAGATTTAGTTCGTTTTTCGTTCGCCAATTTTTTTACGTGCAATACAGACCGAACACAGCGCGAACTTTTGGACACCCCAAGGCGGGTCCAAATCAGCAGCAGCAACAGGCACAAGGGGGGCTAGCATAGTGAAACCAGTAGCGGGCACGTGGGTTTAATAACAAAGAGTTCCGCGTTGGAGGTTCTTATGTCGCCCACCATGGCTGAATGCTTAGAACTGATTCACGGTCGCTTATGCTGACATTGACGATTGATCCGTGCCATAACGAAAACCGAAAAAACCAACGCCACTCCCAACTCGAACCCGATGGGAAGTGATCCAACTCCTTCGCGCGGTCATATGCTTGGTGTGGAGTATGTACAATCGAAAGACGAG
>Ga0209006_10004270_pt1 | contig 12981 bp, 13 predicted proteins | sample JacPin_JW_Ref_O2_FD_188567 | JGI IMG/M metagenome (GOLD analysis project Ga0209006, IMG submission 188567) | Forest soil microbial communities from Algoma, Ontario, Canada - Jack Pine, Ontario site 1_JW_Ref_O2 (SPAdes) (version 2) | ecosystem: Environmental > Terrestrial > Soil > Boreal...
CGGCTGGAAAAACACGGCGTGCGCGTGACCTATTTGCCGGTGCAGACCAACGGTTTGGTGGACTTGGAGCAGTTGCAGGCGGCCATCACGGATAAAACGATTCTGATCAGCATCATGTACGCCAACAACGAAATCGGCGTGATCCAGCCCATTGCGGAGCTGGGCAAAATCGCGAAATCGAAGGGCGTGCTGCTGCACACCGATGCCACGCAGGCAGTGGGCAAGGTGCCGGTAAACGTAATCAAGGACAACGTGGATCTGATGTCGCTCAGCGGGCATAAGATGTACGGGCCGAAGGGCGTAGGCGCGCTGTATGTTCGCCGCAAGAGCCCGCGGGTGCAGATTACGGCGCAGATGGACGGCGGCGGTCACGAGCGCGGTATGCGGTCGGGTACGCTGAATGTTCCGGGGATCGTCGGGTTGGGCGAGGCTTGCGCGCTGTGCCAGGCGGAGATGCCGGAAGAATCCAAGCGAATGGCTTTTTTGCGCGACAAGCTGATGCACAAGCTGCAGTCAGAGCTGGATGAGACCTATATCAATGGCACCATGGAGCACCGGCTGCCGAATAATTTAAACATCAGCTTCGCCTATGTGGAAGGCGAATCGTTGCTGATGGGTATTAACGATATCGCGGTTTCGAGCGGGTCGGCCTGCACGTCGGCGACGCTGGAACCCAGCTACGTTTTGAAGGCGCTGGGCGCCGGCGACGATCTGGCGCACTCGTCCATTCGTTTCGGGCTGGGGCGCTTCAACACCGAAGAGGAAGTGGACTACGTGGCGGCCAAGGTGATCGACGTGGTGAAGAAACTTCGTGAACTTTCGCCGCTGTACGAGATGGCGAAAGAGGGAATTGATTTATCGAAGGTCCAGTGGGCGGCGCATTAAAGGCCGCTTGCTAACGCGCGCGGTTCAGTGAGGCCGCTCGCTAAGGCGCGCGGTTCAGTGAGAAGGATAGAAAGAGGGACACCAACATGGCTTATTCCGACAAAGTAATCGACCACTACAATAACCCCCGCAACGTCGGCTCGATGGACAAGAGCGATCCGAACGTGGGCACCGGCATGGTAGGCGCGCCGGAGTGCGGCGACGTGATGAAGCTGCAGGTGAAAGTGAATCCGGAGACCGGCATCATTGAAGACGCCAAGTTCAAGACCTTCGGATGCGGCAGCGCGATTGCGAGTTCATCGCTGGCTACAGAATGGCTGCGCGGCAAGACGGTGGACGAAGCGCTGGCGATCAAGAATACCGATATCGTGAATGAGCTGAGCCTGCCGCCGGTGAAGATTCACTGTTCGGTGCTGGCCGAAGACGCGATCAAGGCGGCCATCGGCGATTACAAAAAGAAGGCCGCTTCGCAGCCTGAAGCCGTCGGTTCCAGTGTTGCATCCAAGTAAGTGATGGTTACTGTAACACCCAAGGCCGTTTCGAAGATCCGCGAGCAATTCGCCAAGCATGGCGTCCAGGGTGGACTGCGCCTGGGCGTGCTGGGCGGCGGATGTTCCGGGTTGAGCTATCTGTTCAAGTTCGATGTGAAGCCGCGGCCCACCGACACGGTCTACGAATTCGAGGACGTGAAGGTTTTCGTGGATCCCAAGAGTATGGTCTACCTGAACGGCATGACGCTGGATTGGAAGGACTCGCTCATTCATTCCGGCTTCGAGTTCGATAATCCGAACGCGAAGAAAAGCTGCGGCTGCGGCACGTCGTTTTCGGCGTGACGGACTATTTCGAGCTGTTCGGCATCCCGCGCAGCCTCAATCTTTCACTGGACGCGTTGCAGCAGCGCTACTACGAGCTGAGCCGGCAGCTTCATCCCGATCGATTCATGCAGAAGCCGGAAGCGGAACGGCAGCGGGCGCTGGATATGTCTTCGGCCTTGAACGATGCCTACCGAACGCTGAAAGATCCGGTGAAGCGCGCCCAATATTTGCTCGGACTGGAAGGCTTCGATATTGGCGAGCAGCGCTCGAAAGACGTTCCGCCGGAGTTGCTGGAAGAGGTTTTCGAGTTGAATATGGCGCTGGAAGAGATGCGTGGAGGCGACGATTCGGCGCGTCCGCAATTGGAACAGGCCGAGAAGAATTTTACGAATATGCTCGCGGAAACGGATCAGCAGCTTCAGTCGTTTTTTGAGCAGTATGATAAGTCGAAGTCGCAAGATGTGCTCTCTCAGATCCGTAACGTTTTGAATCGGCGCAAATACATTCAGAATCTCGTATCTGAAGTCGAACGTACCTTGACCCCTAGCCCCCAACCCCCAATCCCGGCCCACTAACGATGGATATCGACTTCAGCAGCACCGGCCACATCGTCGGCATCGACCTCGGCACCACCAACAGCCTGGTGGCCTTCATGGACCTGACGGGGCCAAGAATCATTCCAGGCGCCGATGGCGACAAGCTGGTGCCGAGCGTAGTTTCAATCGTGCCGGGCGGGGAAGTAGTGGTCGGTAATCCGGCGCGCGAGTTGTTGATGACGCAGCCGGAGCGTACGGTCTATTCCGTGAAGCGTCTAATGGGCCGAGGACTCAACGACGTCGCGGACGAACTGAAGCTTTTTCCTTTTCGCATCGCTTCCGGCAGCGAGTCTGTGATTCAACTGCAGCTTGGCGATCGCACTTACACGCCGCCCGAGATTTCGGCGATGGTGCTGCGGCAGTTGAAACAGAATGCCGAAGAGTATTTCGGCGTGGCGGTGGACAAGGCCGTCATCACGGTGCCGGCCTACTTCAACGATGCGCAGCGCCAGGCTACCAAGGATGCCGGACGCATCGCGGGCCTGGAAGTTTTGCGCTTAGTCAATGAGCCGACGGCCGCGGCGCTGGCCTATGGGCTCGACAAGCGGGAGAACGGCATCGTCGCGGTTTACGATCTGGGCGGCGGCACGTTCGACATCTCTATTCTGAAATTGCACGACGGGATTTTCGAAGTGCTGGCCACCAACGGGGACACGCACCTGGGCGGTGACGACATCGATAATCTGCTGCTGCGGATTGCGTTGGAAGACGTCGCGAGTGAATGGGGCGAGGACTTGTCGCGAGACAGCGAAGGCGTGCAGCGCCTGCGCCGTGCGGTTATCGAGGCGAAAGAAGGGCTATCGTTTGTTCCGGCCGCGAGCATTGAGCTGGAATACCGAGGCAAGAAGTACCAGCGCGAGATCACCCGGGAACTGTTCGATAAACTGATCACGCCCATTGTCGATCGCACGCTGGGCCCTTGCCGCGATTGCATTAAGGACGCCGGCGTGGCCGTGGATCAGATCGACGAAGTGGTGATGGTGGGCGGATCCACGCGCATTCCGCTGGTTCGTTCGGCGGTCGAAAATTTGTTCCGGTCCAAGCCGCACACCGAACTCAATCCAGATGAAGTGGTCGCGCTGGGCGCAGCGGTGCAGGCGGCGATACTCTCTGGATCGGTGGATAACAAGTTGTTGCTCGACGTGACGCCGCTCTCGCTCGGTATCGAAACCATGGGCGGCGTGGTTTCAAAGCTGATCCATCGCAACTCCACCATCCCGGCGAGCGCCACGCAGAACTTCACCACGGGCGTGGATGGGCAGACCAACGTTCTGATTCATGTGGTGCAGGGCGAGCGCGAGCTGGTCAAGGATAATCGCAGCCTGGCGCGCTTCGATCTGAAGGGCATCGATCCCGTGCAGGCTGGCATGGCGCGCATCGAAGTGCGGTTCCTGATCGACGCCAATGGCATCTTGAGCGTCACGGCTCGGGATCAGCGCACCGGCAAGGAACACAGCGTGGAGGTGAAGCCTTCGTACGGTTTGACGGACGAGCAAGTGGAGAAGATGATCCAGGAATCGTTCGAGCAGGCCGAACAGGATTTCGCAGCCCGGCAAGTGCGCGAGCAACGGGTGGAGGCCGACGCGATTCTACTGGCCGTGGAGAAGGCTCGCAAGCACGGCGCCTATTTCGAGTTGGCTGACGAGGAGCGCGCGGCCATCGACAAGAGCGTCAATGAACTGCTGCTGGTGTATAACACGGACGATCATAACCTGATCGCAACCAAGATCGAAGAAGTAAATCAGGCGACGATAAAGCTGGCCGAAAATATGCTCAAGGGAACTCAAACCTGATGCCCGGACTGACGTGGGACCACACCGAAAACATCGCGCTGGCGTTGCACGAAAAATTCCCGGACCTGGATCCGACGCACATTCGTTATACCGACCTGCACCAGTGGATCACGGAGCTTGCAGATTTCAAGGACGACCCCAAGGCGTCGACCGAAGGCAAGCTGGAAGCGATTCAGATGGCGTGGCTGGAAGAATACCAGGACAGCCAGGAATAGCCGGGTAAAACGATGTTTTGCCGGCAACGCTTGCTAGGGTATTGACCTGAATTGCGCAGTACCCTCGGGACAGTACCTCGGGATCATGCGTCTCACAGCAAGAAATTGCACATTTAGGGTGGGACACGTGATGCACTGCTTGTACTGCAATAAACGACTTTGGCTGTTCTTCTCCAAGGAACGGCTGTTCTGCTCGAAGCTGCATGAGGCCGCGTATTACGACGAGCTGTCGGCAATGGACCGTCTGATGGAGTTCACGGTTCCTGCCGAGCCGCCGAAAGGCCCCGCGACCGCCGATCAGAAACGGTCCCAGCGAGAACACGAGTCCAGGATACCCATGGCATGGCCGGTTGCTATCCCGCCGCTGTGCAACTTCGTCGGCAATTTGGGGCGCCCGAAACCCGTTGCTCCCGATTTTGCGGCCGCCGCTGTGCGCCTGGAAGCCGAACCGTTCGCCGGGAAGATTCAAACTCCATCAAGCCGAAGCGGCCTAATCGCCTTCACACTGCAATCTGCAATCGAAGACGATGGAGAGATCGCTACGATGGCGGACGAGCGGACCACTTTCTGCCGCGTGCGGCCAAAGCGCGGCCGCAAAACTTCTCCGCAAAGTCCAGGCGCATTCAGTTCGCGGATGCATCGGCGAAAACTGCGATGACGCGGCGCCAGGCACGTTCAAGTACTTCTGCGCAAAAAACCTTAGGGCGCGGTACCGGCTCATCGGGTGTCCCAGCCCGGATAGGCCATTTTCTTTTCTTTAGTGAAATCGCATACTCGAATTAGGATTGGAGTGGCAATGAACTGTTCCTTGGGACTGCCGACTGAATGTGTTTGCTGTAGCACGCACACCGTGATGCGCATTAACGATCAGCCCGTGTGTTTGGACTGCGCAGCGTATGAGCCGCCCGCGTCTCGAGTGCGTAAGAAGGTTTTCGCTAATAACCCTAGCGAGGCCTAAAGGCTGCTACCAGTTCCTGCAGCTTCACCTGTGGCCGTAATCGGTGAAAACGTAATCTCTGGTCTTCACCGTGGTGTGGCAAGTGAATCCGCACTTGGCGTCGTTCGCCTGCGGCGGCTTGTCGGCCAAGGTGCCGGGCGTGAACGTATCGGATGCTGCGTTATAGTCGAACACGGCGTATCCCCATCCGCCGCTGTCCGCGAACCTCTTCGCGTCCTTCACCATGAAGTCGACGTCATGCTGGGTACCTGGCACCGTGGCCGAGGGGAACGTGTCCATTTTTTTCGGGTTCCAATGGATCTTCGCCAGCTTGGCGCCGTCGGGAAAAGACTTTCCGTTGCCCGGGAGGCCGGCTGCGTAGGCCTTGATCATGACAGGATTCGCGAGGATCGCAGCAATAATGCCTTCGCCGCTCCGACTTATGGAGACAACTTGCCAGGCCTCGTATCCTCTGAACTCAGAGAACGCTAGCCCGTTCGGCACTCTCAGGGTGTACTTGTCTTGCGCGGAAATGGCCAAGCTGCTCGCGAGCAGTCCCGCAATAATCGGAATCGTCAGTATCCTTTTGCCCTCCATCGCCAGCACCTCGTTTTATCAATTTGCCGCGCTAGGCAGACCTGCGAATGGACCGTCGAAGCCCTCGCGGGTCCACGCTTTATTTAAAGCTGAAATTGCCCCGTTCGCCGGCGCGGTGGGCCATGTGGCAACCACCACACTGCTGTTGTAGTGTCATCAGATTTGCGGCTTTGTCGCCCTTGCCGTCGGCGATCGCCTTAGCGGCATCGCGCGCGCTCTCTGAAAACGTAACGGCATCAGGAACGTTCTTTGCCCTAAAGTAGGCGGCCACTTTCGTGAAGTTGTCCACCAGCTTGTTGGCTGCGGGAGCGGCGGCTGCGGTATCGGTGGCACTACGAATGGCAGCGATATTAGCCGGATTCGACTGCATCAGGGTTTTGAATTCGTCGTCGCTGATCTGAGCGGTAGCCAAGGCGACGAAGACCAGGGAAACTGCGAGCAGAGAAAGAGATTTACGCATGGCAGTAAGTATATATCAGCTTTCCGGCTGGCGCTGAACTGCATTCGCGCCAGTTGGTGGCTTCACCTATTCACACTCCGGGGCGCTTCGCGTCCACGTGGATCGTGCATCGCTTGACCGCGGAACGCGGCGCGTTGTTGGGCCGGACGTTCGCCGCGTTGCGGTAACGGCCCACGATAGCCCTTGCGATAGTCGAGATTGTGATCGACGTGCCCGTAGAAGCGGGCGGGCCCGTGGTAATAGCGACCAGCGCCGATGAACACGCCGCCCGAGAACCACTCCGGGCCATAGTAGCCGTCTGGAGCGCAGTTGTAGGGTGGCGCCTCATAGTATCCATAAGGACAAACCGGGGGGCCGACCGCTGCCACGCCCACCGCCACATGCCTTGGCCCGCACGCCGTGATCAAGACAGCCAAACCAACCGCCACCATAGTTAGCCACGTCGAATTCTTCATAGTCCCTCTCAGCAGTGAGATGGGCTGGTTAGTAAACTGTTTCACCCGCGTACCCGAATGAAGCGAGCTGCGCCCGCGCGGTCTATGATGAATGAGACTGCCAACGGAGGCTTTCATGAACAGACTGCACGAAACTGTGATGGCGATATTTGCGGGGCTGCTGCTAGCTGGGGGCGCGCATGCGCAGGTGTCCCTGGACTCGGTGCGCATTGAGGCGAAAGACACCGTCGCCCTGGCGAAGTTTTACCATGCGGCGTTCGGCATGCAGGAGGTTAATCGAATCGAAAATCCGGGAGGCACTGAAGTCTTCGTGAACTTCGGCGCCACGGTGGAAGCTGCCAAGGCCAACAAGAATCCGCAGATGATACTTTTTCATCGCGATTCCGACGATGTGAAGGACCCCACGACGCACGTGATTTTTTTGGTGAAGGACATGACCGCCACCGTCACGGCCCTCAAGGCCGCCGGTGGAACGATGACGGGCGATCCGCGGCCGTTCCGAAACGGTGGCATCGTCCTCGGCTTCGCGATGGATCCGGTCGGTAACCGCATTGAGCTGATTCAGCGGCCCTAAGTTCTGTGCCTAACTTGCCCTCTTCTCATGCAGCAACATCTCGAGGGCATGTTCCATCGATCCGGCCAGTGCGATGCCGCCGGAGTTCACGAAGAAGATCTGATCTACCTTATCGATGGTGTTCAGGCGGTGCGCGATGATGACCTTGGTAGTTTGTGGAGGCAGCCTGGCTAATATTTCTTCCAGAAGCTGCTCGGTGACGGTGTCGATGTTGGCTGTGGCTTCGTCCAGTATCAGAAGCTCGGGGCTCCGCAGGGTGGCGCGCATGAATGCAATCAACTGTTTTTGGCCCAGGCTGATGCTATTGCCGCTGCTGGCCACTTGCGTTTCCAAACCTTCCGAGAAGCGCGAGAGCAGGCTCGAAAGATTCGACTTCACCAACACGGCGGCGAGCTGCTCGGTGGAGCAATTCGCGTAATCTTCGTTCCCGTAAACGATGTTGTCGCGAACCGTCCCGGTGAACAGAAACGGCTCCTGCGGAATCACGCCGATCTTGCGCGCGCGCTCGGCCGGCGGAAGCGATCGGATGTCGCGGCCATCCAGCAAAATGGATCCCGCCGTGGGATCGTAGAGGCGGGCCATAAGGGAGGCTGTGGTGGTTTTCCCGCCCCCGGTGGGGCCCACCAGCGCATACACGCTGCCCTTCTCGAGTTCCAACGTTATGTCGTGCAGAACTTCCTTGCCGCCGGGATATTGGAAGTCAACGTTCCGGAACTGGAGCACGGAAGCGGATTCTGGTGTACCCGCAGGCAAGACCGGCATGTCCGATTCGAGCGCGAGCACTTCGGAGATGCGATCGAGACCCGCCAGCGCGAGCTGGTAGGACGACCACACGGTGGCCAGTTGCCGCATCGGACCGTAGAAACTGTTGACGTAAAGCAAAAATCCGATCAGCAGACCGGCCGTCGTTTGCGTCGCTCCGATCAGAATGATGCCGTACGCCACCACTAGAAGCATCGCCAGGTTGTGTGCAAAGCCATACATCGGCATAAAAATGTTGTTGGCGAAACCGGCCGATACCGAAGCGTTGTAGTTGGCATCGTTCGCGGTCTTGAATTTGCGTTGGAAATAATCCAGCCGGTTGAACGCCACAATCACTTTGAAGTTGTGGAGGCTTTCCTGAACCTCGGCGCTTAGCCCTCCGAGGGTCTGCATGCTTCGCATGTTCCTGCGTTTCACCCAGGCGCCGGTGGCTTTGGTGATCGCGAACACGCCGATGGCCGGCAAAAGCGCGGCGATCCCCAGGCGGAAGTCGAGCGACAGCACGAACACGGCCACGCCAATCATCAGAACCAGGCTGCCGACAAACTGCATCAGGGCCTGAGAGACGAACTGGTTCAGCTTATCGGTGTCATTGTTGACGCGCGAGATCAGGTCTCCGGTCTTGTTTTCGGTGAAGAATGCCAGGGGCAGATCCTGCAGTTTCGCGAAGAGCTCATTGCGCAGGCTAAACAGCACGCGCCGCCCCACGCCGCCCATGGTTCGGATCTGGATATAGCTGGCGGCCACGCCGATTACGTAAACGGCCAGCAGTAAGGCCGAGGCGAGCAACAAGCCGCGGCTGTCTTTCAGCCGGACGTAGGTATCCACCGCACGGCCGATGATGACCGGGCCCACCAGGGTGGCGCCGGAACTCACCAGCATAGCGGCCATGGCTACCGCGAGGTACCCGCGCTCGGGGACGATCAACGGCGCGAAGCGCTTGAAGCCGGCGCGCAGGGAGCGCTTCGCCCCAAATGCCGTGGTGGTTTCAAGCTTGTACTTCATAGACATTGGTGCTCCGCTGCGAATCGTAGATCTGCACGTATTCCGGCGAAGTCTGCATGAGCTTCGCGTGCGTTCCGGTGGCGAGCAACTCGCCCTCCATTAACAGAAGGATCTGATCGTAGTCCTCCACCGAGGCGATCTTTTGCGTTACCGAGATCAGAGTGATGCCTGGATATTGTTCGTGGATGTTCCTCAGAATGGCGCGCTCGGTTGTGGTGTCCACGCGCGCGGTGAAGTCGTCGAGCAACAGCACCTTCGGATTCAGCGCCAGCGCGCGGGCCAGCATCACCCGTTGCTTTTGGCCGCCGGAAAGTGTGGTTCCGCGCTCGGACACCACCGTGTCCAGGCCCTGCGGCAGGGTTCCAATAAAATCGCGAAGTTCGGCGGCCGCAATGGCCTTTTCCAGATCCTGGTCCGGGATGCCCGAGCTGAAGGCGATGTTCTCCCGCAGCGTCATGTTAAACAGGATGCTGTCTTGAAACACAAACCCGACCTGGCGGTGAAGCGCTTCTTTGTCATAGGCGTCGAGCGGCTCACCATCATAGGTGACGGTCCCCGACGCCGGCTCCAGCAGCCCAATGAGCACATACAGCAACTGCGTCTTCCCCGCGGCCGTGGGACCTATGACAGCGGTTTTCGTGCCGCCCTTAGCCGAGAAAGAAACGTTTTTGAGGGCTTTCTTGTCGCCGAATGCGAGTGAAACGTTGTCGACCGCAATGTCACCCCGAAGAGCCGGCCAGAGCGTGCCGGATTTCTTGGTCTCCGGCGCCATCAGAACCGCGTTCAAGCGCATATAGGATGCGCCGGCCTGCGCCATCACGTTACTCATGAATCCCAGCAGGATGATGGGAAAGATCAGAAGAGCCAGATAACTGTTGAACGCCGTGAAATCCCCCAGCGTCATGCTGCCGTGCATCACGAAGCGGCCGCCGAGCAGAAGAATGATGATGGTGGCCAGATTGACGGCGAGCGTGATGGACGGGATCATGGCGGACATGACACGGAGGATGGCGAGGCCGATATCGCGGGATTCGATGTTCGCGGCAGTGAACTTTTCAGCCTCGAATCGCTGGGAGTTGAGAATGCGGACGAGCGTGGCCCCGAGGATGCTCTCATTAATGACGCGGTTCAGCCAGTCGATGGCTTCCTGACCCTGTTTGAACAGAACTCGGACCTTGCGGAGCGCGAAGAAAAAGGTGCCGCCAACCACGGGCACCACACCCAGAACGCTCAGCCCCAACCGCCAGTTGATGGTGAGCAGCATGGTGCTCGCGCCGACTATGAGGAACAGCGAGGCAATGATGGTGGCCACCGCCTGGGAAACGAACAGCTTGACGCCGTCGACATCGGAGGTGAGATTCGTCAGGAGTTTGGCCGGCGTGAGCTTCTCAATGCTGCTGTAGGACTGGGTGGCGATCTTGGCCGCCAATCTGGTGCGCAGGTCTCGCGCCACGCGCTCGGAGGCGTAAGTCTGCATGATGTTCTGTAGATAATTCAAAAGGAACACCAGCAACGAGACTATGAAGAATTGCAGGACTACCGTCGAGAGCACAAAGGTACGCTGCGTGTAAGCGTCAATAGCGTGCGAGATAAGTTTGGGCACCACCAGCGCTAACCCATTGCCGGCGATCGTCATCACGACGAGTGTGACGACCAAGCCGCGGTATGGCTGGAGCAAGGCGAAAAGCCCGCCTCCAGGAGGCCTTTTTGGTGGACCCGGACGTTTTGGACTCATAAGAGTATGGTCAATTTACCGAGGAACGGACTTTTGCGGGAATATCACTAGATTGAAACAAATGCCCGAGAGGTGTCAAGTTGAGCCACGCGTAGCACGGCCAATTTGCCAAATCGAAGCCTCGCCAACCCCCAAACCGCCATTGTGATAAGATCCACAGTTTCGGCGCCCCCGGCCGCCGTGCGGTACGTCGTGCGCTTTGTATTGGAAATGGAGTGTAGCCAGTGAAAGTTTACGAAGGTTCCGATATCCGCAACATTGCCCTTATAGGTCACGGTCATAGCGGCAAGACGACCCTGACCTCAGGCTTTCTTTACACCGCCGGCGCCACCAATCGCCTGACCCGCGTCGACGAAGGCACCGCCGTCACCGACTTCGACGACGAAGAGGTACAGCGCAAAATAACAATTTCCACCGGCGTCGCATTCGCCGAATGGGCCAAAAAGAAGATCAACCTGCTCGACACGCCGGGCTTCAATATTTTTCTCAACGACACGAAAGCTTCGCTGGTGGCAGCCGACGCGGCTCTGGTAATCGTCGACGGCGTCGCGGGCGTCGAGGTCCAAACCGAAAAGGTCTGGAGCTTTGCCGACGAGTTCAATCTGCCGCGCGCGGTCTTTATTAACAAGCTCGATCGCGAGCGTTCTTCCTTCGATCGCGCCCTGGCCAGCGTCCAGAGCGTCTTCGGCCGCCTAGCGGTTCCCGTCCAGCTTCCCATCGGCGCCGAAAAAGATTTCAAGGGCGTGGTCGACCTGATCCGCATGAAAGGCTACACCTATACCATGGACGGCGACGGAAAGGGCAAGGAAGTCCCCATTCCGGACTCGCTGGCCGAAGCCGCGCAAAAAGCCCACGAAGCTGTGGTCGAAATGGTCGCCGAAGGAAACGACGCGCTGATGGAGGAGTTCTTCGAACAAGGAACCCTGCCTGTAGAGCACATCATCGACGGTCTGCGCCAGGCCATCCGCGAGCGCCGCATCTATCCCGTGCTGTGCGGTTCCGCGCTCCACAACGTCGGCCCGGACCAGCTGATGAACTTCATTATCGAGAATTTCCCGGCGCCCACTGAGCACGAACCCATCTCTGGAACCATGAACGGAGGCGGCGAAGTTCAGCGCGCCATCAAGAACGATGGGCCTATTTCAGCGTTCGTCTTCAAAACGGTTGCCGATCCGTTCGCCGGCCGCGTCACTTACTTCAAGGTGATCTCCGGCGTGATTAAGAACGATGCGAATTTGGTCAACGCCCGCAGCGGCGCCACCGAACGCCTGGCGCACGTGGGCTGTTTGGAAGGCAAAACCCTGGAGCCCGTAACCGACCTCAAAGCCGGGGACATTGGCGCCGTTGCAAAGCTAAAAGAGACCGTCACCGGCGACACCCTGTGCGACAAGCCGTCTATCATTTCTTATCACGCGGTGCATCTGCCGGAGCCATCCATCGCCTTCGCAATTTCGGCCAAGAGCCGCCAGGATGAAGACCGCCTGGGCAACGCGGTCCAGCGCATCCTCGAAGAAGATCAATCGCTGCGCTTCTATCGCGACCCGCAGACCAAGGAATTTCTGCTCGCCGGCAGCGGCCAGCAGCACGTGGAAGTGATTGTAAGCCGTCTCAAGAAGCGCTACGGCGTCGACGTGGAATTACACGCGCCGAAAATTCCGTATCGCGAGACAATTCGTGGCAGGGCCGAAGTGCAAGGCCGGCACAAGAAACAGACCGGCGGCCACGGCCAATTTGGGGACTGCTGGATTCGCCTGGAGCCGCTCCCGCGCGGCGCCAAGTTCGAATTCGCCAATGAAGTTTTCGGCGGAGCCATTCCGCGCAATTTCATTCCCGCGGTGGAAAAGGGAATCGTGGAAGCGGCCGCGAACGGATTTCTCGCCGGCTATCCGGTGGTGGATTTCAAATGTACCGTCTACGACGGTTCTTATCACGACGTCGATTCTTCCGAAATGGCGTTCAAGCTAGCCGCGCGCAAAGCCTTCAAAGCCGCGATGCAGGCTGCGAAGCCCGCGATTCTGGAGCCCATCATGAACGTGACCATCCAGGCGCCCGTTGAATACGCGGGCGATCTGATGGGCGATCTGAACAGCCGCCGTGGCCGCATTCAAGGCATGGACACCAAGGGCGGAACGCAAATTATTCGCTCTCAAGT
>Ga0209006_10004271_pt1 | contig 12980 bp, 14 predicted proteins | sample JacPin_JW_Ref_O2_FD_188567 | JGI IMG/M metagenome (GOLD analysis project Ga0209006, IMG submission 188567) | Forest soil microbial communities from Algoma, Ontario, Canada - Jack Pine, Ontario site 1_JW_Ref_O2 (SPAdes) (version 2) | ecosystem: Environmental > Terrestrial > Soil > Boreal...
TAAGATCGGCGCGATTGGCTTCACGATCTCTCTGGCCGGTGCGGCCACGGCGGTTCAGGCGTAGAAAGTGGAGAAAAATTGATTGTGCGTTGCCCAACGAGTTCCCGAAACAACGCACATGACGTAGCCAGAGCGCGTGCTCAAAGCGTCTTTCGCGCGATGATGCTCGCCTTTGCTGTGGGGTTTATCGCCCTCGCCGTCGTCGCATTCCTTGTGACTAAAGAAGTCGGCGTAGTGGTTCTGTTGGTCGTTACGTATCTTGGCATCGCCATATGTGGGCGGCTCGGCCAGCGATGGCTGCTCCGGGACATAGACGACGGCTAGGCGATGAGCATCGGTTGGATGTATATCGTCCTAAGGGGTAGCGTGCTTTTGTGGCGGCGGCGAGTGCTTCCGCGGCAGTTGATGAAAACGCGGAGCATGATTCGGCAACAGTCGGTCGATACTCTCACGCGCAGGGCCTACGCACTCGTATCGATTTGCGGCATCACGCTGACGGTTGTCGGGTTGGTGTTGTTGCTAAACGTTTGAGCGTAGCGGCTAGTGTCAGTAAAGCACCGAGGTCGTCACCAAGTAGCTTCAACCGGGAGACGATTCTACTTTGGAGTTCTCGTGGTGTGCTTCGCGTGCTTCTGCGGCCGAGGCTAGCTCACTCATCGTTATCCGGAGCGCGGTTGCTACGGCTCGGAGCGTGCTCCAGGGTGGATCGGACTTTCCAAGCTCCAGCCGGGCGAGCGTGCCGCCTGGCGCGCAATGTGAAGGGTCCGTCAATTCAAAGAAATACAAAAAAGAAGCATAGGAAGCTATGCGATGAAATCGAATCGAACCCGTGGGAACCCGCCGATTCTTGGTGCGAGGCATTCTGGTGGGCCGGCGGGCCTTACACAGCGGCCGGGACTAAGGTAATCAAGGGAGCGGGTCGTGGGATCAACTAGGTATCAACGTTTGCTAAGCACCGGTATCCAACGCTTTACAAGGCTCACTCTCGGTGTTGGAATAATGGCCATGCTGATCAGCGTCGATCATGTCAAGGCCGGTTGAAAATGCACCCCCTTTCGCCGGTTGAAAACTGACCCCCTGTTGGGGTTCCGCCGGGCTGCGTGTGGAGCGAGGCGCGTAGCGCCGAGCGGAGCGCGCTGCCCGGCGGGCGCTTAGGTCTCGGGGGTGGTGGGCCTTGGGGCGCGGCCGAGGTCGCGGTCCTTGAGGCGGTAGCTGTCGCCCTTGAGGGAGAGGATCTCGGCGTGGTGGACGAGCCGGTCGATCATCGCGACGGCGACGGCGTCGTCGCCGAAGATCTCGCCCCATGCGCTGAAGGGCTTGTTGCTGGTGATGATGAGGCTGGCGCGCTCGTAGCGGCGGGAGACGAGCATGAACATCAGGTTCGCGGCTTGCGGGTCGAACGGGATGTATCCGACCTCGTCGCAGATCAGGACAGGGATCCGTTCCAGGCGTTTGAGCTCGTCCTCGAGGCGGCCTTGGCGTTGCGCGTCAGCGAGCAAGGCGACCCACTCGGTCGCGGTCCTGAAGATCACGCGTTGGCCTGCGAGGCAAGCGCGGATCCCGAGCGCGATCGCGAGGTGCGTCTTGCCGGTCCCGGGTGGTCCGAGCAGCACGATGTTCTCGCGGGCGTGCAGGAAGTCGAGTTGGCCGAGGTGCTCGATGACCTGCTTCTTGATCGAGCGTTGGAACGTGAAGTCAAACTCCTCGAGCGTCTTGCGGGCTGGGAACCGGGCGGTCCGGATGCGGGCCTCTCCGCCGTGAGCGTCCCTCGCGCTGGTCTCGGTTGAGAGGAGCGCCTCGGCGAAGCGCTCATAGCTCCATTCCTCCGCGCGGGCCCTGTCGGCGAGCTTCGGCAGCGCCTTCGCCGCGGCGGGGGCCTTCATCGCCCGGAACAGGTGCTGCAGCTCTGAGGTGGCGCTCACGCGATCAGCTCGTCATAGACCGCGAGCGGGCGCTGCTCGACGAGGACCTCCGATGTCCGCTCGCCGCGACGCTCCTTCAAAGTCCGGGCGTGCTCCAGGGCGGTGATCGTTCGATGCCTCGCGAAGCTCCGGTCGTGGCGAGCCGCGAGCTCACCCGAGTCCAGCGCGACCGCCGTGATCTCACGCTGGCTGACACGCACTTCGACGCGCCGGCCGACCAGCGCGGGATCCAGGGAGTAGTCGTTCGTGTCGAAACGGAAATAGGGGTCGGGCGGCACCCGCATCACCTGCCGACGGTCGAGGTCGACCTCCCGCTCCGGGAGCGAGCGCATCAACGGGAGCTCTTCCGTGAGGCGGTCCACGGGCCTGGCCCTGAGCATCCTGTGCGCTCTGCTGTTGGCCTTCTCGAACCACGCGTCGAGCTGCAGCTGAAAGTCCAGATGGTTCGCGAACCGCCGGCCCGGCTCGAAGTTCGTCTCCATGAACCCCTGCAGCCGCTCGACCGCTCCCTTCGCTTGCGGGTCTGCGGGCTGGCAGAAATACCAGTCCAGCATCAGCTGCCCGCAAAACGCCGCATAGGCGTCCGTTGGTCGTCCCCCGCCGGCGTGCAGGCACCCCTCGCGGTCCCAGACGAGAACCTGCGGCAGCGCGCCCAGCGACCACAAGCACCGGCTCATCCCCCAAAGCACATCCGGCGCCTCCTTGCTGAAGATCAACGCTCCGGCACCAGCACGGGAATAACCCAGACACGCAACGACGACCCACGCCCGCCGCTCCTGGCCGTGACCGACGGGGACATGCTTGGAGGTCTCCCACAGATCCCACTGGCAGATCTCCCCGGGGCGATAGACCGTCCGTTGATGCGTGCGCTTCTTCTCAAACAGCGGACGCACCTCGCGCAGATAGTCATCCACGATCGACTTGCCGCCATCGAACCCGAGCGGCTCGATCAACTCACGAACCCGCACCCCCGACAGCCGCGGATCCTGGCGAAGCAGCTCGTGGATCTCTTCCTTGAACGGGTCCAGCTTGGACGGCCGCACCGGCCGCTCATAGCGCGGCGGACCCTCCGAACGCAACGCACGCCGCACCGTCCCGCGGTCCAGCCCAAAGCGGCGCGAGAGCTCCTTGATCGACACGCCCCGAACAAAATGCTCCCGCCGCAGCTCCGCCCACTGCTCCACGTCCAACACACCCCTTCCCCCAGTCTCGATCGACGACGATCAAGCCAGGCTCAAGAACCCCTCGGACGCCTCCGCCACCACCCAAGGGGGGTGCATTTTCAACCGGCAGAGGGGGGTGATTATTCAACCGGCGACGACAGATCAGACCAACGGCCTTAGCCCGGGTGGAGGGTGGCGGGTGGTAGGCACCGTGGGTGTCGTCCTCGCTCTTCTGTCGCTACCGCCTCAGTCATACGATGTCTACGCAAGCGATTCACGCTGAACTACGGCCAAAGAGCTACAGCGACCTGTATTGGACCGGTCCGCCGCCGGCGCCGCGCGCGTCTCAGACAGATACGGCTTGTAGGAGCCGGAGCCAGGCGCACAGCTATCGAGCAAATACGCGAAGTTCTGAGCGCAGTGATGAAGACATCCTGCGCGACCCAACGTATCGTGAGATGGCACAGTCACTGGGCGATGGCGGAGGGGCCACGGCCGAAGGCGTCGCTCAACGACTCCTGATGCCGCGACGGGCTGTCGAAGCGACTCTCGAGACCCTGGTCGAGCGAGGGGTCTTGCTCCGCACGTCCGATTGGAAGCCGTTCTATCGGCTTGACCCAAGTTACGGTCCCGCGCTCACGAAAGCGGTTCAACAGTCGCCACCTGTAACGACAGGATCGCCGCGTAGTACTCACAAGGGCCAGTGGGACGCCTTTATCAGCTACGCGAGCGAGGACCGAGAAGCCGTCGCGAGGCCACTGGCGAGGTCGCTGCGCCGTCGTGGCCTACGCATTTGGTACGACGAGTTCGAGCTTGCAGTGGGCGACTCGCTCGTGCAGGTGATTAGCGACGGAATGGCACATTCGCGCTGCGGCATCCTCGTCATCAGTCCGGCGTTTATCGCCAAGAGGGGCTTTACACAGTGGGAGCTCAACGGTCTTGTTAAGAAGCACATCAATGGAGACGGCACGCTTCTCCCGGTTTTGCATGAAATTGAGCCGGTAACTATCCGTAGAATGTTTCCGGCGCTTGGCGACATCTTTTCATTGCGTGCGAGTCTAGGGACGAGGGCTGTCGCAGGTGCCCTTGTCCAAAGGATTCGGAGGCAAGAGTAACGTCGCACAACCGGTATTGAACGACTAGTGATTGGCGACCTTCCTCAACGAGTCGTGGCCGGCATAAGCTCGAGGTCGTATATCGCAGGGGCATCGCGTCCCGGGGTTGGAGACACGCCGCGCGCGACTAGGCGATCATGGCGCTCGATGGTGAAGATGTCGCGGAGTAGGTTCCCGCGGACGCGTGGAGCCAGTTTTACGCAATTCAGCCGATACATCTTGAGAACGTTAGTCGCCACAACCAAGCCGGCGTAGACCTTTTCGTCGTGCGCTACTTTTGTCAACAATAGGATGCCCACAAGCGTCATCGAGAGACTGTATGCGCCCATGAGGCGCCACCACTCCTCGAACTGCTCGAGAACAAACTGACGTCCCTCCGGTCCTCGGGTTGAGAATCGGGTGCCGACATCCTCAGCGCACCGCGTCAGCCGCAGAGCGAGGTAGTTGTTCAGGACGACCAGCAGGGTGCCTAGACCGGAGCACAAAGGCCACGCACGAGGATGGATCAACAAGGCCCAGAGAACGGGAAGGGGAAGGACGACCGCGCAGGCCCTCATAACGAACTCGGTCCAGCGACGTCCGCAGCGCTTTGGAGAGATCAGGGAGAAGTTGTTGACGTAGTACGTAACGCAGGTGAGAGCAAACGTAGTTGCGACAGCGCGCCCTGGTAGATTGCCCCAAAAGTCGCCGACATGGAAGGGTTCACCCAGGGCTTCGGAAAACTGGCGTACGGCTGGCTCGAAGATCACTACATGAAGGTCCGCAAGCGTGAGGACCCCGAATGCAGTGAGGACCAGCCCCCAGGCGGCGAGCGCGAACCTAGTCCACACCGCGAGCGCCGGCATGTCGCGATAGGCGTGGTCTTGGATTTCCCGCTCGACCTTACTTGCGTCGAGCATGTTGAGGACCTGGGCGTTTTTCCAGAACTTGAAGACGGCCCACCCCTTTAGGAGACCAAAGCCTGTTGAGCCCGTTCGTTCCTCGTAGGCTGTCATGACGGCGCTCTCCTCATCGAGGAGCGTGCGGATGTAGCGATAGGGGTCCGTCATCTAGCAGTCACTAGGCCATCGGTAGCCGACGCCTGGTCGCTCATGAACGCCAGCCGCTGCCTCGGTTCGGCGTCGATGAGGTCTTCGATAATTCGGGCGAGACCAGGAGCACCATCCCACGTGTGCTCACCCGTCCAGAGTCGCCAGAGCTCACGCGTGATCGTCTCACGGTGGAGCGGTTGACGAGCCGCAGCTTCGAGCAAGATGATGCCGAGCGAGTAGCAGTCAGAGCGCCAATCACCGGCACGCTGGCGCGTAATCATCTGCGGTTCGACGTATACGGAGGCACGGGCTAGGGCGAGCGAAGACGCCACGCCTTCCGCGATGGCGAAGTTCCGCCCGAAATCGATCAAGCGAACGTCTAGCGGGTCCTCATGGACCAAGATTATGTTGCGCGGCGAGAGATCGAGGTGGCACTGGTTCTTAGCATGGAGCTTCTCTAGAACGTCGCAAAGCTCCTTACCCAAGGCGCGGATGAAGTCAACATGAGGCTTCCGCAGTGCGCGCTTGCGTGCCTTCGTCTCGCCGGTGGGGTCGTCTGGCTCGTTATGCACTTGATCGTCCTGAAGACGTTCCGCGAGGGTGCGTCCATGGATGAACTCCATCATCACGGCGCGCTCGTTAGAACCATAGACTTCCGGAGCGATCGACAGGATGGCTTTGTGGCGTGCCCCATACTGCTTGGCACCCTGTGTGATTGCGCGCACGGAGAAGTGACGCGGTAGCACGCACTTTAGGGCGGCTCCCGTCTTCGGGGTCATTCTCTCGCATTCGAGAATGACCGAGGTCGTCCCAATCTGGTGTAGCTCGGCGTCCTCAAGGGAGCAATCCTTGAGGTCGTCGTCGTCGTCGAGTTTGTAGAGCACTCGCAAACTTGACTTGACGGCATCGTCTGCGAAGGGCTCCTTGGCCTCCTCGAGGAGCTCGGGAGGTGGCGTCTCGTGTAGCGAGGCTCTTGTGACAATGTCCAAGAAAAGGCAGAGGCCAACAGGTCCACGGATCGCGGGATGTGCGTCGATTGACGCGAGGCGCCGGTGGACTGCCGCGATTCTGGCAATCAAATCGGGCTGCACGCTCACGTCGGCCAGCAACCGCTCAATATCGGCCAGAAGTTCGGCTTTGCCGGTATCGCCGTACCGATCGACGAGTTCGGTGACCGCGGCCTCGCAGTCAGTGTTGAGCTCGTAGAGAGACGTCAGCATTGGATTTGAGCGGCACGAGACCGCGATAAAACACCGGGACATCCTGGTTGAGCGCTTCATACACCGCCGTTGCACCTGCGACCGCGCCGGAGAACAGCGAGTTCGGGTCTTGTGCCAGCTGCTTGACCGTCGGCGCGCCAGCGGGCAGCTGCGCCAGAAGGATCGCGTCGCCACTGCTCGCTACTTCAAGTGCGGCAATCTTCGCAAGCTCATCGCGGTAGCGGTCGGCGCGTCCAGCGAAGGCGGTCCCAAGGCCGGGAAGCAAGCGGTTCATGACAGGGAACGCGACCGCCCGATGTAGGAGGGTTGGTCGCCCCCGAACCTCGCCCCTCGGTCGCGTGAGCAAGACCATGACGTGCGTGAACCCGATGCTCTCGGCGCTCGTCAGAGGTATGCCCTGCGACAACGAGCCATCAACGTATTCGTGCCCTTCGACCTCAACGGGGCGACCGGCCATCACCGGGATGCGCGCGCTCGCCCGGAGCCCGTCACGGAGCTGCGGCACTGATCTAAACGGGCCGAGAAGCGCTGGTCGGTACTCGGGAAGTTCAGAGGCAACGGCATACAAAGGGATGGGCGACTCAATAACGCGCTCCCAATCAAGAGCCTTCTCACCCGCCATGACATCGTCGATTAACCAATCCAAACCAATCGGTGCCTCTCGACGGAGCAGACGGCGGTAGTCGAGCCAGTCCCGGCCAACGAGCTCTTCGTAGTACAGGCTCGTTCCCATCCCCGGCTGTCCCGCGAGCAAAAATGCCCCCGCGAGTGCCCCTGCAGATGTGCCAACGATGAAGTCGAACGCGGCGGTCAGACCGAGCTGCTCGAGCGCAGTGACCATCCCCGCAGCGACGATCCCTCGCATCCCACCTCCCTCGATGACCAGGGCGATGGTGGCTCCGTCGGCTCGCGCCCCAGGCCGCGACCCAGAATCACGGCGGTTCGCAAGCAATCCATGGAGTGCCTCAGCGGCTACTCTCTGGGCATCTGAGTTGGTCCCGCTTGAGGCCATCGTCTGAATACGTTCCCTTTCGCTCCAACAAGTCGCGGCACTCACAGCCGGCACGGCCGTAATCCGCGCAGTCGCCGCATTCAAGCTCTCGGACGGCCACGCCGTCTATGGCCGATCGGCCATTTGGGCTTTCGGCGGTCGCGCGTTTATGGCTGATCGGCCATAGACGCCGTGCGACGGGGCAAGCGAGGCTCCATCTATGGATCCCTTGGACGCCTTTGCTGCAAACGTGCGACGGCTACGGCGCCAGCGAGGCTTAACGCAGGAGCGCCTCGCGGAGTTGGCAGACTTGCATATGACAGACGTCGCGCGGATCGAGACCCAACGTCGCGAGCCGGGGATCCGCGTCGTTGCGAAGCTCGCCTACGGCCTCGAAACCACGGCGAGCGAGCTACTTGACGGAGTGCGTCATGAGCCCCGACGCAGCTCGCAAACCTCAGCCGCGGTCCAGCCGACCCGACGCATGCCGGCCCAATAGAAGCACGCTGATGCACGGGTTCCCTCGACGGCACCAATAGCGTGCCGCACAAGCGGCATCAGAGACGGGACTTGCGAGGATCGGGCTGCCGACCGCATCCACCAACTCGCCGACGCCCGAGCTGTGGCGCCTGTGCTCGAGTAGAAGGTCGAGGATGAGCCACTCGACGCGGCGCGAACGCTGATACCTTCCTCACACGATAAAGAGCTGCAAAGCCTGTCGATCACGGATGTTCCACACTTCGCCCACGAACTCGGCATAGCGCCGGCGATCGTGATTGGCCGAATGCAGCACGACGGCCTCATCCCGTACAGTCACGGAAACCAGCTACGCCGACGGCTTGCGTTCGGCGAATAACGCTACGAGCGCAAGCACGTCGCACAAGCGGCACTGGGCGTCACCTTCAACATCGCTCAGATAGCCGACGAGAGTCAGCCAGACTCCGCGTAGTAATGGAGAAGTGTGACGACAGCCTTGGCGTTACGTTTGAGGCACGACCAAGAGTCCGTTTCAGTAGGTCGATAAGAGCCCGGTATAATGCGCCGAGTGACTAAGTGGGAGGTTCATTTGGCGCGCGCGAAGGCGGCCCGTCTGAAGGATGAGGAAGGTGCCGTCGCCGCCAAGGCTCTAGCGGAGTCGAGCGTTATCGTTCGCAAGAAAGCGCGAGCCGCAGGGGAAAAGGAATATATCGCGATGGTACGTGCCTTTGTGGACGAGCTTCGGCCAGAGGATTTCCGCACCGTGGAGATCTACAAAACGCGAAATCCTCCGCTCGGCTGGAGAAAAAAGGTGGAAGCCTTGGTCGTACCGGGAGTTGCCTCTCGCTATAGCTATGTCAACGGGAACCCTAGTGCTCCGACCAATGCCGACGATTGCGGCCTCCTGGTCATCCCTGGCTTGCGAGCGGCGATCGTGGGCTCGACGTTTTACAATCCTCGCACTATTCCGATGCAGCTATACCGCGAACTGCGTAGAGCCGGCGAGCCGGTGCGGGATCTTGAAGCGACGTTCAGCAACAGCGTGGCTTTTGGACATAAGCCCGAACATCTGCCGCAGCGACTCCTAGAGGCGCTCGCCCGATGGGCGGCAGAGCGTCGGCCCGATCTTAACCTTCGGCTCTAGCTCCCCTCTCGGTAGGTCGCACAATCGGCGGTGCACGACGTACACCGCGGCTCCTGCTCCCGTATGATGCATGGTCGCTATGTCATCGTACGCATCGGTCGACGCCCCCGGAATCGCTCAGCTGTACGAGACGACAGTCATTGACCCCGAGCGAGACCTCGGGCTCTCGATTACGACGCTCCGAGTTGAGCGTCTCCGCGGCCAACCGCGTGATGGTGCTGGCGTGGCTGAGGTTCTGGGGCTTGGAGTCCTTCGCGAATATGACCCAACGGAGTCGGTCTTGCTGGAGACGCTCACTACGATGCTGCTCGGCAAGGATGACCCTGACGGCGGGGTCAAACGCCTCGACGACCTTCGCAGACGTCCAGGCCGTCCGCGTCAAATGATCGATTCCGATCTGCGGCAGTTCGTAGAGCATTGCGCGTTTGCCCCCATCATCGCGAGTGAAGAATCACCGGTTAGCCCCAAAGTGCTGACAGCGATGGTCACCGGCGCGGCATCGATCTGCGTCGCGACTATCACGGTCGCTGCCGCGCCGGTCCTTGTAGCTGCGGCGGTGGGCGTGGGCACCGTGACCATCGTAGCCGTGGTTGGACCAGCCGCGATAGCACTAGGTGAGCGTCTTCACGACGCAATCGCCCCCTAGAACACAGCTAACCTGAGCGCCTCGCTTTTGGAAGGGGAAAGCCGCGCGTCGCACAACCAGGTAGTGGGCGATGAAAAGGAGCCTTGGCGAGTTGTGCCAAGGCTCCCATGCTTCTGCCTCATGTCGCGAAACGCCACATGAGCTCAAATGGGCTCGCTATGCGGTTTGCCCGCTCGGCGGTGGGCCGTCGGCCTTTGGCTTCGACCGCCTGGCTAGCTTGAGGCGTTTAAGGATCTGATTGTTCGCTGCCATGCGAACCTCAACCACCTTGTCGAAGCGCTCTTTCACCTCGGGACTGATGTCTGTCGAGTCCCAGACCAACGCTTCGCGATCATTGAGCTGGTGGATGATCTTGCCATGCGTTTGGTTCCTTCTTTTGCTCCCTCGGCTATTACGTGGTTTGGGCGGCGGCATCAGAATCCTCACAAACGATTGATGACAGTAATGTCAAGTCTACTGGCGCGGGCGCTCGAACGCAAGATCATGGCTTGCTCGCTTCCATGAGGAAGTTAGCGATGGCCTTGCGAATGCTCGAATTTACTGATGCCTGAACGTCTTCAGGCATGTTCGTAAGAATTGTATCTTCCCTTGACTGCATCGAGGCGATGGTAAGGCAACCGATAGGCAAGATGCCGTCGTTAGGCGGCTTGACATGTAGCGGAAGGCCAACTATGTACCCCCAGCGACTCGTGCTAGTCGGCGTCGCCCCGCCTGGAACTCCGACCACTTGAGTGCCTTTGCACACCGCACTGACCGCTATCCACTTGCTTTCCTCGTCGAGCGGCACTGGGACGATGGTATCTGAATCAATTTGCAACCGGTCGGTTGAACTCCAACATGTAAGCCTCGTACCATCGCGGCTCAGGAGCCAAAGTGACATAGCCAATTTATCTCGCGTTATGTCTACGCCGCTTTCAGCGACGGCATTCAGGGCTGCCCCAAGAGTCTCGCGGAGTACATCATTCATAGCCTCTTGGCCTTTACGGAACCTTCCTGGGTTGCCCGGTGCTATCAGGAGACGTTCTACAGAAGAGATCCATTTGGCACAGCGAACGTCGAGAGGTTTGTAGCTATTACGACCCACTTCGCGACAGTACGCAATCTCGTGGAGCACATACGCTATGTCGGCGTAGTGATCGAGGAATACAGCTTTGACACCCCGCTTTGCCCACCGAGCAGCTATGGACACTTCGTGGGCGGACTGCAGCGCGAGCGTCGCGTCGGGTTGACGCTGCCGAACGATAAGAGCGGCGTGGCGCTGTTTTCGCTGAGCGTAAAAATCTAGGTAGCGCAGGATATTGCTATCCGTCATGCTCATACCAACGAATAGGCAGTCCTTCTCCATGATTTTCTCGCCTAGATGCGTCTCCTGCCATGAACTCCCGCGCTGGGAACGGTGATACTGCTCTAGGGTCAGAATCGTCTGCCCGTGGTGCCCCGTACGTCCGTAATAGCCATGGGGATGCGCTACAGCTACATGCTCTGTGCGCGGCCGCTTACTTTGGTCGCCAGTGAAAGGCACGATAGGCACCTTGATATCGCGGTGTCGTTCTAGCGCGACCTCCAGCAGGTCGTCGTAGTTAGTCGTAGCGATATCGAGATGATCACCAAATGCTGCCCGGAGGTTAGCGACCTGGCGTGAAATCGGGCCGGGCTGGTAGGCATCTGCGCCCTTACCGCTGTAGAGAATGTCGGGAAGCCAACTGCTGATTGGCTCCTTGATGAGGGCATCCGCAATCGCCATCGCACCGAGCAGATCGTCACGACGGATCGTGTCAGAGACCCAGCTAGCCTTTTCGTCATCGGTCAGCGAAAACCCGGCGTCGCTAGCTGCCCGTAGGAGCGCCGCTTCGACAAGCTCCTTCCAAGATGGGAGACCACTCTCGACAGACGCGCCCGCCCCGACAAGCGCCACAAGTGCATTCGATGTTGAAAAGTCGCGAATAAGGCGACGAAGGGTGCGTTCTTTAAAGATCGCGAAGCTCACTGGCGTACGATTCCCTCGCGACTTATGCCCAAGCGATTGCAGGGAACCGCATGCCCCATGCGTGCGCCTCCGCCGATTAGCCCCATGGTGTCGTCCCCCGGTGCACGCGGTGCGCAGCGTACCAACATATGGGATCGCGCGCGCGCTCATCCTAGTGTCGTAGCACCCAAGGAATGGCGTGGCAAGTCGCCATTTGGCTAGATGCTCGAGCCAGACCCGACATGCGGCATGCGCTCAGGAAGATAGGTGTCCGGGCAAACAGAAACAACATCCCGTAATCCCGCTTGTACCCCTGTAAGAGTGGCCCCAATTTGGCTGGCTAGCCAGACAAGGAATTGGCGTGGTGCTATGGATCGCCGGGAGCGCCGCACGGTGGACATATATCCAATGCTGGGCGTCCTCGTGTTGCGCTTCGACTAGCAACTCGCTATTTGCCCGTTTTAGTTGGCGGACGCGTGTGATAGCGCGGCCGAGGGTGGAGCGCCGTTCGCACAAGTGCCGGTGCGCGACCTCGGCGTGGTCAGTAGGGGAAGCTGTTGTTGTCCCAATCGCGCACGGAGCGTCGTCTGCGTTGGTTGTGGGGTGGCTCGTCTTTGTCGATGTGGGAGTCGTCTGGCTCGGGCCACTCGCGGAGGCAGTGGATCGCCGAGGCGAACAGCCTGGACGAATGGCGCAGGCGCTCGCCAAATTCGAACCACGTATCTGAGTCGGCCTCGTGATCGCCTTCAAGCTGAGCTATGGCCTGCTAGAGGCCGAGCAAACCCGCATCGAGAACGAGCGAGCCGACGCACGGCGCTGGGCCGAGGCAGCCACCCACGACGCGACCGAGATCGTGCAGGCACTCGACGAGGCCTTGGCGCTGCTCAACAACGCCGCTGTGCGCTACCGAGAAGCATCTGAAGAAGTCCGCCGTCTCATCAATCAAGCGCTCTTTGAGAAGCTCTACGTCCGCGATGACGAGGTCAATGACGCCGAGCCAATCGCATGGGTCCGACACATCCACAATGCCGCCATCTGCCAGGAGGGCCGCAAACACAACCACGGCCCCTTTTCCGGGGCCGTGGGTTTCCATAAGGGCCAAATGGTGCCGGAGGAGGGACTCGAACCCCCGACACGCGGATTATGATCGCTTCCCGGCTCCCCGGAATTGGCTCTGCTAAGCGGATCTAAGCCCAAGAAATATGGCCCGTTTGCGAGCCGGCACGTCCCTCTAGGGAAATCCTGGGGAAATCCGTGGCCCCTTCTCGCAACTCGTTGGCCGCTTCGAGTCGCTGGGGGTCTACA
>Ga0209006_10004272_pt1 | contig 12978 bp, 14 predicted proteins | sample JacPin_JW_Ref_O2_FD_188567 | JGI IMG/M metagenome (GOLD analysis project Ga0209006, IMG submission 188567) | Forest soil microbial communities from Algoma, Ontario, Canada - Jack Pine, Ontario site 1_JW_Ref_O2 (SPAdes) (version 2) | ecosystem: Environmental > Terrestrial > Soil > Boreal...
CCCGGCCATGACGATGTCAATTACGAGAACTCGCCATGTATACCCCTCCCCCACGCGATATCAGCCAGACGCCGGTGCGCATCAACCTGTTGTCGGACACGCAGACCCGTCCGACGCCCGCGATGCGCGAGGCGATGGCGCGGGCCGAGGTCGGCGACGAGCAGATCGGCGACGATCCTAGCGTCAACCTGCTGTGCGAGCGGGTGGCCGATCTGCTCGGCAAGGAAGCCGCGGTATTCCTGCCCTCCGGCACCATGTGCAATGTCACGGCTACGCTCGTGCATTGCCGGCCCGGTGACGAGATCCTGGCGCATGAGACCGCGCATATCGTGGCTCGCGAAGGCGGCGCCCACGCCGCGCTCGGCGGCTTCCAGATCACGACGCTGAGAGGCGCGGACGGAAAATTCACGCCCGACAGTTTTCGCGCGGCACTTCATCCGCGGACCCGCTACCAGCCGCCGCAGACGGTGGTCAGCGTCGAACAAACCGCCAATATCGGCGGCGGCACGATCTGGCACAAAGCCGATCTCGATGCGATCGTGCAAATCGCCAAAGCCAACGGCCTCGTCACCCATATGGACGGCGCGCGGCTGTTGAACGCCTGCGTCGCCACCGGCATCGGCGCCCGCGAGATGGCCGAGGGCTGGGATTCGGCCTGGATCGATTTCTCCAAGGGATTGGGCGCGCCTGTCGGAGCGGCGATCGCGGGCAGCCACGGCTTCATCGACGAGGTCTGGCGCTGGAAGCAGCGGCTCGGCGGTGCCATGCGCCAAGCCGGCATTTGCGCCGCCGCCTGCATCCATGCGCTCGACCACCACGTCGACCGGCTGGCCGACGATCACGCCAACGCGCGGGCGCTGGCGCGCGGATTGGCGCAGATCGAAGGAATTGAGGTGCAGCAGCCCGAGACCAACCTGGTCTTCTTCAGACCCGACGGCGCCGGCGTCAGTGGCGAGAAGATGGTCGCGGGTTTGCGCCAGCGCGGCGTGCTGCTTGCCATGATGGACGGCCGGATCAGGGCCTGCACCCATCTCGACGTCAGCGCCGCCATGATCGAGGAGACCGTTGGGCTCGTGCGCGATATCGTGCGGGGCGCTTAGTCAAGCTGCCCTCAAGCGTCGACCGGCTTCCGCGCGGCGATCAAATTCCAGCGATGGAAGAACTTTATCTTCTCGCCGTCGAGCGATAATCCGATACCGGCCGATGCGCCGGCGCTTGCCAGCGCCCGCACCACGACGCGAAGCGACGGAACGCGCGCGGGATCGTTGACGATGCCCATCCACTCCTCGAACTCGCGCGGCTTGTCCCAGCTCGTCTGCGATTCGATGTGAAAGCCGGCCTTACTCACCAGCGACGTCAATTCGGAACCCGGCAACATCCTGGTATGCGAGGGGTCGCGCAAAATCTCGATGGCGTTGTGCAATTCGGCTTCGAGCGGCACTTCCGAGGAGATCACGTCGGCCATCACAAAACGGCCGCCCGGCCGCAGCACGCGGAAAATCTCCGATATCACGCGCGCCGGCCGGTCGAAATGGTGCACCGAAAGCCGCGTCACCGCGGCATCGAACGCCGCATTGGCGAACGGCAGCTCATTGGCATTGCCTTCGCGAAAGCTGACATTGCCGAGTCTGGCCGCAGCGCAGCGTTGCGCCGCCTTCTTCAGCATTTCTGGCGTCAGGTCGAACGCCACCACATCGCGGGCGGATTTCGCGATCGCCGCGCTCAGGATGCCCGGGCCGCAGGCGACGTCGAGTACCGAGCCATTGACGGCTTCGCCCAGCGCATCGACAAAGCGCTGCGTCAGGGCCGCGTCGGTAATCGCCGATGACGCCGAAAACGTTTCGGCCTGCCGGGTGAATTCGTCGCGGACGCGGGCTTCGTGATCCAGCATGGTGTTCCTCCGATCAGCGGCCCAGCGCCTTATAGACCAGCGCCTTCAACTCGGTTTCAATCCGCCCGCGCTGCGACGGCGACTGCATCATGCAGATCGTGAACATATCGTCCTTCGGGTCGATAAAGAAGGAGCTGCCGCCGACGCCGTCCCAGCGATATTCGCCCAGGGGCCATCCGGCATCTTCGGCATGTCCGGTGCGCACGGCAAAGCCGAGACCGAATCCGCTGGAATCGCCCGGAAAATAATAACCGTCGCGGGCGATTTTGGTCTCCGGCCCGATATGATCCGATGTCATCAGGGCGATGGTCTCGGGCTTGAGATAGCGTTTGCCGTCGAACGCGCCGCCGTTCAGCAGCATTTGCGAAAAACGCGCGTAGTCGCCGATAGTGCCGAGCATGCCTGCGCCGCCGGATTCCCAGCGCGCGGGCGACATCGGATGATCCCTGATGCCGGCAACCGGGCTCGCAAAGCGATCATCCGGCAACGGCTCAGCGATCAGCGCGCGCTTCGCGGCATCGGCGACATAAAAGGCGGTGTCGGTCATCCCAAGCGGATCGAGCAGCCGCGATTTCTCGAAGGCAAACAGCGATTGTCCGGATGCGATTTCAATGACCCGCCCGAGTACATCGGTCGAGTGGCCGTAGTCCCACAGCGTTTCCGGCTGTTCGGCGAGCGGCAGCCGCGCGATCCGCTCGGCGAATTGCGCGTTGTCGAAATCGCCTTCGAACAGATCTGAGTTAGCGTAGATCTTTCGCACGGCGCTGTCGCCATAGAAGCCGTAAGTGAGCCCGGAGGTATGACGCAGCAGGTCTTCGATGGTGATCGGGCGGCTGACCGGCTCCAACACCAACGCCGGCTTGCCGTCCTTGCAGCATTTTTCGACACCGACCTTCTCCTCAGTGAAGGCCGGGATGTATTTCGAAACGAGGTCGTCGAGCCTGAGCTTGCCGTCGTCCACCAGCATCATCGCGGCGACCGATGTGATCGGTTTCGACATCGAATACAAGGGGAAGATGGTGTCCGTGGTCATCGGCACCTTGGTTGCGACGTCGCGCAGCCCGAAACTTTCGAAATAAACTGGACGGCCGTGCTGCTGGATCAGCACGACGGCGCCGGGAATCTTACCGGTCACCACCTCGTTCTTCATGTAGTCGCCGATATGCGCGAGCCCGGCAGCCGAAAAAACGGCCGGGCTCGAGAGCTGAGTTTCGGCGCTGCCGACTTCCGGCCATCCTGCGGCAACCGCGCCAACGAAAAACGCGAGCGCCGCCGCGACGTGGCGGTGGCGTAAACGACGATCAGTTCTCCATCGCTTCATAGATCAGCTGCTTGAGGGTGCGCTGAATACGCTGGCGCTCCGAGGGCGTTTGCTCCAGCAACACGAAAAACATGTCCTGCTTGGGGTCGATGACGAAATAACAGCCGCTGGCGCCGTCCCATTTCAACTCGCCGAGCGAGCCCGGCGGCGGCGGCTTGGCGTTGCCGGGATCGGTGCGCACCGCAAGACCGAGCCCGAAGCCAAAGCCGTCACCGGGAAAATAGAAATAGTCGCGCTGCACGCCCGACCCCGGGCCGACCTGGTCGGTCGTCATCTGCTTGAACGCGCTGGGGGTCAGAATGGTCTTGCCCTGATATTTGCCGCCATCGAGCAGCATCTGCGCGAACTTCGAGAAGTCCGACATGGTTGAGACCATCCCGCCACTGGCGGATTCCCATTTTTTCGGGACGGTCGGGTTGTTTTCGCGGCCAACGCGGAAATCGCTGTCGTTCGGCACGGGTTGCGCGAGCAGCTTCTGCTTCTCCGGATCGGTGACGAAGAAACCGGTGTCGGTCATGCCGAGCGGATCGAGCAGCTTTTGCTTGTCGATCTGGAACAGCGATTTTCCGGACACAATCTCCATGATCCGCGCCAGCACGTCGGTGGAGTGACCGTATTGCCAGAGCGCGCCCGGCTGGTTGTGCAGCGGCAGCTTGGCGATCCGCTCGGCGAACTCGGCAAGATCGAAATCGCCGGCATAGATGTTTGCCGCCCGATAGGCCTTGCGGACCAGGCTGTCGCCATAGAAGCCATAGGTGATCCCCGAAGTCTGACGCATCAGGTCGAGAACGGTCGGCGGCCGATCCGGTGGCACCAGTTCGAGCGTGCTGGTGCCGTCCTCCGCCTTTTTCTCCACGCCGACCTTCACGTTTGCGAACGAGGGAATGTACTTCGCGACGGGATCGTCGAGCTTCATCTTGCCGTCCTCGATCAGCGTCATCGCCACGACCGAGGTGATCGCCTTGGTCATCGAAAACAGGCGGAAGATGGTTTTATCCGTGATCGGCGCCTTCGACACCACATCCTGCACGCCGAAGGATTCATGATAGACCGGCTTGCCATGCTGCTGGATCAGGACGAGCGCACCGGCGATCTTTCCCGTCGTCACCTCGTTCTTGAAGAAATCGCTGACCTTCGCCAGTTTCTCCGGATTGAAATGCGCGCCGGCGGGAATATCGAAGGTGCCCTCCGCGACTGCCATCGGCGCGGCCGCGACCGTCAAAAGGACTGCCAGACCCAGCCGGCGTGTGAGATGTGATGCGTTCATGGTCCCCTCCCCGAGACTTGGTTTGGGGGAGTGTAGCGACCGGCCCGTCAGGTACAAGCGCTACCAAAGCCGGTCATCGCCTGCCTATGCAGCCGGGCGCTATCGTCCGAAAAGCAGCAAAAGATGATTTGCGTCAGGGCCGGCGCCGCGGCCAGCGCATCGGCCGTTGCCGCGACCGCGATCTGTGCGGCGCGGTCGGCGGGGAAACGATAGACGCCGGTCGAAATCGCGGGAAAGGCGACCGAGGTGAGGTTGCGAGCCTGGGCGAGTTCGATGGCGCGGCGATAGCCCGACGCCAGCGCGGCATCCTCGCCCTGGTTGCCGCCCTGCCAGACCGGACCGACGGCATGGATCACATACCTCGCCGGGAGCAGATAGCCGCTTGTGATTTTGGCGTCGCCGGTCGCGCAGCCATGGAGCGTGCGGCATTCCGCCAGAAGCTGAGGCCCCGCCGCGCGATGGATCGCGCCATCGACGCCGCCGCCACCGAGCAGCGAAGAATTGGCGGCGTTGACGATGGCGTCAACGCTCAAGGTCGTGATATCGGCGACGATGACCTCACACCGTGCCGCGCCGATCTGGCGCGCCTCGAGGCTCAGGCGGAGGCAGCCGCGCTGACCGTGACACCCTTGTCGGCGAGCAGTTGCTGCAATTCGCCGGCCTGGAACATCTCGCGGATGATGTCGCAGCCGCCGACGAACTCGCCCTTGACATAAAGCTGCGGAATGGTCGGCCAGTTGGAGTACGTCTTGATGCCGTTACGCAGGTCGGCGGATTCGAGAACATTCAGGCCCTTGTAGCCGACCCCGACGTGGTCGAGAATCTGCACTACCTGACCGGAAAAGCCGCACTGCGGAAACTGCGGCGTCCCCTTCATGAACAATACCACGTCGTTCGACTTCACTTCGCTGTCGATGAATTCCTCGATGCTCATATTCGCGTCCTTTTGCGGCACAGCCCTGCGGGCCGGCACTGGCCCCTCTAACCCGACACTGCCATATATGTACTCCAAACCGTTGTGCATCCAAAGTAAAATGGCGGGGAGCTGGCATGCCCCCAGCCGGCCCCGGCTGCGGTGGCAAATAGGCCCTACGGGCTAACAAGTTCATACCTTTGGAAGGCTTTTATCCCGCAAGGAAGCCCCTATCTAGGACGGGCTGGTCCGGGGAACCCGCCCGCCGGAACAGCGTTCTCTCCCCGACCGGAGACACCTGTGACGAAACCAGCATCCGCCGCGGCACTTGCCGCCCCCTTGCCGTCATTATTCTCCGATTCGGAGGGCCCGGCGCAGGATTTGGTGGAGGCGTTCCTCACCGTCCGAAACGAGACCGAACGCCGCGCCGCCCCGCTGTCGCCGGAAGATCAATTGATCCAGTCGATGCCGGACGCGAGCCCGGCGAAATGGCACCGCGCCCATACCACCTGGTTCTTCGAGCAATTCCTGCTCGGCGAACACGCTAGAGGCTACAAGGTCTTCGATCCGGATTATGCTTTCCTGTTCAATTCCTACTATGTCAGCGCCGGACCGCGGCATGCCCGCCACGCGCGCGGCCATCTGACCCGTCCCGGCGCCGATGAGATTACCGCCTACCGCAGGTACGTCGACGCGGCGGTCGTGAAATTCCTGCACGAGGCCGATGCCGACACGCTCGCCGCGGTCGCGCCACTGCTGGAAGTCGGCCTCAATCACGAACAGCAGCATCAGGAATTGATGCTGACGGATATCCTGCACGCCTTCGCGCAAAACCCTCTGCTGCCGGCCTACGATCCGACATGGCGCTTTCCCGCCTCGCGCCGCACCGGCGACGAGTGGGTCGCGCTGGGCGAAGGCATCCACAGCGTCGGCCATGCCGACGAGACATTCCATTTCGACAACGAAAAGCCGGCGCATCGGGCGCTGGTGGGGCCGGTACGGCTGGCCCGCAACCTCGTCACCAATGCCGAGTGGCTCGCGTTTATCGAAGACGGCGGCTACCGCACCCCGACGCTCTGGTTGATGGACGGTTTCGCGGCTGCCGAAAACGAGCAATGGCAGGCGCCGGGGCATTGGCGCGAGGTCGACGGCAAATGGCAGGTCATGACGCTGGCCGGGCTGAAGCCGGTCGATCCGGTCGCGCCGGTCTGCCATGTCAGCTATTACGAGGCCGACGCCTTTGCGCGCTGGAGCGGCAAGCATCTGCCGACCGAGATGGAATGGGAAGTTGCCGTCCGCGCCGGCCACCTCAACGACGCCTTTGGCCTCGTCTGGCAATGGACCCGTAGCGCCTATGCGCCCTATCCTGGCTATCGCGCAATCGAGGGCGCGCTCGGCGAATACAATGGCAAGTTCATGGTCAACCAGCTGGTGCTGCGCGGTTCATCGCTTGCAACGCCGGACGGACACAGCCGTATCTCCTACCGCAATTTCTTCTATCCGCACCATCGCTGGCAATTCACGGGACTGCGCCTCGCCGACTACTGATTTTTTTCAAATTCAATCGCGCCGGAAAGCGCGTTCTGGAGAGTATCATGAATGTGCATGCCGCCGCTGTGGCCGAAGCCCCCCGCTTCGACGAACAGACCACTGCATTCGCCCACGACGTGATCGGCGCTTTGGGCCAGCGCCCGAAACGGCTGTCACCGAAATATTTCTATGACGCGGCGGGTTCGGAACTGTTCGAACAGATCACGCGGCTGCCGGAATATTACCCGACGCGCACTGAACTGACGATCCTGCGCGAGCATGGCAGCGAGATATCGGCCCTGATCGCCAGAGGCGCGGCGCTGGTCGAATTCGGCGCCGGCGCCACGACCAAGGTTCGCTTACTGCTGAACGAATGCGCTTTCGGCGCCTACGTTCCCGTGGATATTTCCGGCGACTTCCTCAACGCGCAGGCCGAGGCGTTGCGGCAGGATTTCCCCGATCTCAACGTCTATCCGGTGGCGGCCGATTTCACCGCACCCTTCGCGCTGCCCGAGGCGATCACGGCGATGCCGAAGGTCGGGTTTTTCCCGGGATCGACGCTTGGAAATTTCGAGCCGCATGAAGCTTGCCGTTTCCTGCGCAGCGCCCGCGACATTCTCGGCGAGGGCGCGCAGATGGTGATCGGCGTCGATCTCGAAAAAGACGAGCGGGTATTGTATCGGGCCTATAACGACGCCGCCGGCGTCACCGCGCGCTTCAACCTCAATGTGCTCTGCCGCATCAACCGCGAGCTGGGCGGCGATTTCGATCTGAACGCGTTCACCCATCGCGCGATCTACAACCGCGACCGTCACCGCATCGAGATGTATCTGATCAGCAACAAGGTGCAGACCGCAAACGTGCTCGGCCGGAATTTTTCGTTCCGCCCCGGCGAAACCATCCACACCGAGAGCAGCTACAAATACAGCCTGGAACGTTTCACGGCCCTTGCGCGCGGCTCGGGCTGGACGCCGCTGAAATCATGGACCGATGCGGCCTCGATGTTTTCGGTTCACGTGCTGGTGGCCTCGGACTGAGCCGGTCCGTCGTCAGGAAGCTAACTCTCCGGCACGCCGGTCTGCAGGGCGAGCGCGTGCAGCACGCCGCCCATCTGCCCCTTCAGCGATTGGTACACGATCTGGTGTTGCTGAACGCGCGACTTGCCGCGGAACGACTCCGAGATCACGGTCGCGGCATAGTGGTCGCCGTCGCCGGCCAGATCGCGGATCGTCACCTCGGCGTCGGGAAGCGCTGCCTTGATCATCGATTCGATATCGTGGGCGTCCATCGGCATTCCCAGTTCTCCAATCCGGTGTTCAAGAATCGCGGCCGCCACGCCGCGCGGGACGCCTAGAACTTAACCCGAAGCCCCTTCTGCGTCACGCTCTGTCGCACTATATTCGTGGTCCAGTCGTCACAGACCAGAAAAAGGGCTGACCATGAAACTCCCCGGTCCCGACCATCCCATCAGCATTACCGCCAACCCCAAACGCGTCCGCGTCTCCGCCGGCGGCATCGTCATCGCCGACACCACCCATGCCCTGACGCTGAAGGAAGCGAGCTATCCCGCCGTGCAATATGTTCCACGCGAGGACGCCAACCTGGCGCTGCTGAAACGCACCGAACGGGTGACGCACTGCCCCTACAAGGGAGATGCGAATTATTTCAGCATCGACGCCGACGGCAAGACGCTGGAAAATTCGATCTGGACCTATGAAACCCCGTTCCCGGCGATGGCGGAGATTTCCGGCCATCTGGCGTTCTATCCGGACAAGGTCAAGATCGAGGAACTGTCCTGAGGCGTCGGCACAAGCTCGCATGAGCCGGTGATCGCGTCACGGCGCCGAGCCGCCATTTCCAATGAACTTATGAGACTCAACCGACCCCGCCGTGCCGGCAGGCGGCAAGAAAGAACGTAGCGCTGCGCGCCACATGGGCGTCGATCTCTGCGTCCAGCGTCTTGAGGTCCACCTCGAACAGCGCCCGAAGCAGCATGGGCACCGCGACGAGATCGAGGAAGAGTCGCGCTGTCGTTGCCATGTGCTCCGGCGCAAAGGCTGGCAGCGAGCCAAGCTCGTCGGATTGCTTCAACTCGCCCAGCAACCGGACCCCGAGTTCCGTGCTGAGATCACGCGCCGTCCGGCTCACCATGCTCGCCAGATCAGGGAACCGGCGCGCCTCCGCCACCGCCAGCCGCATCAGCCCGATTCTCTCCCTGTCCAAAGCCCAGTGCAGCAGGGTGCCGGCTGCGTTCGCGAGGCGCTCCTCGACTGTTGCCCCGGTCAGTATTTCAGCCTTGAACTGCGTGATGCGAGAAAGGATGTCCCGCGTCATCACCGCCGTGAACAGCGCCCGCTTGTCGCGGAAGCGCGCATAGATCGTTGGCTTTCCCGAGCGTGCCACCTCGGCGATCTCGTCGATGCTCGCGCCTTCAAATCCGCGTTCCAGAAACACCTTGCGCGCCGCGTCGAGGATGCGCGCATCAACCTCCCCGGCCAGTTCCTTTGGCGGCCGACCGAAGCGCACCGGGACGCGCTTCGCCGGATCCTTCTTCGCTAGCGCCGGCTTCTTCAGACTGCTGGTTTCCATCAAGCTCGATCCAGGTTCCACGCCCGGGCGATCCCCGGAGCTTCTCAATTTATGCATATCTGGCTTGTTTGTAAATAGAACGAAACGGTACCGTTCCTATTGACGAACCCCTTGGGCGGAGTTATTTATCTCCTAGAAACGGAACGGTTTCGTTTCTTTAATGCGAGGCCTGCTTGCGTCCTCGCCTTGGATCAGGAGCGGCAGCCATGCTCGAAGACAGTGTTTTGGAACGAGACGGCTCGGCGCAGGTGGAGCTCGAACGCCGGCAATCTGCACCGGCCTCATACGGGCCGGGCATCGAGCCCGACATCGCCATGCGGGCTCCCTCCCCGCGCGAGAACCCGGCTGCCAGGCAACCTGCCTCGCCGGAAGCTGCTCGGGCTACGGCCGGGGAACGCCGGAACGGCGTCTTGCATCGCCGCCCCGTTATCTCCGCGATCGGCGCGTTGCTTCTCGCCGTCACGCTCGGCGGTGGCTACCTCTATCTGGACCATGCAGAACATTTCAAGTCCACCGATGATGCGTTCATCGCGGCGCGGCAATCCCCGCTCGCACCAAAGGTCTCGGGCTATCTGACCTCGGTGCCCGTCACCGACAACCAGCATGTCAAAGCCGGCGACGTGATCGCACGCATCGATGACCGGGACTATCGCACGGCGTTGCAGCAGGCGCAGTCGCAAGTCGCGGCGGCGCAAGCCAACATCGAGAACATCGATGCGCAGCTCGGCGTGCAGCAGGCCCAGATTGCCGCCAGCCAGGCGCAGGTGGATCAAGCGCAGGCCACGCTGGTGTTCGCCGAGCAGCAGGCGGCGCGGTACGAGCACCTCGAGCAAACCGGCTATGGCAGCGTTCAGAACGCCCAGCAATATACCTCGCAGTTCCACCAGCAGCAGGCCGCGCTTGCGAGTGCGCAGGCAACCCTCAAGCTGGCGCAGCGCCAGGTCGAGGCGCTGAAGGCGCAACGCAATAGCGCGGTCGCGAGCCTTGGGCAGGCCGAAGCGCAGCGCGACCAGGCCCAGCTCAATCTTTCCTACACGACGGTGACCGCGGCCGAGCCGGGGCGTGTCGTCAACCTGACCGCCGCTGTCGGCCAATTCGTCCAACCCGGCACGAACCTGACCATGTTCGTGCCGGATGAAATCTGGGTGACGGCGAACTTCAAGGAAAATCAGCTCGACCGCATGCGGTCCGGCGATCCGGTGGCGCTCACGATCGACGCCTATCCGGAGCGCAGGCTCCACGGTCATGTCGAAAGCGTGCAGCCCGGTTCCGGCACCGCGTTCTCGCTGCTGCCCGCGCAGAACGCCACCGGCAACTACGTCAAGATCGTCCAGCGCGTGCCGGTCAAGATCGTCATCGACGATCCGCCCACCGATGTCGCGCTCGGCCCGGGCATGTCGGTGGTTCCCACCGCGCGGGTCGATCTGACGCCGTCTCTCTATGAACGGCTGAGGAGGTCGCTGTGAGCGCGGCTGTCATTGATGCCGACGCTGCCGCCCCTGCGAGCGGCGTCGGCGCCCCCAACCCGTGGCTGATCGCCGTTCTGGTCGCGTTCGCGAGCTTCATGGAGGTGCTTGACACCACCATCGCCAACGTGGCGCTGCCCTATATCGCCGGCGGCATGGGAGTGAGTGAAGACGAAGCGTCCTGGGTGGTCACGACCTATCTCGTCGCCAACGCCATCATCCTGACCGCCTCCAGCTTCCTCGCCCGGAAGTTCGGCCGCAAACCCTTCTTCCTGATCTGTCTCGGCGCATTCACCCTCAGCTCGCTGTTGTGCGGCTTCGCCCCGAATCTGAATGCACTGCTGTTGTGCCGCATCCTGCAGGGCTTCGGCGGCGGAGGCATGGTGCCGGTCGCGCAGTCGATCCTGGCCGATGCGTTCCCGCCGGCGAAGCGCGGCCAGGCCTTTGCGGTGTTCGGCGTCGCCGTCGTGGTGGCGCCGGTGGTCGGGCCGACGCTCGGCGGCTGGCTGTCCGACAACGTCTCCTGGCAGTGGTGTTTTCTGATCAACGTGCCGGTCGGCGTGATCGCGCTGGCGCTGATTGCGCTCGTCCTGCACGAGCCCCCGGCCGCGCGCGCCGAAGTATTGCGGCAGCAGCAAGGCGTCAGGTTTGACGCGGTCGGCTTCATGCTGATCGCGACCTTTCTCGGCGCGCTCGAGGTCGTGCTCGATCGCGGGCTCGAGGACGACTGGTTCGGCTCGTCGTTCATCGTGACGTTCACCATCATCTGCGTGCTGGCGTTCGTCCTCATGATTCCCTGGGGCCTCACTCGCCGCAATCCGATCATCGATCTGCGAATGGTGGCGACACGCCAGTTCGGCGCTTGCTTCCTGGTGATGCTGGCGACTGGCGCGATCCTGCTCGCGACCACGCAATTCCTGCCGCAGCTAGTACAACAGGATTTCGGCTACACCGCAACCTGGGCCGGACTCGTGCTCTCACCGGGCGGGGTAGTCACCATGGTGATGATGTTCGTGGTCGGCCGCCTGGCGGCCAAGGTGCAGCCAAAATATCTGATCGTCGCAGGCGCCGTGCTCTGCGGGCTTTCCATGTACACCATGACCAATGTGTACGGGGATCTCGGCTTCTGGTTCATGGCGCGCTCGCGCATGCTGCTCGGCGTTGGACTGCCGCTGATCTTCGTGCCGATCATGGCCGCATCCTACGACGGCATCGAACCATCCAAGACCGACCAGGCCTCTGCCCTGATCAACGCAGCGCGCAACACTGGAGGTTCGATCGGCGTCTCCATCGTCTCCAATGTGTTGACCCACCGCGAGCAGTTCCACCAGAACCGGCTGATCGAGCAGGTGATCCCGTCGAGCACGAACTACCAGGACACGCTGCAACAGACCACGAACTACTTCGCGTCGCATGGCAGTTCGCTGGCGCAGGCGCATGATCAGGCCATTCAATGGATCGGCGCCCAGGTGCAGGCGCAGGCGTCGTTCCTGGGTTACATGGACGCCTTCTGGGCCCTGGCGCTGATCGCGCTTGCGGCCGTGCCGCTCGCGCTGAGCCTGCGCAAGATCAAGCTCGGCGGTCCTGTCCATGCGGGCCACTGAAGATCGCCCGCTCGGCGGCATGGACGCGCAGATCAGGCCATCCGCGTCTCAAGGGTGGTCTTGACTGAGCCGGCCGCTCCTGCCTGATCGACCGTGTTATCCCCATCAGACCCTGAAGATCGTGAGACCGAGGATCAGCAGCACCAGGAAGATCACGATGAAGACGTAAAACAGGAAGCGGGCGATATCGGCGGTCGCCGCCGATATGCCGGTGAAGCCGAGGATGCCGGCGACAACCGAAATCAGAAAGGAGATCAGCGCCCATTTTAGCAGTGTCATCGCCCGCTCCCGCTCCGTCATCCGGCGAAATCGCTGATCTAACGGCCGAGGACGGCGCTGGTTCCGCGAACGGGGCGCTGGTGGGGAAACCAGCGCCCGTTTTTTTTCGAAAGTTGCA
>Ga0209006_10004273_pt1 | contig 12977 bp, 12 predicted proteins | sample JacPin_JW_Ref_O2_FD_188567 | JGI IMG/M metagenome (GOLD analysis project Ga0209006, IMG submission 188567) | Forest soil microbial communities from Algoma, Ontario, Canada - Jack Pine, Ontario site 1_JW_Ref_O2 (SPAdes) (version 2) | ecosystem: Environmental > Terrestrial > Soil > Boreal...
TCGCCCTCTGACGATCGGATACGGACCAAGCTTGCAGAAAAACATTTCGACGGAATCTATTTAGATTCCGGCACGCCGCAAGCGCGCAAACTCGGCTTCATCAGCCCCGAATTCCGCTCGCTGATGCTGGAAATCTGGAAGGTAAAATATCTGCAAATGCCGCGCTTTCGCGAAGTCATCACGTCGATCCCGATGGAGATTCGCCTGTCGCACTTCCTTAACGATGGCGACTCACCCGACATTCCCATTCCGATTTATGTGGGATATCTGAATCAGATCCGCGCGATGGCGCTACAGAAACAATCAACTCGGAACTAACCGGGGGACCCCCGATTCATTCCTGAAATAAATGCTGACACAATCGTGGAGGAGCGGCACGTCAGCCCCGCGCTAGGACGCAAAATATTCCTGGCTTTAGCCCCCGCCTACGTCCAGCGAAACCACTTCAGAGCCAACAAGAACGAAATCCCGCCCCAGAGGACCATCACCAATAACCGCGGCCATTGCTGAAACAGAGGCGTACCTTCGAGAATGCTCGCTCGCAACGCGTCATTCAATGCAGTCAAAGGCAGCGCCTTGATAAACGGATGCATCACCGCCGGGAATCTCTCATACGAAAAGAAGACACCGGAAAAAATCCACATCGGCATCATCACCAGATTAATCAGCCCGCTGATGCTCTCGATTTTCTGCGCGCGGCTGGCCGTAAGCAGGCCCAAGCCGCCAAAGGTCAGCGAGCCGAGGCCGCCGAGAACAGCAATCGACGCCACCGATCCCATGACCCGCATGTGAAAGAAGAGCACGCCAAACACCAGCAGCAGTCCGATCTCGATCACCATCAGAATGAGCCGGCTGGTCATGATGGCGAGCAAAAAATCGCCGCGTCGCATAGGAGTGCCCACGTAGCGCTTCAGAAGTTTGCGCTGGCGCATATCGACCAGCGCGAAACCGATGCCCCACAGGCCGGAGTTCATCAGATTCATGCCCAGCAATCCGGGGATGAGGAAATCGATATAGCGCGAGCCCGGTTCGGAGGAAGCGACGGCGGTTGAAGCGACCGCGTCTTTGCGGCCGGAAGCCGCCTGCAGCGCGTCGTCGACCTCAGCCTTCGCGAACACGCTCTCCGGACGCGCCGGGTCGTAGCGATATTGAAATCCACCCTTGCCGTCGGATTCGACGATCAGATCGAATTTGCCGAGGCGAAATCCTTGCGCAGCATCTTGCGGATCGATGATCTGCGTCTTGAACTCGTCATGTCGCGGCGAGCGCGCCAGCAAAGCTTGCGCATCCTGCGAGCCCTGCACAATAGCGACAGAGACCGTGGTGCCGGGCTTGTTCCGGAACGCGATGCCGAGTCCGAGCGCCAGCAGAATTGGAAAAACAAACACCCAGAAAACAACTTCGGGCTCGCGCTTAAGCTCAAGCAGGCGCGCCCCCAGCAAATGCCAATATCCAGCCCAGCGGCCATTGCGCGGCGCAGGCGTGAACGGCCTCTTCGCGGATGCAACCGGAATTTGTTCGGCAACACTCATAGTCGTTATTGTTGATTTTCGATTGCTGATTCTTGATTGTTGATTAAAACCCGCCAGCGCAGCAGTAGTTATGCAGGATGGGTTTTTCAATCAACAATCAAAAATCAGCAATCGAAAATGCCTCTCACGGTTTCCACTTGTTCAGAAAGTCCGCCAACGCCTGCGGCGTGAGCGCGCGGGCATCTTCAAACTCGCCTTCCTTCTGGCTATAAACGACCTTGCCATCGCTCTCGGCGACCGCGAGTACCGGGACGCCCTGATCGAGAGTCGTTCGAAACTCCTGCGCGATATCGGCGTTCTTTTTACTGTCGTCACCAATATCGACGTGAACCACTTCATAATTCGCATTCACGATCGGCGCGAGATCAGGCCGCTGAAAGGCCAGGTCGAGTACGTGGCAGTCGAAGCACCAGTTCGCTCCGAATACCAGGATCAACCGCTTGTGCAGTTGCGCCGCTCTCGCTTCCGCTTCGCGAATTTCCGCATGCGCGTCGGCGCTGCTGGGATAGATATCCTTCTTCATGTCCGCAGGTTGCTGTAACTGCGGCGAATCGGTCCTCTCCGCGCCCACGATGCGCCACTGCTCGCCTTGTTTTTTCCATCCCTGTGCATCGGTCACGGAAATCTTCTCGCCATTCGCGCCGGAAACGATGTCGGCGCTGAAAATCACACTCGCCCGATCCGGACGAATCACCAGACGGATGATCTGCACCTTCATCGTCTTCGCCCTGAGGCCCATCCAGTAGGCGGTGTCGGCCGCGGCATCCTGATTGACGCGCTTTACCTCTATCGCCGCCGCGGGATCGGTGCTGTAGAGCGACTTCAGCGTCGCTGCGTCTCCCGTGAGCACAGCGCCCATCCACTGCTGGAAGGGTGCGAAGTCGGCAGCACTCGGAGCGGGCGCTGCGGCCTGCGCCGATGCAAGAGAGGCAGTGAGCATCACTAGTACGGTGAACTTGATAGCACGCTTCATATCACTCCTTAGAAAATTGCTGATTGCTGATTTTTGATTGCTGATTAAAAACCCACGAAAGCAGCATTCGTTATGCAGGCAGGCTTTTCAATCAACAATCAGCAATCGAAAATCGACAATTTCTTCATTCTTCCCGCAAATGCCGTCCAGTCAGTTGCACAAACACATCTTCGAGGCTCGCCTGCCGCGTGCTCAGATGTTGCAGCGTTCTTCCCTGCTTCACCACCGCATCGAGCAGCGCCGGGATGGTCAAGTGCGGCTGTTTCACATTCAAAGCGATCAGCCCATCATCCTCGCGCACGGACTCAACGCTGGGCAGGCCGCGCCACAATTCTCCGGCGGCTGCTACGGTATGGCCGCTGCCATTCGCGCTCATCGAAAATTCCACCACATGATTCCCGCCAAGTTTCTCAATCAAACTCGCAGGCGAGCCCTCGGCGATGATCTGCCCATGATCCACGATCGCCAGCCGGTCGCAAAGGCGCTCGGCTTCGTCCATGTAGTGTGTGGTGAGCAACACCGTACCGCCGTCGCGCTGAAAGTCGCGGATGATGTCCCATAGCTGCCGCCGGCTTTGCGGATCAAGCCCCGTGGTCGGCTCGTCGAGAAAAAGAATTTTCGGATTGCACACCAGCGCCGTCGCCACCGCCAGCCGCTGCCGCTGTCCGCCCGAAAGCTTGCCCACCCACGCATCCGCCTTCTCGGTGAGCTGCAACTGCTCGAGCACTTCTTCGGACGAGCGCGGCTGCCGGTAAAAGCTGGCGAAGAGATTGATGGTCTCGCGCACGGTCAGCTTTTCTGAAAGCCGCGTCTCCTGCAGCGAAATGCCCAGCCACTCGCGCATCTCGCGTTCATTCTTTTGCCAGCTTTGCCCGAAGATCGAAACCTCTCCTGAAGTCGCGGCCAGCAGGCCTTCCAGAATTTCGATGGTCGTGGTCTTCCCTGCGCCGTTCGGGCCGAGCAGCCCGAAGCACTCGCCGGCTTCAATTTCGAGATTCAACCCGCGCACAGCCTCGACTTTGCCGTCGTAGGTCTTGCGCAGATCGCGGCACTGGATCGCCGTAGGCATGAAGGAATTTTACCGGATGTTGCGCGCACGCGTTATTGGCCATCGTTGACTGACGAGGATTTCCTGCGCGGATGCTGGAAGCAACAACTGGAAGACTTCCGGACCACCTTGGAAGGGGCAACGAGACAAAAGCGACAAGCCGGTGATGCTTGCGATCAGAAAGCTCTTGGCTTCACCCAGCTTCTAATCGACACACCTACCGCGACGCGACCATCTGTCCCGGCCCCGACCCTCCCGGAGGCGTTGGCAGATCGGGGGGCGGCATCGGAGGCATGGGGCTTGCACCAGTCGCCGGCTTCGGCACATCGTCCGCATCTTCGCCCGGACGGCGCATCGTAGGAGCGTTCGGCTGCCGCTCCTGCTCTTTCTTGGCTTCGGTGTCGCGGTCGGGCCGCGGAAGAATGACTTCCCGATCCGTGCGCACAAGCTTCTGTCCGCCCGACTTCATGGTTTCGACGCGCACCACTTCGTCATCGACGATGCGGACGAAATCCACGTCCTGCGGCGGCTCGCCGTAGATCCATTCCTCGTAGTCGGTTTCGCCGTCTTTCTCGCGCACTTTTTTCGGCGGCTTGCCCTTGGCGTGCAATACCATCTCCGTGCTCATACCGACCATCACGTAGTGCGCTTCAATAGCCGACTTCACCTTCGGCGGCACCGTGTCGAGATACGCTTCTTCTTTATTGCGTGCGTTGAAGTCGAGCACCGGAAGCAGCAAGTCGCGCAGCTGTTGCGCGCTCATCTCGGGAACGTACTTGGGGAAATAAAGATCGAGATAGGTGCCGTGCGGATTTTGCGGCGACTGGTTCCCCGCGATGGGAGACGCGCCTCCCGTACCCGAAACCTCGATGTGCTCATACCACTTCTTGCGGTGAATGGCGCCGCCGTTGATATCGAAATGAATGTGGTCGGGCTTGATCTGCACATACGAAATCTGCGCCGGATCGCCGGGCTTGATCGCCGGCCCCCACAATGCCAGCGCCTGCTGTAACTCCATGCCCTCGGGCGAGGTCGAACCGTCTTTCAGCGTGAGCCCCTTCGTGCCCATGGGAAATGCGGAGCGCGCATAAACGATCTGCGTCTCGAAATCGCGGATAATTTCATAGCGCGTTTGCTTCGACATGTGCGGAGCGTCAATGGACACCGGCGGAGCGCCGGAGTTCTGTCGGGCCGACTTCGTGCCGGATGTCGCCGCAGGCAACGTAAGCGGCTTGACTTGATCGCTCGCCTGACCGTACGCAGGTGGCGCAAACGTCGGAGCAACGGAAAGAGGAAAGACTAAAACGATGAGGAAGGACGCGCCGCGCAGACGTTCCATAAAGCACCCCAGGCCGAACTCCGGTCATTATAACGCCGTTCTGCCTTGTCGGATGCGGCTTTTACGCACGAAGGTTGTGGGCAAGGGTCGGGGAAAATACACCGCGGGGTGCCCCGTCCTCGCGTTTTTCGCCGGGGCAGGTACGATGCCCCCGATTGAGCCTTCAGTTTTCGAAGCGGCCCTAGACCAGATTCAGGGCCTTCTTGATCGTCCCGCGCTCGTTCTGGATTTTTTCCTGCAGCAGGGTGATGGCATAGATGAGCTGCTCCGGCCGCGGCGGGCATCCCGGGACATAAATATCGACCGGAATGACCTGGTTAACGCTCTGTACCAGCGCATAGTTGTTGAAAACTCCACCCGAAGTCGCGCACGCGCCCATGGAGAGCACCCACTTCGGCTCCGGCATCTGCTCCCAGAGCTGGCGAATCACCGGCGCCATCTTGTTTGAGACACGGCCGGCAATAATCATCAGATCGCTCTGCCGCGGCGACGGACGAAACACCTCTGCCCCAAAGCGCGCAATATCAAAGCGCGACGCACCCATCGACATCATTTCAATGGCGCAGCAGGCTAGGCCAAAAGTCATGGGCCAGATGGAGCTTTTACGCATCCAGTTCACGGCTGAGTCAAGCGTGGTCAGCACGACGCCTTCCGGCGTGGGATTGCCGAAGGTCAGGTCTTTGACGACCTTCTTGCCGTTTTCAAAGTCGACGTAGGGGCCAAAATTCAGTTCAGGAGCCATACCGCTATTTTAAACCACGATCGGCTCACGAAGCTCAGGCGATTGTTCACATCTTGGAAGTTCACATAGGTTTGATTAGAGTTGCATTATGGACAAAGGGCAGCACGCAAATTGAAAGAAGGGATCTTTATGAAAGCAGCGGTCATCAACGGGCCCGGTCAAAAACCTCAATACGCAAACTTCCCCGAGCCGGTAGCTAAGGAAGGCGAAGAATTGATTTCCGTTCGAGCCGCGGCTCTCACCCACCTCACCAAGGGCCGGGCATCGGGCGCGCACTACAGCGCGGATGGCATATTTCCTGCGGCTGTCGGAGTCGACGGTGTTGGTATTACAAAAGATGGCCGCCGAGTCTACTTTGTGCTGCCCGATGCGCCCAACGGAGCGATGGCTGAAAAGACCGTCGTGCGTTCAAGGCAGTGCATCGATTTGCCCGCAGGAATCGACGACGTAACGGCCGCTGCGATCGCCAATCCGGGCATGTCGGCTTGGGGCGCATTGGTGGAGCGCGCCCATCTGCAGGCCGGTGAAACTGTGCTCATTAACGGTGCGACGGGCATTGCCGGTCGGCTCGCCGTCCAGGTTGCGAAATATCTGGGAGCATCCAAAGTCATCGCCACGGGCCGTGACGCCAAGGCGCTGGAGGAAGTCCGAGGCCTGGGGGCCGACGCGATCATTGCCTTTGATCTGGATCCCTCTAACCCGCACAGTGCCAAACAGTATGAAGCGGCGCTGAAAGAACAGTTCGCTGCGGGGATCAATGTTGTCGTCGACTATCTATGGGGCAAAAGTGCGGAAACCGTCATTCGTGCGATTGCCCAGGCAGCCGAAGACGCTACCCCGGTACGGTTTGTTCACGTAGGAGCCTCCAGCGGCGATGTCATTGAGCTTCCGGGCGCGGCGCTCCGCTCCTCCGCGATCGTCTTGATGGGGAGTGGCCTCAAGAGTATTCCAATGCCAAGGCTCCTGGCATCGATCAAGAGCGTCTTCGACGCCTTCCTACCCGCCCGGCTGAGCATCAAGACGAAAGCAGTTCCACTCTCTGCCGTCGCAGAGACCTGGGACGATAACGGGAAGTCCCGTGTCGTCTTCGTCGTGCCTTAGCACGACAATCGAGCTGGATGCTGAGGTCAGCGCGTTGATTGGTCAAGGGTTGAGACTGTCCGCACGTCGTAACCGGCCGCTCAAATCATGAGGTCAATGTGACAAAAACAAAAGAACGCCTAACACGGATCGTCCTCGTGGTCGTGGGGTTGGTCAATCTGGCCCTGATTTATTTTCTATATATGGATCTGCGGCACTCCAGCTGGCTTTTGGAGCAGAAGAACGAGTGCGACCCGATGTTTCTGAGCTTCTTTATTCCGGTCGGGGTCTTTCTACTCATAGCCGCAAGGAGGCCGTCTGAGCATCGCTCGATGATTGCTCTGGCAGCATGGTGGAACATCTCCCACGGCACCGTGATGGCAATTCAAACCGTGGAAGCGTGGATTCACGGCGTCCACAGGAACTTTGCTGATGTGATCTTATTCCTTATGATCGGAGCTGCCCTGTTAGCGCTTCTGCCGGCAAAACGAGAGGCAGTCGCTTCGGGAGTTGCGTGAACGAGCGGTGGTAATCCCACACCTACAACCATTGCCTCTCAACTTACAGTTTGCCCGTTACTGATCCTCGGGATTATGCTGACCCTCAGCTATCCAGCTTAAAACTCTGTAGCAATCAAAGGGAGAGAAACCATGGTCAAAATCAGTGCGCTTGCTTTCGCTGTTCTTGTAGCTGGCCTTTTGTGCTGTGTACCTGCGGCACAGGCCCAGGTTGCCGTCGGAGTAGACATCGGAGTGGCTCCCGTGTGTCCTTACGGGTATTTCGACTACGCCCCGTACGATTGCGCTCCTTACGGATATTACGGGCCAGATTGGTTTGTCGGCGGGGTGTTTCTCGGAGCCGGCCCTTGGTTCCACGGCCCTCACGGCTTTTACGGCCACGTCGACAACCGCTTTGATCCGCATCACGGTTACGCGGGACCGGTGCCGGAACGCGGGGCACAGCGCTTCAATCATTTCCAAGCCAACGAGGCGCGAGATGGACGAGGCAATGTAGGCAACCCTCCCCATGACGGAGGCGCTGAACACGCCCTCCCCGGATATCGTGGCGGCGGGCATGCGGGCGGACATGCCGGCGGGGGACGCCACTAGAGCGCATTTCAATTTCAGAAGCAGTCAGACAAAACGCCCAGACTCACACGATGAGCCTGGGCGTTTCTATTACCCGCTTTCGGGACTTATGGAGGTCAATGCGTGTAATCGCCGATTACGTTAACTATTGAAAACATCCCTTTTACAAGAGCTCGGCGAATCACAGGATCGGGATCCGCAGGAAACCATGACCTATGTCGCTCGGGTCAATGTACCATCCCGTGATCACCCCCGCGGGGTTGATGCCATCCGCGAAAGTAAAGGCGGCGGGTTCCGCGGAGCCCGGCGGATCGAAGGTCGTGAAAGTACCGTCGTTGGCTCGGACGAACCCGTGAAGGCCGCCGCTCGCGCCGTAAAATCCTGTGACCGTCCCTGCGGGGTCGATGGCGCCGGGCTCGGTTTGATCCGAACCCGGGACATCGAACGTCGTCAAGGTTCCGTCCCTGCTCCGCAAGAAGCCATGAATCGCATCACTTGCGTCTTGCCACGACCCGGTAATGGCCCCCTCGAGATTGATCGCGTTGGCAGAGGTATAGATGGAGCCTGTGGGATCGAACGTGGTCGTGGTGCCGTCGGGAGCGCGCAGGAAGCCGTGAACCACGAAGTTTACGTCGTAATAGAATCCGACAACATTCCCCGCGTCATTGATGCCAGTGGGAGTTGTCCCATTGACGCCGCCCGGAGCGTCAAACGAGGTGAAGGTGCCGCGAGGACTCCGCAAAAAACCATGTTCCAGAAAGTTGGCGTCGTAGTACGACCCCGTGATGACCCCCGCCAGGTTGATTCCGCCGGTGTTGAAGTACGTGAATGTCGACCCGGGAGGATCGAACGCGATGATGGGACCTCCGGGAGGCCGCAGAAAGCCGTGACACGTGACTGCGTCACAATAAAATCCGGTGATCGAACCCTGCAGGTTGATGCCGACTGGATTGGTGCAAACGGAAAAGTAGCTGGAGCACGTGGCGTCCGGGCCGTCAAACGTGGTGATGGCGCCCAAGGGACCGCGCACGAAGCCGTGAAGTGACGCGTTTGTGTCAGCATAGTATCCGGTAACGGCACCAAACAAGTTGATGGCGACGGGGGTCGTACAACGGGGGAACGAGGCTTCACACGTGGAGCCCGGGACAACAAACTCGACATAGATTGCTCCATCGTCGTGACCGGGAAAGTCGTTTGAATGTTGTTGAGGTTGAGTACCGGCCGAAACTGGTTTGCAAGTGCCAATAATTTTCCCCGGTAGGCGATTGGCCTGGCCCGAGCACGGAGGCAGCATTCGTTGTATAAGCGTGCCGCTCACCTCACTGAGGGATTGGCTGTCCGCGCTGGAATCGCCATTTGTGGTTGACGTCAGGTTTTGCTGCGCTTGACTGCACACGCCGCCAAACAGCAACAGCAGCGCCGAATACACCACTACATGAGATTTCTTCATTTTGATCCTCCTTAAGTTGGTTCTTTCTTGGGGAACGCTTGTACTGAAACCCGTAAGTCGTAATCTCTGTTTGTCGAACCCCCTCAAGATGAAGTCTTGCCTGCCCAAGCAATACGATGTCGGCTGGAAAAAGGCCGGGCCAACCCGCCAAGCCTAGCCCTCCGAAGAATCGTCGATTGGGAAAATAGGCGGGGAGCTTTCAGCGGCTCCCCGTCACAAGGCTTCGGAGTTCTCGCTAGTTACCGCCTGACGGCCGTTCCTACGTCGTAGTTTCCGGTGTCAGCGACCTCGACCATGTTCATGACCTGGCCGTTCGGAGACACCTGAATGTCAAAGTTGCCGACATAGTTAAGGCTCAGAACTGCAATGCCGGAGCCGTCGGCATGGAGGGATGTGATCGTCATGGTACCCGTCCCGGAGCCCGGGCCGCATTCTGCCGTATTGGCTTCATAGCTGGCGGGGCCTGTGCCGCTGGTGTTCAAGGTGAAGGTCACGACCTTGCTTCCAACTCCGCATCCACCGTTCAGTTCGATTGCGACCTGCCATGTTCCTGCTAAGTTGGCCACCGTAATCGCCGGCCGAGGCTTAACCTCTTGAGCGGCGACGGAAGCTACGGCGGAAACAAAGGTGATGAGCGCGAGCGCGGCCAGAACAGCGAGGCGTGCCGATTTAAGGTTGTGGTTGAACTGCGTGGTGTTAAGGGTGGGTTTCATTTTGATTCTCCTTGTTAGTCTGTTTTTTTGGGGAATGCTTGTACTGAAACTGGTTAGTCATAATTTCTGTTTGTCGGCCCCTCTTGAAGACGAAGTCCAGCCTGCGCTTCCTGCGGAGAGAGCAGCGTCTGTCCGCACATCGGGCAGAGATTGAGCGCCGAGCCGTTCACCGACAGCGTGACGCTTTCCCGCTCTATCGTGACCTCGGTGCGGACGGTGCGGCTCGTGCCCCGACCGGACGCGGCGAAATGGAAGAAGCTTGCCCGCTGAGTCAGCCATTGGTAAAGTCGTTTCGTACTGTTCTCCCTGTTCACTGGCCGCGATCTTGTGGCATGCAGACCAAAAAGCCAAGTCATTCGTCCTCAAAGGTTGTCAAAAGTTGTAACTGCGGTCTATGTCGATGAAATCAGGGGAAATATTCCGATTCGGTAAATTTCAGATTGATGCCCGTGCACGCACTGTGCGGCGGGAAAAAGCGATCGTCACGCTCAACTCCCGGTCCTTCGACGTGCTTCTGTACTTGGTTCAGAACCCGGGGAGGGTTCTCGCCAGGGAAGAAATCTTAAAGAATGTCTGGCCGGATGCCTTTGTAGACGAGCACAGTTTGGCGCAGAGCATCTCCGTGCTGCGGCGCGCTCTGGAGGAGAAGCCAGGCGACAACGACTATATCGTCACCCTGCCGGGGCGCGGATATCAGTTTGTTTCGCCGATTACGGTTGTTGCCCCGGAAAGTTTGAGTGTCTCCACTGATGTGGAACCGGCCGGCAACGCCTCGAACGAGCTCCTCCTCCAGCGGCAAACGATCCGGACCAGCGTCATTACGGAAGAAAAAGCACAGCCAAGTTTGCCAATCCCCCGGCGTTGGGCGAGCGAGCGACTGGTCGCCGCTTTCGCCACAGCCGCGATCTTATTGGTGTCCGTCGCCATCGTTGGCGGCAACTGGTACTGGCGGTCCCATCGGGAACCGAAGCTCACCGGGCGCGACACCATCGTGGTCGCCGATTTCGACAACAAGACGGGCGATTCCGTTTTCGACGACACCTTGAAGCAGGCGCTCACCATACAAATGGAGCAATCGCCGTTTCTTCATGTACTTTCCAACGACAAGACAGCCCAGACGCTGAAGCTCATGAACCGTCAGGCGGGTGATCGCTTGTCGCCGGATGTAGCGCGCGAAGTATGCATCCGTAGCAACAGTCAGGCCTTGCTCGCCGGTTCCATCGCCGCCATCGGAGACCAATACCTAATCACACTGAGAGCAACGAACTGCCAGAACGGAGACACACTGGCCAGCGCCGAAGCGGAGGCCAATAACCGCAATCGGGTTTTGTCGTCTCTGAGCACTGTCGCCGACAGACTCCGCGAAAAGTTAGGCGAGTCGGGTACTTCGGTGCAGAAGTTCAGCAGGCCACTCGAACAAGTCACCACTTCTTCGCTGGAAGCATTGCAGGCTTACACGCAAGGGAAAAAGTTGGAAGATACAAATTCAATTGATGCAGCTTTGCCCTACTACAAACGCGCGGTTGAGCTGGATCCTAATTTTGCCATAGGCTATGCCGCTCTATCGCAAATCTACCAGCGGCTCTATGACGCTGCTAAAGAGGAGCAGAATCTGACTAAGGCTTACCAACTGCGCAACCGGGTAAGCCTCCGCGAGCGCTATAAGATCGAAGCCCAGTACTACAACAGTATAACCGGCGAGCTGGAAAAAGAAATCGTCACGCTTGCCGGGTGGACTCAATCCTTTCCCGACGACTACGAGCCTCACGAACAACTGAGCACTACCTACCTGTTATTGGGACAATATGACAAAGCAATCTCTGAAGCTCTGGCATCGAATCACAACCGGCCGACTTTGGGTAGTTATATCAACCTCATGCAATCTTTTGCTGCTATGAACCGTCTGAATGAGGCAAAGAGTACCTTCGAGGAAGCGCGAAGGAACAACTTCGACGGCCCACATCTCAGGCAGTTGCGTTTTTTTGTGGCATTCATTGAGGGCGACGAGGCGGGAATGAAGGAACAGGACGCCTGGGCGACGGCTAATCCTGTCTTGGCGGCTGTGCAGTTGACCCTGCACTCCAGCATTGAAGCCCGTCGCGGCCGCTTCGTCAAAGCGCGTGAAGTGATGCGCGATGCCGAAGTACGGGCCGGTCGCGCCGGAGCAACGGGAATGGTTGACGTGATGAAGATCGTCCATGGGCCTGCCGAAGCAGATGTCGGAAACACCGACGTTGCCTCACAGTCCTTGAAAGAAGTCTGGACGAACCACAAGAACACGGACTACATCGAACCAACCGTAGCTTTGACTTTCGCCCTTCTTGGCAACCAGTCGAAGGCTGAAACGCTGATCGATAAAATGAACCGCGAGATGCCACTGGATACGCTCGTGCAAAGCTATACCCTTCCAACGATTCGAGCGGTGGTGGCGCTTAAGGCCAACCACCCAGCTGAGGCAGTTGATCTTTTACGGGCCACAGAACCGTATGACCTTGCCCCGCGTCTCATGGCTCCCAACGCTCTCTATCCCGCCTATGTTCGCGGTCTCGCCTATCTGCAGTTAGGCCAGGGCCGGCAGGCGGCAGCTGAATTCCAGAAGTTCATCGACCATCCCGAAGTTGCTCAGCTGCACCACCAGGGAGCGCTTGCCCGTCTGCAGCTGGGCCGGGCGCAGGCGATGATGGGCGACAAGGCCGCCGCGCTCAAGTCGTATCAGGAGTTCCTCACTCTCTGGAAAGACGCCGACCCCGACATCCCCATCTTCAAGCAAGCCCAGGCGGAGTACGCGAAGCTGCAGTAGAGAAACTGGGTACTTAGTCAAAGCGTTGGAGTGGACGGCAGCGTTTTAGAAAAATGGTTGCCGTAACATCGCCCTTCCACTCATTGACCGAATAATCTTCTTCTTTCAACGCCTCACGGGTTCACCACAATCTTGCCGAACATCTGGCTGTTTTCCAGATACTCGTGCGCGGCGCGAAGCTCGCTTAATGGAAATGCGCGATCCAGCACGGG
>Ga0209006_10004274_pt1 | contig 12975 bp, 10 predicted proteins | sample JacPin_JW_Ref_O2_FD_188567 | JGI IMG/M metagenome (GOLD analysis project Ga0209006, IMG submission 188567) | Forest soil microbial communities from Algoma, Ontario, Canada - Jack Pine, Ontario site 1_JW_Ref_O2 (SPAdes) (version 2) | ecosystem: Environmental > Terrestrial > Soil > Boreal...
CGCAACCAGGAAGTGCCTGTGTCCGATCTACCCACTGTTTCAGTGCAGGGCACATTCACGAACGGAGGAAGCAACTCCGGTACAGTTGAGGATCAACAGGACGATTTTGAATTCCAGGATTATTTTACGGCAGCGGTGGGGACCCATTCGCTGAATTTCGGCACACGCCTGCGCGCCTATCGCGACGCTAACTTTACGAGCGCGGGGTCGAACAGCTCTTACACCTTCGATACAGTCGCTGATTATCTAGCGGGCACGCCGCAACAGTACAAGGTAACGGTCATCAACCAATACGTCGCCCGCGCAACGCTTTTTGACGCAGCGCTCTTCTATCAGGATGACTGGAAAGTGAAACCAAATTTTACCTTCAGCTATGGTCTACGTTGGGAATCTCAAAACCGGATCCATGATAAGGGCGACTGGGCTCCACGTTTGTCGCTGGCGTATGCGTTGGGCCGCAACAACCAGCGGAGACCAAAGACTGTGCTGCGAGCTGGATATGGTTGGTTCTACCAACGGTTTACCGTGCCCGACAGCTTGTCATCGACACAGGGGACGCCATACATCATCCAAGCGATCCACAACAACTTTGTTCCGCTTGGCTCGTCACAGATTCCGAATCAACAGGGCCTTACCGTCGACAATCCTGACTTCTATAACCCCAATCAGCCAGTGACCGACTTCTCCAGGTCCATTAGTACTGTGGCCCCTACGGGATTTTCTATCGATCCCCATTTTCACGCAGCCACCGATATGCAGGGCGCGGTGGGAATCGACCAGCAACTCAGCAAGTACATGACCGGCAACGTCACTTATCTCTATAGCCGGGGGGTTCATATGTATCTAACGAATAATGTCAGCGCGGCCGGCAACTTTCCGGCCAGCAACATCCTGGCCGGCACTTACCCGGCCACACCTATTGCTGTACCTGCGGAAAACAATATGCAGTACCAATCTGGTGGCGTGTATCGGCAGAACCAGCTTATCGCTTCCCTCACAGCTCGTTATTCTCGTTTCAGTCTGACAACCTTTTATACTCTCAACAGCGCCAAGGCAGACACCAGTGCGGTTATTTACACTCCGTCCATTGCAGCTGATCCTGGATTCGATTATGGCCGGGCCGGCTTCGATATACATAATCGCCTGGTGCTTTTGGGCAACATTTCGGCGCCCTGGCAGCTGTCGTTTGCACCATTCTTATCCGTCAATTCCGGGACTCCCTACAACATCACCACCGGGTCTGATTTGACCGGGAATAACCAGTTCAACGCACGGCCGACGTTTGCCGCCAGCTGCGGTCAACCAGGGGCAGTCTCCACGCCGTATGGCTGTCTCGATCCGGACCCGCTCTCCAGCCCGTCGGGCGCGAACGAACAGATCATTCCTCATAACCTCGGCACGGGACCCAAGAACGTAAGCCTCAATTTGCGCATCAGCAAGACGATTGGATTTGGCCCCCGTACTGACGGCGAAGCGGGATCTGCTGCGGCCGGGGGACGCCGAGGCCGGAGTGGCGGATTTGGCGGCGGCCTTGGGGGGCAGGGATTGAGCGGACCTGTGCGCCTCGGCGAGAGTTCTTCGCACAAATATAGCTTCACCTTGAGCGCCTCCGGTCAAAATATTCTCAATCATGAGAACCTTGGCACACCTAATGGCACCTTGAGTTCCCCTCTTTTCGGCAAGTCACAATCGCTTGCTGGAGGTTTCTTCGGACCTTCCACAGCCGGTAACCGAAGCATCTTCTTCGAGACCGTCTTCCATTTTTAGAACGATAGGTCCCGTTCGGAATCTACGTCGCATCGCTTCGCGGAACCGGCGGAGAGCCTGGTTTGTCGAGAAATGTCAACCTGTGATCCTTCTTCTCGGAAGTTACGTCTGGTCAATTGAGAACAGGCAGCGGAGCGTAGAGTTGCGCAAAACCGAGATGCATCTTTTATCTAGGAGAAGTCTGATGAACAAGAGATTGGTGATAGTTTGCCTATTATTCGCCGCGGGCACTGGTGGCTACGCCGTAGCACAGAGAGGCGGAGGCGGGCGGCAGTCTCCAATGGCAAAATTGATGAACGATCTACAACAGACTACGCCGCGCGCGACGTTGAATGATGACCAAAACAACAAGCTTCAGGCAGATATCGCGACGCTCAAAGATGCGTAACAAGCGAGACGCCAAGGGCAATCGGTTGATCAAGACAAGGTCCAATCAGCTTTCAACGACATCCATGACATAGTGGATAGTGCAGCATTTCAACAAGCAGATCAGAAGCAGTTGGACCAAGACTTCACTGCAATTCAACCACCTCAGCAGTAACACCCCTTGGTTCCATTCTGAGTTGGCCATGCGCGGCGGGTCGACCGGTGCGCATGGCCAGGAACTTTTTAGTCCGATGGGCCGGTGAACAGTAGCGTACGTCTTCTGCGCGGCGAGGAGTCGGCGTGAGAGATCGCTAGAAGCGGGAGAGTAATGAGAAAGGATTCGCTGCTTGTTTCGTCAGGCATCTTCACCTGGATCTTGTCCGGGGTGCTCTGCCAGTATTGCGCTGCTTCTGCCGGCCAAGGCGATCGGCCAGCTGTAAGCGATTCGTCCTCCGCTCTGCCCGATGCGCCGAGTGCGCTTCCAGCCCAATCCAATCAAACTGCACAGGTTGCGACGGCAAACCAAACAGTCCAGGGGCGCATGCAGACCAAGCGCATTCTGGGCGTCGTGCCGAATTTTGAGGCGGTGTCGGCGGACGTAAAGTTGCCCCGACAATCGGCAAAACAGAAGTTCAAGGACGCTACGGACGATAGCTTTGATTATTCCTCGTTCATCTTCGTTGGAGGTTTAGCCGGTGTCGGCCAAGCCTCCAACTCGATTCCCGAGTTTCATCAGGGCGCAGCCGGTTATGCGCGATACTATTGGCATACTTTTGTGGATCAGACAGACGAGAATTACCTGGTGGAATTCGCTTTTCCTGTTGCATTACACCAGGATGGACGTTACTACACTCTCGGTCGCGGCGGGATTATGAAACGTACGGTCTATTCTCTTTCCCGGATCCTGATCACGCGCACTGACTCCGGCAACGAAACATTCAATGCGTCGGAGATTATCGGGGCAGGTGCGGCTGCAGGCATGTCCGATTTCTACTATCCCGAACAGGAGCGCACCTGGACGAAAACCGGTCAGCGCTGGCTGACAAACGTCAGCCTGGACGGAGCGACATTCGCGCTCCGGGAGTTCTGGCCCGATATCAACAACGCTTTGTTCCACAGCAAAGAATGAATGGTGCCGCACATGAACTGCGCCTGGCCGTAACTGCTGGAGAATATTCAGCGGCTTTAGAAGATGGGCGAGTACCCGGATAGAACCGCAGGTCCCTCCACTACGCTCCCCCTGTCGACAAACATTTCCAGGAAAGGACCGCTGAACCGCAGATCTCTCCACTGCGCTCCCCCGGATTTCCTGTCGAGATCCGTGGCGTTGATGATCTGCATGCGGCTCTCTATACAGAGAGCCGCAGACGTGGTCGTCGCTAGCAGCAGTGAAGTAGGAAATCCGGGTACGCTTCGGTCGAGATGACAAAGGGGAGGGCGGTGCCTCCATCGACAGTCGTTGCTGAACAGGAGCCGAGTTTCATCACCTTGAGTGGGCCAAAGGCCCATGACTCCTCTGTCGAAAATCAGCTGAACCTCTAGACTTTGAGTGGGCCACCCACTCATTATTCGTCCGCTCCTGTTTCATCTCCATACACAATCAAGAGGCCGAAGAAGACGGTCCTGGCGGGACCACCGCAGGTGGGGTGGATCGCCTGTTTTCTCCACCATTATGTTCGCGTTGCTGCATCGCCTTTTCCAATTCTTTCTGGTGATCGGTAAGCAAGGCGTGAATCTTGCCGTGCGTTTCATCGCTGATCGCATGAATCTGCGGACCAAGCTGCTGCCGCGAAGCTGTCGGATTCTTGTCGAGCAGCGCCTGGATCTTATCGTGGTGCTCCTCGAGCAGAGGGCGGACTTGCTGCTGCTGTTCAGAAGTCAACTCCAGGTCTTTTGTAAGGTGAGCAAGTTCCTGGTCGATCGATTGCGCTGTATGGATATGTTGAAGCTGCTGACGCGCAGAGGGCTGTTCTGCGCCGTTGTCCTGAGCTGCGGCTGCACCGGCAAATCCGAGAATGAGCATAAGCCCATATGCAAGCGTGGAAGGTCTACTTCGCATGAGATGGCAAACTCCTTAAGATCCTCGACATCGATATCCTACTGAATGGTTACAGTGAAGTTCGCCGAGGTGGTAATCGCGCTATTGCTGCTATCCGTCGCTGTAACTGTGACCGTATAAGTGCCCGCAGGAGCGGCGCCGGCTGTACCACCGCCGCAACCCATCAATGTTCCCAATACGCCCAGCAAGAGCAGGCTGGTCGCTACCGGCCACCGTTGCTTGCGGAATCCAGGAATCCCGAGCAGGAAGATGAACCCAAATCCCACTCCAGCTATGCCGATCAACCGGTTAGTCCCACCCCGAGAACTCCCCTGCAACCCACTTTGCGATGAGGCAGCGATGGTCTGGATACTGATGGTCGTAGTCGTGGACCCATTGCTGGTAATCGCCAGCGAGGTTGCTGCCAGAGCATAATCTGCGTTCAGTGAGGACGCGTTCGCCGTGAGGGCGACGGTCCCCGAGTATCCCTGGGTGGAAGTGATGGTGATGGTCGAGGTACCACTGGCACCAGGCGAAGCGGAAGCAATGGTCATGTTTCCGACCGTCATCGTCATTCCTGGATTGGTCACCGTAACGGCTGCAGTCCCGGAAGAAGCGCTATAGAGCGAATCTCCACCATAAGCAGCGGTAATCGTATCGCTGCCCGCTGTAAAGCCGAGCGTTTCCGTCGCTGAGCTTATCGCGAGCGTCGCTGTCCCAAGGCCGCTGGCTCCAGCGGTCACCGGGGCCGTGCCCAGGGAGGCGCCGCCGACTGTGAAAGTCACCGTGCCGGCGACCGTGCCGGCCGTCGAGGACTTCACCGTAGCCGTCAGCGTCAGGGCTCCATAGAGCGCAACCGTGGTGGGGCTGGCAGTTAAGGATGTCGTTGTTGCCGCCCCGCCAGCAGCACCAACATTAATCGTGGTTGTGGCACTGGTGGAGGCATAGTAGTTCGTATCGCCCGAGTACGCGGCTAAGACCGTGTGCGCGCCCCCGGTCGAAAAACTGGTCGTTGCGGTTGCCACGCCATTTGCCAACGCGACTGGACTTTCGGCCGTCCCGTCGACAGTAAATGTCACGGTTCCCGTCGGTGCGGTTGTCCCTGAAGTATGGGCCACCGTCGCAGTCAGCGTGACCGTGACCCCGGTCGCTGGACTCGAAGGAGAGACAGCGACCGTGGTCGTCGTTCCGCCCTTTAATGCAACGGAAGTGAATGCTGTCGCCAGGTTGAACGCATTCACCGAGCCCAACCCCGTTGCCTGGTCATACCCGGTTTCCGCTGAGTAACCCATCTCTCCGTTGCTTGGGCAGTCAGTAGATCCCGCTGTGCACGGAACTATATTGTTCCCGGTCGTTATATCGTGAAACGCCGAGGCGTAGGTGGTTGAGTTAGCAGCCAGCGAGTAGAGCGTAGGATTGACGTTGCCCAAACCCGCGGGCACTCCAAGCTGCTGCTCGATCAATGCCAAAAGGCCGGCAAAGCTCGGTGCGTCCGCCGACGTTCCTCCGTAAGCGACCAAGCCCTGGTCGTCACTATAGCCAGGGTCGGAAATACGAAAGCCGCTCGTGCAGCTCGAAGTGTAGTCGCTACCGGTCGGATCCGAATCCAAAATGATCTGGGTGCAGACCAGATATGGATCGTGGTCTGGGGAGGCGTTCAGGGAAAGATCCGGCACATCACGGGCACCGTCGCTGGGGATGCCAGTCACTCCCGCCTGCCAGCTCGGCTTGGCCCACAGCAGGCTCTTGCCACCTCCACCTGCGGAAAGTCCGCCTCCATTTTCGATTTCAAACGCAGTATCGTTCCACGCCATCTCCGGAATGTAAGATAGCGCGGAGGTAAGGACATCATTGGATCCGTTCGCGCTCCAATACTGGTCGGCCCCTGTCGAAGGACTGGCGGCGGTTCCGTCTCCCGTAAATTCACTGCCACCCATGCCGGTCACATAGGCACTACTCGCCGGATAGTCGACCTGCAAACCCTGGGTCGCTGAAATGATGGGCGGGCCGTTCGGGTTTGTCTGTTCGTCGCAGTCGGCCGCTCCGTTATCACCGGCGGCGGAAAGCACCGTCTGCCCCTGCGCATTTGCCTGTTGAAAGGAGGCTTCCATACTGCTGAGATCTGCCGAGGTCCAACTGGGTTCGCAACCTCCATAACTGATACTAAGAATCGGGATCTGAAGGCCGTTGATCTTGTTTTCGATTGCGTACTGCATCGAATCCATAACATTTGTTGAGTTGACGAAGACAATGGACGCGTTCTTAGCCACGCCGCCAGACCACTCCAGGTCAAGGTCCGCCTCATTAATGTCACCGGATCCATCACCGATTCCCGGGTCGGCGGAGCCGGGGATCAGAAATACAGTGGGGTTGTTCGCAGGCAATCCCGCGGCACTGCGAAAATCTGTGATGTCGGCCATGACAATATCGGTCTGCCCCATGATCCCGATGGTCTGCCCGCTACCCGTGTAGCCCGCGCTGTAAAGCGGATTCACGTTATAGATCACCGCAAAGTCTCCCGGCGCAAGAAAGTGGTCTCCGGAGATACCCGAGGTGAAGTGCGGTTGCGCACTGTCGGTCTTTGTGCCTGCCGGCCGGACGAAACGCGGCTGCGGCTTGAAGTCATGCAGGCCGCCTACCCGGCTCACGGTCGATGCGAACGCGCTTGGCAGCGAAATTTGCGCGGCGTTGGCAAAGTGAGTCTGCCCATTCACGGTGTAGTTGTGGATCTGAGTATGGAAGGCTTGCTCCGCCATACCGGCGGTTCCAGTGAACCGGATAGACGTGCGGCTCTCTGCCACTGCATTTACGGTGAAACCCTGGGATTGGAGCCATGCGGTAACCTGGTCGAGGTCCTGTTGGCTCATACCAAATTGCTGTCCAAACTGCGCAGCAGTCAGCCATTGATGGTAACTCGAAGACCCAGGATTCTGTTGCGCCGTCAGCAAGGCATTCAGGGTCGCCTGTTGCGCCGCCGACCGGTTGAAGCTGATGGTCATACCCTGCAATTGCATGGTACTGGCAACGGAACCCTGATCATTTTGCGGCCGGGCCAGCGGGTGGACCGTACCTGGCAGCAGCGATACCTTGGTCGCCACGATCTGCTGTACGATCCGATTTTGCGCGATAGTTTGTGCATGACCGGATTGGCCGACCATACCGATAGACAACGAGAACAGACAAATTCCTACAAGACGATTGGAAATCCTCTGCATCAAACTGACCCCTACGAATGCGATGTCGATTACTAATGACGTGGGCTTTTGGTGATCGACCGCAGAAAAAACTGTAGATTGCTGCGCCCAAGAGATGCCGGCGCGACAACTTTTGCCGGCGGCAGCGCTGTCTCTGCCGGCCGCACAACCATCTGAAACATCATGACGGGAGTACCTCCGCCTCCCGGGAAGGGAGGATGTAAAAAACGGCGCCATCGAGAATGGCGGGTCAAGCAGGGTTGCCGCCAGAAACCGCAAGCTGCGCAGAAAACACGCTCGCGCGTTGCTTCCGGCCTATAGATTCTGCCGCCGTCGCTCTCTGCCTCAGCCGTGGCGCACCCGATGATTGGCCGTTTTGTCCCATCGTTGCGCGGACCGTGCGAAGAGTGCGGTAAAGAAGGCTTTTGACCGTGCTCAGGTTGAGTCCTGTGGTCTGGGCTATCTCTGATACCTGCATCTCTTCAACAAAACGAAGTATGAATACAGTTCTTTGCCTCCCCGGCAGGCCGTCCACCGTCGCCCAAACCTGGCGCAAATTTTCGCGCGTAAGCATCTCTGCCTCGACGGTTTGCCGCCGGCAGGCTACCCGGCTTTCCATGGCGCACACGTCTACGGCCGAAGCCTGCACCTGTTTCCAGAATCGAAAGCCGTGCGTTCGGGTACGGTCGCGGACCAGGTTTGTGGTTATCGCCAGCAGCCAGGTGCGCACGCTGCATTGCCCGCGATAGAGGGCGCGGGAGTTAAAGGCTCGCATAAAGCAGTCCTGCGTGACTGTCTCCGCAAGATCCCTATCTTTCAGCAGCCACCATGCGTGCCTCAACACGCTTGATCTATATACCCGCACAAGTTCCTCGATATCTTCCAGATCAGAAACCCTCGCCTCGAATCGGGCGCTCTCTGGAAGTAACCTCTGCACGTCATTTAGCATGTAAAAGACACCTTTCGTCGCAAAGTAGGTCTAGCGTTTGTTCCATGGAACTGCTAAGTTGTGACCGCTCTCATCCAGCTCGAACCGTTACTGGCGCTCCGCGCAAAGCCGAGTGGCCGCCGCTCATTTCCGAGCGCGCTCACAGGCGGTCAGGCTTCGTTCCGTCCGTGAAGGACTTCAACTACCCGCGGCGCGAAGAGCGGATCTTCCGCTGTTCAATAGATCGTCCTGGCGACGATAAGCGGCGATTGCACAACACTTCTCGACAAAAGTATTTGCCTTCACTCATCGAGGAGGAATGACAATGAGAAGGATGCAAGATTCATCTCCAGCCCAGCGCGCTACAGCACAAGTACAGCTCCTACTGGTCGATGACGACATTGCTCTCGGTGAGTTGGTTTCTGAATATGCAGCTTACGAAGGTTATGTCGTCACGACCGCCAATACGGGAGAGCTGGGTCTCCGCACCATTTCTCGAAAGTCCTTTGCGTTGGTCATCCTCGACGTAATGCTTCCAGGCATTGATGGCTTCGAAGTGCTCGAGCGGCTGCGCCATTTTTCAGACGTCCCGGTGTTAATGTTGACCACCCGCGGTGCGGCGTCCGATCGTATCCATGGCTTAAAATTGGGCGCCGACGACTATCTGCCCAAGCCCTTCGAGCCTGACGAGTTGCTCGCCAGGGTGAAGTCTATTCTTCGCCGAATTCGTCCCTCCACGAAGGGACTTTCCTTCATGTCTATAGGGGACATTGAGCTGGATGAGAGATTTCGCCGGGTTACGCGCGAAGGCATCGCCATCGAGCTCACCGGAGCTGAATTTTCTCTCCTTCAACTGCTGCTTTCCCGTCCCGGAACTACACTCTCCAGACAGGAGTTGATCCCCCGTGTATTAAGCCGGCAAGAATCTGGAATCGACCGTAGCATCGATAGTCTGGTCAGCAATTTGCGAAAAAAGCTGGGACCGTTTTCCGATGGGAGCGAGCGCATCCGGAGCGTTCGGGGCGTCGGATATGTCTACGTGATCGCGCAACAGGAGGCAACGTGACTATCTTCCTGAGAAGCTTTTTGACATTCTGGATCGCAACGGTGCTGATCATCTCGATATCCTTCGGCCTGGTCCTGATGACGCATCATTTCAATCGGGTGCCCCCTGTTTCCGTGCCTCTTCCAGAACTCCAGGCTTGTCTAGAGAAGACGATACAAGCGCGAAATGCCGGCGGATTCACGCAGACCGCCAAGCAATGCAGGCTGGTGTACATCCTGGACCCATCCAGGACTGAACTGCTCTCATCGGATGATTCCCTGGCTGCCCACTCTCTGGCCGCGGAAGTCACGCCCAGGACTCCATTAAGGCTGGAAGCCTTTCGTAACGAGGTAATGGTTGCCTTTGATGCCACTATTAACAATGCACACTTCGTTGCGGTCGCCATCTTACGCGGTAGGCCGAACGGGCCCCCGCCAATTCTCTGGTGGCAATTTGCTGTGGCCGCAGTGGTATCTGCGGTCACATGTCTACTACTCACCCGCTACTTTATCGACCCCATCCGCAAGCTACAACGCTCAACGGAATCATTCGGCCGTGGGAATCTCGGTTCGCGACCTGACGTCTCGCTTCTTGATAGAAGAGACGAGCTCGGAGATCTAAGTAGGACGATCGGGCAGATGTCGACCCGGATTAGCACATTGCTGTCTTCTCAAAAGAATTTCCTTATTCAAGTCTCCCATGAACTTGGGTCCCCTTTGAGCCGCTTGAATGTTGCGCTTGCATTGGTACGGCGTAAGGCGAATCCCGCGCTGCTTCCGGAGCTGAATCGTATTCAAGGCGATAGTTCCGAATTGAATTCAATGATCCAGCAACTCCTTCGCCTCGCTCGCCTGGAGAGCGGTCTGGAGCAGGAGGAGGAAGAAGTCTATTCCCTCGATGAGTTGCTCCAGCAGGTTTGCCTCGACAATCAATTCACGGCGAAGGAAGCCAGCAAGCAGGTCCACCTTCTATCCTCTCCGCAAATCAACATGCGGGGCTACCGGGAACTTCTGAAGAGAGCTCTGGACAATATCCTGCGTAATGCGATTCGGTTTACCCCGGAAGGTGGCCGCGTAGAGGTTGCCGTTGTGTCCCGCCCCAATGACCTGGTCGTGATTCAAGTGAGGGATAACGGGGTAGGGGTGCGAGATGACAAGCTTGACGCCATTTTTGAACCCTTTGTTCGTGCGTCCTCTGATCGATCGGGTGCGGGGTTAGGTCTTGCCATTGCCAGGCAGGCTGTTCATGCGAACAGAGGGACCATCAGGGCGCTTAATCGCCTCGGAGGTGGCTTACTCATCGAGGTCAGCTTACCTCATGTCTCGGGTGGTCTGACGGAATCCGCGATGCGATAGTTGAGCACACACTCTGGATTGACATCAGACCAAGCTCCTAAGACACCCATAAAGCCACTTTGCAGGTTCCCCCACTAGTGGGGCATTTGCAATGCAGCTACTATGACTTCGGTGGGGGCCACCTTGTTTGCAGCCTGTTCACGGTTTTCCTGCTTTGAAGGCAGGCGGTAAGTGTGAGTGGATTCACCCGCGATCCAGATCTCACTCAAGAAGTATTGGTCGCCGTATTTGCGGAAAACAACCTTCGTCGTTTCGGACGGATGGCTGTCTTGCTCTAACCACGCCATGACAAAACCAGAGTTTGATTCGCCGCGAATTGCCAGTATCTTTTGGTCGTTCCTAGCAATGCTGTACCGGCCGGCGGCGAAGTTCTGAGATCCGTCACCGAACGCAAATGGGACGTTGACTACCACCGAGTCTTCTATGTTTTGTGCCTGTGACACGACAGACGATGGCGCGACAGCGAGGATGACTGCGAGAAGGTTTGCGCTAAACTTCCACATTGACAGTGTGCTCATATTGTTCTCCTGGGGGCTCGAGTCTAAGTGACCGCCCTCACTTTGATAGACGTGACCGAGATCCCTTGGCCTGAGTAGCATGACAATTCTCGACACACCGCATTCTTCGACGCACACTCGATGATTCCTTTATGAGTAACAACATTTTTAGCATGGTCGAGAGACTTTAACCCCACGTTCGTTCTCAACACGTTATGTATCACTGCGTGTTAGGTACTGTGAGTGATGCGCCGTCTCCATTTGCCGAGCCATGTCAGAAAGGGTGATCTTGGGACCCGCAGGAGCAAGTAGTGCCAGTACTGTACTGATCGCGCATCCCATCGATCCATCGCTGCTTCTGTAATCCATCACATTGTCGAGAATTGTCAACAGAGCTCGATGATTACCTCTCTTTGCAAAACCGGGCGTCCTAATAGAAGAGGTTTCCGAGAGAATGTCATGCCACAGAGAAACGATAGGTTGATCGCTCTTACATGGTTGCTTATGGCCCTTGCCGCGTTGGCATGTGCAATGCGCCACGCCTTTCTCCGGGTGCTCGGGGGCACTGCCGCTGGATACTGAATCGGAAATTATCTATGGCATATGGAAGGAGTTGCAGTGAAATCATCAAGAGCGAAGTTGACACTCGTTTGGGAGCAAAGAGTCTGCGCGACTCTACTCGCAGGAATAACATTCGTATCGGTCGCCAGTGCGCAGCAGATAACAGCTGGCGAAAAATGCAAGGTTAAGGGAACAATTGTCGCCAGATACGGCGCTCGTGTTGAGGTGCAGGCCACGAAGACCGGGTCTTTGGCGATGGTATTGATCACGGACGATACCAAGATCCAGCGCACCAAAAGCAAAGTGGTGTTCCGTCGTCACGAGGACATGGACGTGACGGCCATGGTGCCCGGGCTGACCATCGATGCCGTGGGAGTGGGCAATGGGAGCGGTCAGCTGGAAGCGAGCAGGATCACCTTCTCGCCCGACGAGTTCGCCATTCAAGTAGCCCAGGAACAGCAGATTATCGCCAACAATTCGGCGTCCACGCAAGCACAGTCGACGGCCAATCAAGGCGTGGCAGCTGCAAGCGCGGCCCAGTCATCCGCCGACCAGGCGCAGACCGCGGCTAACCAGGCAGGTTCGACGGCAAAGGTAGCCGGTACCCTCGCGCTTATGGATGCTGTGTCAGCGGAGATGCTGAAGCAGCGGGTATCGGACCTGGATGATTACTTGACGGTTGCCGAAGCGGTTATCTTCTACGCACCCGGCAAGTTCATTCTGGACGATGCTGCTAAATCCGATCTGGACAAGCTTGCGGCTCTTGCCCTCTCGACCAATGGTTACTTGATCGAGATCGCCGGATACGCCTCCAGGACGGGAACCGCAGCGATCAATCAGCAGCTCAGCGAGGATCGGGCTGCCACGGTGGCACAATACCTTCGCAGCGAGGGAAACATTCCCTTGCGGCGGATCGTTGTACCGGCCGGCTATGGCTCCACTCACCCTGACGCTCCAAACGATGATCCACACGGGCGCGCGCTGGACCAGCGGGTCGACGTCACACTCATTGTGAACAAGGGTTTGGGCGGTATGTAGCTCTGACCCCTTTACCGAATTGAAGGACCGCGGACAACCTGGACAAAATCGTCAGGACGTATCCGTTTGGCAAATGCTGCCCTGATTTCGGATGCAGTGACCCAAGTGGCAACCCAATTTCTGCTCGATCGAGAAGATCTTCGGCAACCTCCTCCTCACTGGATGCGCTCAAGGGAATCTGGCTGT
>Ga0209006_10004275_pt1 | contig 12974 bp, 4 predicted proteins | sample JacPin_JW_Ref_O2_FD_188567 | JGI IMG/M metagenome (GOLD analysis project Ga0209006, IMG submission 188567) | Forest soil microbial communities from Algoma, Ontario, Canada - Jack Pine, Ontario site 1_JW_Ref_O2 (SPAdes) (version 2) | ecosystem: Environmental > Terrestrial > Soil > Boreal...
TCGGTGCCGACCTCGCGCGCCACGCGCGTCACCTCGGAGGCAAACGAGCGCAGCTGATCGACCATCGTATTGATGGCCTCCTTGAGCTGCAGGATCTCGCCACGCACGTCGACCGTGATCTTGCGCGACAGATCGCCATTGGCGACCGCAATCGTGACCTCGGAGATGTTCCTGACCTGGCCGGTCAGGTTGCTCGCCATGGAATTCACGCTATCCGTCAGATCCTTCCAGGTGCCCGCAAGTCCCGGCACGACCGCCTGGCCGCCGAGCTTGCCCTCCGAGCCGACCTCACGGGCAACGCGCGTGACTTCCGAGGTAAAGGCGCTCATCTGCTGAATCATCGCGTTGACGACTGTTGCCGAACGCAGAAACTCGCCCTCGAGCGGGCGGCCGTCGACCTCGAGCGGCATGGTCTGCGACAAGTCACCCTTTGCCACCGCGGTAATCGTGCGTGTCACTTCGGTCGTCGGCCACAGCAGGTCATCGATCAGCGTATTGACGCACGCTTCCATTGCATCCCAGGATCCGCCGCGGCGGTTAACCGCCATGCGATGCCGCGTCTTGCCCTCTTTGCCGACGGTCTGACCGACGCGTTCGAGCTCACGGGCGATCTGCTGGTTGGAAAGCACGATTTCGTTGAAGCTATCCGCTACTTTTCCGGCAAGCCCGGTCTTGTCGGCGGGCAGCCGCACGGAAAAGTCGCCATCGCGCACGGCATGCAGGGCCCGCAATAATTCCCTGAGATCGAGCTCCTGGTCATGATTTGCGCCGTTGGTTTTGGGCGGCTGAGAGGTCGAACGCCGCGCCGGCGACGGTTGCTGTGAAGGCATCAGGCGACTCCAGGAGTGTGGCGGTAACAGGGGCGGCAGAAGAGCGCCGTCATCGCACAGGTCCGACGCGAGCGGGCGCGGCGTTACCGGAATGACGATCGAGGCGGGGCGAGCAGGCCGGGAAAGCTGTAATTTTTACAACAGAGCGGGGCGCGGACAGAAACAGGCGGTGAGCGATTCCTGAATGAACGCGCCACTTGCGTGGTACGCGCGAGCTGTTCGACGGCGACATGACTGGCCCGTTGCGGGATTCTCGTTCGTCGTGTCCGAGCCCGACAATATCAGATGCGGCCGGCCGCACCAATATTCGGCACCGTGCGCAGAGCAACTGTGCGTCGTGGTACGCACTCCTGTCTGCCAATTGCGACATTTGCCTTGCTCGGCATGCTCCCTCCCTGAAGGCCGAACGTGCTCGCTGCGTTCGAGCACCTGCGCGCTATCGTCTGCTTGTTAGAACCGCCACGATGGACTTAGCCAGAAGACGTCGGAACCGCTCGCATTATCAACGTCGACGCGTTCATATTCGGCGCGCAGGTTCAAATGACCGAGTAGCGTCACCCCAAGTCCGCCGCCGTAGAGAAAGTCCGAGCGGCTGTGCCTGGATTCGAGAAACGGCCCCGACGAGAAATCCACCCGCGTATCCAGGTTGTAGAAGTAATAGCCCGCCTTGCCGAACACTTCGAGCGGACCGATGGGAAGAGTGCCAATTACCGCGGGGGAGAAGCCCGTCATCGTGACGTGATAAGTGCCGTCGGATCCGAACGTATCGAAGTGATCGTTGGGATGGCCGAAGTCCACGTACGCCGCTTCCACGCTGATGAACGGAGCGAACCTGAATCCCACGAACGCCTTCCAGGCATCGTCGCTGGAATGCGTGATATCGGTGACTGCCGTGCCGACGTCATTGAGGTTATGAAGATGCAGATCGAATTGCCCCCAGCCCGCGCCCACATAAGGGCCACTCGCAGGGCTGGAGAAGGGGTTGTAAGCATCGGCATGCACCACGGTTGACGCGATCACCAGCAATACCACTGCGGTCGCCAAAGCCAGCCGTCGAGTCATGTTCGCAGCAGCGCTGTGGCCGCGGGCTATCCAACCGTGTTGCAAACCGCTGCGCTCGGCGAGCCTGCGGGGCGCCTTACCCTCACGTATCTCACGCTGCGAGCGCCGCGCTGTATGGCCGAGCGGCATCAAGAAAATGCTCCTGACTTGAATTCAAGGAGCAAAGGCTAGTGCGGCGCTCCAGGTGGGCAAAGTCAGCGCACGCCTCTTGCGGCCGCAGCCACGCATTACCAGCCCGGTAAGGCATCGCCCTACATAACCTGTCAGATTCGGCCGCCTGCGGCCTACGGCCAATGCGCGCCGGCTGCTATCGCACCGGGCACGCCTTCACGTCCCAGATTGCGGACGCATACTCGGCTATCGCGCGGTCGCTGGAGAACTTTCCGGACGACGCCACGTTCAAAACGGCTTTGCGCGCCCATTCCCGGGGACTGGCGTACAGCTGGCACACGCGAGCGTCCGCCTGCAGATAGGATTTCAAATCGGCCAGGTGCATATAGTAGTCGCCCCGCATCAGCGTGTCGTACAGGGGCCTGAACAGGTTGGTATCCGTGCCGCTGAAGTCACCGGCAGCAATCGCGTCCAACGCGGCGCGCGTTTCCGGATCGTGCTGGTAGTGCCAACGCGGATCGTACCAGCCGCGGCTGCCGGCGACCTGCTCAGCGGTAAGTCCGAACAGGAAGAAATTGTCCTCGCCGGCCTCCGTGGCCATCTCGATGGTGGCGCCGTCGCGCGTGCCTAACGTCAGGGCGCCGTTCAGCATGAACTTCATGTTGCTGGTGCCGCTGGCCTCATAACCGGCGGTGGAGATCTGATTCGAGACCTCACTCGCCGGGATCAGCCGCTCCGCCAGCGAGACGTCGTAGTCTGGCAGGAACACTACCCGCAGCCTGCGGTTCACCGCCGCATCGGCGGCGATCGTTTGCGCCAGGTTCTCGATGAACTTGATAATGAGCTTCGCGAGCCGATAGGCCGGCGCCGCCTTGCCAGCGAAGATGAATGTGCGCGGCGGCAGATCGAGGCCTGGATTGTCGCGCAGTCGCTGGTAGAGAACGATGATGCGAAGAGCGTTGAGAAGCTGCCTCTTATACTCGTGAATGCGCTTGACGTGACAGTCGAAGATCGTGTCGGCGTCCAGTGTCAGGCCAAATTTCATATTGAGCCAGGATGCGCACTGTCTTTTGGCCTCGCGCTTGACCGCTCTGAATCTATCCAGGAATGCGCCGTCGTCGGCCAACTGCTTGAGGCGGCTGAGCTGATCGAGATCCGTGATCCAGGCGCCGCCGATGGCCTGCGTGACCAGATCTGCCAACGCTGGATTCGACAGTAACAGCCAGCGGCGTGGCGTGACGCCGTTGGTCTTGTTGCTGAACCTTTCGGGAAACATCTCAGCCAGATCCCTCACCGTGACCGTGCGCAGCAATTTCGAATGGATCTCGGCGACACCATTGGTGCTATGAGTACCGACTATCGCGAGGTTAGCCATGCGAACGTGCTTGGCGGCGCCCTCTTCGATCAGACTGACGCGTTGCACGCGTTGTTCGTCTCCCGGGTATCGCGCTCGCACCGAATCCAGCAGACGACGGTTGATCTCGTAGATGATCGCGAGCTGGCGCGGCACCAGCATTTCAAACCACTCCAGCGGCCACTTTTCCAGCGCTTCCGGCAACAGAGTGTGATTCGTGTAGCCGAGTGTTCTGCAGGTCAGATCCCAGGCGCTGTCCCAGCCCAGCAGCGCTTCATCGAGCAGGATGCGCATCAACTCGGGGACCGCCAGGCTTGGGTGGGTGTCATTGAGCTGGATGGCCGCCCTGTCGGGCAGCAAGGACCAATCGGTATTCTGGCGGCGAAATCGACGAACCATATCCGCCAGTGAGCAGGCAACCAGGAAATATTCCTGCACAAAACGCAGGCCCTGGCCGAGGCTGGTCGAATCGTCGGGATACAGAACCCGCGTCAGCGATTCCGCCTCGAGCGCCTCAGCGACCGCGCCGACAAACTCGCCGTGACTGAAAGCCTGAAAGTCAAAGTATTCCGGCGCCCTGGCTGCCCAAAGGCGCAGCGTGTTAACGGTCTTGCCGCCATAGCCGACCACCGGGCGATCGTACGGGACGCCGATCAGGTGCGAGGGTTTGCCGGCGACTGCCCGCAGGGTTCCCTCGCGCACCTCGTACGAGCAGTTGAGGTGAATCTCGACCTGTTCCTGCAGGCGCGCAACCTCCCACGGATCATGCCGATCGAGCCAGTTGTCCGGCTGCTCCTCCTGCCATCCATCGCGGATGATCTGCTTGAACATGCCGTACTCGTAGCGCAGTCCGTAACCCATCGCCGGCAGTTGAAGCGTCGCCATCGAGTCCAGAAAGCAGGCTGCCAGGCGGCCAAGTCCGCCGTTGCCCAGCCCGGCGTCGGGCTCCTGCTCGAGCGTAGCCAGCCACTCGAGTCCCAGCTCCTCGATGGTGCGCTTCGCGTCGGTGCCCACCATCAGGTTTGTTATGTTGTTCGCGAGTGAGCGGCCGATGAGAAATTCCATCGACAGGTAATAGACTCTCTTCGGATTCTCGCGCGCGTACGTGTCCTCGGTTTGTATCCACCGCCTCGCCAGCAGGTCGCGCACCGAACGCGCGAAGGCTTCATAGTGCTGACGAGGCGAGGCGCGCGCCGGATCCGTGGCTTTGTCGAAGATGAGGTAGCGCTCGTAAAGCGCCTTACTGTGCCGCACGAATTCGGACGGCACGCCATCGAACTGATCGGCGATCGCTGGCAGCGGCAGTGCACGCTCTGTGCTCATCAGCAGTATCCTCCTCGGTGCGGCTCGCGCCTAAAGGCGGCATCAATGTACTGCAGGAAGATTTGCATTATATGAACATGTCTTCATACGGTCGGACTGCGCCACCCGCCTGCAGGCAGCTGCTTGTTCCACAAGCAGTTTTGGTTCGCGGCGCGCTACTTCATCAGCCGCCGGCCGGAGGCGCATGCTCGCGATGATAGCGGTGGATGGTCCACAGGTAGCTTTCCATGAGCGAACGCCTGCCGAGCTCGACCAGCAGGTCATTGCGCCGCTGTGGCGAGACCGTCCGATCGAACTCCGAATGTATGCGCGAAAAATGGCCGAGCTGATTGCGGTACTGCCAGATGAGCTCCCGCGTCGCCATCTTGCTTTGATGCAGCTTCCAGGCGCCGAGCAACAGCGCTGCGACGCCGACGCCGAATACCAGCAGATTCTTCAACGGCACCGTCGGCGCCACGTGCACTGCCAGCAGCCATGGCCCTAAAGTCATGCGCAACAGCAGCACTACGATCATGATCAGCAGCGTCGCCAGCTGTCCTTGAGCGACGCGCCGGCTCTTGCGCTCCAGCTGCGCCACCTTGCGAACGAAGTAGCGGTACTGGTCCTCCACCCAGGCCTCTCGCACGTAGTCGGTTCGCCGTGCGTCCGGCGCCAATATCGCGGCGATGGATATGGGCTCGACGCTTTTGAGTACGTAGGCGATCCACCCGAAACCGTCGAAGCGTTCGATTCCCGACAGCGCCATGACCTCGGCAGCATCGACTCGATAATCCACGCCGCTGAGGCACAAGTAGAATTTGACGCGCATCGTCTCGGCGAGCGCCCGATAGCGCAGGTGCTTGACGAACCAGAGCTTGGTATAGAGCAGCCGATACAGTGTCACACTGGCAAGCAGAATCACCAGGTAAGCGAGCAGAAACCCCTGCCTCTCTCCCAGCTTGTCGTAGATCAGGTAGAGGCAGCCCAAAGCGAAAGCGACTGTCCCAAACAGGCCGAACAGGCTGTCGGAGCGCTTCTGGTAATACAGTGCCAGCGCGTCCGCCCTGCCATACTCGGCATCAATTCGCGCCAGTTTCGGACGCTCTTCGAGCGCCAGGTCCGCCGGCACCTTGGCCAGCAACGAATCCGTTGCCGTGCTGCCGCCGCGCGCCATCAGCGCGCGAAAGTCGCGGTTGTACTCGTTCAGTTCTTCCAGGCGACGCCGCAGTGGCAGCGGGGTTTGAGCGCTGAAACTCATGATCGTATCGCCGAAGCCTGTCAGGAACCTGGGCGCCGCCGTCGCCGTGCCCGGGTCGCTGCCGCCTGCTGCGATGGGAATCCAGTAGACGAACGGCGAATCGGTGTCTGCGTCCGGATCGCCGCTGGCGAAATCCAGCCGCGACGCGTGCATGTTTTCGTCGGTGCGCACCCTGAGGCAGCGCAGCACCGTATCCGCGGTTCCGCCCGGACGCGCCGACGGCTTGCCGTCCCACAATGCCAACAACAAGTTGCTTTTGCCGACCAGCACATCGGTGAGATTTCGGTAGGCCGCCTCGCGCCAGGCCGGGCTGGCCGGATCATCGCCGTGTGCGGCGCGCGCCGTCACGGGCAACTCGCTGCAATGCGTGTTGGGATGATCGAGCAATCGTCTGAGAAGCTGAAGATTCCAGCTGTCGAAGTCGGCGACATAATCGGCCAGCGGCATCGGCAATACCGCCTGCAGATGCAGCCCGCGCTCGAGCGCGATCTCCGCTACTGCCAGATCACCACCCGCCGCCATGCCGAGCATCACCGTGAGCTCAGTGTCCGGTAGTTGCGAGCAGATCGCATCGAAGAACGACGTGACAGCGCCACGCGCCGTGGCCAGGTCATGCGCAGCAAGATTGCGATGCGCCGTCACGCCAATGACGAAAGGCGCGCTGCCGGTGCGGGGGGTCGCGGGCGCGCTGCCTGGCGCGGCGAGTGACTCTACCGTGAGACGTGCGGTGAAGTCGGGAGTCGCCATGGAAGGCAATTAATACCACGCTTTGATAACGGACAAGATGACAATCCAGATGGCGGCGCTGCCCGCGGGTCCGGTTTCGCTGGACCGTGGCGGTATCGGCGACGTAATGTGCGGGTAGTCATTGCGGGCAGCGCATGGAATCGCCTCGATATTGGGCCTTCGTCAGCTACAGCCACCGCGACAGCGAGTGGGCTGAGTGGCTACACCAGGGGCTCGAGAAATATCGGGTGCCCAAGCCGCTGATCGGCACGGTCACCGAACGCGGCGAGGTACCCAAGCGCCTCTCGCCGGTATTCCGTGACCGGGATGAGCTGCCGAGCGCCACGGATCTCGGCGCACTGCTCGTCTCAGCTCTGTCGGGCTCGGCCTCCCAGATCGTGATCTGTTCGCCGCAGGCGGCGAAGTCGAAGTGGGTCAACGAGGAAATCCTCGCATTCAAGCGCCTGGGGCGTGAGAACCGGATCTTCTGCCTGGTCGTCGGCGGCGAGCCGAATGCGACCGACATGCCCGGCCGCGAGGATGAAGAGTGCTTTCCGCCGGCGTTGCGATTTCGCCTTGGCTCCGATGGGCAACTCAGCGATCAACGCACCGAACCGATCGCGGCAGACGCGCGTCCCGGCAAGGATGGCAAGAACAACGCGAAACTCAAGTTGATCTCGGGGCTTCTGGGAGTCGGATTCGACTCGCTGAAGCGCCGCGAACAGCAGCGCCGTAACCGCCGCCTGTTTGTATTTTCCTGTTCCGCGACCGCGGGCATGGTGGTGACCAGCGGGCTTGCCGCCTATGCACTGCTGCAACGGGGCGTGGCGCAGCGCCAGACGGTACGCGCCGAGGCCGAGGCCCGAACCGCCAAGGAAACGACGCGTTTTCTCGTCGATCTGTTCAAGATCTCCGACCCGAGCGAGGCACGCGGCAATACCGTGACGGCACGCGAGATGCTGGACAAAGGTGCGGCACGCATCGATGGCGAGCTGTCGAAACAGCCGGCAATTCAGGCCACGCTGATGGATACGCTGGGGACCGTTTACATGGGGCTCGGCCTATACGCGCAGGCCCGCCCATTGCTCGACCGGGCGGTCACCACCCGAAGAAATCTGGGCGGCGTCGATCCGGTCATTCTTTCAGACTCACTGAGCCATCAGGGCGAGTTGTTGTTCCGGCTCGCCGATTACCCGGCCGGCGAAAAAGCCTACCGTGATGCGATCATTTTCGCTGCATCACGTCCAAAAGACCGCGAAAGCCAGGTGGAGCTCGCAGAGTCGCTCTATGGTCTGGGCAAGCTGCTCGCAACGGAAGGGCATTACGTGGATGCCGAGAGGAATCTGCGCGAGGCTCTCAAACTGCAGCGGGAAATCTACGGTGGCTCGGATGCGGCGATCGCACGCACGTTGAAGGACCTGGCCCGCGTCATGGCCGACGACGGCGATCTCAATTCGGCGATCCCTCTGATGCGCAGTGCCGTGGCGATGCAGCGTGAGCTTCGCGGCAACCAGCCGCATCCGGATCTGGCGGAAGTGCTGAACGATATGGGAGTACTGCTGTGGCAGCACGGCGATCTCGATGAAACCGAGAAATTCTATCGGGAATCGCTGGCGATGAAGCGCCGCCTGCTCGGCGACAAGCATCCGGAGATTGCCGCCGGACTGGAGAACGTCGCGATGTCGCTGACTGACAAGGGCGACCTTGCCGGCGCCGAGCCGCTCTACCGGCAGTCGCTCGAGATGCGCCGCGAACTGCTCGGTGCCGACCACCCTGAAGTCGGACGCACGCTGCTCAATCTGGCTTCACTGCAATACGACCGGGGCAACACCCGGGAGGCGCTCACCAACATGCGACAGGTCCTCGCGATCTATCGCAAGGCCTATCCTGCAGATCACCCCGAGACTGCCAGAGTGCTGAACGTCATCGGTTTTTGGCTCACGATAAGCGGCGATTATCCGGAAGCCGATCGCTATCTGACTGAGGCCCTGGACATGCGGCGGCGGCTGTTCGATGAACATCAGCCCGACCTCGCCTCGAGCCTTATGCATATGGCTTTGCTCAGGGACGCGCAGGGCAAATATTCCGAGGCGCTCGAGCTGGCGCAGAACGCGAAGCAGATTGACACCGAGGCGTTGTCGGCGGACCACTGGCGAACCGCGGTCGCCGAAAGCGCGCAGGGCGCGGCTCTGACCGGGCTGGGCCGCTACCGCGAGGCCGACAGTTGCCTCACTCACAGCTATGCGATCCTCAGCAAGAACGGCGGCGCACCGCTGATCTATCGGACCATCGCGCAGCGCTATCTGGACACACTGCATCGAACGGTGCGATCGGGTGCGACGGCGGCGGCGGCGAGCACGCTAGCAGCGAAGACAGCGGCGCAGGAAGCCGCAGCTGCGAAGCAGTTGCCGATACCTTGACGACATAATCCGGGCGTCGGCCACGCAGCTGTCACACACGATGCGGCGCAGCTGTGCTAGTTTGCGCACGTAGCGGGACGTAGTGCACATCGTGCGCGTCACCGCATACCCAGGGCGAAAAAGATAAGAACAGGGAGATACGCGAAGTTATTGCGAGCGGCTGCGACAACGCAGGCACCGCTCGCCGGCTCGTGCTCGCCTTGGCCGTTCAGAGCACTCGCACAGCTCATTGCCTGTTCGGCCGCGCTGCTCGCATCCGCCGGGACGCCGGCCGCACCGGTCGTTACACCGCAGCAACTCACGGTGACCGTCGCCAACGCGGCCGGTGATTCGATCTACGACCTGACGCTTGCCGTCAACAAGACTGCGACCGGTGCGCTCATCAGCGCCACGCAATCGATCAATACCGATGGCGGCAAGCACGGTTCCTTCGATGCGCTGGTGTGGGCGCCGAACTCCTTTACCGGCACGCTGGATTTGATCGTCGCGGATGCGAGCAAGGGCCAGATCCTGCGCTACTCGGGCCCTAATTACGGCACTTCGACCGCGATCTTCACCTACACGACCAAAGGTTCCGGTCCGCCCTCCCCGGTTGGACTGGCGGTCGATGCCGCCGGCGATGTGTTCGCAATATCGCCTGGCCCCACGCTGATCAATCCGCCGGGGCTGTGGGTCCTGCCGTTCAACAAAGCGACCGGCGCTTACGGTGCGCCGGTACTCATCGATCAGACTTTCGGCGGCGTTGCGACCCCGGCGCTGGCCGAAGTCCTGGTGGCGCCCAGCGCTGCCACCGCCGATGGCAGCGCGGCGCCCGCCTGGCACAGCGGCGATGTGCTGGTGCTGGTCGGGGATTCGCTCGAATCGCGCGTGATCGTGTATTCCCAGGCCGCCATCAGCGCGGTGCTGGCCAAACCGAAAGTGCCGCTCACAGCGCCGACCTCGACCGTCATTTCGTCGAAGCAATTCCTGGGGCTGGTCGCCGTGCCGTTCGGGATGGACCTGTGGCCGGCGGACGCGACTCACGGTGTCAGTCTGCTGTTTACGACGATTGATGGCCGGATCGTGCGTTTCGATTCCAGTCAGAACGCGTTTGTCGCGAACTTCGCCAGCGGCCTGGGGCTCGGCCTGGAGAAACTCAAAGTCGGCAGTTACGCCGGCACGCCGTATGCGTTCGTCGCGCAAGTCAAACTACCGAGCAGCGGTCAGATACTGCAGTTCGGGGCGCCGCCGGCCAGCGGCACCAATCAGCCGCTGGCGACGGTCAGCAAGGGCGTGAGCGATCCGATCGGGCTGGCGTTGTCGAGCTCCGGATCGCAGCCCGCCAGCTCATGCGTCGCTCCCAATTCCTGCAGCATTCTCGGGCCGCAGATCACGCAGCAGATATCCGGCCCGGGGGCGGCCAAGATTCCAGCGGGCGCAACGATCCTCGAACAGAGCTGTATCGTGCCGGCCGATCCGCGCGTTGCGATCGTCAACGGCTCCTGGAGCTGCCTCGGCCCGACGATCAACGTGTGCGGCAGCACGCCGACTGCGGGCTGCGTGCCGTCAACGCTGGATGTCGCGAATTACTGTCCCGGATTTCCGAGTACCGTACTGCCGGCGTTTCTCTGCGGTCACTCCGGCGCGAGCGGAGCCGGCTTCGCCGTGGTCAAGGCGACCGCGGAGCTGCTCGATCAGAGTGCCAACGACCTGTACATCCAGACCTCGGTCAATGCCGCCGCAGTGCTCCCAGGCCCGTACGACCTGAGCTGCCAGCTGGCTACCGGACAAATGGGGCCGCTTTTTGCCTGGGCACCGCGCTCCGACCTGGCTTCGATCGAAGGGACCGTCGTCGAGGATCAATCGACTCCCTATTTTGTTGATCTCACCGGCTTTTGCGACACTTCCGGCGGCAATTCCAAAGTCGGCTCGATGTTCGTATTCGGCATCGGTCTCAATTCAGCTGCAAGCGGCTTGCCCAATGGGCTGTTCGGCTTCGTGACCAATAAGTTCGCCAATCTGACCACCACGATCCAGGATGCATCCGCACAGATCGTCCCCACGACCGTCACGACGACTCTGGAGAACTACGTCACTCAGAGCCAGACGTACTTTGATAACGACTACCAGAACAATGTCACTGACTACAGCTGTGCGCTCAACTCGATTGCATCGGCCGACGTGTATCTGCGCAATGAAGCGCAGACCAGCGCCTTCAGCTATACGCCGCCGGCCAGCGGCAACAACAACCCGAACCCGGCCGGTGATATCGACGCGCGTCTTGCCAACCTGTATCAGACGATCAGCGGGGACTTCCTGTTTGCGCCCAATACCAGCTGGCCGACCGGCAATGTGCCACCGTGCGTCACGCTCTCAATCTCGAGCGGCAGCGTGGCGACGGGAGGCAGCGCGACGCTTAGCTTCGGGCCCCCGACTCCGCAGGCCGGAACTCCGCTGTTGTTCGCCCCGACGAGCTGTAAGCTGTCGGCAACCGATGGTACCTACACCACCGCGACCCCCGTGGGTATCAGCGGCACAGTCTCGACCGGCAAGTTCACCAAGAGCGGCACTTACACTGCAACGCTCGTATGCTCCGGACCCACCGGCGACACGGCGACAAGCGTCGCTACGTCGTCAATCAGTGTCGCCGCGCAGACGACGCTGACGTCGATCGCCGTCGCGCCGGCCAACCCATCGATCGCGAAGGGATTGACGCAGGGATTCACCGCCACCGGCACCTATTCCAATTCCACCACGCAGAATCTCACCGGGTCGGTCACCTGGTCATCGAACAACACCGCGGTGGCGACGATCATCAGCACGACGGGGGTTGCGACCTGTGTCGCTGGCTCGGGCAGCGCCACTATTTCGGCCACCAGCGGCAGCATCTCGGGCAGCACAACGCTCACCTGCACGGCGCCGACCCTGCAGTCGATCGCGGTGACGCCGCCCAACCCGTCGGTCGCCAAGGGACTGACACAGCAGTTTTCCGCCGCCGGGACCGATACCGACGGCTCCACGCCGACTTTGAGCGGGGTGAGCTGGGGTTCGACCAACACCGGCGTGGCGACGATCAACAGCACGACGGGGGTTGCGACCTGTGTCGCTGGCTCGGGTAGCACCACCATTTCGGCCACCAGCGGCAGCATCTCGGGCAGCACCACGCTGACCTGCTCCGGGGCAGCCCTGCAGTCGATCGCCGTGACGCCGCCCAACCCGTCGGTCGCCAAGGGACTGACACAGCAGTTTTCCGCCACCGGAACCGATAGCGATGGCTCCTCCCCCCCACTGAGCGGGGTGAGCTGGGGTTCGAACAACATTGCTGTGGCGACGATCAACAGCACGACGGGCATCGCAACCTGTGTCGCCGCCTCGGGCAACAGCACTATTTCGGCCACCAGCGGCAGCATCTCGGGCAGTACCACACTGAGCTGCCTGCCGGCGGGTCTGCTGAGCCTGGCGATTCAGCCGAATACCGGTCAGAGCGTGCCCGAGGACGGCACGCAGCAATTCACGGTGCAGGGAAGCTATACCGACGGCACTACGCCAGACCTGACCAGCGTGGCGAGCTGGAATTCCACGATGACCGGGGTCGCCACCGTTGGCAACGGCGCGACCGGCGGCTTCGTGACCGCAGTCGGGCCGGGCACGACCGCGATCAGTGCCGCCTACGGTGGCCTGACCTCAGCTTCGGTGAACGTGACGGTCGGCGCTCCGTCACTGTCGCTGACGGCGATGCCGAGCAGCGTCGTGGTCGGTCAGAACGTCAGCTTGCAGTGGACGTCCGCAGGCCTTGCGCCCGATGACGGCTGTACCATCACCAGCAACAGTTCCGATAACCCGCTGAATTTTTCCGGCGAACCGATCAGCGGGACGCTCGTCACGACGGAGAGCGTCTCGCAATACGTCACCTACACGATCAGCTGCGGTTA
>Ga0209006_10004276_pt1 | contig 12973 bp, 10 predicted proteins | sample JacPin_JW_Ref_O2_FD_188567 | JGI IMG/M metagenome (GOLD analysis project Ga0209006, IMG submission 188567) | Forest soil microbial communities from Algoma, Ontario, Canada - Jack Pine, Ontario site 1_JW_Ref_O2 (SPAdes) (version 2) | ecosystem: Environmental > Terrestrial > Soil > Boreal...
TGCTTCGCCGCCGAGTTTGATGAAGCGAAGTTTCGGAAATTTCTGATCGCCGCAAAGAGAGTCAGCGAAATAGGAAAACACAGACGCGCTGGAGTGATAAACAGTAATTTCTTCGTTTACCAGCAAGGCCGCCAAAGCCACGAATCCTTCCCTTCGGATATCGAACGGGTAGAGCGTTGCGGCATTGAGCAGGGCTGCATATATATCGGTGACCGACTGGCCTGCTGCGCAAGATGCGAGAAGAGTGAAACGATCATGGGCGCAAAGCCGTAGGCTGTTCGTGTGCCACTTAATGTTATGAAGAACGCTACGGTGGTTTTGGACAACACCTTTGGGCTGCCCGGTGGATCCGGACGTGTAAATCACGTAACAAGGAGCATCGCCGGAGACGGCGAGACCGAGGTTTTCCGCCGAAAGATGCGAAAAATTCTCATCAATATTAAGCGAACGCCTCGATCCGTTCGTTAGTCTTTCGGCTAGCTGGGCGCACCTATTGTCTGTGATGACCAATTCAATTCCGCCATCGTCCAGCAATCTCTGAAATCTCTGTTGGGGATGCGCAGGATCCAGCGGCACATATGCTCGGCCGGCTTTCAGAACGCCGAGCATCGCCGCGATCATTGATGCATCCTTCTGAAGCAACAACGCGATAGGCGCGGCACTGCCGCCGGGTTGGCTGAGGATCGCGCGCCCGATTCGATTCGCGAATTGATTTAGCTCGGCGTAAGTGACAACTCGATTTTCAACTTTTACCGCGGTGCGATCGGGATGCTTTCTCACCTGCTCTTCAAACCGTTCGGATATCGATTTGTCGAGGTCCGACTTTTCGAAAGGAACAAAATCACCAGAAGATCGCGCGGGGACGTCCTGAACGAAATCCTGTGTGGACGGTATGAGCCCAACGCCGGAATGGGGTACAGCGCTCATTTAGTCGCGGTGTAAACCGCTTGGGTACGACTGTAAACTTCGCGATTGCTCCGACCGTGCTCGGGCGGGCCAATTCCAGATGCTTTCCAACCTCCAAACGGAGCTTCCGCATCGGCGTCCGCAGTAGTGCTATCAATCTTCAGAATGCCGGCTTGAGCATCATCGAGAAAACGCGTTCTTCTTTCGGGGTCGTCGCTGAATAGTGCAGCCACTAGTCCGTATCGAACTCCATTGCACAAGCGTAGGGCATGATCAAAATCCGAGGCAGGTTGCAACACCATCAAGGGTCCGAAAGTTTCTTCCTGAACTAGTTCATGACGCGGATCGTCGCAGCAGACCACTGTCGGAGGATAAAAAGCCGGGTCGTTGAACGAATGTCCACGCAGGACAACTGGCCAGGGACCCTCCGTACGCGAAACAAGCGCGGCAACTTGCTCTCGTTTCTTTGCTGAAATCATGCGGCCAACGCGTGTTTCGGGATTCAACGTATCCCCGCAACACAAGGAGCTCACTGCCCGCTCCAGTTGCTTGACGAATCTGTCCAGGCAAGAGCGTTCGACGATAACGCGTCGGTTGGCCGTACATCGCTGCCCCGCAAAACCGAAAGCGCCCTCCGCTACCGCAAATGCCGCAGCTTCCAGATCTGTGTCTGACCAGATAATGGCAGCGTTGTTTCCGCCCAGCTCTGCCTGTAATGGCACGTGACGCTCGGCACAGATTGCCTGAGCGCTCGATCCGCTAGACGCTGAACCGGTAAGCATGGCCGCATCAATCCCTTCGTCTGCCAACAAATGTTCCGCCGTCGCGCTGCCGCCGTGTACGACGTTAACTAAACCGGCCGGGCAGCCCGCGGATTCGAGAATTTTCACGACGCGGTCAGCTGTTGAAGCGGCCGCCGGCGAAGGTTTCCAGACGACAGCGTTTCCATAAAGCAGAGCCGGAGCGATCTTCCCCAATGGAATCGCGACCGGATTGTTCCAGGGTGTCAACATTGCAACCACTCCACGCGGCCTGTAGCGCAAGATTGAATGCTCGCCGCACTTACGCTGCAGGGGCTCGTCTGCATGACGCGCCGCCGCTTTTACGAGCGCCACGGCGCGGCTAACTTCTCCCTGTGCGTAGCGAATCGGCTTGTGGACCTCGGTTGCGATGTGTGTTGCTAATGCCGGTGCGTCCGATTCGATTGACGAGGCGATGCGAGTTAACAATTCCACCCTGGCGTCCAACGGGGAATTGCGCCAGTTCAACCAAGCCGTTCTGGCGTTTGCAGTCGCTCGCGAGATCTCATCCTTCGTGGACTCTTTAGGCTTGGCCAGCGCGGCGAATAAATCGCCCGCCGTGACAAAAGCAGCAACCCGTGATTCCAGGTACCGCCGTGTGACGGCGGAATGCAACGAGTCATAGCTTCCGACCGCATCGGCGACAATCCGCACGGTCAATCCACGCTGGTAAGCATCCAGCGCTGTTGCGCGAATGCAACTGTGAAGATGAACGCCTGCAAGCCAAATTGCGTCTGCGCCAAGGTGCTTTAAAACTTTTTCCAACTCGCCGTCTTCGAACGCGCTGAAAAATGTTTTATGGAGTATGGCTTCGGATGACAGGGGGCGAAGAGGCGGAGGGGTAGCGTGGCCACGTGTGCCGTCGACGCAAATCCATTTGTCCATTTCTTTCCAGTGAGGCATGCGCCTGTCGTCTTCTCGGCGCACGGTGGTCCATACGTGAATGACCGGTACAGATGCTTCGCGGCAACGCTGAAGCAAAGACGCTGCGTGACTGATCAATTCGCCGGCCGCAGGTTGTAGCGTGGGGGAGTTCAGGAAATCGTATTGCAAATCCAGCAAGACCAGTGCAGGTCTCATTAGACTTTAATTCCGCGAGAAAGGCTTACCACGGCATCGGCGACGAGTGATCCCATTTCTCGCGTGCCAGCCAGGCGGCATCCCGGTTCCTCCAGATCGCGTGTGCGCCACCCCTGGCGCCACACTTGGCTTACCGCTCGTTCCACCAGACAAGAGGCTTCCGACATTCCGAAACTTTCTCGAAGAAGCATTGCCAGCGCGAAGATTTGCCCTACCGGATTCACCACATTTTTCCCGGCCAGGTCATGGGCGGCGCCGTGGTTGGTCTGATAGACAGCGGCTGAATCCGCGGAAAAGTTTCCGGAATAACCGAGGGCGCGAGATCCGAGCAAGACGCTTGTAACGTCAATCATCACGTCGCCGAACATATTCGGCGCCACCATCACGTCGATTTCTCTCGGATGCTGAACGAGGTAGTAAGCGGCGTAATCGACGTTTATAAACTGAACCGCAATTCCGCTTGCGTCGGCGATCTCCATCGCGCAGTCACGCCAGAGTTTGCTGATAGTGGGTACCCCGCCATCTTTCTGGACGACCATCAGATTTCCACGCCGGTGCCGAGCGATCAGAGCGGCTACTTCAACGATGCGACGCACTTCTGTTTCAGTGTAAGAAAAAGAATGCTCCGCGATGCGCCTCCCATTGACATCCAAAGATTCCTGCCACTTGCCTTGGTAAATCCCAGCGCAATTCTCCCGCACGATAACGAAATCGATTCCATCGACATGCTCGGGCTTCAGCCGTACCACATTCCTCAACTCTGGAGATACTCGCACCGGGCTGATCTTGCAGAATAAATCGAAGCGTTTGCGAAGCTCGTATACGAACCGTCCGCCTCCCGCGCCGTGCAACAGGGCGCCGCCGTCGGCGAACACGTCTCGACAGAATTGATCTGCTTCGGGGGTTAGCGCCGCACCGTGCCGCGCTTCGGCATCGTGCCCAATCAGACCGCCGTGACAAAGACGAAATTTCCCGCCGCCCACGGACTCCAAAGCGCTTAGAACCTCGAGACAAACACGGATTACTTCCGGCCCGCTGCCTTCGCCTTCAAATACGCCGATTACGTGCATGCCATCAACAGGAGAAGGAAAGGGTGAGCGACCTTGCACACATTCGCCCCAACTTGGAGTAGTAGTTAGGCTCATTGGTTTAACCTTCGAGTGCGGCGAAATTATCACAAATGTCCCCCTTGGAGAACATTTTCAGGGTTCATGCTATTGACGCCGATAAGACTATTGTCTTCAATTGAGAACGGACTTCGACCGACGATTCGGTTGTCGATAGAATTGCATACAGTCTGCCAGACGCAGTCAGCGTCTGCTTATGAAAACAAAGAGGTTACGGTTCTGAGAGGACTACGTTTCCGAACTAATTTCCCTTTTTTGCTATTTTCTTTCGCTTGCGCACAATACCTGACGACCCTTCTGTCAGGCGCGGATTCGAAGCTGAACGGTGAACTACGGCGATTTTTCCCGGGATCTTGAGATACCGCGAGGGCAGCAAGATGGTCGTATTTACTGCGAGATCAGTTCCAGCGAATGAAGGAAGTGTTGGGGTGAGCGACGGGGTTTGAACCCGCGACCCTCGGTGCCACAGGCGGCGATTCCGCCGCAGGCTTGAATGTTCTCAACAGGTTAGAGTGCTGTATTCAGCCCGGAATGTTGTTTCTGGCAATTCTCGGAAGTCTTTGTGCAACGGTTTGTGCAACCAAAGTCCACGATAGAATCCGGCGACGCCCCTTAAATCGGTCTGGAAAATCGGTGCTATAAGTCTGGTCGCGTCTCCAATGGCAATAATTTAGAGCTTCGTCACCGCTTCATGGATGAATGAGCTGACTGCGGGGAGGTACGGACCTAATTTGATTGCCATATCAGTCGCCTTCTCCGTAATGCTCATCAGTTTCTCGCCCCAGTCCACCACGGACCTCCAATTACGGTGCGGCTCCTGCTTGCTCGTTTCCGAAGCGATTACTTCGATGGCCTTCAGACCGTCGACCTTTTCCTTTCCAGTCAGGTCCATGCTTTGGTCAAGCAGCGCAGCAATCTCCTTAAGGCTTGGTCCCAAAGCGCCCGACTGCACGATATTTTGAATCGCATTGTCTGTGGCGATTTGCTGGCTGTGGATAATCACCGGCCCGTTAAAAGTTTGCTGCACGCCGCTGCTTACTTTGGGAGTTTTCATTCCGTCACCCTCAACGTGAATACCAAAATTCCGGACTTCTTCAATTGCGCCCTTGATACACTGTTCAGCAATCGCACAACCTCTCAGAAATGCTTCTCTTTCCTCTGGCGTGGAGAAACCGCTCGGTCTCGGTCCACCGTAGCCGTAGTTAGACGTAAGGGACCCCACGGAAACCTGCCCTTGCCACTTAATTCTGCGGAAAGTACTGAAATGAGAGAAATCCGGTCGGAGAAACCTCTGAAAAAGACTTGTGGTTGTATCTCGCCAAGCTATAAAAGTAACGTCTTTGTGCTCGAGACACCGAATGCCGCCTAGCTTGCGTAGTTGTTCATTGAAAAGACGGATTGCCGTGGCTTCTTGCGGCTGACCCTGCCTTGTCATCACGTGCTCCAGGCGCTTGTAGGTACTTAGTTGTCCGCATCTTTCAGCGACATCCCGAAGTTCGTCTTTTCCAAACCCGTAAGGTGCTAAGTCCTCCGCCAGCTGGTCGTGGATGACATCGTAAACCGCATCGCCTGGCTGGGTGCCTTTTCGTTCGTGTTCATCCAGCGCCATATCAAGCCGTCGAAAGTATTGCACGAACTCGGACCGCTCCATCATACCGCCAGCATTTTAGCACTGGCCCGTTCGTCCCCACAAACCGTCATCCGTTTTGCACTTCGGCTAGGTTGCGAACAGATTTAACTCTCTTCTGCCTCTTTGAACGACACGGAACGCCGCTCTTTACGCCAGTGATTTATTAAGTTGAATCACGTCGCTTCAAGATTGGCGGGCCAAGTGTTCTCGAATCGCTTCTCGGAGCCGTGCAAGCAGATTTCCGACCGGGACGAAAAGAACGCTCGCTGTGGAGGTTTTCCGCGCCAGTTGTGAGGCTTGGTCAGCCGTATATAGGAACGTTTCCTGTGCTGGATGTTTCGCAGGTGCGGTTCGCGGTTCGCGCTTTACCGCCAGCATTTCGCCTCCATTGTTCAACAGAATTCTAGCTGCATCGTTCGCTCTAGATTTTAACTTTCCGCCACAAATCTGATTCAGAACAAACTGGATTGTTTCGGACCGCAACCCGCTCTCGAATAACCACCACACCAAGGCGATTCCGAAGACATCTTCTTCGCTAAACCGCCTGCTTTGACCTCGCCCCTTGCCAGCCTGGACGATGCCGTATTTCTTCCGCTCTATGAACTTGTTGAGTTGAATAGGCTGGATTCCCGCTAATTCGGCCAAGTCCGTAACCCCGAAAGTCGCTGCTTTATTCATTTTAAGCCTCTCTTGACAACCGCGCATCCGGAGCATATCATATACTTGTGGTGACCCACTGGGTCACCAAGAGGGTATAATGAGAAGACCGGAGTGGTCAAGGAGAAAAGCAAATGAGAAGTGCAGAAGCCGTAGGTATCGATTTAGACGAGAACGAACCGTTTGCAGTAGAAGAGAGCATTGCACCGAATCCGGAAGGCGCAGCCGATGTTCACGTCAATCCGACCGGCCCCGACCCAAAAATTGAACTGGCACTAGAAATTCTAGAAAGGCGTTGGCCAGAATTGGACAAACGCACCATGGAGGTATTCGCCAGTCAAGCCCTAGAACGACCGATTTCACAAACGGATGTGGCAAGAGAGCTATCGAAGCGTCTTACGAAACTAATCAACGCTCAATTACCGAGCTGGCGAGAGCGGAGACAAGGGCGCGGCAAGCTCGTTCCGATTCGCCAACAAGATATTTCAAACAGGGACAAGCCTTCCACCGAGCTGAGTCCAGAATCCACCGAATCAACGGACCAAACGCTGACACGGATTAGTCTGGACAGCGCAGAATCGGGCACCAATCGGCATATCTTGCGCGAACACGAACGCGCCGCGGACGATGTGGAACACATTTTAGAAGGAGTTTCGCCCACCGACCGGAATGTTCTACAGGCTGTGCTGCCAACAGTCGAGGCGGGTGAATCGTTGCGCGAGACCGCGGCGAAAGCCGGACTTCACGCGACTCAGCTTCAGCGAGCGTATCAGGGCGCTAAGCGTGCTCGCGATATTGAGTTCTTCAAAGAGAAAAAGAAACCAGCCCCAAGCTACAGGCCATACAATCCGCGAGGCGTATCGAGGGAAGATTACAACCGAACACCTGGCCAAGCGACCTTGCCGTACTTCGGCGACATGAGAACCAGCGTTGGAATTGATGTCAATCCGAAACGAAACGCGTCACACCGGACCGAGCCGGCACTCGGCGGTGCCACTAAGATTGGAATCTCGGGCCAGGAAAACGGCGGACCTCAGTCTGCGGTCAATCGTTATCCTTCTCGCAACGGATGCAATCACGCGGGGCGTCAGTGGAGAAGAAAGGACTACGCGTACCTGGAATTAATTTGTCTGGGTTGCGGGATTGAACTCGATAGGAAATACGCCTTTTAGTGTAACAACAATATTTGCTTCTTTTTAAATAACATAGGTGGCTTGTAGCCCGGCTTGAGGCGTCTAGTGCACATATATAATAGGGGGCAAAAGTACAAGTCGCGCTCGAAAAGGGCGCGCCAATGGAGGGAAAGGACTATGAATGAATCCGCAACAATCTACCTCAGCACTAACGTTTGAGCAGCAGTGTGAATTGGAGCCCCGCCTCTCAGGCCTAGCCTCAGAAATCCGAGCGCTTAGTACCCACTCGCCGCGCTTCTGTGCTAACCGCACATGGGGCCGCAACTTTGAACGTCGTTTCAACTGCTTGGTCGGTTGGTACGCCTGGAATCCAACGTTACGAACCGAAGAAGCCTATAACACCGCATTCCGGCATTTGTACCGTCTACTTCCTGCCTGCCGCGATTGCGCGTGCCTCTGAAACCCCAATAGCCCGCAAAAACGAACCACAATAAATCTCACCTCTGGAGGACTAAACGAATGACCATGATTACTTCTGAATTCGTCCCCGTAGCCGTTCCTTTGTCGCGGGAACCCGAACGCAATACCAATCCGCAACATCAGCCCGAACTCATAGCTGAGGCCCGCCTTCTGCGTCAATTCGAACAGGACATAGCACTCGCCGGACTGGTCGGCGAGGAGCAAAACGCAGAGGTCGTATTCCTTTCGGCCGTGAGTGCCAAACTCCAAAAACCGCTCAACGTCAGCGTGTCAGGGGAAAGCTCCGCTGGAAAGAATCATCTGACAGGCTGCGTTGCCAAATTCATTCCCGAGGAGGACAAGAAAGTACTCACTGGAATGAGTGCCAAGGTGCTCATGCATTCGGAGGAACACGAATATGAGCACAAAGCCGTTTTCATCGCCGAATACGAGGGCGTCTCCGGAGCGGACTACGCAATCCGCACGATGCAGTCTGAGCAGGTTATCGAGTGGGAGTTCGTCGATAGCTCAAACAGTGGTATCTCAAAGAAGAAGCACACCGTCAGAGGCCCGGCTGCTTTCATTCAGGCTACGACCCGCGTCACGCTTCATCCCGAGAATGAAACACGTCTTCTCTTCGTGCGGATAGATGAATCAGAAGAGCAGACTAAAGCCATTAACGCGCGGCAAGCTCTGGATGCGGCCGTGGGTGCACCCTGTCGACCCGAAGACCTTCTCGGTCGCTGGCACGAACTGATACGCAGCTTGGCATCGGCCCAGGTACGGATTCCGTTCGCACCGCAACTCGCAAGTCATTTTCCGCCCGACCACGTACGCTCCCGGCGAGATTTCCCGAAACTCTTGAGCCTTATCGAAGCCGTCGCGTACCTCCACCAGCACCATCGGGCGCGGGGCGAGGAAGGGCGAATCATCGCAGCCCCGCAAGACTACCTCGATGCCAAAGGTCTGTTTGAGCATTGCTACTTTGCCGGACCGGAAACCGCCGTAGGAGAGATGCTCGAAATTCTTGGCGCTCCGGGAACTGAGTTCTCGATTGTCGACCTAATGGCCAAGACAGGTTGGAAGAAAACCAAGGCATACGAAATGGCCAGCCGCGCTGAAGAGGTTGGGTGCATCGCGGAAACCGAGAAGCGCGGAGTCTATAGGTTAGTTCGCGCACACTCGGAACCCCCATTGGCGCTCCCCGACAAGGTCTGGCTTTCGGCCCATGATTTCCGCATTTCCGCGAGAATGACTAACTGAGTTCTTCCGTTTTTCCGCATTTCCGCCGACACTCCCTCCCCCCTTTTTCCGCTTTTCCGCGAGAACACTCTCCCCAGATAGTTATATTTATTTGTGTGTCTCTTAGTTTCCGGCGGAAAACCGGAAAATGCCCCCAAGCGGGCGCGGGCTTCTCCCACCCCGTGCCGATTTTGGGGGGAAGGAACCGAGGCGAACCGGGGGAGGGGGTAAAGGGGGAGGGAGTGGAGTGGAGGATGGGGGGCTCTTTCTTTTGGCTTTGTCTTTTGACGCGGAATCCCGTTCCAGCAGCGCCAAAACACATCCAAGTAGCCCTCCGCAGCCCCGAAAATGAGTTGCACACGACGGGTCGGTAGTTACTGGTCGGCCCGCTTTTTCAATTAGTTAAGCCCGATTTCGGCCAGATTCGACGCCTTAACTCGATAGCGGTACGGTGGCGGTTTCGCGGTGCGAGCGGCGAGCTTAATTAGGCGTTCGCACTGAGTTTTGAGCGGGTTAGCGGGATGCCGAGGGATTCTAGGGAGGATTCGGGCCAAGGGGAGCTTCGGGACCCATCAACGTCGATACGCAATTTTGTCGCGCTTCCGGGCAAGGGGGACTCAAAGACAGTGGTCAACGAGCATCTAGCCTAACTTCTCAGAGAACCGCTAGATGCGGCGACGTGCCATTTTCTGCACGCAAGGGCAATCAGTAGTTTCTGCTTGCGCTTATCCATTCGGCGAATCGTGGTCGGGTCAGTATCATATAGACGCGCAGACCGGAATCGAATTCATCACCGCAACTTGGCTGCTCACTCGAATGACAGCAGCGGCAGACAGTTGGCAATCTACTTACGTCAGCATGGATTTCTTTTTTCGGAACCCACCAACTCCTGAAATGGTCGAAACCGCCCGGCGGGTAGGCAAGGCAGCGAGTTATTTGAGCGAGCCTCTAAAACCGGCGGTGTGAGGCAAATCCCGATTTCTTCGTCGAAAGTATCCTAGAACGGGTCGGCTCGATTCGCGATTGAGGCAAGCCAGTACCAACTTACAGGCCTCGCAAGCCGTGAGGTGCGCGATGAACCTCGCGTTCAATAGCATCTTTGCATGTCGTTTGCAGGGTTTAGGCATGTCGACCGGCGCTTGCCGACGGTTTTCGGATCTCTCGCACCAAAGCTAGCTCTTCCAGAGCCCATTCTTCTAAATCAAAATGAATGGGACTAATGTAGCGAAAACGAAGTGAAACGATCTGTTCGAATTCAATCCTCGCCTGGTTACATCTTAGAATATCTACCTCATTGCTTATTAAATATAACAAGTCGTACCAATTCGGGAATTTTACTTGACAGGATACAGAGCCTTCCGTTATACCGCAGCGACACTTGTTTATTTCGGAGAAATTATGACTCTAAACCGGCTCGCGCTGGCCTTCTGTCTGTCGTTGATTCCGTTCTCTGTCCTTGCACAACAAGCACCGGTCCAGAACGCACAGGCTGTGGCTTTGGCGACGCAAGCCTTAGCCGCGCTGACGGGTACAACTCAGGTCAACGACATAACGTTGAACGGGACGGTGACTCGCACCGCAGGATCGGACGTTGAGAGCGGAACGGTCGTTCTCGAAGCTTTGGGTGGGGCTTACAGCCGAATGGATCTAACTCTTTCTACTGGAGCACGCCACGAAGTTCGAAATCTATCATCAGTATCCGCACCTCAGGGCTACTGGATAGGGCCGGATGCGTCGTCACATCCCTTCTCATCGCATAATTGCGTGACCGACGCAGCTTGGTTCGCCCCTGTGCTGTCCGTGCTTTCCCAACTCTCGAATCCGAATCTAGTAATTTCCTATGTCGGCCAGGAAACTAAGACCGGCGTTGCGGTTCAACACTTGCATTTCGCCTTTCAGAGTCCATCGTCCGATTCGACAGGTTTCCTCCAAGGCCTCAGCGCTGAAGAGGTTTATTTAAATGCCTCGACTTTTCTTCCCGTGGCAATCACCTTCAACGCGCATCCAGACAACGATGCCGCTACGAACTTAGCAGTTGAGATCGACTTCTCTTCCTATCAATCGGTAAGCGGCGTCTTGGTCCCCTTCCAGATTCAGAAGCTCATAAACAACAGCGTTGTACTTAATCTGACAATCAATTCCGCTGCAATAAATCAAGGACTGACACCGGCTGATTTCTCATAAACGACTCCGAAGGAGCCTGAGATGCCAATATCTAGATTTCAGCTTTGGCCGTTCATGTTTGCGATGTTGATGATTTGTTCAGCTCCGTGTTTCGCGCAAGTCCAGACAGGAACTCCACCCTACGGCAGCTTTGGCGGTGGGCCGGACATCGTCAATCTGGGCAACTTGAACGTGCATATCAATGTGCCAATTTTCAGCAGAGCGGGTCGCGGCATGCCTCTTACCTACAGTCTTGGATACGATACTTCGGTTTGGTCTCCGGTGAACTCCTCGGGCAGTCAAGTTTGGACGCCCGCCACGAATTGGGGCTGGACCAGTTCAACAGCGTCAGTTACGGGGCATCTTTCCGCCACGGTAACAAGCTTCCGGACTTGCCCAACGTTTATCAACCCCCATCTGCCGCCAGTCGATGAGGAAACGATTTACACTTATACTTGGACTTATTACGACTCCTTCGGCGGCGTACACCAGTTTCCTGGCGATACAACAACGTGGACCTCTTCTCCTTGCGGATCCGCCGGCTCTTCCAGCCTGAACGCGACGGCAACTGACGGCTCGGGCTACACAATATCCGCAAATAGAACATCAGTATCTGTTTATACGCGCAAAGGCACATTAATTGGGCCGCCAAATAACCAATTTTCTGGTATCGGTACCTTAACGGATCGGAACGGGAACGTTGTCAGTGTGGACAGCTCTGGAAACATCACCGACACACTTGGCACGGTCGCACTAGCTGTTGCAGGCAGTGGCACTCCTTCCAGCCCGATTACCTTCACGTATACTCCGCCGAACGGAACTCCTACTGCTTATACCGCGAACTTTACATCGCTAACGATTAAGACCAATTTCGGATGCAGCGGCGTTGCCGAGTTTGGGCCCACAGCGGAGAATCTACTCACTAGTATTTCACTTCCAGATGGAACCCAGTACACGTTCAGCTACGAACAGACTTCTGGATTCAGCGGCGACTATACAGGCCGTCTGGCGAAGGTGACGTTGCCCACTGGCGGAACAATTACATACACATATCCAGGATCGAACGACGGCGTCGAGTGCTCGGACGGCAGTACTGCGAGTTTGACTCGCACCGTCAACCCTGGAGGTGAATGGCAATACGCTCGGTCGGGTTCGGGCACGGCCTGGACTACGACCATCACGGATCCTACTACGCCTACAAATAATCAAACACTGATCAACTTTCAGAGCGTGACTCCGGTGGTGGGCAGCGCCGCATCTTTCTACGAAACCGAGCGGAAGATATATCAAGGCTCAACTTCATCAGGCACTTTGATGAAGACGTTTTTCACCTGTTATAACGGGGCCGCTGTGCCTTGCAATTCCACGGCAGTTACTCAGCCAATTGCGCAGATCACGTTCTACGTTCAATGGCCGGGAACGGGGGGCCTAGAGTCCGAAACTAACACCATCTACAACTCCTATGGTTCGATTACGGAGAAAGACGAATACGCCTACGGGGCGGGAGCACCTGGCTCGCTGGTGCGCAAAACGCTGACCAGTTATGCGAGCTTGGGTAACAACATCGTTGGAATGCCGTCAACAGTTACGATCGAAGATGGATCAAACAATGTAAAGCAAAAAACGACTTACTGCTACGATGAAGGTACGCCGAGTGGCACAACGACATGTGCTGCTACAGGTCCTCCCGCGGCGACATCGGGCACGCCCCAGCACGTTGCTGTCACGGGTTCGAGGGGAAACGTCACTACGGTCGCTTCCCTGGTGCAAGGCACA
>Ga0209006_10004277_pt1 | contig 12968 bp, 13 predicted proteins | sample JacPin_JW_Ref_O2_FD_188567 | JGI IMG/M metagenome (GOLD analysis project Ga0209006, IMG submission 188567) | Forest soil microbial communities from Algoma, Ontario, Canada - Jack Pine, Ontario site 1_JW_Ref_O2 (SPAdes) (version 2) | ecosystem: Environmental > Terrestrial > Soil > Boreal...
CTGCGAAAGCAGGACCACCGGGGTGACCGGCAGGGAATAGACAGTGACGCCGCCCTCGCCGGTCTGCGAGGCAAGCCACTCGGGCGAGATCAGCGCGAAGCGGGTGCGAAGCACCACGCGATCGCCGACCTTCCAGGCCCTGAGATCGTCAGGGGAAACGCCTGCAACCGCGAGCGGCTCGGCTTCAGCTGGCGGCGCGCCGTCGAGCATCGCGGTCAGAAACGGCGAGGCCGTGTCAGGCGCGGCCGGACCCGTCGCCACGCCCTTGGCGTTCGGGCCGCGATCGGCGACCTGAACCGTGAGATCGGCGTCATAGGCTCCTCCACCCGCGACCAGCATGAAGGAGATCGGCTTCGGCGCGCCCTTCAGTGTAACGAGAAGGCCGCCGCGCGGTTGCAACGAGGCCGCCGCGACTTGTAGGACGTTCGATCCGACCGTCGGCGTGCAGACGTAGAACCCGGCGCTTGCCACCGCCGGGCCCGCTCCCCCCGCAGGCCCCTGGTTGCAATTGCCGTTGTTGGCCTGGCCGGCCGGATTGGAGTTGGTGTCCCACTCGATCGGCCACGGCTGTCCGGTGCGGTCGAAAAAGGAGAGCGCCGTCGGATAACCCTTGACGATCCGAATGATCGACGTCGATTGGCCTGGGGCGAACGAGACATTGACCCGCCGGCTGATCGGCGAGGCGATTTCGGTGTTGACCTCCTCCTCGGCGCGCTTGTTGTCGCCGACCCGTCGCCCAAGATCGCGGATCATGCCCGGAGTCAGCGGGATTGCCGACTCGACGTCCGTCCTGGGCTGCGCCCCAGGAGGTAGCGAGGCAGATTGCTGCGCCATCGCTGGCGACGCCAGCGCCATCGCGACGTAGGCGCAATGGAACGTGGTCAACCGCATGAACTCTCTCCTATCGGGCTTCGGCGACGAGCTGGTCGATCGCGATGCCGTCGCGATGATCCTCGTCATTGGTCCTGACGACGAGCGCGGTCAGGATCATTTTCTGGGTGTTGACCTGTTGGCTGTTCTGGCAGGTCTGAACGATCGGGAACTGGATGCGGTAAGCGAGCGCGCTCGAGATCAGCTTCGTATCGACGATCACCGCGGCCCGCTGCGCTTGCGCGAAACACAGCATCAACCCCTGCTTCATCGCGTCGTAATTGCCCGACTTGATGTAGCTCTCGGCGAACGTGCGCCAGCCGTTCACGGTGAAATGCCGGCCCGCCGTGTTCAGCTCTTCCGGATAGTCGTGGTAATTGACGTTGTAGGGCGCGGACGCCCATTTGACGGTCCAATCGAGCAGTTGTGCGTCGCTGACGATCGGACTGTCGAGCGCCGCGACCGGATGGGGCGCATGCTCACCGTCGACAATGAAATACTTGGGCGTCGGCGGATTGGCCCAGATGTAAGCGTCGTGGATGACGAATGCGGCCAGGAGCACACATAGCCCCATGACAAGGCTGAGGCACTTGTTGACGAGCGAGGCCTGAAAGTCCGGATCCGACAGTTTTCGGGCTTGGGCGGCGCGCTGGTTTTCCATGGGTCACACGATGAGCGGGGACTGCGCGAACACAAAACGGTGCGCAAAGAATTTTGTCGTTCCCCTCGGCGAACGAAGGCGATCGGGCTGAGCTCATCGCTTCGCTTCGGATGACGAGTATGGGCAAGACAAGCGTGAACCGCACGAGGGCTCGCATGAGCCACGCGCCTCGCGACGCCTCTTCCGGCCAATTCCCAACGAACGTGCGCAACAGACCGCGGCGCGACGTCGCACGAACGCCATGCGAACGCGCACGAACACACGCGCTTGAGCACGCGGCGCGGCGAATCCTCGACCCGTCACGAGACAGCTCGCGGCGCAACCCAGCGCCACCCGGCTCAACGGCTCGTGAGACCGCGACCCGCCAGTCGACCAATCAGAAGTCGAATTCGGCTTTACGCGGCCATACCGTATGTCTCACCGCACGAGCGTGCCGCTCGGCGGGACGCGTAGCGCGGCGACCGGTTGAACTCGCGGGTTGTCGAGCGTCTGATGATTTCGTCGTCGTTGTCGGACCGTTTCGGCCGTTGAGCTTTCGGGCAGTACCAGAACCATCGGCCCGTCTCGACGCAACGGTGCCATTTCGCGCCGACCTTATCCTTTGCGGCTTTGGCGCGAACCTCGATTTCTTCGTCCGACAAAACATAAATTAGATCACGGCGATCGCGCGCAACCTGAAGCCTCGACACTCGATTGTCCACCGCCGATTCCGTCAGATAGACACCGAACTTCCTCAGCATTTGTTTCGAGAGCGAGGACGACGGCAGGCCGGCAAACGCCCGCTTGGAGAACCAATGGTCCTTCTCGGCGTCGTGACCCAACTCCCATTTGATTTCGGCGACGTTCGCCGCGCCCTTCGGGGCGTAAAGCCGGATGAGGATCCTTCCGATATCAAGTTTGTCAGCGTTCCAGGGCAGTCGGATCTTCCGGCATTGGGAGGCAGGACGGTCGGCGAGGTCTTTGCGCACCCGGACCCCAAGCCCGAGCCAGCGGCGTTTGCCGTGGATGCTCGTTGCGGTCCGGCCCAGCGCGCCGGCGATCGAACTCACCGAAACGTTGTCGAGCCAGAGCGCAATCAGACGCCGGACTTCCTCGACCGACCACGGATTCAGATTCTTGGAGCTCCACCGCCGGAGCGGCTTTTCGGGGGCGGCGGGCAGGTCAAGCGCCGCAACGCGCTCTCGAACCTCGGATTCCTCGAGGCCGAGATAGAGCGAGAGCGTCGCCACGCTGTGGCCGGCGCCCGCCATTCCCATCATCAGACGGTCGACGACTGGCCTCGCCGCCGCCTCGTTTGGCGCTGCCTCGCTCGCCGCCGGCAGAGGCGACGGCGACCAACGCGGGAGCGGCAGATTTTGCCCGAATTGCGTGGAAAGCGCGGCCTCGACCGTAGCGATCGAAGCCTCGGACGCGATCAAGGAACGAGAAACGGCGATCATGTGTGCCCTCTTGCGACGTGAGTCGCCACACGATGCCACTATAAAAAGTTGGCGCCTAGATCCGATACAAAATTTCTTAGCAGCTAAAAAACCCTATAAAAATGCTTAGTTGATCCACTTTCAGTTCCGATCGCGCCATCAGTGCGCCGAATTTATTTTATGGTTGTGGCAATTGTGCCACTATGATCTATTCTATCGACGCTCAATGCGCGAACCGGAATGGCGTCAACCTGTTGTTTCTACAAGATTTTGTCTGCAACAGTCGCCCGAGGCGGAATTATAGCCCGTCAGCTTTCCGGGCCACCGGCAAGCGGCGGTATGTCCCAAGCGCCTGCGTCCCAAGGGGCACCCAAACGAACCGAAGATCGACTAACAATGACACGATAAAAAGTAGAAAAAGTCGGACAGAGACTGACAAGAAACCAGAGAAATCATTGACAAAGCGGGATGTTGGAACGCGCACTCCTATACCGGCACGCGCAGGCTAGGGGCGCCAGAATTATCTCAGATTATGACTGCATGTTAAAACGTGCCGTCAACCGCCGTTCGCCGACTCCCGAACGGCGCAAGTTCAACGAAGCTGCAAGAATCGATCAAGGCAGTAGTTTTTTTCCGGCTATCCTCGGCGAAAGCCTTCCGGCGGCGGCTTGGGCAATCAGCGCATCGTGATTCGCGTCCACGAACCCCTGCAAGTCCAAAGTGATTTGCGCAACGCCGTCACGGCGCTGGTCCATCTCCTTCCTGATACGGTCCAGATCCGCCGTGATCCGTACCAGGGCACCCTCGATCCCGGGTGTGGTAAGCGCCGGGGTGTCTTCGAACAGCGCCACGAGCGGGACGACAAGCGCCTTCGCGATTCTGTCCAGGCTCAACAGCGTCACATTAGCATATCCGGATTCAATGACGCCAAAGTTTGTCGCTGAAATCTCCGCCAATTCGGAAAGAGCCTGCGCCGATAGCCCCCTTTCAGTCCGGAGCGTGCGAATACGCTTTCCAATTGCCCTTTTCAGCGCGAGGTATTCGTCACTGTCTTCGTAATCGTCAACCCGCCGCTTTGCCATCTCCCCATGTTCCTCTCAACAGACTGTACGAGACGATTCCACTTCCGTCCCCCGTCTAACGGGTCCCCGCGAGACGATAAAGGCGCTACGCCGATAAAACGCTGACAAGATGATGCGCTCATTCGCGCTGTCCGGTTTTAAGGTCGCCCAACGGAGGACCTTAATGCGACTTATGGTTTTGATTCTCGTCCCATGCTTGGCATTCGCCCCCGCCAAGGCCGAATTCCTCATGATGCCGACGGCCGACGCTTCAGCGCCGGACACTTCGGCGTCGGCGGCTCATCATCCAAAGTCCAAACGCCGCCCGCTAAAAGCCCCTGTCCCGCCCGCTGAGCCCGCCCTCTCAGGCTTCGGCGACCAGGTTCCCTTATCCTTCGCCGTCCGCCAGATCGTTCCACCCCATTTCCAGGTCGCCTTTGCCGATGCAGTCCGACAGGACGCCCCCGTCGACTGGAAAGGCGGAGAGCCATGGCGGGCGACCCTCGCCGACGCCGTCCGCCCGCTTGGGCTTATCGTCACGGTCAGCGGGCCCAAGGTGACGATCGCGGCCGCCCCAGCTCGCTGAAAAACCTCTCCCCGTTCGCGCAGGTCCTTGAGACTGTCCCACGTCCCACATGGAGACCGTCTCATGATCGACCCCGCATCTCTGCAAAACTGGATTGACAATCCACCCAGCCCCCCACCTCTCCCGTTCGGACCAACCGCAAGTGAGACGGAAGAGATCGACAAGGCTCTCGACACGCTGGCCGCAGCGATCCGTCGAGCCGAAGGCGGCGAGCGCAAGAGCATGGCGAACTATCTTATGCGCCTGCCAACCGTCTCCAGGACCGCGAAGATCCTAGCGCAACTCCCGTCGTCGCAACTCATGGCCTTCCTTGAGAGGCATAGAGCCGACAACGGCGTCGCCGACGCCCTGATGCCAAGCATTTCCGCATCCCGAACGGCCGACCGAATGGCGCAGGCGAACCTCTTCCGCCGGGTCATGATGGCCCCCCGCATGTACGCCCTCAAACGGGCCTGCGACGCCGCCGCCCTCAAACTCGCTGGAGCTTAAGTCATGAGCATCATCCGAACCCTCCTCGTCGCCAGCGCGCTGGCGTTTGTCTCGCCAGCCATCGCCCAGACGACCGGCAGCGAAGCCTGCACGACGATCACTCAGAGTGCAGCCAACGCCGCCACATCGCGCGTCAGCGCCGACGACACCGACATCCCAAAGCCGCAGAGCGTCAAGAACTTCACTTGCCTCGACAATTTTTTCAAAGGCGCAGGTTTGAACGTCGTCGCCAACCTCCTCAACCCTACGAATCTCTTGAACTCCATCGAGAGCCAGATCTGCAACAAGCTGACCCAGGTCTGGAGCCAGACCATCGGCAAGGCTCAATGCGGCATCACGCTAACCGGCTTCCAGATGGGATTCCTTGGCGGCAGCTCGCTCGGCGGCGGCCTGTCCTGTCCGAAAATTTCCTTCGGCGGCGGCGGGCCCACCATCATGTCGATCGGCGTCGGCCCCGGCAACAGCGGCAAGCTGACCGTCACCGGCAACGCCGTTGCTCCCACCGGCTACTCCATCACCTCCCTGCTCGGGCTCTTCTGAGGATTGTTCCCTTATGCAAAATTCCCGCCTTCTCCTCTCCGCCTGCGGCGTCCTGACCGGCGCGCTTCTGTTCGGGGCCTCGCCTGCTCTCGCCCAAATGCCGGTCTTCGACGGCGTGAATTACGCCCTCCAAGGGGTCATCAAAGCCATCGAGCAGACGATGTCGAGCACCCTCACTGACATCACTAAGCAGCTCGGGTCGACCGGGCCGCTCGGCACCATCCTCGGCGACATTTCGAATGGCAGCATCACCACCCTTCTCATGCAGGGGTTCACCCAAAACGCGAATTACGCCAAGGCTCAGGTCGACGCACAAAGCCAGCTCGTTGACGGGGCGCTAACCTCGCACGCACGCTTCGAGCGCGACATGCGCAACGCCCAAATCCGCGACGAACACACGACGAGCTCGCTCCATTGCACCGCCATCGACGCCGGACAGACCATCACCGCCAGCTCCGGGTCATCCTGGAAAGTCGCGCAATCCATCTCCGACGTCGCCGATAATCGCGGCGAGGCGGGGCCAAACCAGCCGGCCTTCTACGGCCAGTCGCAGGCGGTTGCAGCCATCGCGCAACTGCATTTTTCCCGCTATTGCTCGCAGCCCGAGGCGACCGCCGGCCTTTGCTCCTTGTCCTCGACGCCCAACGCCGACCAGCGCGCCTCGACCCTGTTCGGAACAGGCACGCTCAATGGACAGACCGGCGTCAACGCCGCCAACGATTTCGCCACCAACCTGATTGAACCGATCGTACCGGCGGCGCTACGCGGCGACCAACTCACCTCCGAGACAGGTCGCGACGCCGCCATCCGCCGGCACGCCTATAACGCGCGCGTCTCGCTTGCCCGACACATTCTCGACTACGCGATCGGCATCCAGTCCCCTTCGGTGCCGCTGAACGCCACGCAGCAAGCCCAGATGCAAAACGATGGCCTGGCGTCGACCACGACAGGTTCGTGGCTGCAGGTCATGACACTCGACGCAGAACGGCGCGTCTCCGACATCAACTACGCCGCCCAGTTGCAGGCCATGACCCCTGCTGCGGTCAATCGCGAGATGGTCCTCGAGCTTGGCGCCACCAACTACCTCCTGACCCAGCTCCTTCGCGTCAACATCATGCACGCGTCAACTGCCGCCGCGCACCTGGCGAACGACGTCGAGCACGATTTCGCGCCGACCGCCCCTCTCCCAACCCCCTCGATCAACTGACGTTTTCAGGCGACATCAAGGAATAAAGCAATGGACAACGCACCCGACGCGCCTGCCGACTCAACCCTCGACGAGCAAAGACCGCGAGACACGGTGGAACAGCAACTCGCCTCGTTCGGCCCCCATTCGGGCGGACCTCCGGAACCCGAAGAGCCGAAGGAGGAACCGAACGCGACAGCCGAGGCGGAATGGCCGGTTCGCCTTACAGAACCTGCCGCCGCCGCGCCCTCCTCTAACAACGAAACACTTCTCGAAAGCCGGGCTCAAGCAAGTCCTTCGTCCCCAAACACCAGGAAACCCTCCCGCGAAATCGGACCGGATTCTGCCGCCGCTCCGATTTCTCCACCCGCCTCTGATCGGAATGCGGCGACTTCGGTTCGAGTCAACACCCCCGCCTCCCCACAGCCGCCAGCCAACAAGCCTCAACCCCAAAGCTCGACCCAGGTCGCCCAGCAAGACGATCAGCGCCCGCAAGCAACCGCGCCGATCAACGCCGCCACTATGGCTGTCGGCGCGCTCACGGGCGCCTTCCGACGTCCCGAGACGCGATCCCGACCAGCAAGCGCGGCAGCCCCGGGGGACCCAGGGTCGTCAGCCGCGCAATCCCTTCTGAGCCGCTTCGCGGTCAGGAACATCGTCGAAACGCTTCGCGGGCCGCAGGACCAAACCCGCGCAGAGCCGCCCGCCTCCACATTCTCTCCCGGAACAACCGGCGGGCCCGCGTCGCTCACCTCCACGCTTTCGGCGACGACAGACGCCGCGGCCCCGCCAGGCGGGCTCCGGGACAAGCTGACGACCTTCACCGCCGAACGGATGCAGCCACGGCGCGACGCCGAACAGGTTCGCGGCGCCACGCAGGCGGCCACAGGCGTCATCGCCTCGCTGCAAGCGCTCGAGCAGCAGGAGACGACCGGAATCCTCAACAAAATCCGTGACGCCGCCAAAACCAATGGCGGGATCGAGAATGTCCTCTCCGAAATGCGCCCCGGCGGCCAGTTCGAGGATCTGCGCAAGGAGTTCAACACCGTCCTCTCCCACGACCAAGGGTTCGCCGCGGCTTATGACAAGGCGACCGGCGCCATCGCCGATTACGCGGAAACTCGCGCCGCCTTGCCGCCGCCGTCGCTGCCACGCAGCGACCCAAACCTCGCCCGCCTGCAAACCCTCGATCACGAGATCGCCGACGCCGCAAAAGCTCTTCCAGGCCGCAAGGATGGACAGTCGGCGTTTAACGACCTACTCGAAAGCGGTAGGGAGGCGGTGGAAAAACTCTTCTCGGCCGTCCAACAGACGTTTAGTCGCAGCGCCGATGTGCGCGGCCCTTCGCCAAGCCCAGGTTTCGGGCGGTAATCCTCTCACCGCCCGATTTTGACGCCCGCGCCTTCATGAGTCCGCCGGCGTTCTTTCTCATTTCCTGTTCGCGCAGCTCTCCCCCACGCTCGGCCATCCGCCTGGAGGCCGCCCATGACCCCGCGCAAACCGCTCCTATTCGTCCTCGCCCTCGCCCTTCTCTGCCTGTCCGCCGACGCGGCCTTCGCGCAAGCCGCCGCCCCGAGTCCATCATCCGTCGACATCAGTTGGTCGGCCCTCGATCCGGGTGACGACTGGACGTGGCAGATGCTGCAAAGCGTTTTTCCGGTCAACGGAGCGCCCCCGACCAACACCGGAACCGCCGCAACCGTGATCGGAACGCTGCTCGGACAAATCACTGGCCTCGTCATGGCGATCGCCATGTTCTTCCTCTGCTACCTCACCATCATCAACATCCACCGGGTCGCCGAATCGGCGCAGATCATGACAAGCGCGATGACCTCGATGGCCGCAGTCAGGATCGGATTCGCCGCCATTATGATGTTTCCGCTGTCCTCGGGCTTCTCGGTCGGGCAAGCGGGCGTGATGCAGGTCGCGGGTTGGGGCATCGGCATGGCTCGCTCCCTCTACGCCAACGCCGTCAAGGCGATCGGCCCCGACGCCATGGTGATCGCCGATCCCGTCATTCCCGGGACCCGAACTATCGTCCTCAGCCTGATTGAAAATGAACTCTGCCGAAGCCTCGTCAACCAGGCGACCGGCTCGACCCTCGTTCCCGCCCCGACCGCCACAACGGTCAACGCCGGCAAGGGCGCCGTCGTCACCTATCCCTATTCGCTCGCGTCTGGAAACGGCACAGGGTCGGCGACCTGCGGCTCGATTTCTGTCGCCGATTCCTCGGCCGGCGCGGCGACGCTCGGCGGCGTCACCATTGATATGGCGGACCAGCAGCGCTCGATCCTCAACGCCATTCTGGCCACGATCCGGCCGCAGATCGATTCAATCGCCCAGTCATACTGGCAGAACAAGACGCAGGCGTCCTTGCAGCCGCTGCTCGGCGTCTACCAGAGCGCCACCCAGTCCTATACGCAGCAATTGACCAGCGCCGCCCAGGCGATCACCGCCCAATTGCGCTCAAATCTGAGCTCAACGGACGCGCGCAACGGCAATCTCGGCTTGAGCCAGAACGAAGTGCAACTTTCGACGCTCGGCTGGTCGTCGGCTGCCGCCTATTATCTCGGCTTCGCGCGGCTGAACGGCCTCACTCTCTCACTCGCGAGCGGCACGCCGACCGTCAATCCGCCGAGCTTCGAGGGTCTGTCGCCATCGCTGCAAGCGGACATCGCGCCGCTCTTCACCTCCTCGAGCTCGTTCCTCGACAAGCTCAAGACCTATGTTTCGACCGCCGATGGCCTGACCTCGCCCGGCGGCAACGCCGACACGCTGACCGGCATAGCCACTGGCGTCGGCACGGACGGGGGCGGCATGATGGAAAAGTTGTTCCGGGCGCTCAACTTCACCCCCACCCTGTTGCAGAGCTTCGTCAACAATCTCTCCCCGACCGCCCAAAACTGGGCCGACCCGTTTGGCGGCCTGATTGCGCTTGGCAACCAGATGGTCATGGTCGCCATGACGGCGCTCGGCCTCGCCGGCATCGCGTCGACTACCACCGGCACGGCCGCAACCACCATGTTCAATGCGCTCACGATGAACTGGGCCGGCGTCGTGGGCACGCTCACCCTCAGCGTCCTCATGCAATTCTTCGCCACCCCGATTTTCATGGGTTGCATGGCGCTTCTGATGCCCGGCCTGACGATCGCCTTCGTGCTGCCGATGATCCCCTGGGTCATGTGGATCGCCGGCGTCATCGGCTATCTGATCCTCGTCTGCGAGGCCATGGTCGCGGTCCCCTTGTGGATGATGGCGCACCTCACCTATGAGGGCGACGGCCTGCACGGGCGCGGCTTTGCCGGCTACGAACTCCTGTTCAACATCCTGTTCCGGCCAGTGCTCATGATCATCGGGCTCTTTCTCGGCTACTTCATCTTCACCTGCGCGTCTTGGCTTATCCGCATGTCGTTCGGCATCGCCGCAGCCTTCGTGCTCGGCGACGGCTGGATCGTCACCAACTGGCTAGGCCTGTTCGTGCTCCTGTCGATCTTCGTCCTCGCACACGTCGTCGCGGCGACCGCGTCGTTTAGGATGATCACTCTGATCCCGCACCACGTCCCCCGGATGATCGGCTTCTCCTCCGGCAGCCGGGTCGATTCGGATGAGTTCGCCCAAGCCGTGGGGCTCATCGGCACACAGAAAGCCCTCGCAACGATCGACAGAAATCTCCAGCCGAAGCAGCTGACTTCGCAATCAGAAAAGTTGGGGGGACAAGGCGCCCAAAAGGCGATAGGAGCGGCTAACAGCAAAAAAAACACGCCCGCCGTTGACACCACGACGCAGGCCCAAATGGACATGGGCGGAGCGCGAGGAGAGACAGAGGACGACTGATGTCTGGGATGATTGGTTATGCTCTTGGATACGACGCTGGCCGCTCAGATGAGCAGACAGCCAACCACCAGCGCAAAGTCGTCCACCAGATCCTCACCGGTGAACGACCCGTCACCGTCGATCAGTCGTATATCGATCGACTTCACGCGGCGCTGGATGCCGCGAACGACGCGTCAATTCATAATTACAACGCCGCCAATCAGTGGGAGGCACAGGCCCAGCAGTTCAAAAACGAGGCGCTGCACTGGCGAGACGAGAAGTACGCCCCCGTAAGAGCTAAGGCCAAGGCCCGCCGCGAGGAAAATGCTGCCCTCCAAGCCCAAAACACGGCTCTTCGAGACGAAATCGGCGCTCTGCGCGACGAAAACACCGTGCTCCTCGCCCGACTCCAAGAGCGCAATCCCGACCTCGCCGAAGAGCAGGCCGCTCACGACGAGACGTTCAAAGAAAGGCAGAGCCTGCACCGGTTCCGCGTCATCGCCGCGTCGCTGATCGACGCCCTCCTCGCCGGCCGCGCCAACCGGCCGGAATTCGCCGAGCTGCTCAACTTGGCCAAGACCGCCGCCGACACCATCGAGCGCGGCGATCTGTTCACAGCGTTTCGTGACGAGCCGGAAAAAAACAACCGACTTTGCCGCCTCGCCGACGCTCTGCAGAAGCCCTAACTTTCCGCGAGGCGTTCGCGCAACCGTTCATCATGATGAGCTCCGATCCTTAACGGAGCCATCATCATGAAGCCCCCTGTTCCGATCGCCCTTGCTCTCGCCGCCGCCCTCGCCGGCTGCGCGCAAGGCAACCTTCGCACCCCCGCAAGCTACGCCGCGCTTGTCCCGCCGACGGTCCACAATCCCTGGTACGACCCCTACGCGGCCTACGGATCATCCAACGCCACCTGGCGGCCGCCGGTCTATGACCTGCAACAAACGATCGCGAAGCCAGCGGAACCCGCCTCGCAGGCCTCGCGCCCCAACTATGAGGGCGCGGAATGGGCGACCGGAGCCGGCGGAGGATCGAGTCTCAAGCCGCCTGGCACATTCTGACCCCAAGCGTCCAATTGCGATAAGCGGGCTCGCTCCATGTTCCGGCCGCACCCTTCTCCACCCTCGTTTCCATCCAGAGAGGAACCCATGAGGCGCAGATTCGCTTGCGTCACAATCCTGACGACGCTCGCCGTGACGCCAGCCGCGGCGCTCGATCGCTTGGTCGACATCGTCAATGACCACTGGGTCTAGGTTACGGGCGAAAGCAGCGTCAACGCCGCCCGACTTCGCCCGCGTAGCCCTTGCGTGACGAACACGGAGAAGACCGCCGGCGAAGCCATGGCCGCGAACGCGAAAGCGGGTAATGCGCTCGGTTCGCTCATCAGGTCGGAGGGCGTCGCTCCCGCCGACATCCAGACCTCCGAAGTCTCGATTTCGCCGATGTTCTCGTAAGCCCCGCCAGGCCAAAAGACCGCGCCGACGATCACCGGCTATAGCGTGAGCAACAACGTCGCTGTGACGCTTCGCGACATCCCACGCATCGGCAGCCTGCTCGACAAGGCGGTCACGGCCGGCGCCAATTCAATCTATGGCGTCGGCTTCGGCCACAACGATCCGAGCGCGCTACTTGATAGCGCGCGTACGGTTGCTGTCGCCGACGCCCGGCGCAAGGCCGACATCTACGCGACCGGGGCGGGCGCAAGAATCGGCCGACTCATGATCCTCACCGGGGAGCCAAGCAGGACGGCGCCGATCGTCCGCTATTTCCCCCGCGCCTTCGCAGCCGACGCCGCCGCCCCTCCGACGCCAATCGAAGCGGGCGCGGACAAGCTGACCGTGACCGTTTTGGCGCGGTTTGAGCTCACCCAGTAAGAATCTCCGCGACCGAGAGATTCCCGTAGTATAAAGGGTCCGAAAAAGGGCGGCGCATCGGATGCGCGGCCCCTTCGTTTTCAGCGTCCCTTGAGCCTCAAGCCTGTCAGGATGGCCAGAAGCCGTTCGGCGTCGCCAAGAACTCCAAGACCGAAACCTTCCGGCCCTGTCGAATCTGATAGTTCTCGAGCGCAAACCGGAATGCGAGCAAGAAGAACACCGCACAGGCCGGGGTGAACTGCAACGCGGTCAGCGTCGCATTCACCGTCCAGGTCATGGTCAGAAGTCGATAGAGCCAGGCGACGAAGAACATCACCCCGAGGCCAAAAAAGATCCAGGCATTGCGCGCCGTCGATCGCCGCCGGATTGACAGGGTCTCCTCGAACGCCCGGCGCCCCTGGCCATGCAGGAACGCCATCGCGTCGAGATCGAACTCTCCTCTCTCGTCGAGGCGAACTCGCGACTGAGCC
>Ga0209006_10004278_pt1 | contig 12963 bp, 9 predicted proteins | sample JacPin_JW_Ref_O2_FD_188567 | JGI IMG/M metagenome (GOLD analysis project Ga0209006, IMG submission 188567) | Forest soil microbial communities from Algoma, Ontario, Canada - Jack Pine, Ontario site 1_JW_Ref_O2 (SPAdes) (version 2) | ecosystem: Environmental > Terrestrial > Soil > Boreal...
AACCGCCGGCCGCTCTTCGAGTAGCGAAATGCCGCGTGACATCGCATCGTAAAGCCGCGATTGATCGACGCCGATGCGCAAGTGATTGATCGTATTTTGCACGCCGTCGACATCGGTAGTGAATTTTTTAAGAAGCTCGATATCGCTGTCGAAGCTGATTACAGCGGCCTCAGCCGTTTGCCCCATTACAGTTTGGCTGAAAATGATTCCTGTCTGGCGAATGGCAGGAAGCATAGGCTCGATATGCGAACTGGTTTCAATCGCCAGGACGATAGAAAGTGGATCGCCACCAATGTCGAAGTGATCGATCTTCTGCTGAACGCCATTGTCGAAGACGCGGAAATTCTCTTTGGAAAAATCGAGCAGCATCTCGCCGGAGTGGCTGGTCACCGTCACGGGCATAATCACTTCATTCACGCGAACGCGGATAGCGTGCTTTTGTTGCTCCGCCGCCGGCACCTTTTCCGGGGGCACTCCGGGTTTTTGCTGCAGCGGACCTGGCGGAGCTTGGCACCACGCCGAACCGGATACGGCCGGCAGAGCCAACGCGAGACAAACGCACGCCAGCAATTGATAAGAACGTACGGTTAACATACCTTTTGAGCGCTGCATTTAATTTCAGTCTATCTGATTCGCGGGAAGTGGACGGCGTTGCTTGCAGTGTAATAGCAGTTCGCGGCGTGACTGGCTTTTCGCTGCGGTTCTCCTAAAATGAATGTTCGCGCTTATAAGAGGGAGAGAACATGAGCCGCCGCAGTCCTCGGCCGCAGCCGAAGTTGGCCTACGATGACCCGAAATTCATGGACAGCCTGGTCGCCCGGCCGCTTCGCATCATGGCCGAATACATCGATCCGCTGAATCGGTTGCGCCTTGCGAATGTAAGCGACACGATCGTGATGTTCGGATCGGCTCGAATCCAATCGCGAGATCGGGCGCTCTTGCACCTGAAAGAAGTCAGGCGACGCGCGAAGGGACGTCGCACGCCCGAATGGCGGCAGAAGGTCAGTGCCGCGCGGTCTTTAGTGTCCATGTCGCGATATTACGAAGAAGCGCGCGAGCTCGCTCATCGGCTGACCATGTGGTCGATGACATTAGGCGACAAACCGCGAAGGTTCGTGGTTTGTTCCGGAGGCGGCCCTGGAATCATGGAGGCGGCGAACCGCGGAGCTTATGAAGCCGGTGGGCCATCGATCGGCCTCAGCATCCAGCTTCCGCACGAGCAGGAGTCAAATCGCTATATCACTCCGGAACTGAATTTCCTTTTTCATTATTTTTTCATGCGCAAACTGTGGTTCGCGCAGATGGCCAAGGCGCTGATCATTTTTCCGGGCGGATTTGGCACCATGGATGAGCTGTGGGAGATGCTCACACTTTTGCAAACCAACAAACTTTCTTCGCACCACTTGATTTTGATTTACGGCAGGAAGTATTGGGACAAGACGATCAACTGGCGGCACATGGTGCGCACCGGCACGATCAACGAACGTGAATTCAAGTTGCTTCAGTTTGCCGATAACGTGGATGAAGCTTTCAACCACATCCGCACGGACCTGGAAGCTCATCATCTTGAGCTGGAATCCGATTCCTACACCAAACCCACGCGGCGCATGTAGATATTACAGAGGATCACGCCGAACATTCCAAACGACTGGCTACCAAAAGAAAAACGGGGAAGGAGCCAGGAACTCCTTCCCCATCTTTCCGTGCGCAAAAGCTATCGATTCGGATGATTAGTTGTTCGAATACGGTTCGGTCGCAAAAACCGCTTGGAAGCGCCGCTTTTCGTCCTGATCATGCAGCATCACTACCGGCACTACGCGCAACGAATGCTTGCAGCTCCGGCAGGTGGTAGCCTCGCCCTGGAGATCCTGAATGAATCCATCGGTGAAGTGGTACGCAGCTCGAGGGCGCCTTGCAGCTTTGGTGCCCTGCGTGCCGCACTGCGGACAAGTGAACTCCACGCGGTCTTCCAGCGGATCGCGATTCAACGCTGCCCAGCCCGTATATCGAACGCCTATAGTTTCTTTCGAATTTTTCTCCATGATGACCCTCCCCTAATAAATCATTTACAACCAATTAGACGCGTGTGGCGAGAAAACAGATTCAATCGCGTACCAATTTTTGTAAGTGGCTCAGGCTATTGTTTTTAGGACTGGGGATACCCCGCAGTCAACACGTGGAACCAAAGCCGCGACCTGGTGTCTATCTTTAGTAAGAGATCGCGTGAACTCCTAAAGCTTCCGGTGCGCCGGGATCTAGTGAAAGATGATCGGCGCCCCGAGAACTTTGTCCTGAGGATTTGATTCTCCATGTTCGAGCCTTGCGGAGGAGTGTGCCATGAGCGAGCGCGATGGGTTTTCACAATGCTTAGTAGATGGCGACAAGCAATCGGTGGACAGAGCAAGAGTGATTCGCCAAAAGGCGCTGCTGATTTCGATTATTTTCGAAGCAGCGCTGGTGGCGGCGTTGCTTTTGTGGCCGCTCATCACCCAAGGCCTGCCGCCACAACAGTTCTTAGTCACACCGGCGCCGCCTTATCATGGCGGGTCAAACTCGCTGCAAGGAGGGCATCACGGCTCGCCTCTCCATCACAGGACCGACGGTCCAACGATGATGTACCCGGTGGCGTTTCAGCCCATGCATTTTCGGGAACATGAGCAGTCATTATCGTCGGACGAAGCTCCAGCGATCGGCTCTGGTTTTGGGCCGGGCAATATGCCGGGCTTCGGTATCGGAGATGGAGAAAGTATTCCTGGAGGAGGCGAATCAAATATGCGGCCGGTTCCTCCACAGCCGAAGCCCAAGCCCACGCCAGAAAAGCCGCCACCGATGAGTGAAGGGGTGATGGAAGCGGCGCTGCTGAACAAAGTTCAACCGCAATATCCTGTGGCGGCGCGATTGATGCACATCGCAGGTACTGTTCGCCTGCAGGCAATCATTGGAAAGGACGGCCGGGTGCGCGATGTTGAGGTTCTAAGCGGCAATCCAATTCTGGCGCAGGCCGCTTTAGCTGCGGTACGCGAATGGCGTTATCGGCCAACAGAGCTGAATCACGAAATAGTGGAAGTGGAGACGGAAATCACCGTGAATTTCATTTTGCAGCAGTAACGATCTGAGGAGCTGCGAGGCGTCTCGATTTCTCAAGACGCCCACAGTTCTGAATGCCAGAAGCGTAGCTAGAATTTAATAACTATACCGGTCGATACCCTGGCGTTATTTTGAGTTCCTCCGAAGACACTGGAGTGGATCCAATCTCCTTGGAAAATGCGCCAGTGAAACGGCCCGACGATTTTCGCATCAATGCCACCCCCGACGGCGACTGCGAAGGAGTCATCGGAAATGGTCGGAAAGCCCGGAGCAGAAGAGCTAGCATGAGCCCCTCCAATCAGGACATGCCCGAATGGCGAAACACGGGCCGGCCAGGAGACTTGTGGACCGAACATATAGTAAGTCGTCGCCGAGTGGGACCCGTAGTCACCGGAAAAATCTGCGACGGCGCCCAGCCAGGGGAGGAACTTGTACTGACCAGCAAACTCCCAACCGTTCTGATTGAATGACGGAGAATTATCAACATGCAAGAAAGCATAGCCGCCAAACAACTCCACTTTGTCCGAATCCTGAGCATGCGCAGTCAGAGAAATTAGAAAAATCAAGCCACATAAAATTGCAAGCTTTTTGGACATAGAAATCCCTCCTCCAAAGTTAAATGAATTTTAGGATTGTCGTGGGCGGTCGATCTTGCCACGACATCCCGCTGCTTCTCGACTTCAACTCTTGGCCCTACCATAGGCCTAAGAGGAGCACCCCCAACTGTAGTGTTGGGCTGCGAGCACTAAGATGCCGCTTACTTCATGAGGGTTTCTCGCACAATTGAAAATATTAATTTCCTGGTGGGTCAGGTATTCACTGTAGAGATTTCCGAGGCTGGCTACAAAAGTGGTTCGCTGGAATTTTCCGCGATTATTTTCCGAGTTTCGTCCCGCAATCGGACAATCTCATGCCAATCATTTCCCGCTGCGCAGTCCGGGGTTACGAGAGGGCCGAAGGTAAGCGTAACGCGTCCGGGGCGCGGCAACTTTGTTTTATCACGCAGAATGCGCCGCGCACCGCGTACCGAAACCGGACAAATGGGACGCTGGGTATCGACGGCAGATTTGAATGCGCCAAGTTGAAACGGGCGAATTCCCGTGTTCGCCGTGAATGTGCCTTCGGGATAAATCACGACTGACTCGCCTTTCTCGAGTGCGGCATTCACTTGTTCAGCCTGACGGATACGCGCTTGTGGATCGTTGCGGTCAAACGAAAATTGTCCGCTTCGCTGAGCCATGGTGCTGAAAAACGGCATCTCGCGGACCTCGCCTTTGGTCACAAATCTGACGTCTGGAGGCAGGAAAGCCAGGCTAATCAGAATGTCCAGATAACTCGAATGGTTCGGCGCAAAAATCCAAGGGCCGGACGTTTCGCGCTGATTCAAAATCTCGCGGCCCTCTACTTGCACCGGAACGAATGCCAGGGTGAGCATCAGCTGAGTGCCTTTATGCGTCAACCAAGCTGCGCGCTTCTGGTTTCGAGTGATTGCGACGAGAGCCCACAGCGGAAACAAGAGAACAACAAACACCGACATAGCGTACACGCCATAGAGAAATTCAAATGCAGCCCTTGTTCCGCTTTTTGTCCAATTCCAGGCACGCGGTCCCGAGCCACGTACAGCGAGTCCGGCAACCTGCAGCCAAGTTGGTTGCTGACGCTTGCCCAAATTTCCTTCGATGAAAAGCCGCCGAGTCTCGCTGCGCCTCAATTTGCCACTGGAAGTTTTCGGAATAGATTGCGGCGGCAGAAGCACGACCAAATCCGGCGGTATCCCGAGGGCGTCATTCACAGCGTGTGATATTTCGTCTTCGACACTCTTCGCGCCTGCCATGTCCCGGACTTCTGCGGTTACTACCAGGCGCTCGCTTCCCGTGCGTGCGTCCGGCGCGCCGAACGCGACGACGCAGCCCGTTCGCACTCCCTGAACGCGTCCGGCGATTTCCTCCACTTCATGTGGATATAAATTGCGGCCGGCTTTGATGATGATGTCTTTGGCGCGTCCGGTTATATAAATCTCGCCCTCAGCCCAGTAGGCCAGATCGCCGGAATCGAGCCAATCGCCATCACGCATCAATTCTTGAGTTGCTGCGGGGTTGTGAAAGTAGCCACTAGTTGCCGCCTCTCCGCGAAACCAGAGCCGTCCTTCACTGCGTTCGTCTAGATTTTTCCCGTCGGTATCAACAATGCGGACCTGCACGCCCGGCACAGGTTTACCGGCATTCACAAATTCCAGCACAGCGAGATCGCCGGGCTCAGCTGATTGAGCCCGCCCGCCGGATTCAAAAGCAGCGCGCTCGATGCGGTCAACCTTATAACCAGCGCCGAGCTTCGGCACGGAAATGGCAAGCGTGGCTTCAGCAAGGCCGTACACCGGAGTAATCGCTTCGCGGCAAAATCCGTAAGGCGCAAACCGGGTTGCAAACCTCTCCAGCGTCTCCGCGCGCACCGGCTCCGCACCATTTGTTGCGGCGCGCCAGCAACTCAGATCCAGCCCTTGCAAGTCCTTATCCGGAATTTTCCGTACGCAAAGTTCATACGCAAAATTTGGAGCGGGGCTGATCGTCCCGCGGTGCCTATGAATGGCCCACAGCCAGCGATCCGGGCGGCTCAAAAAAGCGAGAGGTGACATCACAACGAGGGGAATCCCCGTAAAGATAGGGACGAACCACGCGCCGATCAATCCCATATCGTGATACAGCGGAAGCCAGCTCACCGCCACGTCGTCTGACTTTATTTCGATGCCGGAAACGATCGATTTAATATTCGCAAGCAAATTTGCGTGGGTAAGAATCACACCTTTTGGATCACCGGTCGAACCGGAGGTGTATTGCAGAAACGCAATGTCATTGGAGCGCGCGTGATGCGTGAGGTTCTCTACCGGGCGCCAATGTGTTGGAGAAGAAGCGGGCTGTTCCGCTGGCTTGGTCGGAGATTTCGCCAGTGTTTGGGCATTGAGCACTTCTCGTAGCGTTGGTACTCCCGGCTTAAGCAGACGGGCTAGCCCTTCGGCTTGCCGCCACGTAATCAAGAATTGCACCTCCGCGTTGCGCAGAATCGCGGATTGGCGCGTGGCGTATTCCGCGATGCGGTCGGCGCGAAATGGCGGATAAATGGGTACCGGGATTCCGCCCGCCAGCAGGATGCCTGCGAATGTCCAGAAAAACTCCGCGCAGGTGGGAAGCATGATGGCAACAGTCTGGCCCGGCTCAAGCCCATGGCGGACTAATTCGGCGGCCACGGTTGACGATTTCTCAAAAAGTTCGCCGAACGTGATCGTGCGTAGCTGATCATTTTCTTCGTAGAGATGGATATGTGCGCGCGCCGGTTCAGCTCGACCACGCAGGCGCAAAACCTCCGTCAAGGTCTCTGCATTGCGTATTTGTTGTTCGACATCCACGCTTGCGGCAGGCGAAGAGATTGGCGCTGTGACGACGGCAGTGGCCGCGCCGGTTACCGCGTTTGAAATTTGCAAGGCTGATCTCGCGGCGGTGCTTGATTCTTCACGAAGGACGGCTTCAATCAAGTCTTGTACCGTGTCCGCCTCTGCCACCACGCGATCGGGGAGACGCACACCGCAAGCATCACCCAGGCGCAGCATTAGCTCCACGCGTTCGAGACTGCCGAGACCGAGTTCGCGCTCGAGATGCGCCGCAGGCCCGCGGGCGGTCAACTCCGCTAAACCGCGTTGGCCGCCCAACTCCACCAGGAGTTGGCGCAGTATATCCAGCGTCTGCGCGGTCACTGCCGCTGTGCGATCGATTTTAGTTCCGGTAGCGCCCATACAAGTGGGTCGATAGAAAATTCGAGAAATTGCGTCGATGAATACAAACGCTTGTCGCTGTGGCCGAGCGTATCACCGCGCGTTACGACGGGCAATGCCGTGCAACAAAGCGAAAGGGCCGCGAAGCGCGTTTGGGGTACCAACGTACTGGGACTAATTGAACCCTTCGGACTATCGACCGGCGCGATCACTGGGGCCACAATCACTAAGAGTTCGGGGCCCTGCATAAGCGCCTCGGATGTCTACACCTCCATCACCCCATGCCCACGAGCGGCCGGCACCCCCACCGGCCGCTCCCCTTTTTCATCTGACTTCAAGTCACACCAAGCAACGGCTTTGATCGCGAAAAATCCGGAATGTTCCTTGACTCCGCCGCGCACGCTTCTATACAGTGCGGGGCATAAGGGGTTGTGTAGGCTTGAGGTAAACAAGGCTGCGATCTGAGCGGCGCACGTTGAGCCCTTCAGATTTGTCTCCTCCGACGTGGTGCCGGCCACTCCACAGCTTGCATTTCCTCAGGGCGAGTCCTCAGTTCACGGGGGTGGGTGTGAAATCACTTCGAGCGATCCTTTTCAGCGCGGTCGCATTTGCGAGCATTTCAATCCTCACCGGTACCCTTTGGGCCCAGACCAATGCCTCGCTTCGCGGCACCGTCACCGACCAATCCGGCGGCGTGGTGGTCGGTGCCAAGCTCACACTGACGAATACCGGCACGGGCATCTCGCGCAACGCTACGAGCGGAACTGATGGGGGCTATGCTTTCGATCTGGTGCAAGTGGGCAAGTACAAGCTCACCGTCGAAAAGGCTGGTTTCACTACGTTCATCCAGGAAGGAATTGTCCTGGAACTAAACCAGAATGGCCGAGCCGACATTTCACTTAAAGTTGGGCAGGCGACCCAGACTGTCGAAGTAACCGCTAACGTCGCGCAGGTGGACACGACCAGCGCCGTACTGGGTAAGGTCGAAAACGAGCGTGCCATCCGCGACTTGCCATTGCTTGACCGTGACACTCTCCAACTCGGCCTCCTTCAGGCCGGCGTTTTTCCTCCGGACCAGGATGATGCATCCGGAAATCCATTTTCTGTCAGCGGACAGCGCTCCGAATCGCTCACGTTTCTTCTCGACGGGGCGAACAACACTGATTTTCTTGGCAACAATATCGTCGTGAGTCCCAACCCCGATGCAGTCGAAGAATTCAAGATCATGACGAACAATTATGACGCGGAGTATGGGCGCACATCGGGCGGTATCGTCAATCAGATTACCAAGTCGGGAACCAATGATTTTCACGGCGATCTCTTCGAATTCATGCGCAACGATGTTCTGAACGCTACGGATTACCTAGCCGGCGGACAGAAGTCTGCTTATAGAAGGAACGTATTTGGAGGCACACTCGGAGGGCCCGTAAAAAAAGACAAATCATTTTTCTTTTTGGCATACCAAGGGACCCGACGAGGAGAGGGAATGACTCCCAGTCCGGTGGCGGTTCTCAGTGTGCCGGAGCGCACAGGCAACTTCGCCGCAGACTGCCCCGCGGATCCGAACGGACATACATTCGACGGCGGTGGCAATTGCATTAGCACTATTGGGACACAATTGGTGAACCCGATTACCGGGAATAACTATCCTTTTAATCAGGTGCCAGTGAACCCGATCATTGCGAACTACATAGCGAAGTACATGCCACTTCCGAATTCTGGGACGAGTAACTTCGTGGCATCTCCGTTGGCTGGGATTAACGACGATCAGGGCATTTCACACTGGGATTACAACGTCACGGCAAAGGACACGATCTCGTTTGCTTATTTGATCGATGACACACGCGCTTTCTTCCCCGAAGAGGGAGGAACTATTTCGTCTCTTACAGGTCTTCAGCCCATCGGGTCCGGCGGTGACGTTCCGGTTGGCTCGGCGGGCTTGGAAAGTCAGCGCAACCAGATTGGCACATTTACTTGGACGCATACGTTTTCCAGCGGCAAAATTAACGAATTCCGTTTCGCGGCTAGCCGGTTCGCATCAAGCCAGGGGGTTCCGCTCGATCACACGCAGCCAAGCGCCCTAGGATTCACGAATGTTACCCCGGCAGACACAAAGGCTCCGGCGCCCCCAACAATTTTCGGTCCGTCATTCACCTTAGGTCCTTCCACGCAGGGACCCACCACGCTACACCGCGCTAACTTCGAGTGGTCGGATAATTTCACATGGACGCGCGGCAAGCACGAAATTAAATTTGGCGCGGATTTCACTCGCATCCGGAACAATTTCTACTACGACTACTATAACAATGGCAGCGAAGATTTCACCTTCGGAGATTTCACAGGCGATGAATATGCGGATTTCGTCTCGGGCTTTTCCGACGAATACTATCAGTCTTCTCCGGCCACCTACGGAATTCGAACCGGATCGGCTGCGGGCTACATTCAGGACACCTGGAAGATCCTGCCTCGCCTTACTTTGAACTATGGCTTACGCTATGAGTACTACGTTCCGCAACACGATATTCACGATAATATTCTGGGCTGGTTCCCCGGCCGGCAATCCACGGTGTTTCCCGATGCGCCTCCGAATATTCTCTATCCCGGAGATCCCGGCACTCCAAATAACGGCTTGGTTTATCCTGATTACAATAACTTCGCTCCGCGATTTGGATTTGCCTGGGACATTTTTGGAAACGCCAAACTCGTCATGCGCGGCGGCTTCGGCATCTTTTACGACATCGAAGACGGCGCGTTGAACTTGCAGTTTGGAGGTCAGCCTCCCTTTGGCTACATAGCGAACATCTATCCTTCTTACGGGCCTGGTTCTCCATCGGATTGCACAGGGTCCGTCCCGTGCGGCGCGATTGCGGATCCTTGGGCGCCCTCCACGAATCCATACAATCCATTTGTTCCGGGCTTTCGACAACCGAGCCCAATTCCATTCGCCTATCTTACCTACCCGCACTTCCGCACGCCGTATTCTGAAAACTTCAACTATGGTTTCCAGTGGCAAGCCACCAAGGACACCATGGTGGAGGCGGTTTACGTCGGCAGCCTTGGTCGAAAGTTGATCAGCTCAGGAGAAGTAAATTACCCGCAACCGAGCATTGAACTTTACCAACTAAAGACCTATGGGCAGATTAACGGTGAATGCGCCCGCAACCTATCTAACTGCACCGGCGGTACGGTAAATCCGGCCGACCCATTCGATCCCACCGGGACGCCTACAGGTCCTCAACAGTTGCTGACGAATTTCAGCAATGGATTGTCGGATAGCGACCAGTTTCAGTTGACGGTGGACAAGCGCTTCGGTCACGGCTTGATGTTCCGGGCTGCTTACACTCTGGCCAAGACCATCGATTTGACTTCCGGGTTTCGCTCTCGTTCGTCTGAGTACACGGATCCTCTCGATCCCCGTCTGGATCGGTCGCTTGCGGATTTCGACGTGCCTCAGCGCCTGGTTTTGAGCGGAATCTACGAATTACCTTTTGCTCAGGCCGTCCACAGCGATGGAATTCTGAAGAAGGTAGCGCAAGGTTGGCAAACGAGCATGATTGCTTCTTTCCAAAAAGGAAACCCGATCACGTTTTATTCCAATAGCAACGCTAGCGAACAGGATCAGAGCCCGGACTTGACGCGCGTAGATGTGATCGGACCAGTTCCTCATGTGAATCCAAAAAACGAAGGCAATTCGTATCCCAGTCAGTGCAACGGCGGGACTATGAACGACCCAGTGAATAATCCAAGTCATTTTTGGATTAACCCATCAAATATGGTCTGTAATCCTTGTCCGCTCACAGACCCCAACTGCCTCGTGTCAGGCCCCGGAATTCCTTTGCTAACTTTTGGCGATCTTTCGCGCAACTCCATTCGCGGACCGGGCATCAACAACTTTGATATTTCGCTTGTCAAGAAAACGCCGATACGCGAGTCGAAGTCACTAGAATTTCGCGCCGAGTTCTTCAATGCTTTCAACCATACGCAATTTTACCGTGTGGATAATGCGGGGGGGAGTTCGACATTCGGACAGGTTCTTTCCGACCGTGGCCCTCGACTGATTCAGTTAGCCCTGAAGTTTTATTTTTAAGGGAGCATGCTCAGGTCCGGTTAGAGCCGCAAGCCCCGAGACGAATCTGGCCTATGAGCGCGTAGGGGCTTTTAACGACGGCGGCCCATGGGGCGGTAGGTTGCCAGCGGGCGGGGGCGCATCCTGAAGCGCGGCGTCAGAGGCGGCGAAACCTTGTGTAATGGCGCGCCGCAATTTGTGCAACAGTCCTGCGGAACGTCTTCGATGCGGAGCCAGCGTCCGCGCGCGACGCATTCAGAATTTAAGCATTGGACGGTCCAGCCTGGAAGTTGCGGCATTTTCCTCTCACGCGCCGGCTTTCGGTTTGCAGCTCAACAGCAGAGCCACACTTTCGTTGGGACCAAAAAAAACCGGCGCTCCCGTGTGAACTGGCGGGATTGTGCGCCGATGTTTCTAGTGAGTCAAGAAAAAATGCACGCCATTAGTCGCGGTCATCTTCCGGCGCCAAAAAAAACTAAAAATTAGCTACGAGGAGAGATCCACTTTGCCGGAGCCTGATACGGGAAACTCAGTCTTGAATTGCGCTGCCGGATAATCTTGATTATTTGGAATTGGCAGGAACAGAATTGGAAAGTTTAGACTGAAGCAGGTCCACTTTTTTCTGCGCCTCGACTATTTCCGCTTGCAACGCCGCGATTTGGTTTTCCTCACCTTTCAGTTGAGCGGCTCCCTCCCTGTCATTCTTGTATTCCGGCTTGCTGAGGTAGGTCTGTTCGTCGAGGCCATATTTCCGCTGCAGAATGTCGAGATCCTTCTGAATGCTTTGCAAGTGCTCTTTCGCCGTAGTTAATTCGGCGGTAACGGCTGCGAGATCCGCGGCTGAAGGCGCCGGCGTTGCGACAGGGGTTGCGCCTCCTGATACTGCGGATGCGCTGCCGGAGGGATTGTCTGCCACTGGGGTTTGACCTACGACGCTAACTTCCGCTGCCTTGGGGAGATTGTCGTCGTTCCATACATGTACGGCTTTCGCCTGATCTTTTTTCTGTTCACGCGCGCGACGAGATGCTTCCACCACCGAATTCGCTGCCGGTTGCTGCGTTGATTGTTGATCGCCCTGCTGAGCGGCAGAGAGTCCTAAAGGCAACAGCAGAAACAGCCCGATCGCGATTTTCATAGTCCGTCTCCCCAGGGCAAAATAACCATAAGTAATCGTAGTCGCTCCAGGGGCATCGTGCCAGTCTGCGTTGAGCTCCGCACCCAAAAAGGCAACCTGATCTTGAGCAGGAACACCGCATTACTTTTATGCAGCCGACTTTCAAGTCTGCAATTGGCGTTTGCGGCCGAGAATGGCGATTGCTGCCATCGCCGCTGCGCATGCGAGATAAAAAGCAGGTACACGCGTGCTTTCGGTTCCCGGGGCAGAGCCCATGAAATCGAGTTGCAAAGTCGCGTGCATGGGACCTACGTACCAAAGCAGCGTGTAAACTATTTCGAAGAGCTTGCTCGACCCGCTCCATACGCCAAGGGTCAGAGCTAAAGTCGGAATAAAGAGCGCGCCGATCAGCCATGCAAGCAGGCCGCGCCAGTTTCCAGTGAACAATAGTCGCCCTCCAAATCCGCTTCCGGTCAGCAGTGCTAGGCCCACGCCGGCGAGCCATACCGCTGGAAGTTGCCGCGCAATCGGATGTGGCGCAGAGAAAATGAGTTGACTGGTCTGGTCGCGAGTTTCCCGCACGCCCATTCTCGACCAAATCAATACCGGCCAGAACCAGGCGCAAGCCAGCAGCATTCCCCGACCTGAAGCGGAAGGGGTCGCGGCACAAGCGACAATGAAACCTGCCACAACCGCATACCACCACCATTTTTGTCCTTTCAACATCAGACGCAGTTCCGCCAGGAGTATCGCTCCAAATCTGAAGTGACTCTGTCTGTTCGCGAGCGGCGTCAAAGGAGGTGCGTGGATGGATGTGCGCGGCGGCAAGTTTTCGGCCAACTCAACAGGTGAGTCAGCGGGGGTGGATATCGCACGTTGCGAGCGTTCTTTCGATGGATCGAATCGATCGAATAGCAACGCTGCCAAAAGAGC
>Ga0209006_10004279_pt1 | contig 12962 bp, 9 predicted proteins | sample JacPin_JW_Ref_O2_FD_188567 | JGI IMG/M metagenome (GOLD analysis project Ga0209006, IMG submission 188567) | Forest soil microbial communities from Algoma, Ontario, Canada - Jack Pine, Ontario site 1_JW_Ref_O2 (SPAdes) (version 2) | ecosystem: Environmental > Terrestrial > Soil > Boreal...
AGCTTATGGAACTCGAGGTCGCGGGCGATATCGGCACGAAGCGGGCCAACGGTGTGGGAAAGTGTGGAAGCGTGGAAGCCGGGATAAAACTCCTCGGTGATGGCGCCGCCGCCGACCATTTCACGGCGTTCGAGAACGAGCGGCTTGAACCCGCCTTTTGCGAGATAGAACGCCGTGATGAGAGCGTTGTGGCCGCCCCCGATAATAGCTACGCGCTGTCCGATGGGCATGATTAGCTGTTGCTCCCGTTCGAACGCGAAGAATTTGATTTTTTCCAATCTCTGAGAATTACCTGGCTGGCGATGCGGCCAGGAGCGCCCATGATGCCGCCGCCGGGATGCGTGGCGGAGCCGCACATGTAAAGGTTGTCGACGGGCGTGCGGTAGTAGGCCCATCCGGGGACAGGACGGAGGAAAAAGAGCTGCTCGAGGGAGAGCTCGCCCTGGAAAATATTGCCTTGCGTGAGGCCGAACTCGCGTTCCAGGTCGAGAGGCGTGAGAATCTGGCGACCGGTGATAATTTTTTTGATGTTGGGAGCGTGCTCGGCGATAGTGTTGACGACGGCGTCGCCGAAGGCTTCGCGCTGATCGTCCCAGGTGCCCTTGGCAAGTTTGTAGGGAGCGTACTGAACGAAGCAGGACATCACGTGCTTGCCTGGAGGAGCGACACTCGGATCAGTGAGACTAGGGATGACGATATCAATGTACGGCTTGCGAGAAAAGTTGCCGTACTTGGCGTCGTCGTAGGCGCGCTCCATGTACTCGATGCTCGGAGAAATGGAAATCGCTCCGCGGAGATGAGCGCCGGCGCCGGGCAGGCACTTGAAGTCGGGAAGCGCGTCGAGCGCGAGATTTACTTTGCCGGAAGAACCGCGGTATTTGTAACGACGGACACCTTCGAGAAACTCAATGGGCAACTCGTGGGGGTCGAGAAATCTTTCGAAGGTGAGATGGGGGTCGACGCTGGAAGAGACGACCTTGGCGGAGATTTCTTCGCCGCTTTGCAGGGCTACGCCGCAGGTGCGGCCGTTCTTGACTAGGATTTTCGCGACACCCGCCTGGGTGCGAATTTCCACGCCGGCTTCACGCGCCGCGTCGGCGATGGCGTTGGAGATGGCTCCGGTGCCTCCGCGGCTGAAACCCCAGGAGCGAAATGCGCCGTCGATTTCACCCATGTAATGGTGGAGCAAAACGTACGCAGTGCCCGGAGAACGAATCCCAAGAAAAGTACCGATGATGCCCGAGGCGGACATGGTGGCCTTGAGGACGTCGGTTTCAAACCACTGGTCGAGAAAATCGGCCGCGCTCATGGTCATGAGTTGGACGAGGGTGTAGCGCTCGTCGGAAGAAAGGCTGCGGAATCGCTGCATAAGAAAGTGAAGTTGCTTGAGATCTCCGGGCTTGAGCGTGGTGGGATCCGGTGGAATCATCGAGAGCAGCGGTTTCACGAAGCGGCACATCGGGGTCATCATCTTTGAAAATTCGTCGTAGGCTTCGGCGTCGACGCGGGAGTGGCGGCGAATTTCGCGCTGGGTTCGGGCATGGTCGTTCATGCGCCAGAGGAAATTCCCATGGGCCATGGGCGTGAACGTACCATCGAGCGGAAGAATTTCGAGGCCGTGGCGCGGAAGATCAAGCTCGCGAATGATTTCCGGGCGAAGCAGGGAGACGACGTAGGAACATTCAGAAAAGAGGAACCCGGGAAAGATTTCCTCAGTGACGGCAGCGCCTCCAAGGACATGGCGGCGTTCGAGTACCAGCACTTTCTTCCCTGCTTTTGCAAGGTAAGCGGCGTTCACGAGACCGTTGTGGCCGCCGCCGATAACGATGACGTCATAGTGCTGCGCCATGCAGAGTTACTCCGTTAGCAATCCGCACTGTGAAGAAATTTGAATGCGAATGGAAGACGGGACATTTTACTGACAGCTAAGGCGTGGCACAAGAGGCTCGGCAATGAGGCTAATCTATCGAATGAAACCGAGCAATTTCGCATTTCAAAACTCAACCCCTCCCAAATTCGACGACTCGGAAGAAAAATCAAAGAATCGTCAAAGACCAAAGGGTTGGGGGTTTTGGAGCCGGTCGGGGGGACCCCGATTAATCAGCACTTTGCCGCGATGCGTGGAGTCATCAGCAGTAGTAGAGCACCCCGTCGTGCCCGGCACGGCGATTCCGGTCGCTGGCGCGGCCGGCCAGGAGCGAGCGCTGTTACCGCGCCTGAGGTTATTTCGCGGCAGGCGGATATGGCGGCGGAATCTCAGCGTAGCCCGCGGCCGCGGTCTTGAGGTTAGGCGAAACCGATGCACGCACATCGCCGATCGCCCAACGAATTCCACCCGCGAGCAGATTCAGGTGAAATGGATTCTGCCAATTTTCGGCGCGGTCACCGATGGCGGTGTAGAACACTTTACCGGTCCCGTTCATGCGCGCCCACACGACAGGATACGGCGCGCGCTTGTACGCTAGGCCGTTCATCGTGGAAGTGTCCAGCGTACAGACCACATGGAGGTCCGGGGCAAAGTCCTTCATGGAGTACCATTCCTCCATCAGGCTTACAGGAGATGGCACACCCTCCAGACCGGGAAACTTGGAATCGTTTATGATGACGTTTGCTGTTTGCAGGCGCGGATCCTTGGCTTGACCATGAATGATGAACTCTCCGCCGAGCATCCGGAGGTATGGGTCGGATTGTTCGCCGTGCGCAATGTAACGATTCGAAAGATCTTGCGGATCGGGCGCAGTATGAAAAGTGTCGCTAGCGGCGTGAATGCCGACGAAGCCGAGGCCATTCTTGATAGCGTCGAGAAAAGCCTGCTTGCCTTGCACGGACATGGGCGGCTGGCCATCGGTACCCGCCTGGGTAAGGTCGCCGGTCGTGAAAAATACGACGGCAGCGTAGTCATGGAATTCCTTGGAGTCAAAGATGCGCCCGTCCTTCGAAGCGGTGAGATCGAATTTGTTTTGAGCGGAAAAACCACGGATGGCGGTTTCGGCGATGCTCGGACTGCCGGGCGCAGTTTTTATGACCGCATGTTCGAAGCCGGACGATTTTGTGAACAAGAGAACGGATTTGTCTTTCGCAGCCCTTGCCGGATTTGAAAGGAGCAGTCCGGCACTTGCAGCGGCTGTGGTGCGAAGAAAATCGCGTCGTGTCGAGAGTGGATTCATTTTGTTTGTCCGTAGAGATCGAGGATTCGAGTCTTCGTCGCCAAACCATCCTGAATGGAAGACGGCGTAGTCTACTGCGAGCGGCCGAAGCGGGCAAGTACCCAAGCTTGGTAAAAGGCACATTGCGCCAACGCACCTAGCGGGATTCCCGCCGAATTTTGCCCGGCCCTCCCAAGGCGTGAAAGGAAACCACCGATCAGAGATTCTTATGGGATACTCTGCGCGGCGATTGTACGGACCGTCCCGCTAGATCTTGACGGAAGCCAATTCGAGAAAACATTTTCATGTCCGCCACCCTAGACCATGCAAGTTCCGAACTGGATCGCGTTCCCCGCCGCAGATGGTCGATCGCCTGCCTGCTCGGTTTCGGAGTTCTCGTCAACTACTTTGACCGCGTAAATCTGTCGGTCTCAAAAGATGCACTAAACGCTGCCTTTGGAATCTCTGCAGTTACGTTCGGCTATCTATCGAGCGCCTACAACTGGACTTACGCAGCGCTGCAACTCCCTTCCGGATTGTTGCTGGACAAGTTCGGCGTCCGCCGCGTGGGACGCATCAGCACGATTCTCTGGGCCGTAGCCTCTTTCGGAGCGGCAGTGTCCACTGGGATCGGCGGCTTTCTCGCGGCGCGGCTGCTTTTGGGAATCGGCGAAGCGCCCACGTTCCCTGCGAATTCAAAAGCCGTCGGCTACTGGTTTCCAAAACAGGAACGCAGCCTCGCCACGGCAATCTTCGACTCGATGGCAAAACTTTCTTCGGGCATTGGAGTGCCGCTGCTTGGCATCCTGCTTCTTCATTTTGGTTGGCGCTGGAGTTTCGCCGCGACAGGATTCATCAGCATTCTCTATTTCATTTTGTTCTATGCGTATTACCGGAATCCAAGCGAAGACCAAAGGCTCTCGCAAGCGGAACGTCAATTCATCGCCAAAGGCGGAGCGCAACCGGAAGATCGTGCGAAGGCTGAGAAAGGCGCACCGCTCTGGTATCTGCTGCGTCAGCGGAGGGTGAGCGGCCTCGCGCTGGGGTTCTTTGGCTACAACTACACGTTCTACCTACTTCTGACCTGGCTGCCGTCCTATTTTTTGGCTGTTCATCACGTAGATTTGCTGCACTCCGTCGTGTACACCAGCGTGCCGTGGCTGTTTGCAACTCTTACGGATCTCGTCATTGGAGGATGGCTGGTCGATGCGTTGATCCAACGCGGGTGGAATGCGGTACGCATTCGCCAGACTGTTCTCATCGGCGGAACGAGCCTTGGGCTCGGGATCCTCGGCGCTGCCAGCGCGCGGAGCGCTGCTGGAGCGCTCATCTGGATCAGCATTTCCATCGGAGGATTGTCCGCAGCGTCGCCGGTGGGATGGTCAATTCCTTCCTTGATCGCACCGAAAGAAAGCGTCGGTACCGTGGGCGGGATTCTAAACTTTAGCAACCAACTTGCGGCGATCGCCGCGCCGATCATCACCGGCTACGTCGTGCAGGCTACACACTCCTACTCATGGGCTTTCGTAGCCGCAACCGCCATTCTTCTCATCAGCATCGGGGCCTATATTTTCCTGCTGGGCCGCATGGAGACTGTACCGGAACCTTAAGGACGGGCGCCTGGCGTGCAGTGTTTCGTTGCATACGCCTCGGCATTCTGGAGGTCGAAGCGGCCTAATCTGATTTTCGGGAATGGTCCGCAGCGGTCTTCAGAGGCTCAACCAGCGCGCGCGTTGCACCCGTTGAGATTCCGCCATCCACAAGCAGCGTTTGACCTGTTATATATCGGCTGGACTCCGCCGCTAGGAAAACGACTGCGGAATCCAGATCCTGCGGCTGGCCCGGACGCTTCAAGGGAATGCGATCGCAAAGGTATTCGACCCATTCCCTGTTCTCATAGAGAACCTTGTTCTGTTCGGTGCGAAACCATCCGGGCGCAAGACAATTCACGGTCACACCGTACTTACCCCAGTCGTCGGCCAGACTCATCGTCAATTGCTTTACGCCGCCGCGGCTAGCTCCATAGGGTGCGAGCCCTGCATAGCCGGCGACCGTGGTGACAGAGCCGATGTTGATGATGCGCCCATAGCGCCGGGCGATCATGCCACGCGCCACCGCCTGAGCAACAAAGAAACCACCGCGAAGATTGGTTTCAAGAATCAAGTTCCAGTCTTCCCAAGTTACGTCGAGTGCCGGCTTACGAACATTGCACCCGGCATTGTTAACGAGAATATCCAGGTGGCCAAACGCAGCTTCCGCTGACGCGACCATTTTCTCGATGCTCTCCTGATTTCGGACGTCGAGTTCCACGGAAAAGGTCCGGCGACCGAGAGCTTTTATTTCCGCTTCGAACGGTGACAAGCGGTCGAGGTCGCGGCTGGTGAGCACGAGGTCCGCACCAGCCTTTGCGAGCGCTCGCGCCATGTATTGGCCGAGTCCCCGGCTCGTTCCGGTGACGAGTGCGACGCGGCCGCTAAGATCGAACAGCCCTTCGCTCACGAACCACCCTCAGGCACAAGAATCACCTTCATCAAATTGGGTTCGCGCGCGTACAGCCGTTCAAACCAGTGGGGGCCTTCCGCAAGTGGGGCAATGGCCGTGATAAATGGTTTCACCTGAATCGCGCCATTCGCCAAAAGCTCGATGGCACGTGGATATTCCCCCGCCGAAGCGCAAGATCCCTGGAGCCGAATTTGGCGCGTGACAACTTTTTGCAACGGAAGGGTCACCTCGGGTGAAATGTTGCCGACCAGTACGACCGTCGCTCCTTTTCGTACGCTGTCGATGCTCGCCTTCACGGTTTCGTTTCTACCGACGGCTTCGATGGCCAGATCAACGCCGGTGCCTCCGGTAAGTTGCATCACTTGCTCGACTACGTCTGCGTCCGAAGACAAAACAGCGGTGGCTCCGACCTCTTGAGCCAGTTTGAGTCGCGTGCGGTCTAAATCGGCGACAAATATTCGCGAGCACCCGGTAGCGCGCAGAGCTTGCAGCGTGAGCAACCCAATCATTCCTGCTCCGAGCACCAAAACAGTGCTCTCGGCAGAGACTTGCGTCAAGGAAACGGCATGGAGTGCAACGGCGACCGCCTCCAGCATAGCTGCTTCTGAAAACGAAAGATTTTCCGGCAAGCGATAGAGAATGCGCGAAGGAACGGCGACATATTCTGCAAACGCTCCCGGGCGGCGAAACTCGGCGCATGCGACTCCCAAGACCTGGCGGTGGTCGCAGAGATTCACGTCTCCCCGACGGCAGTTGTTGCAAGCGCCGCAAAAGATGGTCGAGTCGAATGTGACCCTTTCGCCTTCCGCGAATCCGCTCACTCCAGCACCGAGCGCGGCGATTGTTCCCGCAGCTTCGTGCCCCATAACAATCGGCGGAATGCGCCGGCCAGACGAGCCATCATAGCCGTGAACGTCACTGCCGCAGATGCCGCACGCGGCTACGCGTACTACAACTTCACCCTGGCCAGGTTGGGGGTCAGGAAGAAGGGCAATTTCCAGGTGCTTGTATTTCGAGAGCAGAAGAGCTTTCACGAGCGCCGCTCCTTTGTCAGAGAGAGACTCCTCGTTTCCAGGGAATGAAATCGTCTTGAGAGAGCATCTCCGCCTTAGTGCGGGCTTCTCCACTGACAACCTGAATTACGCGCTCGAGGATCGTTTCGCCCATTTTCTCAATATTGGTCTCGCCCGAGATGATGCCGCCCGTGTCGATGTCGATGATGTCAGCCATGCGCTGCGCGAGACTCGAATTAGTCGAGATTTTCAGAACTGGCGCAATCGGATTTCCTGTTGGCGTGCCCAGCCCGGTAGTGAAAAGAATCACATTTGCGCCGGCCCCCACCTGCGCTGAGACGGATTCCACATCGCTACCCGGCGTGCATTGCAGGTTCAATCCCGGCTCCGTGCAGTATTCTGGATAGTCCACAGCGGCGGTGACGGGAGACGTGCCACCTTTCTTCGCAGCGCCCGCGGACTTCATCGCGTCCGTCAGCAATCCGTCGCGGATATTGCCCGGCGAAGGATTCATTTCGAATCCCGCACCTACGGCCTTGGCACGCGCTGCGTAGTCCCTCATGAGGTGTGCAAAACGGTCGGCGACTTCCTTGCGGACACAACGGTCGATAAGCTGCTGCTCGACGCCACAGAGTTCCGGAAATTCCGAAAGAATACCGATACCTCCGAGCGCCGCGACTATATCGGAGACGTGTCCGATGGCGGGGTTCGCGGATAGCCCGGAAAAACCATCGGACCCGCCGCATTGCAGGCCGAGCGTGAGTTTTGATAGCGGCGCAGGTTGCCGTGTGATCTTGTCTGCTTCGACCATTCCAAGAAATGTTTCGCGGATAGCCTTGCTCATCATCGCGGATTCCGAGGGACTCTTCTGCTGCTCATAAATCAGGACAGTCTTTTTGAAATTCGAATCGCGGCACTTGAGTTCCTCTAGGAGCATCGAAACTTGTGCATGCTGGCAGCCAAGGCTCAGGACCGTGGCGCCGGCGACATTCGGGTGGTGAATGTAGCCAGCCAACAGCCCGCAGAGGTTCCTGGCATCCTCGTGCGTGCATCCGCAGCCGGCCTCGTGCAATAAAAACTTGATGCCATCGATATTTTGAAAAACCCTTGGAGAAGCGCTGGCTCGCTGCGTTTCGCCGAACGTGAATTTCTTCAGCTCGTCCGCCTTTCCTTCGCGGTATAGACGCGCCAGCTCCGCAACCTGTCGGCGGTAAACCTGAGGAACCGCAAAACCCAATTCTTCCTCAAACGCCTGTTTCAGAACGGCGAGATTGCGGTTTTCGCAAAAAACCAGAGGCAGCACAAGCCAGTAATTTCGCGAACCAACCTGTCCATCATCTCTGTGATACCCAAGAAACGTTTGGCCTGCCCACCTTGAGACATCCGGTGGGGTCCAAGGAGGGCAAACCGCTTCCGTTTCGTGAAAAGACGCAGCGGCGTGGCGGATATTGCGAGTGGAAAGTAAATCCCCGCGCCGAAGATTCTCAACCGCATGGCCCACCAGAACGCCGTACATAATAATCTCGCCGCCGGCGTTCACGTCCTGCGTCAGGAACTTATGTTTCGAGGGCACATCAGACAACAGAGAATAGTCGTTGCCTGAGTAGCCTACCATCTCGCCTTTGCGCAAATCGGCCAATGCGACCAGCACGTTGTCCCGCCCATCGAGCTTTAAAACCCTTGCCTGAGTTGATCCATTCCCTGACATTTTGAATTCCGCCTTTGTCGCCGTTTCTGTTCCTCATTCTATCTGGGTCGTTTGACGCACGCTAGGGTGATACGTGAAAGCTTCAGGCGCGTTGCCGACGACGGTCACGACCTCAAACCCATGTCGTTTGAACGCCTACGCTGCAGCGACCGTCCCTGTACGCAACCGCTTGCTAGGGCGCGAAGTTCGCACCTATAATCCGGTTTCGTTCTTGCGGTTCACGCCGCGGACGACACATGGAGGAATCGTGCCCGTCGGAACCGCATTTCATGACAGGACGCTCGCGCTGTGCGAGAGCCTGAACTATCGCGAATGGTCTGGCTATTACACCGTCAGCGTTTACGAGATGCACCACGAGCACGAGTACAACGCCATCCGCAATTCGGCCGCGTTGATCGATATCTCGCCGCTCTTCAAGTACCACATCACGGGAAGCGACGCGACGCGTTTTGTAAACCGCGTCATTTCGCGGGACATCAACAAAGTGGCCATCGATCAGGTGATTTACTGCTGCTGGTGCGACCCGCAAGGAAAAGTCATCGACGATGGTACCATCACGCGGCTCGGGGAAAACGAGTACCGCTGGACCGCAGCAGACCCCAGCCTGCGCTGGTTTCGGCAAAACGCGCTCGCGCTGGACGTAAAAATCGAGGACATCTCCGAGCAAGTCGCAGCGCTGGCTCTGCAAGGGCCTACTTCCGGAAAGCTGCTGCACGCAGTCACGGACGCGAGTGTAGCGGACTTGAAATATTTTCGCGCGACGCGCGGGCAAATCGCCGGTGTGCCAGTCGACATTTCGCGGACGGGATATACCGGCGATCTAGGATTTGAAATTTGGATGCCGTGGAAAAACGCTGGAAAAGTATGGGATGAGCTAGTCAAAAAGGGGAAAGCGTTCGACATTCATCCAGCAGGAATGATAGCGCTGGATATCGCAAGGATTGAAGCCGGTCTGATTTTGATAGAGGTTGACTACACATCCAGCAAGAAGGCCCTGATCGAATCGCAAAGGTTTTCTCCGTCGGAGATCGGTCTCGGGAAGCTTGTTGATTTGAAGAAAGACAATTTCGTCGGACGGGACGCCCTTGTACGGGAGAAAAAGACAGGTGGCGCGGAGCGCGCTCTGGTAGGGCTGGAAATAAACTGGAACGAAGTGGAAGGGCTGTACGACAAAATGGGAATGGCGCCGCAGGTACCAAGTGTGGCGTCACGCGTGGCAGTGCCCGTTTATCGTGCCGGGAAACAAGTGGGAAAGGCCACCTCGACAACGTGGTCACCGACTCTGAAGAAAATGATCGCGCTAGCTTGTGTGAATCGCGACCAATCGTCAGTGGGAGCGACGGTGAACATCGAAATGACCGTCGAAGCGGTGCGCCACACGGTTTCGGCAAGAGTAGTGACGCTGCCGTTTTTCAATCCGGCAAGAAAAACGGCGGTCCCGGTATTTTAGAACATTTCCGCAACATTGCAGATACGCATTCGAGCTCAGCAAGGGCTCTAGGAAGACCACAGCATTGCCCGGCACTCTAGAATCTTTCGCCGTTCAGTGAGCCCTGGCAAAGTTCTCTTCCTTAGCTAAGAGTTCATCCAGAAAACTTCTGTCCAGGAGTTTGCCGCGAAGCACTACGGCGCGGATTTTCTGCGTGTTATGGATGTCATCGAGCGGGTTGGCATCGAGAAGCAGGAGATCAGCGATCTTGTCTTGTTCGATCGTGCCTTGCGTTTGCTGCTTGCCTAAGAATTCTGCAGGGAGCTTCGTTGCGGCTTCCAGTACCTGCATCGGCGTGAGACCTGCCCGAACCAGTAGCGCCAGTTCCTCATGCAAACTGGAACCGGGGAAGACAAATGGGGCTGTCGTGTCCGTACCGGCCAAGATAGGAACGCCCGCCGTGTTCAACTTCCCGATGATGCGAAGCGAAGCTTGCATTAAGCGGGAACGCAAAGAGAATTCCTGCATGGTTGCGCCTTTATCACGGTCCTTCGCGCCCTTTCGCCAATTCGCGAGGACCTGCAGTGGGACATACTTCTGGCGAGGGTCGCGCGACGGATCGGTCTCCGGCGTGGGAAATGCATCGTTCTGGAGAAGAATAAGCGTCGGAACCTGCCAAGTTTTATTGTGCAGGAATCTCGTAGTCAGCTGGGCGGCTTGCTCGTCCGAATAGCTTTGCAACAGTTCGCGCTGCCAGCCGAGTTCGCGGTTCAGCGATTGCCCAATCGTTGCCTTCTTGGGCCCCGTGGCGAACTGTTTGCGGATGAGCAGCGGCTCATCGCTCGAACAAGCGCGGAGGACGCCGGTGAGATGCTCGATGCTTTTTTGGCCAGCGTCGGAGGCTTCAGAAGCAGTGACGTGATCAGGAACGTGCCCAACAAATGTGATGTGCTCGCGGCGACAGGCGTCCGCGATGGCGAAATAGGCGTCACGGCTTAGATTAGATTGCACTTTAATGAAATCAGCGCCGCGAGAAATCAAAGAATGGACATCTTCTTTGGCTTCGGCGGAATTTGTTACGACTAGTGAGGGCTGGAAAAACGGCGGGTTCCCGTCGAGATAAGGCCCCGCAAATAAAATCCGTGGAGCCTCCAGCCGGCCTTGCTCGATTTCATGGCGAAGCTTTAGGAGCGATTCGAGGTCGCCGCCCATGTCCCGAACAGTCGTGATCCCGCTCGCGAGGAGCAGCGGAATAATAAAATCGCGGCTGCCGGTTGGCTCGCCGGCGCCGGAGAGATGGACGTGCATGTCAACGAGGCCGGGGACTAGGAATTTTCCGGTGCCGTCGAGAGTTTTTGTTTTGCGAGGGATGAATACGGATTTTGAAGGGCCGATAACGGCGATTTGTTCGTCGGCGACGAAAATCGTCATGTCCGTTTGTGGAGCTGCGCCGGTAGCATCAATGAGCGTTACGTGGGTAATGGCCAGAGACGGTGGAGGATGCGAGGAGCACGAGCAAGTCAGAAATAGAATGACGACAGCAAGGAAGCCGAACGCAGCCCGCATTGGCCGACGATTCGTGGAGGTCGACTCACCATGCGCGCCGGACCGTAGGAGATGGAAACAGTGATTCATTGCGCGAGGCGGTTGTATTTTTTGAGAACTTCGCGCAGTTTGTCGTGGGGAAGCGCAATCACTTTGTGATTTTCAATCCCGGTCATAGTCTCGGCGGCGACCATGGCATTTATCACGGCTTCTTCAGTAGCCTGGACCGTGGAGGCGAACACGGGCTCGATCAGATCGTTGGGAAGCATTTTGAGGTCCACGAGATGATCGGCCGCGGCCGCACCGGAGTTTGCCGTCGAGAAGGCGACGAATATGTCGCCAGAGCCGTTGCCAGAGATACTGCCGTTGCGGCCCAGGCCGAGCGAAACCCGCCGAGCAAGGCGCTTGAGTTGATGCGAGAGCAGCGGAGCGTCGGTAGCTACGACGACAATAATTGAACCGCGATCGACTTCACCAAAGAAGCCGGAGCTGTAGGCGGCACTCTCAGGAATCTCTCTGCCGATGGGAACGCCCGCGATGCGAAGATTTGGCCGCACCCCGTAATTACACTGAACCAGAACGCCGACAGTGTAATTCCCGCCCTTGATTTCGAACTTGCGCGAAGAAGATCCGATGCCACCTTTGAACTCGTTGCAAACCATACCGGTGCCGCCACCGACGCTTCCTTCCTCAATCGGGCCGCTGCTCGCAGAGTCAATCGCGTGAAAGGCGTCTTCCGGCTTGACATGAAAACCGTTGATGTCGTTGAGCCACCCATCCCAAGTTTCTGCGACCACGGGCAGCGACCACCAATACCCGGTGGGATCGGGCTGGCCATGATTGACGCGCCATTGAATCACGGCGTCGCGAACGACGCCAACGCTGTGGGTGTTGGTGATCATAACAGGACCTTCGAGGAAGCCGGACTCTTCAACCCAAGTCGTACCGGTCATTTCGCCGTTTCCGTTGAGAGACCACCAGCCCGCGAAAACTGGATTCGACATCGTGTCTTTTCCGCGCGGAAGAATTGCGGTAACTCCCGTGCGCACAGGACCTTTGCCAATCTGGAGCTTCCCTTCGCCCGAGATCAGCGTGGTGTGACCGACAGTTACTCCGGAAACGTCGGTGATGGCGTTGAACGGGCCAGGAGTGCCGTCGAACGGAACGCCGAGATCGCGAGCCCGGGGCTTTGCGGGAGGCTTATCCTGCGCCAAGAGCAGCAATGTACAAAGCATGCTTGCGCAGAGCGAGAGTGCACACTTGAAAGAAAGTTGACGCATTTTCGAACTGTCTCCTCTACGGGACGAACGAACAGACTACGCTAGAATCAAGAAAAACAGCGACACGTTAATTGGGAAACACTTTCGCCAGCGCCGACGTGAGCGCCGTGGCGATAAACGCCGATTCCCTAGGCGTGATGACAAAGGGCGGCGCTAGAAGAATGTGATCCCCGCGCGTTCCGTCAACACAACCTTGTGTTGGATAAGTCAGAATTCCTTCCTGCATCGCGGCCGAGCGAATTTTTTCAGCAACGGCCTCAGAAGGATCGAACGGCGCGCGCGTGGCCTTGTCGCTCACGAACTCGATGCCGAGGAGAAGGCCAAGTCCGCGGATCTCGG
>Ga0209006_10004280_pt1 | contig 12954 bp, 13 predicted proteins | sample JacPin_JW_Ref_O2_FD_188567 | JGI IMG/M metagenome (GOLD analysis project Ga0209006, IMG submission 188567) | Forest soil microbial communities from Algoma, Ontario, Canada - Jack Pine, Ontario site 1_JW_Ref_O2 (SPAdes) (version 2) | ecosystem: Environmental > Terrestrial > Soil > Boreal...
TGTTGCGTGCCGAAGGCCAAAGAAAAATCGAATTCCAGCTGTTGCAGCACGTGAACGACTTGCTACAACCGCTGATCCGGCGCGGCCGCGCATCAGACCTGGCTGCCGTAGCCGTGCTCCTGCAGGAGGCGAAGCTTCCAACTGAAGATCTTGCAAACGCGCCGGGACTGAGCCTGTGGATCCTGGAGATCGAGGGCGAACTCGCCGGCGTGGTGGCACTGGAAGGAACAGAACCAACAAGCCGCCTACTACGTTCACTGGTAGTGGCTCCCGCCCATCGGCGAAGGGGCATGGGGCACGATCTGGTGGCGCAGGTGGAGCGCGATGCGCGCACCGAAGGTATCGAGCGGCTGGTGCTACTGACCGACACTGCGCAGTCGCTGTTTGATCGACTCGGCTATGCGGTGATTGAACGCTCAGCGGCGCCCGAAGCGCTGCGGCAGAGCGCGGAATTTCGCTCGCTATGTCCCTCCTCCGCTGTCTGCATGGCCAAGCGTCTGAGTCCGATCCGTGGCTGAGCGCATCTTCAATGTGCTGTTTCTGTGTACTGGCAACTCGGCACGCAGCATCCTTGCCGAAGCGCTGATGAATCGATGGGGGCAGGGAAAGTTTCATGCCTACAGCGCGGGCAGTCATCCAACTGGCACCGTCAACCCCTACGCCCTGGCACTGCTGGATAAGGTTGGGATCGCGACAGAGCAAGCGCGCAGCAAGAGCTGGGAAGAATTCGCATCTGCCGATGCGCCGAAAATGGATTTCATTTTCACCGTCTGTGACAACGCTGCGGGCGAGGCCTGCCCCTATTGGCCAGGTCACCCCACGACGGCCCACTGGGGAGTTCCGGATCCAGCTGCCGTCGAGGGCACCGATGCTGAAAAGGAGAAAGCGTTCTGGTCCGCCTTTCAGACTCTGGAGGCACGGATCAAGCTTTTTGCGTGCCTCCCACTCGAAAAGCTGGAAGGCCTGACGCTGCGACGGCAGCTCACTGAGATTGGGAAAGCGGGCGCCGACGCGCCAGCTTGATCGTATGCTCAGGCGGCTCATCGCCGAGGGACTCGGCTCCTTGCTGCTCGCCGCCACGGTCATCGGCTCAGGGATCATGGCTGAGCGCTTGGCGGCGGGGAATATCGCCGTGGCGTTGCTGGCCAATACCGGCGCCACCGTTGCCGTCCTTGCCACGCTGATCGCCCTTCTTGCGCCCATCAGCGGCGCGCATTTCAATCCGGTGATCAGTTTGGCTATGGCGCTGCAGAGGCAACTGAGCTGGCCCGCAGCCACCGGCTATGCGTTGGTGCAACTCATCGGCTGTTGTGCCGGGGCGCTCCTGGCGCACACGATGTTCGAACTACCGCTGTGGCAACTCTCGGCCCATGTGCGCGCAGGGCCTGCGCAATGGCTAGCCGAGTTCGTGGCCACGTTTGGCTTGGTGCTGGTCGTGCTTGGGCATAGGCGGCCTCGCGATGCCCCCTGGATGGTCGCAGCTTGGATCGGAGCGGCCTATTGGGCAACCGCGTCGACCAGCTTCGCAAACCCGGCCATCACGGTGGCGCGCTCATTGAGCAACACCTTCTCTGGGATTCGCCCGACCGATACGCCCGGCTTCATCGTCGCGCAGACATTCGGTGCCTTGACAGGTCTACTGCTCGCGCGCGTGCTTTTCCTTCAAAGGCAACAGATATCCGAACTGAAGCCGACAATGCCGACGTGCGACACCCCTTAGCGGGGTGGCGGCGATCGCGGCAATGGAATGTTTTGATCGATTTTAGCGGCGCGCAAAATCAATGAGTTGCGCCTATTGTAGTGTGAGCGCCCGCTTACGCGAGCCAGCGCCGGTTTCTGGCTGATCGGCGTATGACTTAGGTGCAGGCTCTGCTGCTCTTAAGTACGCAGCAGCGAGGCCAGTCTAATGAGTTCTGAACACACAGAGGAATTCTCCGAGCCGCGGGTAAACAGAAATCCGCCCATGTCCGACGACGGGCGAGCCAATCAAACCACAGGCAACGGCGCACCCTCGGACAACGCTTCCCCCGGCCGCGCTACGCGCCCTGAAGTCGCCGCCACACATCGTGATCCGGCCCGTAATGAACCTGCTGATGAGACTGTCCGCGATAGCGACTCTAAGTCAGCGCCCAAGGAAGTCTCGGAGGCCAAGGTCAGACTGCAGAGTCGCCTGCCCGCTCTCGATGACGATGCCGACGTCGGTGTGCAGAAGGAGCAACTTGTCACCAGAGACGGCAAAGCGGATCTGGCATTTACCGGCGTGCTTCTCGCATCGGCCGCACCGGATTCCGCGCCCAAAGGGCACTGGCAGGAGTATCGGATTTATCAGACAAGTGGTGGGAAGCATGTGTTCTCAAGGGTGACCCGAACCGTGTTTGCGGAAGAGAACGATACTCACGAAGCGGAAGTATTTGACCCTGCTCCGTCTTCGGTGCCGTCGCAGCTACTCAGAAGCGCGCGCGAGATTGCGCGCTCACGGCCACTGACATGGATGGATGCCGCGGTCGCTTTCTTCGGTTACGACCCGCTGGCGAAGGTTCTTTATCGAAAGCTCAGTGTTCGATTTGAAGAACAGATCAGCTAATTGACGGGCCGGCGTAATCATCCCCTCTGGTCCGAGCTTTCCGGCGCGATCGAGCGGCGGATGGCAGCTCGCCGCTTGCCGCGCTCGAGGGCAAGCTCGATCAGTCGCGTGACAAGCTCCGTCGGCGCAATGCCGGACAGACTCCAGAGCTTTGGGTACATCGATATCGCGGTGAATCCCGGAATCGTGTTGATCTCGTTGACGAGGAGCTCCCCATCCGGCTTTAGAAATAAATCCACACGTGCCATTCCCTCACACTCAAGGACGTCGAAGGCGCGCAGGCTCAATGCCTGCGCACGGGCTAGTTGCTCGGACGAGATTGCCGCCGGCAGTTCGAGCCGGGCGCCTTGCTCATCGATGTACTTGGCATCATAGGAATAAAACCCATCCGGATGCCGGACGATGATCTCGCCCGCTACCGACACAGAGGGTGGGTTGCCGCCGAGCACGGCCAGCTCAATTTCTCTGCCAACCACCGCCGCCTCCGCGATCATCTTGCTGTCGAACTGAAAGGCGTATCGGATGGCCTCCGGGAGCGCCTCGGATCCGGTGACCTTACGGATGCCGACCGAGGAGCCGGCATTGGCCGGCTTGGTAAACATCGGGAACCCGAGCGCGGAAATTTCGGTACACACGCGTCGCGGATCGCCCTCAAATCGCTCCCGGCGAATGGTCCGGAAGTCGGCAATTGGGATGTCGGCGTCTCGAAGTAAACGCTTCATCACATCCTTGTCCATTCCGATCGCGGAGCCGAGCACGCCGGCGCCGACGTAAGCAATACCCGCGACCTCGAACAGCCCCTGCATGGCGCCATCTTCACCGAGAGTGCCGTGCAAAACTGGAAAGACAACATCCAGCCGGTCTGCGCCGACCACCGGCTGTGGCGCAGGAGCCGCGAGGGCCGTTACCATTTGTACGGGCGCTCCGGCCTCGATCCGGACCAGCCGAGGATCACGCGCACTTTCCAATAAGCGCTGCTCGTCCTGGCTGAGCCAGTGGCCTGTCTTATCGATCCCAATCAGTATCGGCTCGAATCGCGAGCGGTCCAGCGCATCGAGGACATTGCGAGCGGACAGAATCGATATCTCGTGCTCGGCCGATTGGCCGCCGAACACGATGCCGACTCGGATCTTGCCGCGCTGAGTCATCGAGAAATCTCCACGTTGACTGCTCGCGGCACCGTCACCGCGGTTTCTGCGCCCGCGCGACTTCCAGGATTGCGCTTTCGTTGTCGTGCGCGTGTCCGAGGTCGCACAGTTGCCTGAACGCGCGGCCCGCGAGGGAACCGAATGGGCTGCCGACGCCCAAGCTGCGCGCTAGAAGTAGTGCGTACTTGACGTCCTTCAATCGTAATTGCGCGGTGAACGCGATCTCCTGGTCGTCGCCGCCCTCCACCATCCGGCGGCTATTTCGCACTACCTGTGGGCTCGCAGCCTGGCCCGCTGCGATCGCATCGGCCACGGTTCGAAGATCAAGTCCGGCCCGTTCTGCGATCGCAAGCCCTTCGGCGACCGAGGCGATCTGCACCGCGCCGAGCATATTGATCATCAGCTTGTAGATAGTGCCGGAACCGACCGGTCCGAAGTGAAACAGGCGCCGAGATATCGCCGCCAGTAGACTTCTGGCCACCTCGAGATCACCCTCATCGGCGCCGACGAGCAATGTCAGTTCACCGGCGGCCGCGCTGTCGGGCAAGCCGGTTACCGGCGCGTCGATATAGCGAATGCCCGTGTCTCGGGCCCTGCCGGCCAGCTCCATCACCCAGCCATGCGACAGAGTCGAGCACTCAATCCCCAGCGCGCGCGGGGCGAGACTCGCCGCCAATATTCCGTGCGACCCCAGCCAGACCGCCCGCGACGCCGAATCGTCGGCGACCATAGAGATGACAGCATCCGCAGCGGTGCATGCTTCCCGCGGTGTCGAAGACACAAGAGCGCCCTGGCGCGAGAGCGAATCGGCACGCGAGGCGGTACGATTGAACACCCGAATGACGTGACCGGCGGCGAGTACACGACTGGCCATGCCAAGGCCCATCTTGCCGAGCCCAATGAAAGCAACAGTCGCCATGCCCTTCCCCGCTACTGATCGGCTCGGTTGCTTGCTCTAATCACGTCGCCTCGCGCCACGTTGTCGAAGCTCAGCATTCATCAGATTTTCCTTACTGTAGGTAGACTAGCAAGATCTGACGCCGAATTGCCGCCGAACGATACGATGCGATACTTGACACTGGTTCTGATTCTGGTAACCGCCTCTCGGTGCGTCGCTGCCGATGCGCCGGAATCGCCGAAGGTGCCGGCCGTCGGCTGTCCCGCCAACGATCAGGTTGGAGCTGCCGTGCTGCTGGCGGGCGAATCGATGTCCGCACCCGTCGACCCGCACATCGCCGGGCAGATGGCCTACTACAGGGCAGAGGGCAGTCCCGGTGTTTTTGCGCCCAAGGGCTGGTCCTGCCGGGCATGGGATGGATCAAACGGCAGCCTGCTGGTGGTGACGCCAAAGCGCATTCCCCCGCCCTACTATCCCCTGCCGGTCATCGACGGCCCGGCAGTTACGATGGAAACCTCGGATGCGGGATCCTCCGGTCGCTTTCACGTCGCGATCGTTGCCGCGCAGTTGTTCCCGCTTGTTGGCAGCGATTTCATCGAACGCGTCAGGCAGGAGCATCTGATTTCGGATTCGTCTTTTGAGCCGGAGCACTTTCCTTACGACAATCGCCATTACCTCAGCGATAGGTTTGTGGAATACGTCACTGCTGCAAATCGCACCGGTCTCGGAACCGAGGGCGTGCTTGAGATGTCCGATCTGCCGATCAGAGGATTGACGATATTGAATCTGCAGGCCGAGGTGAATTCCTTGATCGAAGTTCGAGTAAGGCTGCCGCCTGCATCGAACGCTGTCGCCGAGACAATTCTGCAGCTGGAAACGGTCTGCGTTCAGCTGCAGCGAGGCTGTCGAGGCCTGCAGTAACCGAGTCGGAGGTTATCGCGAACTGGGAACTTGCACCGCTGCCGAGGGACAGCTGCTGCGGGCGCGGCGCCCACACGAGCGAACAGCAAGATCGCGGCTCAGACAAACGCGCACCTCGGATAGCTGCCCGTGACTGCACGCCACAGTGAGGCCATCTTCGGGCATGCCAGCATTGGCGGCACGGAACTGTGCAGCGATCTGTGCGCCAGTCATGCTCAGGGCGACGGGCGGTGCCTCGAATGGCGTCGGAATCCGCACTGCGCCCAGGGCTCGATCCGCTATCCGGAAATAATCGGCGGCACTCAGTCCGCTGCACGTTCCATGGAGCTGCCATTCGTGCTGCATCAAGCTTGGACTCGGATACAGCGTTCGGCCGACGGCCTCCGCATCCGGTGTCAGCGCGGCATCGGCCACACAGTTTTCGGGATAACCGCCGGATTCAAACTGCGGCCAGAGGCCATGTAAGACAAATCCATAGCCCTTGCCGGCGCACTGCCGGCGATCACCCGGATGTGTCAGGCAATAGCTTGGCGACCATGATAGCGACAGCAGATAGTAGTCGAACTGCCCAGGCTCGCCTTGCTCGGTGGCCCTATCAGGATGCTGACGGGCGCCGGCGAAGGATGATGCAACGCAAAGCGACCCGACGAGACAGATCCGTGACCACATGGACTTTAATGCGATCATGCCGGGGCTAGGGTGCCGGAAAAAGAACCTTGCGGCAACGCGGCACGACAGCGGGTATTTGAAGTAAGTGGCTTGGCAACACTGAAATGGTTATTTTCGATGCGAAACTCGATCCGAGTTTCCTGACAGGGCTGGTTCCGAAGCGATGTTGACAAAATTTTAGACGTACGCATCGCACCAGCGTCGCGTGTCGGCGTATCCTTGAATTCAAGCAGGTATTCGCTGTATTGGTCCTTTGGAGGATCTGACAATGCGCTTCCGCGACTTGAGTCGACGCGTGGCTGCGGTGACGGCACTGACCGCTCTGAGTGTCCTCGCCAGCGGCGCTGCGACTGCCGCTCCCGGCGGCTTTCAACGCGGCTTTGCGCCGCATTTCGGCGGCGGTTTCTATGGCCGCGGGTTCTACGGCCCACGGTTTTACGGACGCGGCTTCTATGGCTGGGGCGGCTACTGGGGTCCCTGGTGGGGGCTCGGCTTATTCCTGCCGGTGCTGCCGCTGTACTATCAGACGCTGTGGTGGAACGGCACTCCCTATTATTACGCCGGCAACACTTACTACGTGTGGAACGGTGGGGTTGGAGAGTACGAGCAAGTGAATCCTCCACCGGGTCTGCGTCCGAGCGGCCCCGACCCAGGCGAAGCGGCCATGTCGGGTACGGAACTGTTCGTCTATCCGAAGTCGGGCCAATCCGAGGCACAGCAGGCGCGCGACCGCGAGGAGTGCCGTCGTTGGGCGAGCGACCAGACCGTTTCCGGCACACCCTCCACTCCCCCGGCCGCGGCAAAGGGCGCCCCGGCGAGAGATACCATCGCCACGCGTCAGGATTATCTGCGTGCGCAAACCGCGTGCCTCGAAGGGCGCAACTACAGCGTGCGCTAGGTAGGCAGCGCCGGCACGCAAGGCCGCACAGCCTGGCCGAAGTCCCGTCGATTGAGAGACAACGCGTGACCGATCTGGCGGGATTACTGGCTGACTACGGCGGCTACCACCGCGACTCGCGCAATCGCGTGACGCACTATTTTGGCGTGCCGGCGATCGCCTACGCGTTGCTCATCCCGGCATCGCTGGGCGCGATAACGGTGTCCGGTGTCGAGATCGGCCTGCAGCTGATCATCGTCGCGCTGTTGACGCTGTTTTATCTGCTGCTCGATCTGCGGCTCGGCCTTGCGCTGGCCGTGCTGCTGGCGCTGCTCGCCGGCGCGGCGCAGGCGACCACCCGGCTCGGCGTTTCAGGCTCTCTGATGGTGGCCGGCGCGGTCTTCGTGCTCGGTTGGACGCTGCAACTCATTGGCCATCATCTGGAAGGCAACCGGCCGGCGCTGCTCACCAATCTATTCCAGATCGTGGTGGCACCCATCTATCTGGCAGCCGAGCTGAGCTTTGCGCTGGGTTTGCGCCCCGGCTTGCAGGCCGAAATCGAAAAGCGGCTCGCCACGGCACCGGCCGCTTGACGCATGCGGTCGCTGCAAGCATGAAGGCACTGCTGATCGTTTATCATTCAATGACCGGCGGTACGTTGCAGATGGCGCAAGCGGCGGCGGCCGCCGCCCGCGCAACCTCGGCGGTGCATGTCAATCTGATGCGCGCCGCCGACGCCGCGGCCAGCGACGTGCTTGCGGCCGATGGCTACATTTTTGCCACGCCGGAGAACCTGGCCGCGATTTCCGGACAGCTGAAAGACTTCTTCGATCGCACTTACTACCCGGCGCTCGATCAACTCAACGGCCGGCCCTATGCCACGCTCATCTGCGCCGGCAGCGATGGTCAGTCGGCTGCGCAACAGATCGAGCGCATCGCGACCGGTTGGCGGCTGAAGGCGATCGCTGCGCCGCTGATCGTATGCACGCACGCCCAAACCCCGGCCGAGATTCTGCGGCCAAAACAGATCCCGATAGCCGATCTGCAAAAGTGTCAGGAGCTCGGCGCATCACTCGCGGACGGGCTGGCGCTTGGCATCTTTTAGGTATTCCGAGCCCGCGATCACCCCGTCTTGTATTTTTGGCCTATCGCGCCAAATATAGCCGCAGGCATAGTAATCCGGGAACGAGATATGGCGACGGGATGGGCTAAAGAGGGCGCCGTGCAGGAGCAGATCGATGCGACTGTAAAAGACGCCATCGATCGCGCGCAGAGCCGCTTACCGAGCGGCCCAGGCCTGACGCATTGCGCCGAGTGCGGATCGGAGATCCCGGCAGCGCGCCGCGAGGCTGTTCCCGGAGTACGCCTGTGCCTGCCCTGCCAGGAAGCCCATGATCACGAGGCAACGCAATTCAGCGGGTACAACCGTCGCGGCAGCAAGGACAGTCAACTGCGCTGAAGCGCCGGCATTCAAGCGCGCCCGTCAGCGCCCGGTTTTGAACCGGGACCAGGCCCGATTGAGCTGGCGCGTATAGGGCAGGCTGTGCGAACCGGTTGGATACAGGTGAGTTCGCTGCGCTTCGCTGAGGTATATGCTGCCGTCGTTGTAGATCGCCGGATCCACCAGGCTATAGGCCGCCGCGTTGGCCATCGCAAAGTGCACCACGCTGGAGTTCTTGGCGGCGACCTCGGGCCGCATCAGGTAGTCAATGAACAGGTGCGCGTTCCTTGGGTGCGGGGCGTCGGCGGGAATCGCCAGCACATCGAACCACATCATGGCCCCTTCCTTCGGCAAGCTGTATCCGAAGGTGGCGCTTCGCCCCGTCTCCCTGGCACGAGCCCGCGCCTGGCCGATGTCACCGTTAAAAGTGAGCGCGAGACAGATCTCGCCATTGGCGAGACCGTCGACGTCCTTGGAAGAGTCTATGTAGCGCACGTACGGCCGGATTGCGAGCAGCACCTTCTCCGCGGCAGCCAGATCCGCAAGTGACTCCTCGTTGGGATTGCGGCCCAGATAGACCAGCACGGTAGCAACCACCTCTTCCGGCTGATCAAGAATCAACACGCCGCAATCTTTGAAATGTCTGACGACGTTCGGGTCGTATAGCATCGCGTAGCTGTCGACCGGCGCATCTGCCATCGCCGTGGCGATCAACTGCTGGTTGTAGCCGACCCCCAGCGTTCCCCAGAAGTATATGACGCTATAGAGATTGCCGGGATCGTTCATCTCGACGCTTTGACTGAGGCGCTGGTCGAGATTCTTGAGGTTCGGCAACAATGTCTTGTCGAGTTTCCGGTAGACGCCGGCGGGTATCTGGCGTTGCAGGAACTCGGCTGAAGGGACCACGATGTCGTAGCCGGTCTTGCCGGCCAAAAGCTTCGTTTCAAGCACATCGTTGGCATCGAAGACGTCGTAGTTGACGCGGATGCCGTACTCTTTTTCGAATGCCGGTACGACCGAGGGATCTATGTAGTCGAACCAGTTATAGACATTCAGGATCCTCTCTTCGTCCGCCGGCGATGAGGTGTTCGCCATCCCGGCCGCGCCGGCCGTCGGCGCGATCGGCGGCGGCGCACGCTGGCCACACGCGGCGACAATCAATGCCATGGCAAGCATTCGCGTCATCAGGCCTGGCGCCGAATTCGCGCTCATCCCTTGATACTCGCATCCACACTGCTGACGGACAAGCCTTCGAGCGCGGCCAAGGCGCGGCGAAGTCCTCATCTAAGCCGCGACTGGAAATCTCCCGGCAATGCCCGAGGTCGGTACAATCGGCTGGTGACCGCTCAACCTGGCAACTCAAAGCGCGCCATTCCCGTGACGCTGATACCCGGTGACGGCATCGGCCCAGAGATTGTCGACGCCACGCTGGCCGCACTCGATGCGCTGGCAGCGCCCATCGAGTGGGACCGGCAGATCGCCGGGCTGGAAGGGGTGAAGACGGTGAACGACCCGCTGCCGCAGGCGACGTTGCAAAGCATCCGCCGCACCCGCCTGGCGCTGAAGGGTCCGCTCGAAACACCCTCCGGGGGCGGCTATCGAAGCTCCAATGTGCGGTTGCGCGACGAGTTCAAGCTCTATGCGAATGTGCGCCCGGCGCGCACTCTCACGCCGGGCGGCCGGTTCGACAATATCGACCTGATCGTCGTGCGCGAGAACCTCGAGGGTCTGTACATCGGTCACGAGTACTACGTGCAGATCGATGACGACCCGCATGCCGTAGCGATGGCCACCGGCATCAACACCCGCGCCGGCTGTCGCCGGCTGCTGCAGTACGCCTTTGAATACGCCATCGCCAACGGTCGCAAGAAAGTGACGATCGTGCATAAGGCCAACATCATGAAGGCGTTGACGGGCATTTTCCTCGAGACAGCGCAGCAGCTGTACGCCGACAGGTACCAGGGCCGCATCGTGATGGATACGGTGATCGTGGACGCCTGCGCAATGAAGCTGGTGCTCAACCCCTGGCAGTTCGACGTGCTGGTGTCGACCAATCTGTTCGGCGACATTCTGTCGGACCTGGTCGCGGGGCTGGTCGGTGGTCTTGGCATGGCACCAGGGGCCAACATCGGCACCGACACCGCCATCTTTGAAGCAGTACACGGCTCCGCGCCCGACATCGCCGGCAAGGGTGTAGCGAACCCCGTGGCGCTGATGCTCGCTGCCGCGATGATGCTCGATTACTGCCAGCTGGGCGAATTGGCTGTGCGACTGCGCCAGGGCATCGATTTGACGCTGAATGTGGATCGCGTGCGTACCGGCGACCTGGGCGGCAGTGCCGGCACGGCGCAGTTCACGCACGCGCTGCTGGCGCGTTTGAAGGGCTGAAGTCTCATCGGGGCCGCGGCCGCGGCCACGGCTAATCGAAGTACTTTGGCCGTCCGCCAAAGCCGCCTGCCGCGCGCAGCGCGTCGGCATCCATCAGCTTGCCGTCCATCATCACCACCCGGGTGTGCCGCAGGTCACCGATGTGTTCGGACGGGTCGCCCTCGACCAGCACCAGGTCCGCAGTCTTGCCAACGCTGATCGATCCGGTGCGTGTATCCGCTCCCACCAGATGGGCCGCCGCAATGGTCGCACTCGCGAGCGCTTCGGCCGGAGTGAAGCCGGCGTCGACATAGAGTTCGAGCTCGCGCACCAGTTCCATGCCTGTGCCGTCGGTGCCGGCGACGATCGGCACTCCGGCCCGATGCAGCGCGCCGACCAGTTCACTGAGTTTGGCAAAGCTGGCGCGGAAATCCGCTCTGGTCAAATCTGACGGCACACTGAATCCGCCTTGCCGGAAGCCGCGCTCAACCGCGGGCGGCAGCGTACCCACGAACGGCGCGTAGGCTGGAGACAGGTCGCCGTTCTCCGGCACCAGCAGGCTTTCGAGCGCGCTAAGGGTCGGGTCGACCGTGATGTGGCGTTGCGCCATGGTGGCGATCAGCGAGCGCATCGGTTCGGCATTCAGATCGACATCCTTGGCGTAGCGTCCCGGCCCCTCGAATCTTGCCATTCCGTTCGACTTCATCACCACCTCGTCGGGCATCGCCTGCATGATGACGAAGTTGATATGCGTGATTTCGTCATAGCCGTCCTCGATCGCCTGCATCGGGCGCATGCCGGCTGGCAGATGGCCATGCACGTGTAGCCCGAGCCGATGCGCCTCAGCCACGGTGGCCGCGACCCAGTCCGGATTGAACGTGCCGTAGATCTTGATGGCGATGAAACCGTCGGTCTTCGCCTGGCGCACGATCTCGAGGGCCTGCTCCTGCGAGGTAGCGACACTTCCCGCTTGTGCGGTGTTAGGGCCTTTGCCGTCGATCAGCACCGAAGGATAGACGCGCGGGCTGAGCAGTTCGCCTTTGGCACGGCGCGCTGCGCGCGCCAGCGTCAGGGCGTTCACATTGCCCGGATCGCGCGCCGAGGTGATGCCGAGCGACAGCAGCATTGGACCGCTGGCATCCTCGGGGAAGTGCATGTGCGAGTCCCACAGTCCGGGAACCAGCGTCTTGCCGCGGCCATCGATGACCTGCGCACCCTTCGGCACGGTGACGCGCTCGGCGGCGTCCACCGCGGTGATAACGCCGTGATCCACCAGCACCGTTTGCCCTGACACGAAGCGGCTGCCATCGAGGAAGGCACGTACGTGCGTGAACGCCACGGGTCCGGTGGGCACCTTGAGCAGGCGCTTGAGAATCACCGGGGAGCGCTTGGCCAACGCCTCGTCCTGTGCTTTCTCCAGCAGCGCCAGCTCGCCCTCGTAGCCGACCGGCAGCCAGGCGATCGCCTGGACCAGGGCGAACAGCCGGCCGTGATCGTCGAACCAGATCGGAATTGGCGTATTGCCCAGCCCGGTCACGGCATACGCCGTGACGCTCTTGCGCATGGAGCGCGCCCCGACCGTGACGCGCGTGAGCAACTCGGCCTTGGCGCGGCCTCCCGGCAGCAGCGCCAGGCTGTGGCCGGGTGCCGCGATCAGCCGTTCTGCCATCAGCGCAGTCAGATCGAGCGGTCCGCCATAGGCGGCATATTCGGCTGCGGACCCATAGGGCGCGGAGCCGCTATCCACCGGACTCCTCCAGCTCGCTTTACCATCGGCAATGACAAACGTCTCGGCCGCATCGCCGTTTGGCGTAAAACCGCGCACGCTCGCCTGCTCGAGCATACCGTCGGCGCCAACGCGCGCCGTGCTGTCAACCTCGAATTTCTGACCGCGCAGCAGGATGCTCTCACGGCCCCAGCGCTGGCCGTCAGGCCCGATCCAGCGCGCCGACTCGCCGTGCCGGCCCGCAGTCGACAGGATCGTGAAGCGCTGCGCATCGGCAGCGGGCTGCGCCAGATCGGCTACCGCAACGGGTGCGGCAGAGGCTG
>Ga0209006_10004281_pt1 | contig 12954 bp, 11 predicted proteins | sample JacPin_JW_Ref_O2_FD_188567 | JGI IMG/M metagenome (GOLD analysis project Ga0209006, IMG submission 188567) | Forest soil microbial communities from Algoma, Ontario, Canada - Jack Pine, Ontario site 1_JW_Ref_O2 (SPAdes) (version 2) | ecosystem: Environmental > Terrestrial > Soil > Boreal...
GAACCGGAGTGAAAGACAACGCCTTCGCCGGTGTTGAAATCGGTCGCGGTCACGCCGAGTGGAATGCGGAGTTCTTCGAAAGTTTTCACCTTCAACGTACGGTGCAGAAAAGAAACCATGCGGTCGTTGGAAGCGAAGCCGTAGCGAGAGAGCGTCCAGCGGGCGAAAGTAGTGAAACGGACGGCGGCTGAAACGGCTTCAAGTTCCGCGCAGGAAAGACCGCTGCAATACGAGGCGCCGATCAGCGCGCCGACACTAGTTCCGGTGACGAAGCTTACGGGAATATTTTCTTCTTCGAGGACCTTCAGAACGCCAATGTGGGCGATGCCGCGGGCAAAACCTCCGCCGAGCGCCAGGCCGATCGCCGGAGTGCGCGGAGCAGGCGCGGTCTTGCGGGTGATTTCGCGTCCAAATGCCTGCACGGATCGAATGATTTTTTCGAGACCGTTCACAGAACCACCCCATAAATTCGCTAAGAAAACGCCACCGCTTAGCTCGTGATCGACCTGAACAAAACGTTATAAAGCTCAGATTCCAATCACTATCTAAGATGCCACAATCGCCGCGAAGGCTGCAGAGCACGATTGTGCTATTGGGGGTTACAGAAGGACCCCGTTTACTGGTTACCGAAAGCCAGCACTGGATGACGAAGTCCCTGTAGAACTGGTACCTTGCGAGCAGGATGGTACGCGAGATTTCGGCCGGCGGCGTGGTGGTTCGGGAAAAGGATGGCGCGTGGTCGATGGCTGCCATCGAACTGCCTCTCAAACCGGCCAACGCGGCGGAGCCTAAGAAGCGGGCGGTCCGGCCAAAGACGAAAGTGACGAACTGTCTGCCGAAGGGACTGGTCGATCCTGGAGAGAAGGCTCTCGACGCCGCGTTGCGCGAGGTGCGGGAAGAGACCGGAATTACCGCATCCATGGTCGTGAAACTGGGCGACATCAAGTACACCTATGTGCAGTCGTGGGGCGAACGACAGCGGGTGTTCAAAATCGTCAGCTTCTATTTGTTGCGCTACGAGTCGGGACGAATCGACGACGTCTCTGAAGAGATGCGGGTGGAAGTGTTGCGCGCGAAATGGATTCCGCTGGAAGACGCGCCGAAACTGCTGGCCTACAGCGGCGAAAAGCAAATGGCGCGCAAGGCGCTGGAATTTATCAAAGCGCATGCTGGACTGGGACAGGGTTGCTAGATTTGCGTTGCTAGATCGATTTATATAGAGGCGTTTTGATGAAGCGGATTAATAAAGTTGCCATTCTCGCTGCGGGAACCATGGGATCGCGCATCGCCGCGCAATTCGCCAACGCAGGCGTGCCAAGCTATTTGCTCGATATCGTTCCCGCGGATGCGGATGGCGCGGCACGAAACAAGATCGCTGCGGCCGGGCTGGACGGCGCGAAGAAATCGAAGCCCGCAGCGTTCATGGAGCCATCACTGGCGCGACTGGTCACGGTCGGCAATTTCGAGGATGACCTGAAAAAGCTGACGGAGGTCGACTGGATCATCGAGGCGGTCGTGGAGAACCTTGATATCAAGCGAGCCTTGCTGCGAAAAGTTGAGGCTGTGCGCAAGCCCGGAACGATCATCACAACGAACACCAGCGGACTACCGGTAGGAAAAATCGCGGAAGGATTCTCCGAGGATTTCCGGCGGGCATGGTTTGGCACGCATTTTTTTAATCCGCCGCGCTACATGCGGCTGCTGGAGCTGGTTCCCACACCCGAAGCCGATCGCACTCTGATCGAGGCCGTCGCGCACTTCGGTGATGTGCGCCTGGGCAAGGGCGTGGTCATGGCGAAAGATACGCCGAACTTTATTGGAAATCGAATCGGTACGTTCTCGGTGCTGAACGTGATGCGGCTTATGCAGGAGATGGATCTCAGCATCGAAGATGTGGACGCGCTGACCGGGCTTGCAGTCGGGTGGCCGAAATCAGCGACGTTCCGCACCATCGATCTGGTTGGCCTCGATATTCTGGGCCATGTCGTCGGCAACATGACGTCGAATGTGCGCGATGAGCGCAGCGATCTGCGCCTGCCGGATTTCTTCGGCAAGATGCTCGAACGCCGCTGGTTGGGCGATAAAACCAAGGGCGGCTTTTACAAGAAAGCAAAAGATGCGAGCGGCGAAGAGGAGCGGCTGGCGCTGGACTGGAAAACGCTGGAATACCATCCGCGGCAAAAACCAAAATTTCCGGCGCTCGACATGGCGAAAAATGTTGAAGAGACCGGCGCGCGAATTCGCATGTTGCTGGGCATCGGAGGAACTCCGCAGAAAGGCGATAAAGCAGGCGCATTTCTCTGGGCTGCGCTCACTGATCTCTGGACCTACGCGGCCAACCGCGTGCCGGAGATTTCAGACTCGATCGTGGAAATCGACCGCGCCATGAAGCTGGGCTTCAACTGGGAGTTGGGGCCGTTTGAACTGTGGGACGCCGCGGGTGTGGAAGCCACCGTCGCTCGCATGAAAAGCGAGGGCAAAGCGATTGCGCCTAACGTCGAAAAGCTGCTGGTGGCGGGTCAGAAATCGTGGTACGCGGACGACGCGAAGACAGCTTCGGGCCGGAAGTATTGGGATCTTAAGAGTGGCGCATGGCAGGCGGTTGAAGTCTCCGGCGGAATCTGGTCGGTTACGGTTGCGAAAAAATCGAATGGAGTGGTGAAGAAAAACTCCGGCGCATCGCTGGTCGACATCGGCGATGGCGTGGGCTGCATCGAGTTTCACTCGAAGATGAACTCGCTGGGCAGCGACATTATCAGTTTGATCACGCAGTCGCTCAAGGCGGCCGGCCCGGGAGACAACTTCGACGCGTTTGTTATTACCAACGACGCGGCGAATTTTTCCGTTGGCGCGAACCTCATGCTGTTGCTGATGAGCATTCAGGAAGAAGAGTGGGACGAAGTGGATCTGATGATCCGCCAGTTTCAAAGTATGACGCAGGCGATCAAGTTTTCGCCGAAGCCGGTGGTGGTCGCGCCGTTCGGGCTTTGCCTGGGTGGAGGCACGGAGATTTCTTTGCACGCACCGGCGCGTCAGCCGCACGCTGAGTTGTATATGGGTCTGGTTGAAGTTGGAGTGGGATTGCTGCCCGGGGGCGGCGGCTGCAAAGAGATGCTCCTGCGCGCGGTCGATGGAGCGGCGGCCGCGCATGGCAAATCGTCGGGCGAAGCGCTGGCTGGGTCGGTGGAGATGCTCGAAGCGATGAAGAGAGCGTTTGAAACGATTGCCACCGCTAAGGTCGCGACTTCGGCGCATGAAGCTCGGGGCCTCGGCTTTCTGTCTGACTCCGACCGCATCACGATGAATCGTGAACGCGTGCTCTCAGATGCCAAGGCGCGAGCGCTCGAACTGGCGCGGTCAGGCTATGAACCTCCAGCGCCACGCCAGGACATTCCGGCGCCGGGCGAGAATCTTCTGGCTACGCTCAAGATGGGAGTGCACCTGATGCGGCAGGGCGACTTCATCACTGAGTACGAGGTGAAGCTCGGCGGGAAAATCGCCGAGGTGCTGTGCGGCGGGAATGTCACGCCGGGGACGCTGGTGAGCGAGCAGTACATCCTTGATCTTGAGCGTGAGGGATTCAAATCGCTATGCGGCGAGAAGAAAACGCAGGAAAGAATTCAGTACACGCTGAAGACGGGGAAAACACTGCGGAATTAAAGGGTGTCCCGAAATGGCGAAAAGAATGTCCGCCGTAGCCTTGCAGGCACTCAAGGAAGCACTCACCTGCGTCTAACCGGTACAAGAGTGATCTGAGGAGCTTCCTCAAGAACTGTTTGGCGGACAAGTCGATAATATCCCACGTGGATTGGCAGGGCTATAAACGGCAGATCGCGTCTGACGTCGTCGATTCTCTAACGGCAGATCAAGATAGGCATATTAGCGACCTGACTCGCCTCTGCCACGAAGTCGTGGGGATGAAGAACTTTCGCCACTTAGAGCAGTTGGAGGACGGCAAGTCAAAAGCAGATAAAGCGCGGAAGGCCGTCGCAGATCTCAAGGGGTTGGTCGAGGCTCACAATGATTATTGGCGTGAGGAATTGGCAATTCAGAAGCGCCGCAGGGAGCACGCAGAAAAGCTACGGAATAGCGCTGCAGTACCTGCAAAAACTTCAGCAAATCTGCCAAAGATATATGAACCTCGTGATCTCCGGAACACTCACCAGCCAGCAGCGGGGTTTCGAACTTGAGCGCGTCCTCTACGAGTTATTTGAACTCTTTGATCTGGACCCCAAAGCCTCATTTCGAATCGTCGGAGAGCAGATCGACGGCGCATTCAGCCTGGAGGGCACCGAGTATCTACTAGAGGGTAAATGGCAGAAAATCCCAGTCGACAGTGGCGATCTCGACAAGTTCTCCGGACGCATCCAGCGCAAACTGGACAATACCCTGGGCTTGTTTCTTTCGATAAATGGGTTTTCCGAGGACGGGGTAAGAGCCCATTCGCGGGAAGAAAACTCTCCCTCCTGATGACCGGAGAGGATCTAATGGCAGTGCTAGAGGGGCGGATAGACTTCGTGAGTCTCCTGCTGCGCAAGAAGCAACATGCCGCAAGGACCGGAAACATCCTGCTAAGAATCCACGAGATTGTGCAAGACGAATAGCCTGTCAGCCTGCGGCAACGTGCGCAAACCTGCGCACTGAGGGCTGGCGCGATTGACTGGCACGCCACAGGTCGTACTGCGACTGCATATTCATCCAGAGTTCTGGTGTAGTGCCGAAGGCAGCGGCCAAACGGATCGCCATTGCCGCGGAAATTCCGGCTTTGCCGTTGAGTACACGCGACAGCGTGACTCGCGTCACACGCAAATGCGCTGCGGCCTTCGATACGGCCAAGTCCCCGAGATACTCACGGAGAACCAGTCCGGGGTGCGGTGGATTGTGCATGCGCATGGGTTTCTACTTCTCCTGTTGGCGGCCCTAGGGTCGCGATTAAGAAACTGCCGAACTTAGTGGTAGTCCTGATAGTCCACCAAGACGGCATCCTCGCCCTCAAAGCGGAACGTCAGACGCCAGTTTCCGCTGACACTCACCGCCCAGTGACCTTTGAGTTCCTCGGCCAGCGGATGAAGTTTCCACCCCGGAGCGTTCATATCTCCCGGCTGTTTCGCATTCTCGAGCGCGAACAGTTGCAGCCTCAGCCTGCCGGCATGCTTCAGCTGAATCCCAGCTTTCGACCCAGTGCGGAAGAACCTCTCCACGCCTCGGTGACGGAAACTCCTGATCACTCGTATAGCGTAACGCTACACGTTACGAATGTCAATGGAGCTCTCACGGCTGCTGCGTTATAATCGGCCCCATGGCCAGAATGTTTTGGGTTTTCGCGTTGCGTGCGCGGGCCGTGGCGATCGCCGGGGTAGTCCTCGGAGTGTTCGCTTCGGCGGCGAGTGCGCAGAATAATCCGCAGAAGGAATCTGCGCCGGACGTGCCGGATGCGATTGCCGTTCCGGCCGGGCAGGAAGTTGTCATGTTCGTGGCGGCCAAAGGATCGCAGATTTACACCTGCGCCGCTGGTACTGACGGCAAATTTAGCTGGACGCTCAAGGCTCCCGACGCCGAACTGCGCGATCGGAAAGATAAAGTCATCGGGCAGCATTCGGCTGGGCCGACCTGGGAACTGAAAGACGGAAGCAAGGTCACCGGAAAAGCGGCGGCGCACGTCGACTCGCTCGACTCCGATTCAATTCCGTGGCTGCTGGTCAATGTCGTAACCAACTCAGGCAAAGGCGCGCTCGCCAATGTCACGACGATTCAGCGCGTGCATACGCATGGCGGCAAGGCCTCGTCCGACCCATGCGATGAGGCGCACAAAGACACGGAGACGAAGAGCGCTTACACGGCTGACTATTATTTCTTCGTGCCGCCGAAGTAATCTTGCGAGAATGTGCGTCGGCTTCGGCGCATGAAGCGCGAGCCCTGCGATCGACATCTAATCGAGGGCATTCAGAATCGAGAAATTTTATGCGAGAAGTTGTTATTGCCTCGTCGGTTCGCACGCCGGTTGGCCGCGCCTTTAAAGGAACACTGCGGGCCACGCGTCCGGACGAACTCGCCGCGATTGCGATCAAAGGCGCGCTGGATCGTGTGCCACAGCTTGATGCGAAGGAGATCGAAGACGTCATTCTCGGCTGCGCCATGCCCGAGGCCGAGCAGGGGATGAACGTTGCCCGCATCGCGTCGTTGCGCGCGGGCTTGCCGGTGGAAGTTTCGGCGCTCACCATCAATCGTTTTTGCTCGTCGGGACTGCAGGCGATTGCCATGGCCGCCGAGCGCATCATGAGCGGAGGGGCCGAAGTGATGGTCGCGGGCGGAACGGAATCGATGTCGATGATTCCGATGGGCGGGAACAAAATTTCGCCGAACCCGTGGCTGGTCGATCATTATCCCGACGCGTATCTTTCTATGGGTCTCACGGCGGAGCGTGTGGCGCAGCGCGTGGGCATCACTCGCGAGGCTGCCGATGAGTTTTCGTTGCGCAGCCATCAGAAGGCGCTAGCCGCGATTCAGGCGGGAAAGTTCGACGATGAAGTTGTGCCGGTGCCCGTGAGCTTTACGGTCCCGAATGGCTCGAAGCCGAAGCGGCAGGAAATTGTTTTCAAGCTAGATGAAGGGCCGCGCGCGGACACATCGCTCGATGCCCTGCTCGGACTGAAGCCGGCGTTTCATGTGAAGGGCACGGTGACGGCCGGGAATTCGTCCCAGATGTCCGATGGCGCCGCAGCTGCCGTCGTGATGTCGGCGGAACGGGCGAAGGCGCTCGGCATACAGCCGCTGGCGCGATATGTTTCGTTTGCGACCGCGGGATATAAACCAGAAGAAATGGGCTTAGGGCCGGTCTTCGCGATTCCGAAGGCGCTGAAAATGGCTGGGCTGAAGCTTGCCGACATTGATGTGATCGAATTGAACGAAGCCTTCGCGGCGCAGTCGCTGGGCGTGATCAAAGAAGCAGGCCTCGATCCGGAGAAGGTAAATCCCAATGGTGGCGCGATTGCGCTGGGGCATCCTCTGGGATGTACGGGGGCGAAACTCACGGCAAGCGTGATTCGTGAATTGAAGCGGCGCAAGGCCCGCTACGGTATGGTGACCATGTGCGTGGGCGGAGGCATGGGCGCGGCTGGAATTTTTGAGAACCTGTAATCGTCGACGAGTTATAATTTTGGCTACGGAGGGTTCGTATGACTCTCACCCGTCTTTTCGTCGCAGCGTTGGTGTTCTGCGCTCTGCCCGCTTTTGCTCAGGATCAACGCGATAAACTTCCGCTTTCGGCGAGCGCTGATTCAAGCACCTTCCCAACCTCTCAGTATTTCGTGTCCGCGCCTTCGGAACGGCCGATTACCACTCCCCAGAGGCAGTTGCCTTCCGAAGACCACATTGTGAACGGACTGCCGGACGGACGCCGGACGATTCACGGCTTGCCTCTGCAATTTCCGCGCGCAGCTGTTCTGCAGTCGCAAGCCGATACGACGTGTTTCACCATCCACAGGCTGAAGGTCGCGCGTGACAGCAAAGATTCGGACGCTACGCATGCGGTGAGTTCTTCGACCTGTCTGCCATCAAGCCAGTATCAGGTGAAGAGCACGGTATTGCGCGAATCGTCCGATCATTGAGCGACACAGTATTTAGTGGAACCAAGATTTCCTCAACCCCACCGTCCTCGCCAATCGTCGCGGTGTATCGATACTGTCCGTCCGGAAGACCGCCCCACGTCGGCGGGTCGATCCGAACGACTGACCTTTCCAGGATTCAGGTATGAAACACCCATGAAAGCCGGGGTTTCCGGCCTATCATTCCGATTCTCCAAACATTAGAATTGTGAAGTGTTTTGCAGCGTCCCTTAGCGGGCGCAGCGAAGCAGTCAGTGAGGGCAGAGATGGCCACGATCACCGCAGTTCCGAAGACCAGAATTCCCGGCGGCAGTTTTCTGCTTGAAACACGGCAGCCCGACGAAGTTTTCACACCCGAGGATTTCACCGAACAGCATCAGATGATCGGGCAGACGGCGGAAGAATTTGCCGTCAACGAGATCATGCCGAACGTCGAGAAGATGGAACACAAGGACTTCTCCGTCACGCGCGAATTGCTGAAGAAAGCGGGGGAGCTGGGGCTGAGTTCGGCTGAGATTCCGGAGGCGTATGGCGGCCTCGAAATGGACAAAGTGACGGCCGCGGTGATCGCCGATCACATCGCCAAGTACGCGGGCTTTGCCACGACATGGGGCGGGCACACGGGAATCGGAACGCTGCCGCTCGTGTATTTCGGGACTGACGAACAGAAGAAGAAATATTTGCCGCGACTGGCTACGGGGGAAATTGTTGGCGCGTACGCGCTTTCAGAATCGACCTCGGGGTCGGACGCATTGAACTGCCGCACGCGGGCGCAGCTTTCCTCCGACGGCAAGCACTACGTTCTGAACGGCGAGAAGATGTGGATCACCAACGCCGGCTTTGCCGATCTGTTCACGGTATTCGCGAAGATCGACGGGGAGAAATTCTCGGCGTTTCTGGTGGAGAGAACTTTTCCAGGCTTCTCGGTTGGTACGGAAGAGCACAAGATGGGCATTCGCGGGTCGTCGACCTGTCCCATCATTTTGAACGACTGCAAAGTGCCGGCGGAAAATCTTCTGGGTGAGATCGGCAAAGGGCATTTGATCGCCTTCAACATTCTGAACATCGGGCGCTTCAAGCTGGGCGCAATGTGCGTGGGCGGCGGCCGGCTTTCGCTTCAGAACGCCATCGGGTACGCGAAACAGCGCAAGGCGTTCGGCAAAGTCATCGCCGATTTCGGATTGGTGCGAGAAAAAATCGCCAACATGGCGATGCTGCTTTATGTCGGTGAATCGATGGTCTACCGGACAGTCGGCATGATGGACGATGCTTTGGGCGATGTCGACAAGTCGGCAGCAGACGCGGCGAAGCAGACTCTCAAGGCGATCGAGGAATACGCGGTGGAGTGCTCGATCATCAAAGTCTGGGGCTCGGAGATGATTGACTATGTCGTCGACGAGACTTTGCAGATTCACGCCGGCTACGGGTTCGTGGAAGAGTATCCGGCGGAGCGCGCCTATCGCGACGCGCGCATCAACCGAATCTTCGAGGGAACGAACGAGATCAACCGGCTCATCATCACCGGCTTTTTGCTGAAGCGCGCGACGAGCGGGCAACTGCCGCTGATGCCGGCGATCAAGCAACTGATGGATGAAGTTCTGTCGGGTCCGTCGACGGGTGAGGAATTGGAGGGTGCACTTGCCGACGGGCGCAAGCTCGTGGCGCAGGCGAAAAAGCTGGGACTTTTTGTTGCGGGCGCGGCGACGCAGAAATACATGCAGGCAATCCAGGATCAGCAGGAGATCATGGGCGCCATCGCCGACATGACGATTGAAGCGTACGCGATGGAGTCGGCGGTGTTGCGCGCACAAAAACTAGCTGAGACCAAGGGAGAATCTGCCGCTTCGCTCGCCGTTGCGATGACCCGTGTATATCTGGCAATGGCTTTTGAGAGGGTCGAGTCAGCGGCGCGAAAGGTGATCGCGGCGGTGGCCGAAGGCGATATGTTGCGCACACAGCTTGCAATCTTGCGTCGACTGGCGAAGTACGAACCTTTTAACACCATCGAACTCCGTCAGCAGATCGCGCAGCGCGCGATCGAGCGGGGAAAGTACACATTGAATTAGCGGCCGGCGCCGAGCTTTACTGGCCAGGAGGACGACGCCGGAGAGTGCCCTTGTGGCGTCTACTGGCGGGAAGTTCTTCGCGCTATAGTGGTCGTATATGCGCCTCATTTTCTGTTCAGGGGCCCGACGGATTGCGGCGTTTGCGCCAGCTTTACTAGCGCTCTGCTTCGCTGCAGGATGCGGTTCAAGTTCACCTTCCAAATCGGGCGCGGGCACGGTGCCTGTGATCAGCGCTCAACCTGCAAATCAGACCGTCAATAGCGGACAGCCGGCAACTTTCTCCGTAGTCGCGACTGGAAGCGGCACGCTGAGTTATCAGTGGCAGAAAAGTTCGACTAATATTTCTGGCGCGACGCAGAGCACTTATACGATTCCTGCGACGACGGCCGCGGATGACGGCTCACAGTTCGCAGTCACCGTCAGCGATTCTGCCGGAAGCGTCACCAGCAGTTCAGCGACCCTGACGGTGAATTCAGCGCCGGTGATTACGACCCAGCCTTCGAACCAGAGCGCTACGGTCGGCGGGACCGCGACTTTTACAGTCGTTGCTGAAGGCACATCTCCGTTGAGCTATCAGTGGCAAAAGGCTGGAAACAATATTTCGGGGGCGACCTCGTCCAGTTACACCACGCCGGCAACGGCGCTGACCGACAATGGTTCGCAGTTCGACGTCGTTGTCAGCAACTCTCTGGGAAGCGTCACCAGCAATAAAGCGACGCTCAGCGTTTCGTCGACCGCAGTGCTGGTTGACGTTGCGACCTATCACTACGATAACGCGCGCAGCGGCGCCAATCTGCAAGAGGCGACGCTTACGCCTGCGAACGTAAATTCCGCAACGTTCGGAAAGCTGGGATTTTACTCGGTCGACGGTTTGGTCGATGGCCAACCGCTGTATCTCTCGCAACTGAGCATCCCCAGTAACGGCACGCATAATGTTCTTTACGCCGTGACCGAACACGCTAGCGTTTATGCTTTCGATGCCGACAGCGGGACGGTGCTGTGGCAAAAATCTCTGCTGAGTGCGGGCGAAACTACGAGCGACAACCGCGGTTGCGGCCAGGTCACACCAGAGATCGGTATTACGTCGACACCGGTGATCGATCGTACGCAGGGCGCCCTGTACACAGTCGCGATGTCGAAAGACTCGTCGGGCAACTATCACCAGCGCATACACGCGCTCGACATCGCGACGGGAGCGGAGTTGTTCGGCGGGCCGATCGCGGTGCAGGCGACGTTCCCCGGTACAGGCGACAACACCCAGGGCGGCAATGTGATTTTCGATCCTGCGCAATACAAAGAGCGTGCCGGACTTCTGCTGTCGAATGACGTCATCTACACGATGTGGGCTTCGCACTGTGACGATCGCCCTTACACCGGATGGATCATCGGCTACGACGAGTCCACGCTGGCGCAAACGCAGGTGCTCAACGTAACTCCAAATGGAAGCGAAGGAGCGATCTGGATGGCGGGCGCGGGTCCTGCCGCAGACGTGACCGGAGACATTTATTTTCTCGACGCCAACGGCAGTTTCGACACAACCCTGGACTCGAACGGCTTCCCGAACCTGGGCGATTTTGGCAACGCATTTATCAAGCTCTCGACAACGGGAGGGATTCTAAGCGTCGCGGATTACTTCACGATGTCGACCACGGTCGCCGAGTCGAATGCGGATGAAGACCTAGGTTCCGGAGGCGCTGTCGTCCTGGTCGACGAAACCGACAACGGCGGCCATGTACATCAACTGGCAGTGGGCGCGGGCAAAGATGGAGTGATCTACGTGGTGGATCGCAACAACATGGGAAAATTCAACGCCGGCCAGGACATGATCTATCAGGAACTGTCAGGAGCGTTGAACGGCGCGGTTTATTCCAAGCCGGCCTTTTTTAACAATGCGATCTACTACGGAGCTGTGAGCGATTCGATCCGCGCCTTCCCGATTACCAATGCGAAACTGGCAACGTCGGCAGCGTCGCTAACAAGCCATACGTTTACCTATCCGGGAGCAACGCCGAGCATTTCGGCGAACGGCACAAGCCATGCAATTCTTTGGGCAGTCGAAAATAGTAATCCGGCGGTTCTTCACGCCTACGACGCTACGAACCTGGCGACGGAACTTTACAACAGTAATCAGGCCTCTGGGTCACGAGACTCGTTCGGGAATGGAAACAAGTTCATTACGCCGATTGTTGTGAATGGGAAAGCATTTGTGGGGACGCCTAACGGCGTCGCCGTGTTTGGACTGTTGCCTTAGCGGGAAACAAATCTAGCAAAGGTCGCAAAGAAAACCCGCTAAGGACGCGAGAAAATCAAACTGGGATGCTTCTGGATTTCCCAATTCTTTGTCCCGCCGTCGCTCCTCTGATACAAATGTCCGATGAAAAACAGACTTGGCTTCGTGCTGTTTGCGACGGCGTTTTGTGCCTCGACCTCCTGCTCGGCGCAATCGAATTCAGCGGCGCATCAGGATTACGCTAGCTTTGACTCTGACGGCACCGCGCACCTCACGCGCGTTGTGCCGATGCCTTCGACTGTCAGCATAGAGGCGCAGAAGTGGCTGGAGTCGCTCGACCAGCAGACAGCCGGCCCGAAGGAGTCGCTGGCGGAGCGGCGCACGCGAACCGACGAGTGGCGCGCGAAGGACTCCGCGGAGGCGCGGAAGCTTTACCCGGTGAACGTAGAGGAGACAACGACCGCCGGCGTTCGCACCGATATCATCACGCCGATCGCGATGCCGGATGCGAATCGCAGGCGAGTGCTGATCAACCTGCACGGCGGTGGATTTAATTCCGACTCGGGTTCGTTGATCGAAGGCGTGCCAATTGCGAACCTGGCGAAGATCAAAGTCGTGTCGGTGTATTACCGACTGGCTCCGGAGAATCCGTTTCCGGCGGCCGTTGACGATGTCGTCGCTGTTTACAAGGAGTTGCTGAAGACCTACAAGCCGGGCAGCATCGGAATTTTCGGCACGTCGGCAGGCGCGATTTTGACTTGCGAAGTTGCGGTGAGACTCAAACAAACAGGAATGCCTTTGCCGGGAGCCCTGGGAGTATTTTCTGGGCTCGCCGACTTCAGCCGTGCAGGCGACTCGCGCCAGTTGTTTACACTCAACGGTTTTCCCGGAGCGTTGGAGCCGGTCGATCCGAGTCACCTTCCTAACGATGAATACGTCGGCAAGACGGATCGAAAAGGTCCGGTGCTGTCACCGCTGTTTGCCGACCTGCACGGAATGCCTCCGAGCCTGCTCGTCACCAGCACGCGCGATCTGCTGCTCAGCGATACATCCA